>Ga0209158_1001772_pt1 | contig 14056 bp, 11 predicted proteins | sample GraSoiAngelo_140_FD_185897 | JGI IMG/M metagenome (GOLD analysis project Ga0209158, IMG submission 185897) | Grasslands soil microbial communities from the Angelo Coastal Reserve, California, USA - 14_0929_12_30cm (SPAdes) (version 2) | ecosystem: Environmental > Terrestrial > Soil > Grasslands ...
CCGAGTGATCGCACCGGACGGGACGGCCCTCGTCGTCGATGAGACTCGCGCGGGGAACGAATGCGGTTACGTCCTCGAGCGCGACCTGTTTGACCGGTATCTCGCGAAAGAGGCCGCGAAGGCCGGAGCGGAGATCCTGATCAAGACGAGCGCCGTCGGACTCCTCCGAGACGACGGACAGATCATCGGGGCGCGATGCGAGCACATGGCCGAGACCTTCGAGGTACGCGCGAAGGTCGTCATCGGCGCGGACGGTTTCGAGAGCCAGGTCGGACGCTGGGCGGGACTCGAGACGCACCTCCGCACGCGAGACATCGACGCATGCCTGCAGTACACGATGGTCGGTGTCGCGGGAGATCCTCGGTACAACGACGTCTACCTCGGGAGTTGTGCTCCCGGCGGCTACGCGTGGGTCTTCTGGAAACAGACCGATGTGGCAAATGTTGGGATCGGCGTGAATCTCTCAAGGATCAAGGATCGCGCGGAGGCGAAACGGTACTTGGACGCCCTCATCTCTCGGACGCCGACTTTGGCGAAAGGCGAGATCATCGAGGAGGTGGCCGGGGCCGTAAGCGTATCCATGCCGCTGGAGAAGACCGTCGCTCCGGGTCTGATCCTCGCCGGTGACGCGGCGCGCTTGATCGATCCCCTCACGGGCGGGGGGATCCTGAACGGCTGTCTCTCCGGCAAATACGCGGGGGAGGTGGCGGCCGACGCCGTTTCCGCGGGAAAAGCCACCGAGGAGGCCTTGAGCTCGTATGAGAAACGCTGGAGGGCCCGGCTCGAGGAAGAACTCGCGCGCCACTACCTCATCAAGGAGCGTCTGATCCGACTCGATGACGAGACGGTCAACAAGGCCGTACACGCCATCCTGGAGGCGAAGGTGGAGCGAATCACCGCGGCGACCGTTCTCGATGCGATCCGCCAACACGAACCAGGGCTGTTGGCCCTCTTCGAAGGATTCCTTTGAATCCTCGACCTCAGTCTTTCTGGAGATCCTCGCCGCCCTCGAAGACCTGCTGGACCTGGTTGTAGATCTCGTCGAAACCGAACGTGATCTCGGAGGACACGGGATGGACGCGGCGGTACACGCCGATCGACTCCATGCTCTTCAAGAACTCCACGTCCAAAAGGGTCTTCGGCGTCGCGCCGTCCGCGAACAGTCCCTCGTACAAGGCAAAGGGGTCCAGAGACCACTTCACGATCCGCTCGAGCTCCTCTTCGGAGAGAAGGTCCGACTTGCTGAGGACGTTGACGAACGGAAGACCATGGCGGAACTGGACTGTCGCGCTCAGCAGGACGGAGGAGACGAAGCCCGAAGCCGATTTCACCAACGCGGGGTCGTTCAGATACACGAGGGCCGAATCCTCCCGACCGAAGGCATCGATCAGGACCGGCCCGGAGGCCCGGAACGTGAACAGCTCGATCTGACCCGGCGTGTCGATCAGGATGTAGCTCGTCTCGAATGTCTCGAGGACCTCCGCGAGCTCCCGCGCGTTCATCGCGATCATGTCCGCGGCCGCGACCTGCGCGCCGTTCGGACCGAGGTCCTGCTCCTCCATGATCTCCGAGAGATTCACGTAGTCGCGGACGTCGAGGTCGGGCGAATACTGGAGGGACTCGGCGCCAGGATCCAGATTGACCGTGACGCAATCGAGGCCCTGCGAGTTCATCCACAGCTGGAAGGCGTACACCATCGTCGACTTGCCCGATCCGGCCGTCCCGAGGAAGTATAAGTTGCGAGCCATGGATGCTTCGCGTACGTGCCGGCTCCACATGAAGTTCGCGGTAGCGGTGGACTCGCGGTCGCGGCCGCCCTCCCTTCATAAAATCATTGGTCGTGGCCAACGCACGAAGGTTGAAACAGCCCGGCGAACTTGCGGGGCACATGGCCACCGAGCGGAAGTTCAGTCGATTCAACCCCGTGGCTCGACCGATGACGACGCATGAGATCCCAGAAAGTGGATTCTGCCTTTCGGCGTTCCTCGTCATCGGCGAGACCGGACACCCGGAAAACATCCTGATGGGGCATCTCGATCCTTCGGCCCCTTGGGACCACGTGGGAGCACTGGATCCGGAGCGGGCAGAGGCAAACAGCAAGGGATGGATGCTCCCCTCCTCGCACCTGATGATCGGCGAGTCCCCCCAGGCCGCCGCCGAACGGATCCTGAAAGAACAGCTCGGCCTGCCGGCGTCGCCCCTCAAAGGCCCGTTCGTGTTCTCGGAGGTGTACGGGCCGAAGAACCACTGGGACTTGGAGTTCATCTTCGTCGGGGAGCGGGATCAGGTCGGGCAGCATCCCGTTTGGAGGGAGTTGACGTTCGTCGACGTGAACGCAACCCCTCGCGAGGAGATCGCTCGATACCACGAGGACATCCTCGCACACGTGGGCCGTTGGGACCCCGCGCGGGGTTGACAAGAAGCTTTTCGATTGGATGCTGATACGAGCGCGCGTGTCGTTCCGCCTCGAATCCGAACTGGCCGAACCCATCACGGCTTGGCTCGAGCGGGCCGGGTTTACCGTCCGAATGGAAGTTCCGATTCTTGGACGTCGTGCGGATCTTCTCGGCTTGCGTCCGGGAAGCCTGATGGCGATCGAAGCGAAAATGAACAACTGGGCCCAAGCGCTTCGTCAGGCCATCGCATACCAGCTCGGTGCTGATCGATCGTGGGTGGCCATGCCCCTCGCCGCGGCATCGCGTGCATACCGGCAACGTTGGCATTTCGAAGTCGAGAGGGTTGGTCTACTGGCCATCGACGACCAGGGCGGAGTTCGAACGGCGATTCCGGCGGGGCCGTCGCCCAGGCTGCTACCCTTCCTCCGAGACAAGATCCTCGAGGTCCGCGGGCCTGAGAATCCAGCGAAGAGTTCAGAACGGGTCTTCTCGGAGAGACTCGCGCTGCTCCGTGGACCAGTCGAGCCTGAAGAGCGGGCCTAAAGGGAATCCGTTCATGGACGCGTGGCGCGAGGGCGCATGTAGAAGACGATCCTTCGTCGACGGGTGCCGAGCTCCTTTCCAGATCGATACCATCGGGCGACCGAGTATCGCCGCTCGAAAATCGTGTGGCTTGCCAAGCCGCCAGCGGCTGTCCCCGAGAAGAAAAGAGAAACCACGTTGTAAAGTAGTGCCAATCCCGCGGTGGGTGTTAGGGATGGCGACGGGCCAATCGCCAATCCCGCACCTAGCCTCACGATGAACAAGACGCCCAGACCCACTAGCGTAGTTAGCACGAGGTACAGCAAGTCTGCAGGGTATGCTTGGTCGCCCTTGCAGCGACTCTTCAGATAGTAGTCATTTACGGCGCCGTAGAGCGCACCTCCCGAGACGTACACCATAAGGGCCTTGAATGTCGCGGGCCAAGGGATGATCCAAGCACCTGCCAAGAGAAATCCCAACACCATGACCATCCCGAGACCGATGAATACAATGTCAGCTATGAACTCACGCCGGAGCAGTCGCCGATCCTTGTAGTCAACGTCGAATGAATCCCTCCGATCGCCAACTTCGTTTCCCTGTCGCAGATGAGAAAGAGTGTAGGGATAAACGTTCTCCGTCGCGGATTATCGCTCCCGAAAGGAGGGATGCTGCCAAACTCTCGGATCGCAGGGGAGGGAACATGTCCGGGCTGCTCGGCAAGGCAATGGGACCTCGGAGCCGATTGCCCTGTTGCCCCTAGGGTACGGGCCTGAAAAGTCCCGCGAAGAGAATGCCACGAATCCGACCACGGCGGGGCTCCCGACGGGGAGTGGAGTTGTCCAAGCCCCTCCTACGAGTCTACACACCCGAGGCTTCGGTGCGTCCGCGGGAAAGGCTATCTTCCCGCGAGCGATTCAGGCACCCTGCCGCGGTTCGCGAGGCAAGCCTCGTCGGGATTCAAACCCGGGCCGATCGAAGCCAAGGCACGGGCGCCGGATTCCATATGTGCCCGTGTTCGGGTTGGGTCACCCCTTCCACCGATCTTGTGGACGCGATCACGAGGTCGTCGGGGGCATCGCTTAGCGTCCGCATTTGTAGGACCTTCACCCGGGCGTCGCCGGTATGCCCCCGAGCCCGATCCTTTATTCGCATGGCCGATTTCTTGGCCCAATCTTTTATAAGTGGATGGGGCGACGCGATGCCATCACGTTCAGCCGAAGGGGATAGGCCATGTCAACCGAACAAGCGCCACCGTTCTTGGTCGACGCCGTCCGGGCGTCCGCCTCGAAAATGCAAGGGATGAAAGCAGCTCTCGACGCCCGTGCCAAGGAACTCGATGCCCTCAAAGCGCAGCTCGACTCGGAGCGGCAAGATATGGAGAAGCGAGCGGCGCGGCTGGAGGCCGAACGCCAAGCCATGGAGGGGGAGAGAGAGGAGGTCCGGGCCGCCCGCGCGTCCGTGGACCAGGACCTCGCCACGATCCGGGCCGACCGGGAGACTTTCTCGGCCGAACAGACACGATTCCAGGATGCAGCGAACGACTTTGCGGCACGCGAGAAGTCCCTGAGGGAAGCCGAAAGCAACGTGGAACGCCTCGATCACGAGATGATCGGAAGGATGCGAGAGGCCGAGGCGAAGTTTCGGGCAATCGTGAATCGCGAGGAAGAGCTGGTGAAGTTGCAACGTGATTGGCTGGTTGCATTTGAGACGCGCGAGCAGGAACTTCGAACGATCACCGAGCAGATGCAAGCCCGGCACGAGGAGTCCGCGGAGCTGCACCGGTCCCTCGCCCACCTCGAGTCGGTCTTCGAAGGCGAAACGGACCGGCTCGCGGCCGAGCGTCAGGAACTCGCGGCCAAGGAGGAAAGCCTCCTCGAGGCGCAGCGGTACCTTGCCACGGTCATCGAGGCGGCGGACGTCGGACCGCGGGAGGCCGAACGGCCTAGCCCGCCTCCGGCGGACGAGCCTCCCGCGCCGACGGAGTCTCCCCCACCTCCTATGTCGATCGGGGCCCCGACGGCTCCTGAGCCGGTCGAGCCCGAAAACACACCGGAACCTGAAGCAAGACCCGCGGTTACGAGAGCCGAGGCGATGGACCGATTGACCCGGGCCATCGAGGCTTGGAAGCGCGCCCGAGATAACGGCCGGAACGTGGGCGAGCTGCGCAACACCCTGAAGCTTGCGAAGGACGCACTTCAAGCTGAAAAGTACGAAAGCGCGATCCGCCTCGCCACGGAGGTCCTCGATGAGCTCCAGCACGCGGTGATTGCGAGGTAGCCCTGATCGGAGCCGAAGGGCAGACCTACACCGTCGAGAATCGCTTTGTTAACCGTCGATGCAAGACGACGTTTCTCGCGGTGATTACCACGAGCTCCCTTCGACGGACAGGTGCGTCAAGGGCTAGCGGAATGTATCATCATGTTGACGGATCTGATCGGATTCGAACCCAGGTCCAAGTGTCGGGGAACGGGTGGACTATGGACGGGCATCAGGTAGTCGAGACTCCATGGCTCGCTCTTCGGCTGCTCTTTGGAGTGTCTCTGCTTCAGCGATGAGCCTCCGCACGATCGCTGAGCGCGATGTGCGATGGAGTCGGGCCAACCGACTCAAGTTTCTCCATGTCGGGGCATCGAGAGTCAGTTGGTGCGCACGTTGACGCTCACTCGCAGCACGTCGTATTCGACCTCGTCTCTTTTTGCGGGCCATTTCGTCACAGGCTCCTCCGTCACTACGAAGGCCCTATAATACTCACCCATGGCCCCTAGCTTCGTCCGTTGTGGCTTTTTCGTGAGCTTTGGCCCGCGAGGGGGTTGACTCAAGGGCAAGAACGAGGTCGTCCCAGGCCAACGGGATGGGCGCTATAGCTACGCGGCGAATCCGGGCGGATTGGGGAGGGGTCTGTTCTGCCGACAAATCACTCACAACCTGACGCGCTTGGGTAGGAGCGCGGTCGGGGGGACAAGGGCAAGAATTCGCGGGGCCAACTGACATAGGATCCCACAGATCGAAGGTGCTAACCCCTTCAAGACAAGCGGGCCTGGAAGGATTCGAACCGTTCCCTTAGGACGACGGTCCATCAGGCCGGATTGAATTCCGGACCCGTGGCACATTTCCTCTCATGCCGGGCCGCGAGGCTCGGCCCCTTACCTCTATAGATTCACCCCAAAAACCGCCGCTCCGCCAACGACAACAAGGAAGAGGCCAAAACCGAGGAGAGTCAGCCCGAAGAACATCACTAGCAGGTCGATGTCGTGATAAGGGGAGCATAGGCGGACAGTGTCTGCAACCGGAGCGACGACAAGGAGGGAGCCGATGGGACTGCCACCTTGGAACGCCGGAGTGCATACGTTTTGAGCCAACGCGGAGCCGATACCGAATGCGACCACGACTCCGAGCATGGCGAGCGCGGCTCCAAGAATGCATGCGAGACAACCCGCGGTCCGCTTGATAGCCCTCCCCCAACAATCAGGTACTTCATTCAATTCAAAGGTTTCGGTCGGTTTCGCGGCGGGGAGCGGACTCCAAAACCAAGTGCTACTGAGGAATGGGGCCGCTCCTGAGCATGGGCCGCTATCCGTTCCTAGAAGCGTCGAACGCATACCTGGAATTCGTCCGGCCCTTCGTCGCGGAATTGACCGCCAAGGAACGCGGTCGAAAACTCCGCATGATCGCGAAGGCGCTCGCGGACCGCGGAATCTCGATGAATCCCTCGAAGTGGGGAGAGCGAGAGATCGGCGCGTTCGTAGCCTGGATGAAAGAGAGCGGCTTCGAGCCGGAGTACCAAGCCAAACTCCTCCAATATGTTCGCGGCCTCCTGCGGTTCGTCGGCAATCCCGTCCTTGAACGAATGAAGGGCGCGAGAATCGTTCGGCTCCCGTCGAAGGCGGAGAAGCCCGTGTACGTCAAGGATGACGCATGGTACGCGGAGACGATGGCGAAGCTCGAAGGTCTCTCGAATTGGGGCGCGGAAGCAATCCGGTTCGCGATGGCCTTCTACTACCACACCGGCCTCCGCGTCAAAGAGCTTCGGCTCGCGCAGCTCTCCGATCTCGATACCGCGCGATGGACCTTGAGTATCGAGCATCCGAAGGGCGAGGGCGCGTGGGCCGCGTCGGGAGAACGCATCGCGATCTTCCCGTCCGCGCGGCCACACGTCCTCGATTTCCTGGAGGCTCGAGCTCGGAGGGTCCGCGATCTCGGTTTGGACCCGTCGAAGGTCGAAGCGCTCATCCCGAACGAGAGCGGCGCGTGCTACTCGGAAGCGGGATGGAGGCGGAGACGAGCAAAGACTTTCCGCGAGGCCGGAATCGAGCGCGCCAACTTTCGCGTCCTTAGGCCGAGCTTCGCGCAACGGCTCAAGGACCGCGGCGCGCCCATCGAGGCCGTGAGCAAGGCCCTCCGGCATAGCTCGACGGCAACGACGGAGCGGTTCTATGCGCGCATCCGCACGGAGCGCGCATGGGACGATCTGGAGCGCGTTTGGGAGACTCCCATCGTGCGAGTCAATTCCCCGTGATTGACACCGATTCTAAGGGATGGGTACGGGCCTGAAGGGATTCGAACCCTTGACCTATCGGTGTCCCTCGGACACGTCCGTCGGGGCGGCTCCGATAAGAGCCGATCGCTCTACCTAGCTAAGCTACAGGCCCGCGGCCGCGCCTATCGACCGTGTTCAATTAAACGTTACGTCGAAGAACAGAGGCCCCAAGCCTGTTGCCCCACGACGAACGTCGACCCGGGCTCGATTTGATTGATGTCCAGGCGATAGCACATTGTTGAGCCGGCGGGCACCAAGAAGAAGTCGCCGGGACTCAGGTGACCGTCTCCGTCCGCATCCGTGAATGCGAGCGTCGCATTGCTGCCCCCGAGCGGGGGACCGAGTGTCGCGGCCGTAACTTTATCTCGCACCAGGACCGCCTGCAACTTCGATAGCGACACGGAGGCGCCGATCGACGTGACCTCGAGGCGGGTCGAGGTCGTAAAGGTCATCTTCACCGGCGTGGCGACCCCACTCTGGTCGACGAACATCCGCGGAAGGAACACGACGCCAAGGAGAACGATGAAAATGATGCCCGCCACCATGGAGTACCGAAGCAGCTTCGTCGCCTGGGGTGGCGGACTCCGCTTGCGCTTGAAGACGGCCGTCGGCCTCCGGGGCCGCGCGATGCGCATCGACTCACTCCACGTAGATCGCAGGACGCCCAGGCACGGCGCGTTCGCCCTTCTTCGAGGGGTCCCAGCGATGCGGATCGTCGGCGCGGAACACCTCGACCTTCACTCTCAATTCCTTCGAGAGGAAGTGCGCATTCTCTCGCAACATCGCGAACTCGTCCACGGAGCCGAACCGATCTCGATCTTCGACCCGTGCGTGTCGCAACTCGTCCGCGACCTGCTTCGCGTATGCGGCTACCTCCTTCGCCCGTTCCCGTATCCCGGGCTGTGCCAGGGCCTTCTCCATCAGGACGTTCATCGAGAGGGCCTCCTGGGCCGCGAGGCCTCTCGCGAGCTCGTGGACGCTGAGCTTCCACGATGGCGCCGTGTAGAGAGCGATCCGCTTCGGCGCGATCCCGGTCACCTTGAGGATCTCGCGGATGTCCGCGAGCGTCGATTGGAGGAGTACCTCGGCTGCCTCGGCTCGCGGATCGATCTCGTTCGCGTTCGCGTCCGGATAGGGCGAGTCGACGACGAAGCCCGCGCCCCCCGTCCGGTGCCAGATCTCCTCGGAGGCATGCGGCGTGAAGGGTGCCAACACCTTCGTCTGCACCTCGATGAAACGACGCACGCACTCCGCCTGCGGCCGATTCTCCGACCGTCGGACGTACCACGACCAGGCCGACTGCAGGTCGAAGTAGCCGTGTCGCAGCGCAACCTTGTAGTTCATGTCCTCCATCGCCGTCCGCGTCGCTTGGATGGTCCGGTTCAAGATGCTCAGGAACCACGCATCGATCCCATGTCCCTCTCGTCGCGTCGAATGCTTCGCGGTCGCAAAGCGCACCCAATCCTGCAGGCGGTCCATCGCCGTCTCCGCGAAATCCAAGTCCACGTTCGGGTCGTCGAGGCCGTCCCCGGCGTTCGCGACCGTGAGCCGGATCACGTCCGCGGGCCAGTCCCGCAACGCCTCCCGGATGAACCAGGTGTTGCCCCGGGACTTCGACATCTTGCGCCCCGCGAACCGCACCCATCCATTCACCCCGTAGCCGCGCGGCCAGTGCTCCTTCGGGAAGATCGCCGTGTGGTTGAACAGGCAGAACGCCATGTGATTCTGGACCAGGTCCTTGCCCGTGTTGCGCAAGTCGACCGGGTACCAGTACGTGAACTCCCGCCGGAGGTCCTCGATGAGCTTCGTGTCCACGCCGAGGCGGCTCGCGAGGGTCCGGGCCTCGCCCTTCCCGAAGAACACGTAGTCGAAGAACCGGTCATCGAGGCGTCTTGCCCAGGGCACCTGGGACCGCAAGGCCCCTCCCTGCAAGGCGTGGGCGATCGTGTAGTACGCCATGTAGATCGTCGAGTCGCTCAGGCTCTCGATCACCCAGTCCGAGTCCCACGGCAGGATCGTGCCGAGCCCGCGGTGATGGGTGCACGGCCAGTCGTGGAGCCAGTCCGTCACGTAATCGAGCCATTTCCGGAGGGCCTCCGGATGCAGCTCCATGGAGGCGATCGCCTCGTGGACCTTCGCCTTCCACGCCGGATCGCCGTACGCGAGGAACCACTGGTTGTCCACGACCTTCACGATCGCGCGGGTCGTGCAGCGGCATACGACCTCGCCGCTCGGCTCGTACATGACATCGGCCTGGCCCTTCGACGCGAGCTCCTTGCGGATCTCTTCCTTGGCCACCTCGACCCGCATCCCCGCGTAGGGTCCGCAGTTCTCGTTCAGGACGCCGCGGTAGAAGCCGGTCTTGTAGACCTCGGCCTTCGCCGCCTCGAGCTTCTCTCGGTCCGTCTGATCCCGGATCCCGAGCCGCTCCACGATCTCGACGCCCGGAAGGGGACCCCAACCCGGGGCGCGAATGATCGGGACCGGTTTGATCGCCCGGACCCGCTCCGTGTCCAGATTATACCTCGCCAGGAGCGCATCGTTCCGCTGCAGATCTCGCAACGCCACGAAGTCGTCCGGAGCGTCCGACGGGACGCTCGTCACGATGCCCGTCCCGAGTCCCTGGTCAATGAACGAACCCGGCAGGACTGGGATGGCGCGGTTGATCGCGGGCGCGACCGCATCCATCCCGACTAGTTCGGCCCCGCGAAGCGTCGACTCCACGACGACGGTCCTCCCCTGTTCGGAGAGTTTCTTCGTCGCGGGCTCGTTCAGGATCCATCGCTCCTCGCCGACCTTCGCGACGACGTAGGCGGCCTCCGGATCGATCCAGAGGTTCGTCTGTCCGTACACGGTCTCCGGTCGGATCGTCGCGGCGACCAGGAGTCGGCCGTCCGCCAAGGGGAACTTCAGGAGGGTGTACTCGATCGGCGTCTCGCCCTCGCCCTCGATCCGGTCGTGGTCCCCGATCGGCGCCTGGTCCTTGGGGCACCAGATCACAGGGTGTTTGTCGATCTTGACGAAGTCGCCGTCCTTGAGGTGATGGAACTGCCACCGGACGAACGCATCGTAGGGCGGGTTGAGGGGGGTCGTAATGAAGGACCGCGTCCAGTCGACCGCGGCACCCAGGCCCTTCAGGTCCTGGATCGTCGCCTCCGGGAACACCTCAATCCAGTGCATGGGGTCCGCGAACTTCGGGATGTCGCGGTCCGCGATCCCCATCTTCCTCAGGATGTCCCACTGCTTCGGCTCCTTCTCCGCGATGCGTTTCGCGGCGCCGAGGATCGGGAGACCCGTGCAATGGAATCCCTGCGGATGGAGGACGTTGTACCCGAGCATCCGGCGGTATCGGGACTGGAATTCCGCCCGAAGGAACGAGGTCCCGAAGCCGAGGTGCTGGTATCCATTCATGTACGGATACGGGACCGTCGAGTACCACTTGGGCCGCGCCGGATCCGCTCTCGCGACATAGACGTCTGCGTCATCCCAGGCGGCTTGCCATCGCCCCTCGAACTCCCGTAGGTCGATCTCCTTCCGCGGCGAGGCGACCCTCTGTGGAGTCTGTCGCCTTGCGGCACGAGGACGCGCCCGGGGGCGCAGCCGCGGCCCCCGCCGAGGCGTTTTCGAGCGATGACGCTTCGCGGGACTGGACCGGCGACGAGAGAGTTTCGATGCCGGACGAATCGCCCGTCGGCTCGCTCGACGAGCTCGCGGGGCCGATTTTCTCCGGGCCACGGCGGCCCATAGGAAGCGTTCGCGTAAAGCTTTCGCGGTGTTCGACCCTCGTTGGTGACGCTCGTTTCCGCGAAAAAAGCGCCTCTTCTATCTGGCATACGAAATAAAATTAAGCGCCCTCGATCGGGCACAGGCTCCGACGACGATGGAGGGGCCTTGTCCTACGTCGTATGACAATTGACAAAACGTATATGTAGGGTCGTCCTGGATACAGCGGCTGACACGCCAAGAAATGCCGGAGTGGTGTATGACCCTGTCATACCCATTCCCGTGTTCGAGGCGAGGAGTCTGGGATGGACGAAAACGAGCGGATCACGCTTCGGCTCGAGAAAGAGAACCTCGAGCTGATCGATGCGTTCTTGAAAGAGAACACGTCCCACGGGAACCGCTCCCAACTGGTCCGCGAGGCGGTCCAGGCGTACATCCAGGCCATCCGCGAGGGCGGGGATCGAGTGACGATCCACGTTCCCCGGTACTACCTCGACCTCATCGACCGCCTCGTCGCGGACGGCTACCTCCTGAATCGGGAACATGCCATCGTCCGAAGCATCGAGGAATGGTTCACGCGGGAACGGGTCAAGGAGATCCAGGACCACAAGCAGGAAGTCGACAAGGCGACTGGCAAAGTGGTCTCGGTCTCGACCGGAGAGAAGGACGGAGTCATCCCGCGATGAGGCAGCGGGGCGTGACGAAGGCCGGAAGGAAGTAATCTCCAAAACGGAAGGGAAGGGAAAACGGGATGGGACCCGAACAGAAGGGATGGGATGCACTCCTCTCGCCGAGGGGATCTCCTTCCGGCCTCCCTCGACAAGTCGCAGGATAGTCGGAGTTGGATCGATGGTACCCAGGGACTACGTGGACGAGGTCATCAGCAGCCTGTTCGAAGACGCCGTCGACCCGAAGATCTCGGTCGTCGGGGTCGGCGGGGCAGGCGGCAAGATGGTGAGCGCGCTCTACGACCGCGAGATCAAGGGTGTGGAGACAGTCGCCGTGAACACGGACCCCGCGGGTCTGTCCAAGGCGGAGTGCGACGTGAAGATCCTCCTCCCCCACTCGGAGGACGAGGACCGGGTCGTCGCCGCCCGCGTCTCGGCGGAGGACCAGGAAGGGGCCCTCCGGGCCTCGCTGTCCTCGGACATCGTCTTCATCGTCGCCGGACTCGGCGGCGCGGCGGGCACCGGAGCCGCACCCGTCGTCGCACGCGCGGCCCGAGCGAATGGCGCCGTGACCGTGGGAATCGCGATTCTCCCGTTCGAGGTGGAAGGCCGCACGGAGGTCGCGCGGGCCGGACTCGAGGCGCTCCGCGCCGAGGCGGACAGCGTGATCGTGCTCGACAACAACTCGCTCGACCGGTTCGCGGACCAGCTCTCCTTCAACGAAGCGATGCAGGTCATCTCGTTCATGGTCGTCACGATCGTAAAGGGCGTCGTGGACCACCTCAGCCGCTCCTACCTCTCGACGCTCACGGAGGAGATCGAGAACGCGGCCCGGGAAATCGAGGAGCAGAACAACCACGCGGTCCCGGTCGACGTGCAGCCTCCGGAGACCGTGCAGGCCTCCTGGGACCTCGGCCCCGTCGCGTTCAACGACCAAGGTTTCATCGGACTTCGCTAGAGGCAGCTCAAGTATCCTCCCCCCAACCAACGCCCACCCGCGAGGGCTTCGGGCGGCCCCGCCGAAGAGGCGGCGGCTCGGCCCTCGCGACCTCTTTCTTTGCCGTTCCAGAGGGAGGGCGGCAAGCTTCTTGCATTTCGCGCGTCTTGCCGCCTCCATGGCCACCTACCGAGAGGCGATCCGGATCGACACGAAGCCGGGCGTTCAGGCGATCGACGTGACGGACCGGGTCGAGGCCGCGGTCGCGAAGTCCCGTGTCCGGGACGGCCTCGTCTGCATCTTCACGCCGAGCAGCACGAGTGCGATCGTGACGAACGAATTCGAGCCGGGTCTGATGACGGAGGACATCCCGAACGCCCTGGAACGGCTCTTCCCGCAGGGCTTGGAATACGGTCACCAGCGTCGGTGGCAGGACGGGAACGGCCACAGCCATGTGCGCGCGACCTTCCTCGGCCCGAGCCTCACGGTCCCGGTCATCGACGGCCGCGCCGCCCTCGGCACCTGGCAACAGATCGCGTTCTTGGAACTGGACAATAAGCCGCGAGAGCGGGAGGTCATCGTGCAGATCGTCGGAGACGTCGCAACGCCAAGGGACAAATAGCGAAGGGCGATTCGAGGACCGGATGGCCGGGGCGACGGCGGACGCATCCGCGAAGGTCGCGTCGACCTCTGTGTTCCAGCTCGCCTGGCCCGTCATGGTGGCCAACCTGCTCCAGACGTTGACCACGACGGTCGACGTGATCATGGTCGGGTCCCTCGGGTCCGAGGCCCCCGCCGCCGTCGCCGCGGTCGGCTTCGGAGGGCAGTTCATCTTCCTGTTCTTCAGCGTCATGATCAGCGTGTCCGCGGGGACGATCGCCCTGGTCTCCCGGGCCATCGGCGCGAACGACCTCGCGGAAGCGGATCACATCCTGAAGCAGAGCCTGGTCCTGGGAGCTCTCTTGTCCATCCCACTGACGTTGTTCGGCCTCCTCTTCGCGGAGCCGATGCTCGCCGTGTTCGGTGCCGCGGCCGACGTCGTCTCCCTCGGCGGGGCGTACATCCGGATCATCTCGCTCGTCGTCTTCTTCCAGTTCATCGCCTTCCTCGGAAGCGCGGCGCTCCGCGGCGCCGGCGACACGGTCACGCCCCTGTGGCTCGGCGTCTTGGTCAACGTCGTCAATTTCGGCATCAACGTGAATCTGATCTTCGGAAACGCGTTCGTCCCCCGCCTCGGTGTGCCCGGCGCCGCGATCGGGACGTCGATCTCCTA
>Ga0209158_1001773_pt1 | contig 14056 bp, 12 predicted proteins | sample GraSoiAngelo_140_FD_185897 | JGI IMG/M metagenome (GOLD analysis project Ga0209158, IMG submission 185897) | Grasslands soil microbial communities from the Angelo Coastal Reserve, California, USA - 14_0929_12_30cm (SPAdes) (version 2) | ecosystem: Environmental > Terrestrial > Soil > Grasslands ...
GCGGCATGCCGTTCCCGCCCGCGAGGTGATAGGAGCAGCGCAACAGCACCTGCTCGGCGAGGGCGCTCGGCGTCGAGGCCACGCGGCGCAGTCGGTCGAACGGCACGCGGACGGCTGGAATCCCCTCCTGCCGGGCGACTTCCACCACCGGGCCCCACACCCCCGGCAGGAGGTGGACATGCCGGTGCGAGTCGAGGTGCGTGAGCGGCAAGCCGGTCGCGCGGAAGCGATCGACCTGCGCCGTACATTCGCGCCGCACCTCGGCCGGCGCGATGCGCCCCGCGAGCGCGCGCGCGAGAAGTCGCCGCAGCGGGTGGAAGCAGCCGGTCACCGCATCGCACAGACTGGGGACCGCGGCGACGGGGGACACGGGCGCGCCTGCCGTCAGATTGAAGTGGAGACCGACGCCGAGCTGCGTCGCGCGGCCGGCGCCGAGGACCGCGTCCTCGAACGCCGGGAGGTTGACGAGCAGAGAAGTCGAGGTCACGCTCCCGGCGCGGTGCGCCTCCAGGATGCCGCGGTTGACGCCCTCGGAGAGGCCGAAGTCGTCGGCGTTGATGACGAGGCGGCGCCCGGCCGTCACGGGCTGGATTCCTCGATGACGACGGGGGCGGCGTCTTCCGCGCGGACGCCCGGCTTCGTGTATAGCGGCACGACGAGCCCCTGGAGGGCGAGCCCCAACAGCGCGCCGGCCAGGGAATCCACGGCGAAGTGGTTCTGGGTGTAGACGGCCGCCGCCATGATGCCCACGGCCAGCAGCGTGACGCCCAGCGCGACCTCGCGACTCCAGAAGCGCCAGGCGATCCACGCGAACGTCACGGCGCCGGCGACGTGGGTGCTCGGGAATGCCGTGCCGAGCGAGTCTCCGCCGTCCGCGATCCAGTGGCTCAGGCGGAAGAACCACCTGGCGCTGAGCGGTGCCGGGAATTGCAGCGGCAGGACGGCCGGACCGATGGTGGGCCACCAGGCGTGCACGAGGATGCAGCCCAGATACGCGAGCACGATGCGGAGCACGCCCTCGCGCACCTGCGCCTCCGTTCCGCGGAAGAACAGGAACACGGGGACTCCCACGAGCAGCAGGTAATAGGAGAGGTAGAGCAGGTACATCAGCTCGCTGAGGGCACCGGCCTGCATCTTCGCCAGCCAGGCCTGATTCAGGTGCCCCCCGAACACGGCTCGGTCGAGCGACAGCAGCGCCTGGTCGTCGCGCAGGGTATTCACGAACCGCGTGTGCAGGTCCAGCTCCGTCCAGAACGCGGCGGCCCAGGCGAGGGGATACGCGTCGTACACGAGGCGCAGGGCCCGGGCGCGAGGCGGCGGTGCCCAGCCGAGCAGCATCGGCAGGGTGGCGGCCAGGAGGTGACAGCCGAGCAGCAGCCGTGCCGTGGGGTGCGCCGGGGCGAGCGGCGCCCAGATTGCGGCCATCGCGATGTTGAAGGCGCACAGCCACCAGTCCACCGCTAGGGGATGGTGGGGGGCGTGCGTGGGTAGCGACTCGGTCAAGCGCAGGGTGCGCCGCGGACGGCGCGATCGCATCGGTCGGGCATTTCGTTTTGCACCGGTCGCGGGGTCGGACGCAGTCGCCCGTGAGAGACCCGAGGACTGCCGTCGCGGTCACGGCTCGGCGGCGCGAAATGGAACCCCCGCCCCCGTTCGGGCGTAGGAAGCTCCCATGCATCGATCCTCGCTCCTCGTTCTCGCCGCGCTGCTCCCGGCCGCGCCGCTCGCGGCCCAAAACCTGGCTGGCTACCGCTACGCCCTGCGGATGACCTCGAGCGACGGCGAGGACGTGGTCGGCACGGTGCGGCTGGCCGGCGACCGTGAGCGCATCGATTTCCCGCCCGGGTCCCGGCACGACGACGGCTATTTCCTGCTGTTGAACGGCGGCCACACGGTCGTCACGGTCCACACCGACCGGCGCGAGTACGAGATGGTGGACGACACCACCTTCCAGCGGCTCATCGGGGCGGCGCTCGACGCGATGGGCAACCTCGTGACGCTGCATCTTGCGGATGTCAAAATTGAGACGCAGAGCCTCGGCGTCGGGGACTCGATCGCCGGCTACGCGACGCGGCGCTTCCGCCTGCTGCAGGAGTACAGCGTGAAGATCGGGGCGATGGGGTTCACGGCCGCGAATCAGCATCACGTCGTGGTCACGGACTTCTGGGTCAGCCCCGACCTGCGCCTGCCCCCCAATCCCTTGCTCGAGCTGCTCGCCACGGTCGAGACCGCGCTCGCGCAGCGCAACGAGGACTTCGTGCACCGCTCCGCCGCCGCGCGGGCCGCCCTGTTCTCGGGCACGCCGCTCAAGATGGTGATCACCTCGCGCTCGTTCGACGTGGACCGTGGCGACAGTGGGCGTGTCGCCGCCGGCGAGCACGCAGTGCGCACCTTCGAGGTCACGCGCGTCGAGCGCGCCAGCTTCGATACGTCGCTGTTCCGGATTCCGGACGGCTTCACTCGCAAAGACAACCCCCTGAGCTTCAAGTTGTTCTGAATCTTGTTGCAGGCCGTGACATAATCATTCAGACTAGCCGGGGTGGGGCGTCGCGGGCATATTCGCCGCCTCCCCCATCCCGAGCGACTCATGCCCAGTAGTGTCCGCGTTGCCCTCTCCGTCACCGCGCTCGTCCTCGTCGCGTGTAGCGAGCCGCCCACGCCACCGGCCGCGCCGGGCGCCCCCAGCTTCGCGAAGGTGAGAAGCACCACGCCGCAGGTGCAGCTCGTCGTGGACGTGAGCCAGGACACGACCGCGCAGAACGAGACCCCGCTCGCCGTGAACCCGCTGAATCCCAACAACTGGATCACCGGCGCGAACGACTGGAACTTCAACGACGGCTGCGCGGTGAACGCGAGCTTCGACGGCGGCCGCACCTGGACGCCGACGCTGCCCAACGGGTTCATTCCGGGGCTGACCGCCTTCACGAACGATCCGGCCGTTGCGGGCACCGGCATCTACGAGGCGGCGGGCGACCCCGCCGTGGCCTTCGGCCCCGACGGCACCGCCTACTTCGCCTGCCAGGCGTTCATCTTTTCGCAGCCGCCGTTTCCGATCGCGTTGTTCGTGAGCCGCTCGAGCGACGGCGGACGGACCTGGCTCGACGGCGTGCGCGAGAAGCCCGTCCAGGTGTCCCAGTGGAACGGCAACGGTAAATCCCGGGGCGACAACGGACAGTTCCCCGACCACGAGTCGATCGCCGTGGATGCGAGCCCCACGAGCCCGTTCGCCGGTTCGGTGTACGTGACGTGGGTCCAGTTCAACGGGTTCGGCGGGCATTCGCCGGTGCAGGTCGCATCCTCGCGCGACGGCGCGCGGACGTTCTCGACGCCGATCTCGGTCACCAAGGGGCCGATCCGCAACAACCAGGACGCACGGATCGCGATCGCGCCGGACGGCACCCTGTACCTGACGTTCGACAACGGCGTCCAGGGCGGAAAGGGCACGGCCAATTACGTCACGGTGTCGAAGGACGGCGGCCAGACGTGGAGCCCGCCGTTCGCGTTCTCCCTGTACAACAACCCTGTTTGCCTGTTTCCGCCGTTCTGCTTCAACATCTCCGGTGGCCAGTTCCGCGCGCCGGGGTCGTATCCCGCGCCGGCCTACGATCCGCTGCGCAACCGGCTCGACGTCGTCTACGCCGACATCGACGTGAACGGCCGGGCGAAGGTGTTCTTCACGTCGGCCCCCGCGGGTGACTTGACCCACTGGAGCACGCCGGTGGCGATCGCGCCCGGGTCCGGGGACCGCTTCGGCGCCGAGTTGAGCGTGGCCCCGGACGGGCGGCTCGACGTGATGTTCGACGATCGCAGCTACAGCGGCAACACCCTGGTGGACGTGACCTATGCGGCGAGCGACGACGGCGGCGCGACGTGGCGCAGCGTGCGGGTGTCGACGGCCGGGTTCGACCCGTCGCTGTACGGGGTGCCGTTCGGATCCACGATCCGGCCGTTCATCGGGGACTACAACGCCATCGTGTCGCTCGCCGACCGCGCGGGCTTGGCCTGGACCGGGGTCGGTCCGACGTCTGGGCGGCTGAACACGAACTTGGAGATTTTTTTCGGGAGCGTGACGCCGTAGGTCGTACGGCGTTACGGCCCTACGTTCCGGCCACGCTGCCGATCGCGCTGATCAGCTCGCTCAGCTCGTAGGGCTTCAACACCGACGGCTGGCCGCACTCCTCGAGGAATCGACGGGTCTCGTCGCGCGCCTGGTCGCCGGTCACGAACACGAAGCGCTTGGCGAGGTCGGGCTTCTGCTCGATAAGCTGCTCGTACAGGGCGCGGCCGCCCAGCCGGGGCATCTGCAGGTCCGTCACCACCACGTCGAAGCCGATGCGGCCTTCGGCGAGACGTTCGATCGCCGCCAGCCCGTTGTCCACCGCCACGACGTCGTGGCCCTCGCGCTTGAGCAACAACTCCATCGCCTGCCGGTTCATGGCGTCGTCGTCCACGACGAGGATGCGCAGGTGGGGGAGGAGCGGCGGTTCCGGGCGCAGCTCGGGGGTGGGGCCGAGGACGCTGCGCGGCAGCGTCACGACGACTTCGGCGCCGCTCCCCCCGCCGCGCGCGCGCAGGCGCAGCGTGCCCGACGAGGAGTGGGCCAGCGCGCGCGCCAGCGCGAACTCGATCTCGCCGCCGCCGCCGCTCTGCGTGAAGCGGAACGGCGACACCAGGCGCTGCTCGGCCTCGACCGGCAGCGGCGCGCCGCTGTCCCACAACGACACGACCACCGACGGCCCCGTCTCCACGACGTGCACCTGGAGCGTCCGGGGCGGTGAGGCCTCGCGCAACCGGCGCAGCGAGAAGTCGAGCAGCTTGAGCAACATTTCGTGGAGCTGCGGGCCGGGACACGCCACGAACGGCAGCCCCTCGGGAATCGTCCGCATCACGCGGACGCCCAGCTCCTTGAGCGTGGTGTCGCGCAGGGCGAGGACCGCGTCGAGCACCGCGCGCGGGTCGCTGGGCTCGGCGGCGCCCTGGGGATGCTCGGCCAGCTCGAGGAAATGCTGGGTGATTTCGGCCGCGCGGCGCACCTCGCCGTGCAGGGACGAGAGCGCCCGCGCGCGCTCGGGATCGAGCGCGCTGCCCGAGAGCAGGTCCGTCAGCGCGCCGATGGCGGCCAGCCGGTTGTTGAGCGCGTTCAGTACGTTGGCGGAGCGCTCGTCGAGGGCGACGCGCGCGACGGGCGGCGCTTCGGCGGCGGGCGGTCGGGGCGTGGGGGCCGGCGGCTTGAGCGGCGTCGGCCGGCGCTGTCGGCCGACGAGGAACCCGAGCAGCGCGCCCACCGCGATCCCGAACAGAAACGGCACCCACAGCGCCATGGCTCTCAAGATGGGGGGCGCGGGTCTGGACGCGCCAGCCTCGGGCTCGCTAGGTTTCTTCGCCCGCCCTGGTGGTGAAACTGGTAGACACGCTGTCTTGAGGGGGCAGTGCCGCAAGGCGTCCCGGTTCGAATCCGGGCCAGGGCATCCACCCGCAGTGCCGGTGCTCCCGCGCCGATCAGCTAGGGGCGGGCCGGCTCCACCCCCACCTCGATACCGCGCCACCGCCCCTGGCGGAACCGCAGGGCGCTCAGCGCGCAGCGCGTCATATGGCCGAGCAGGATCGCCGTCCAAATGTCGGCGGGGTGCAGGCCGCGCGTCGCCTGGAACAGGGTGCACACGCCGAGCGGCACGACGATCTGGGAGACGATCGAGATGTACAGCGGTGAGCGGGTGTCGCCCGTCCCCTGGAGACCCCCGGTGTAGGTGAGCGCGACCGTCACGAACAGCCCCGACACACTGAGAAAGCTGAGCAGCTGCACGCCGAGGCCGACGACGACCGGGTCGGTCATGCCGAACAGGGCGAGCAAGGCGCGGGGGATGGTGACGAACAGGACGCCGATCGCGGCCGCGAGGCCGAGGCCGAGTGCAGCGGCGACGTGCACGCCATGCACCGAGCGGTCCGGCCGACGGGCCCCCAGGTTCTGCCCCGCGACCGTGGCCGCGGCGGCCATCAACCCCACCGACGTCCAGGTGATGAACGAGAACAGCTCGGTGTAGCCGATCGCGTAGGCGGCCTGCGCCTCGGCGCTCTGCGGGAGCGAGCCGATGAAGCGCAGCAGCAGCACCCCCGCGACGTTCATCGCGATCCCCTGGACGCCGGTGGGCAAGCCGAAGCGGAACAGCGCCCGGATGATGCTCCAGTCGGGCCGCCAATCCATGCCCCGGTGCCACCGCACGGGGAGCCGTCCCGAGAACAACAGGTACGCGGCGACGCCGCACACGGTCAGCCCCGCCACAGTGGTGCCGACCGCGGCGCCCGCGGTGCCCAAGCGCGGGAAGGGGCCGAGCCCGGTGATGAACGTCACGTTGCACGCGATGTTCAGCGCCGTCAGCAGCACGCCCAGGCGCAACGGCGTGCGCGCGTCGCCCGCCGCGCGCAGCGCGCCTCCGATCATGAAAAACAGCAGCATGCCGATGCTGCCGACGAACATGATGCGCAGGAACGGCAGCGCCTCGGCGCGCACGGCCGGCGTGGCGTTCACGACGCCGAGCAGGGAAGGCGCGAGGAACCAGCCGAGCGGGGCCAGCACCCCACCCCACAGCGCCACCGCCGCGAGGAACGCCTGGTAAACCGTGCGATTGACCTTCTCAGGGTCGTTCTGACCGGCGAAGCGTGCTACCAGCACGCCCATCCCGCTGAACACCGACATGACGAACGCGATGACGACGATGAAGATCTGGATCGCGACGCCGATCGCCGCGTTTCCGGCGTAGCCTACGAAGCGCCCGACCAGGGCGTGATCCACGACGCCCTGGGCCCCGCCGATGAGGTTCTGCAGCGCCGTGGGCCAGGCGAGCATCCAGACGGCGCGCGGGATCGGCCCCTCGACGATGGAGCGGTCGAGGGGCCGGGACGGGCGTGCCGGTATACTCATCTACCTCCCGCGCCGGGCGTCGAGGCTCCACGGCCCCGCGCCGGCGGCCGAGATGTAGAGCCACAGGAAGCAGCAGATGGCGGGCAGCGGTCCGCCGTTCACGATCGGCCAGAACGACTTCAGCCCGAAGACCTGGAAATAGGCGACCGCCATTTCGCCGGACAGCAGAAACGCGATGGGCCGGGTGAACAGCCCGACCAGGAGGAACGCGCCGCCGACGGTCTCGAGCACGCCGGCGATCCAGAACTCCGACCCCAGCGGGGCGGTGGCGCCGTTCGGCGGCATCCCCATCGGGAACGCGAACAGCTTCATCGTGCCGGCCTGGATGAAGATGAAGGCGGTGAAGATGCGGAGCACGCTCAGCAGCCGCGGCGCCCAGCTCGACCACTTCGTGACGACGTTCGGTGCAGTCATGTGCGTTCCTCTCCTTTTGGTTGCGCGGCGGCAGCGCGGGCGAGCAGCAGCTCGCGCTCCCGGGCATTGCGAGTGAGCGCCGCCGCACGCTCGAACTCCGCGCGGGCCTCGGCGAAACGGCCGAGCCTGGCGAGCAGGTCGCCGCGCACGCTCGCGAGCAGATGGTAGCGCTCGAGGGCCGGCTCGGACATGAGGGGGTCCACGATCTCGAGACCCGCGGCGGGCCCGAAGGCCATGCCGTACGCCACCCCGCGGTTGAGCTCGACGACGGGGGACGGTGCCAGCTGGGCGAGCGCGTCGTAGAGCGCGGTAATCCGGGTCCAGTCCGTTTCTTCCGCTCTCGGCGCGCGCGCGTGACAGGCCGCGATCGCCGCCTGCAGCGCGTACGGGCCAAGTGAACCGCCGAACGCCTCGGCGCGCTCCAGCGCCGCGAGCCCACGTCGGATGAGCAGGTGGTCCCAGCGCGCGCGATCCTGATCGAGCAACAGAATGGGCGCTCCGGACGGACCGACGCGGGCCCGCAACCGCGACGCCTGGATCTCCATCAGCGCGACGAGCCCATGGACCTCCGGTTCGTTCATCAGCTCCGCCAGAATGCGGCCGAGCCGCAGCGCGTCCTCGCACAGCGCCGGTCGCACCCAGTCGTCGCCCGCGGTGGCGGAGTAGCCCTCGTTGAAGACGAGGTAGATCACCTCGAGCACCGACGCCAGTCGGGCGGCCAGCTCGGCGCCGCGCGGGACCTCGAAGGGGACGCGCGCCTCGGCCAACGTCCGCTTGGCGCGCACGATCCGCTGGGCGATCGTCGCCACGGGGACGAGGAAGGCTCGCGCGATCTCCTCGGTCGTCAACCCGCCGAGCAGGCGCAGCGTGAGGGCTGTCCGCGCCTCGGTCGAGAGGACCGGATGGCAGGAAATGAACATGAGGCGCAGCAGGTCGTCACCCACGTGATCGTCGATGGCGGCGTCGAAATCGGGCACCGTCTCCTGCCGAGCCTCCAACTCCGCCCCAAGTTCCTCGTGCTTGCGCTCGAGCATCTTGCCGCGGCGCAGCCCGTCAATCGCCCGGTGCTTGGCCGTGGCCATGAGCCAGGCGCCAGGGTTTTCCGGGACACCCGACTCAGGCCACTGCTCCAGCGCGGCGACGAGGGCGTCCTGCGCCAGGTCCTCGGCGACGCCGACGTCGCGCACGATGCGGGTGAGACCGGCGATGAGCCGCGGCGACTCGATCCGCCACACCGCCTCGATCGCGCGATGGGCCTCCGACGTCACGGCGCCTCGCCTTGCCACCCCGGCCAGTGCCGCTGGTGCAGGCGCATGAAGGCGACCATCGCTACCTCCCCGCCGCTTTGCGGACGTCGGGCGGGAAGTCCTCGATCTCCTGCACCTGGCGCACTTCGATGATGTCCCCGTCCAGCATGGGGGCGCGCTTGGCCCACTCGACCGCCTCTTCCTGGGACTTCACCTGAATCATCCAGTAGCCACCGACCAGCTCCTTGGACTCGGTGAAAGGCCCGTCGGTGACCTTTGGCTTCCCGCCGGAGAACTTGACGCGGGTGCCTTTCGCGGGTGGGGTCAGCCCGTCGAGCCCGAGCAGCACGCCCGCTTTGGTCAGAGACTCGTTGAACTTCGTCATCCGGGCGACGAGGTCGGCCGGGGGGACGAAATCCGCCCCCGCCTTCTCGTACGCTTTCGGGATCACCAGCATCATGAATCGCATGGTCGGAAACTCCTTCGGGTTCGGGTCCACTGATGCGTCGAGCGAGGCCCCCCGAAATCGACACGCCCACGTCAGGCTGCCGAAAGGTACCCGGCGAGTTTGTCGAAGCACTCAGTCCAGCCGCCCTCAAGGGTGAGGGGGCGGAGGTCCCGCCGGTGTCGGTCGTCGAAGTTCAGCGCGTCGTGCGAAACGACGACGCCACGGCGACGGCGGCGACGATCACATTGGCCACGATCACGGGGGTGGCGTGGATGGCGACGCCGTAGGCGGCCCAAAAACAGGCGGCCAGCCCCTGAATCCGGCGCAGCGTCACCCCCTGCTTGGCAAAGTACGAGGTGACGAACACCGCCGTCGCGAGCCAACCGAGCGCGTCGGCCATCATCCTCTCACCCTCCACCCGTGCCGCTGCGCGAGCTCGCGGAGCTCCGTCCAATGGGCTCGCGCGCTGGACCGGCGCGGCGCCGGCGCGGTGGCGGCCGCGGGCCGGACGGGGCAGGGCGCCGCGGCGACGTCGGGGACGGAATACTCCGGGGCCCGGGGATGGACGTGTTTGAAATCCAGCTCCTGCGCCAGGTTGTTCGCCGTCGCGTCGCGCACCGTGAGCGGCTCCAGGCCCCAGCGCCACTCGATCATCCGCAGCACGGAGGTGTGGTCGTACAGGACATGCGATGTGTGCTGGCGGCGCGCGAAGGGTGAGACGAGCAGGGTGGGGGTGCGGAAGCCGCGCCGGCCATCCGCGTTTCCCGCCGCCTGATCGGCCGGGGGAATCGGCGCCACGGGCGGCGGCACGTGGTCGAAGAAGCCGCCCCATTCGTCGAAGTTGATGACGAGGACGGTGCTGCTCCACGCGGGGCTCTGCGTCACCGCCGCATAGACGCGGTTCATTATCGCCTCGCCGGCGCGGAGATCGCAGAACGGATGGTCGTCCGCGCCCGTCCCTGTGAGCTCTTGCAGGAAACTCCCGTCGACGAATGCGACGGCCGGGAGCGTCCCCGCGGCGCAGTCGGCGTAGAACGCGTCGATCGGCTGGCTGATCGGCAGGTACTTGGCGCCCCACAACCCCAGGAACGGTACGTCGCCGTAGTAATACCGGCCCGCCACTTCCCGGGCGGCTAGCCGGTCCCAAATGGTCGGCAGCTGCGAGATGTCGAGGCTGTTTTGAATCCGGTCGGTCTGGCCCGCGTGCTGGTAGATGCGGTTGGGGAACGTCGGACCGAGGATGGCGCAGAAGTACCGGGCGAACGACGTCCAGTCGGGGACCGCGCGACCGAGAAACGCCAGGTCGTGCCGGCGGTAGAAGCCGATGGAAAAGACGTCGTTGGCGCGCAGCCATCCGTCGCACGCGCCGGCGTTGTACTCCACGCGTCCGCCTTCATAGGAGTGGTCGGGATCGTTGTAGCCGCAGCCCTGGAAATCGGGGGCGAGCGGAAACGTCGTGTGGGATTCGCCGGCGGCGTCGATGTAGGTCAGCCCCGCCTGCCGCCCGTCGGCGCCCGGAAGCCAGCCGAGCAAGTGGTCGAACGAGCGGTTCTCCATCATGAAGACGACGACGTGCTCGATGCCGGACGCTGCCGGTTCGGGCAGCGGCTGGCCCGCGAGGGCCGCGAGCGAGGGCGCGTCGATCCAGGAATCGCGGCACCCGAGCGCCACGGCACCGGCCACCGTGGCGGCGCTCGTCAAGAACCTGCGACGCGATATGGGGGTGGACATGGGGGCCTCCTTATACCGCAAGCAACATGCCTAGCGCGGAGTACCGCCGGAAGGAGCCCGCCTCGGCAGCATGAGGAAGCATCCCTTTGTCGACGGCGTAGTAGTATATTGCCGAGCGCGTATGAAACTCACACTCGTCAGGCTCGTTGCCACGCTGCTGTTGAGCGGACAGATGGTGCCGCTTGGCCTGCCGCTGTTGTGTGGTCAAGTCCAACGAGCGACATCGGCGAGCTGCGACCAACAGATGGCGCCCCACCGCTCTGGGTCGGCTGTTGGGGCGACGAGCCACGCTGTGACATGCGCCAATTCAGCGTTCTGCACGACCACCGCGACTGCCGTTGTTGCCGTCGGTGGAGCCGTTTCCGTTTCCGCAGCAGCGTCCCACACTGTCGGCTTCGGCATCTCGACGTTCGCCCCGGCCGACCCGCAACCGCCGCTCCCTCCGCCGCCTCAAGCCTAGCCTCTCCCAAGCGTAGTGTGCCCTGACGCGCCGCCAAAAGCGGTGCGGGCTCCGGCGCGTTCCGCCGGAAAACTGATTGGTGAGGAGAGGTATGCACCTCCGACAACTGATGCTGATCGCCAGCGCGCTCGTGATGGCGGGCGCGAGTCCTGCGCTCGGACAGGGCTCGTCAGCGCCGGTCGCTGGCGACTCGGTTCTACAATCGCTGGTTGCCGAAGCACTCGCGCGCAACCCGACCGTCGCACAGCGACAAGCGGCCGTGCGAGCTGCGACGCTTCGCATCCGGCCCGCCGGTTCGCTGCCTGACCCGATGCTGTCGGTCGGCGTGATGGACCTGCTGCTGCCGCACTTCGACTTCAATCGGAGTGACTTCACGGAGGTCGATGCTGAGCTGAGCCAGGAGATCCCCTGGCCCGGATCACTGGGGGCGCGGTCTGGGGCGATGCGGGCTGCCGCGACCGGCGCCCGGGCGGAAGCCGGCTCCGTCCGCCGCGAGGTGATCACCGCGATGGCCGCGGCCTACTACCGCCTGCGATACGCGGTGACCGCCTTGCGGACGCTGGAGCGCCAGCGAGACCTTCTCGAAGCCGCCGTTCAGCTCAGCACGACCCGCTACGCGACGGGCACAGCGCCGCAGAGCGATCCACTGCAGGCGAGGCTGGCGCGCGACCGTTTGCAATCCGAGGCGTTCGCGTTGGAGAGCGAGCGAGTCGCTGCGCTCGCCGCAGTCAATGCGCTCCGGAACCGGCCACCCGGGGATTCGCTGGTCCTCGCGCCCATCGATCCCGCCGCCGTACGGGCCGCGGCCGCACCGCAACCGCCGGCCGACTCGCTCGTGGCCCTGGCAGTCGCCGCCCATCCGCGGCTCGCCGCTCGGCGCGCCGCAGTTGACGCGGCTACGCGCACGATTCAGGTCGAGCGTTTAGGTGCCCGGCCGGACTTCACCCTGACGCTGCGCTACGGTTACCGGCCTCCGTACCTTGGACAGTTTCGGTTTCCGGCTTTCTTCTCCGCCTTCCTAGGTCTTCGCCTTCCGGTGTGGGCGTGGCGCAAGCAGAGCCGGCTCGCCGACGCCGCGCGCGCGGATTCGACGGGAGCCGCGGCCGAACTCCGGGATGCCGAGCTGCAACTCAGCCGCGACGTCGCCATTGCCGTTGCTCAAGTCCACGCGTCACAACAGCGTCTCGCGCTCCTCGTAGACGGCGTCTTGCCGACTGCGCGGGGGACGGTCGAGTCCGTGCTGCGGAGCTACCAGGTTGGCCGCGCCGAATTCCTGACGCTGCTGTCGGTCGAAGACGCGCGCTACCGGGCTGAGCTGGAGGCGGTCGCGGTGGCAGCGGACTACCAGGCTCAACTCGTGATGCTGCGGCAGTTGACCGCGCAGGAGTCGCAGCCGTGAAACCACAGATCATTATCGTCCTACTCGTCGCAGCCATGACGCTGACCGGCTGCAAGAAAACCCCCGCGCCGAGCCAGGACACGGCGGGCATGGAGAACATGCCAGGCATGCCTGGAACGCCGACAGCGCCCGCGGACACCTCCGGTGTGCCGCTGAACCGCACCGAAGCCGAGCGACTCGGCATCACGTTCGCGCGGGCGACCGAGCAGCCGGTCCGATCCTCGGTTCGGGCGGTCGGGGTGCTCAAGTACGCCGAGCCGAATCTCGTGTACGTCAACGCCCGGGTCGGCGGCTGGGTAGAACGCTTGTACGCGGACTACGTGGGCAAACGGGTTGAGCAGGGCGACCCGTTGCTCGCACTCTATTCTCCCGACCTGGTGAGCGCTCAAGAGGAATACCTCTTGGCGCGGCGGCTGAAGGACGACACGCTCGCCGCGAGCGCCCGGCGCCGCCTCGCCCTGTGGGACGTGCCCGCCGATCAAGTCGACAGCTTGGAGACGCGGGGGAGCGTGACGCGCACACTGCTGCTTCGCGCGCCACGGAGCGGCGAGGTCACGGAGAAGATGGTGATCGAGGGGCAAGCGGTGAAAGCCGGAGATAATCTGTTTCTCATCGCCGATCGCCGGCTGCTCTGGGTGGATCTCGCGGTCTTCGAGCAGGATGCGCCCGCGGTTCGGGTCGCGATGCCCGCCAGGATTCGCGTCGATGCCGTCCCCAGCCACTCGTTTCGGGGCCGCGTCACATTCGTCTATCCGCAGCTCGACGACCGGACGCGCACCCTCACTGTCCGTGTGGAGGTAGACAACAGGGGCGGAGAGCTTCGCCCGGGCATGTACGCGACGGCGGACCTCGAGACAGCGGGGCGCCGAGTCGTCAGCGTTCCTTCGGCCGCGGTGCTCCCGACCGGCACACGAGACATCGTGTTCGTGAACCGTGGCGACGGGCGATTCGCGCCCCGAGAGGTACGTGTCGGTGCGCACGGCGACTCGCTGGTCGAGATCGTCGCAGGGTTGAAAGCCGGGGACGAGGTGGTCGCCTCGGCGACCTATCTCCTCGACTCCGAGTCGAACCTCTCGTCGGCTATCCAGGGGCTCATGCTCCAGATGGGCATGGGGCTCAACATGGGCGGCATGAAAACACCCGCTCCGGCGCGGGAGCGGCGGCCATGATCGAGAAGCTCATCGCCTGGTCGATCCGCCGGCGCGACCTCGTCGCCCTGGCCGCGCTGTTCGCGTTGGTCGCGGGGCTGGTGCTCCTACGGACGATGCCGGTGGACGCGATCCCGGACCTGTCCGACACCCAGGTCATCGTCTACACGGACTACCCGGGCCAGGCGCCACAGGTGGTCGAGGACCAGGTGACGTATCCACTCATCACCACATTCCTCGGCGTGCCGCGAGTGAAAGTGGTGCGCGGGCAGTCGATGTTCAGCACTGCG
>Ga0209158_1001774_pt1 | contig 14051 bp, 13 predicted proteins | sample GraSoiAngelo_140_FD_185897 | JGI IMG/M metagenome (GOLD analysis project Ga0209158, IMG submission 185897) | Grasslands soil microbial communities from the Angelo Coastal Reserve, California, USA - 14_0929_12_30cm (SPAdes) (version 2) | ecosystem: Environmental > Terrestrial > Soil > Grasslands ...
GCTTCGACGCCCGCACCGGCCAGGCGCGCAACATCAACGCCTGGCCCGACAACCCCATGGGCCACGGCGCGGCCGACCTGAAGTACCGCTTCCAGTGGACGTTCCCGATCGTGCTATCGCCGCTCAACCCGGGCGTCCTGTACGTCGGCGCCCAGGTGCTGTTCCGCTCGCGCACCGAGGGCCAGACGTGGGAAGCGATCAGCCCCGACCTGACCCGCAACGACACCACCAAACAGCGGCCGTCCGGGGGCCCGATCACCAAGGACAACACCAGCATCGAGTATTACGGCACCATCTTCACCATCGCGCCGTCCCCGAAGGACTCGCAGCTCATCTGGGTGGGCACGGACGACGGCCTCGTCCAGGTGACGCGCGACGGCGGCAAGACCTGGCAGAACGTGACGCCGCCGGGCATTACCGCCGGCACGCAGGTGTCGACGATCGAGGCGTCGCCGCACGACGCGGCCACGGCGTACGTCGCCGCGACCCGCTACAAGCTCGATGACTTTGCGCCCAACGCCTTCGTCACGCACGATCTTGGCAAGACGTGGCGCCGCATCACCGCCGGTATCGCCGCCACGCACTTCGTGCGCGTGGTGCGCGAGGACCCGGCGCGGCGCGGCCTGCTGTACGCCGGAACCGAGTTCGGTGTGTACGTCTCGCTCGACGACGGGGCGAGCTGGCAGCCGCTGCAGCTCAACCTCCCGGTCGTCCCGGTGCACGACCTGGTCATCAAGGACAACGACCTCGCCGCGGCGACGCACGGCCGCTCGTTCTGGATCCTCGACGACGTGTCGCCGCTGCGGCAGCTGGCAGCGGAGGTGCAGCGCGGCGACCGCCACCTGTTCACGCCGGGGGACGCGTGGCGCACGCCGGGCGGCGGGTTCGGCGGCGGCGGCGGTGGCGGGGGCGGGGGCGGCGGCGCTCCGGGCGTGGGCCAGAACCCGCCCAACGGCGCGCTGATCTATGTCTATCTCAAGCAGGTCCCGGACACCGAGGCGCGGCTGGAGATCCTCGACGCGCGCGATTCGGTGGTGCGCCGCTGGTCCACGCGGCCGGCGAATCCGGAGGACTCGTTGCGGCTCACCGGCGGATTGAACCGCCTCGTCTGGAACCTCCGCTACGCGGATGCGCACCGCTTCCGCGGCCTGGTGCTGTGGGCCGGGGGCACCCAGGGGCCGGTCGCCGTGCCGGGGACCTACAAGGCCCGCGTGACGGCGGGCCCGTGGAGCGAGACGCAGCCGTTCACCGTGCGGGAGGACTCTCGCGTCAAGTACGCGACGGCCGACCTGCAGCGGCAATTCGACCTGCTCATCCAGATCCGCGACCGGCTCTCCGCCGCCAACGACGCGGTGACGCGGATCCGCGAAGTGCGCGGCCAGATCGACGCGGTCGTGGGGCACGCGCGCGGGCAGGCGGGGGCGCGCGACATCGCCGCGCGCGCCGACTCGCTCAAGACCAAGCTGGGCGCGATCGAGGAGGCGATCTACCAGGTCAAGAACCAGAGCGGCGAGGACCCGCTCAACTTCCCGATCCGGCTCAACAACCGCATCAGCGCCCTGGCGAGCGTGGTGGGGAGCGCCGACGCGCCGCCCACCGACCAGGCGGTCGCCGTGTTCACGGAGCTGTCGGCGCTGCTGCAGGCGCAGCTCGACCGGCTCAAGGCCGTGCTGGAGACCGATCTGCCGGCGTTCAACACCCTCGTCAAGTCCAAGGACCTGCCGGCGGTGATCGCCAAGTGACGTCCGTGCTGGCGCTGGCGCTCGCGGCGGTGGCGCAGGGCGCGGACACGATGGGCGTGATGGACACGACCGATCGCCACGCCACGATGGCCGCCGAGCATCAGATGGCGGATCCTCGGGTGGATGACCCGCACATGAAGTTGAGCGCCGCGCGGCCACTCACGGCGGCGGACTCGGCGCGCGGCGCGGCGCTCGTCGCCCAGATCCGGGCCGCCCTGGTGGTCTACCGGGACGTCCAGGCCGCGCGCGCGGACGGCTACCGCCAGTTCCTCCCCGGCGTGGCGCAGCCGGTGTACCACTTCACCAGCCGCTTCAACGCGGTGCGCGAGATGTTCCGCTTCGACCCCACCAAGCCCACGTCGTTGCTCTACCGGAAACGGCCCGACGGGAGCTTCGAGCTCGTGGGCGCGATGTACGCCGACCGCGCGGGCGCTTCCGAGGACGAGTTGAACGAGCGCATCCCGCTGGCGCTGGCGCGCTGGCACGAGCACGTCAACTGGTGCGTGCCGCCGCCCGGCGCGCGGGAGCGCTGGACCGAGACGAAGGACGGGCGGCCCGTCTTCGGCCCGAAGTCGCCGATCGCGACGCCGGATGCGTGCGCCGCGGCGGGCGGCCGGTTCCTGCCGCGGATCTTCGGCTGGATGGTGCACGTCACCGTCTTCGGCAGCGACGACCCGCGCGTGATCTGGGGGCACGCACACGAGCACTAAACGCGGCCTGGGCCTCGGCCCGCTCGTCGCGGTCCTCTACTTCACGGTCTCCGGCGGCCCCTTCGGCTTGGAGGGGCTGGTCGGGGCGGTCGGGCCCGGTCTCGCCCTGCTGCTGCTCGTGCTCACGCCCCTCATTTATAGTGTGCCCGAGGCGCTGCTCATCGGTGAGCTGGCGTCGATGCTCCCCATCGAGGGCGGCTACTACCAGTGGGTGAAGCGCGCCTTCGGTCCCTTCACCGGGTTCATCAACGGCTGGCTCTCCTGGGTTTATTCGCTGATCGACATGGCGATCTACCCGGTGCTGTTCGTGCAGTACGCGCGCTGGTTCGCGCCGGAGCTTTCCAAGCTCGGCGCCTGGGGGCTCGCCTTGGCGCTGATCTGGGGCGCGACGTGGCTCAACCTGCGCGGCACCCGCGTCGTGGGGGCGGCGTCCGGGTGGTTCGTGGCGGCGGTGCTCGCGCCGTTCGCGGTGCTCGCCGTGGCTGCGCTGTGGCACTGGCTCGGAGGTCCCGGCCCCGCGGTCCTGCCGGTCACGCCGTTTCACGCGGCCGGCACGTCGTTCCTCGGCGCCCTGGGGATCGGGATCTCGCAGAGCATCTGGAACTACAGCGGGTGGGATAACGCCTCCACGCTGGGCGGCGAGATCGAGCAAGCGGGCCGCACGTATCCGCGGGCGCTGGCCCGCACGCTGCCGCTAGTGACGGTCGTCTACCTGGTCGCGATCGTGCCGGTGCTCGCCGTGACGGACTGGCGCGTGTGGCGCGACGGTGCCTGGCCGGACATCGCCGCCGGCATCCTGGGCCCGTGGCTCGCCGCGTGGCTCGCCGTGGCCGGCATGATCAGCGCGTTTGCGCTGTTCAACGCGCTGCTGCTGTCCTACTCGCGTATCCCCCTGGTGCTGGCCCAGGACGGCCTGTTGCCGGCTCCGTTGGGGCGCACCGACGCGCGCGGCACGCCGCGGGCGGCGGTGATCGCCTCGGCGGTGGCGTACTCGGGGTTCGTGCTGCTCACGTTCGGGGGCCTGCTCGCCGCGGACGTGCTGCTTTACACGGCGGCCCTCGCCTTGGAGTTCGCGGCGCTGATCCGCCTGCGGCGGAAGGAGCCCGGGCTGCGGGGCACCTTCCGGGTGCCGGTGGGAGTGCCGGTGCTCGTGGTGCTCGCGGCGCTGCCGGTGTTGCTGCTGCTGGTGGGCGTGGCGCTGGAGGTGCGGAGCCGCGAGATCGGCCTGCCGGGCGTGCTGGTGGCGGCCGCGCTCAGCGGCGTCGGGATCGCGGGCTACGGGGTGCTGCGGCGCGCGTCCGCCGCAGGGCCCGCCGAAAAACCCTCATAACGCCGAAGGTTTCCCCCGGGCTTGCGGGTTGGCCATTCGGCGCGCAGGGTATCGGGAACGTTTCGTTGTCCTGTTCTGAACCACGAGCGGCTCGGAGGAATCGTGGCACATCGCATTGTGTTGGTGTGCGTGGGACTGGTGTTCGGCGGCACGCTTACCGCCCAGCAGCGCCCCATCAGCGGGAAGGTCACGGGCAGCCTCGACGGCAAACCGGTCGCGGGCGCGAGCGTCGCGGTCGTGGGGACGGCGAGGCTGGCGGCGACGAACGCGAGCGGCGAATACACGGTGTTGGCGCCCGCGGGGCCCGTCACGCTGAGCGTGCGCGCGGTGGGCTACAAGCGCAAGACCGTGAACGTCTCCGGCGACCAAGCGACCGCCGACGTCGTCCTCGAGGCCGACATCTTCAACCTCGACGCCATTGTGGTGACGGGTCAGGCGACCGGCGTCGAGCAACGCAACCTCGCCAACGCCGTGACCACGGTGCGCGCCGAGGATTTGAACCGGGCCCCGACCCCCACGCTGGAGAGTGCGCTGCAAGGCAGGATCCCTGGCGCGCTGATCCAGGAGAACTCGGGCGCCCCCGGCGGCGGCGTGCAGATCAACCTGCGCGGGGTCTCCACGATCAACGCGTCGGTCGACCCCCTGATCGTCGTGGACGGCATCATCATCAGCAACGACGCGATCGGCAACAACCTGAACGCGATCACGGCCGCCGCGGCCGGGGGGAACGCGTCGAATCAGGACAACCCCGTGAATCGCATCGCCGACTTGAACCCGGCGGACATCGACAAGATCGAGGTGCTGAAGGGCGCGTCGGCGGCCTCGATCTACGGGGCGCAGGCGGCCAACGGGGTGATCATCATCTCGACGCGCCGCGGCCAGGCGGGCGCGCCGCAGTTCCGGATGACGCAGCGGCTGGGGGAGTCTCATGTCATCCACGTCTTGAAGTCTCGCGTCTTCCGCGACTCCGTCGAGGCCGACGCGGTGTACGGGACGAAGGCGCAGACCTACTGCCGGCCCACCTGCCCGTATTTCGACAACATCTCGCCGCTCTGGGACCGGCACCCGCTGTCCAGTGAGACGGACCTGAGCGTGAGCGGCGGCTCGGACCAGACACGCTATTTCGTCTCCGGGCTCGTGAAGCGCGACGGCGGCATCGCCCCCGGCACCGGCTACGACAAGCAGGCGGCGCGCGTCAACTTCGACCAGCAGCTCGGGTCACGGTGGACGCTCAACTTCCAGACGCAGGCGATCCACAGCCTGTCGCACCGCGGCATCTCGAACAACGACAACAGTGGCACGAGTCCCTACCTCGTGTTCCCGCTGACGCCGAGTTTCGTCGACCTGCGTCCGACCGGTTCGAGAATCAGCGACTATCCGGTCAACCCGTTCGAGCGCAGCAACCCGCTGCAGACCTATGCGTTCCTGCGCAACGACGAGGATGTGTGGCGCATTCTCGCGACCGCCACCCTTGGCTGGCAGCCCGTCGCGACCGATCAGCAGACGCTGCGCTTCACCTTGACCGGCGGGTTGGACAACTTCACCCAGCGCAACGACATCTTCTCGCCGCCCGAGCTCCAGTTCGAGCCCAACGACGGCCAGCCGGGCACCGTGGTGCTCGGCAAGACGCAGAACACCAACGTCAACCTGCTCGGCAACGCCGTGTACACTCTGACCCCGGCCTCCAGAGCATACCGAGCGACGACCTCGCTGGGCGTGCAGTATTTCGACAAGAGCCTGAACTTCACGAACCTGGTCGGACGCAACCTCCCGCCGGGCCAGATCAACATCGATCAGGCGACGTCGATCGCCGTCAACCAGGACCTGCAGCCGATTCGCGACCTGGCGATCTTCGGGCAGGAGGAAGTGCTGGGGTTGGACGAGCGCCTGTTGCTGACGGTCGGCGCCCGTGCCGAGCGGACCAGCCGCAACGGGAACGTGAAGCGGCTCTTCCTCTACCCCAAGGCCGCGGCCTCCTACCGCTTCACGGCCTTCGGGGGAGGCGCGGGCGACGAGCTCAAGGTGCGCGCCGCCTGGGGCCAGACGGGCAACCAGCCCAACTTCGGCAACAAGTTCACGCCCAGCGCCACCGGGACCATCGGCGGCCTGTTCGGCAGCTCCGCCGGTTTCACGGCCGGGGCGGCGAACATCAGACCGGAGCGGCAGACCGAGCTCGAGGGCGGAGCGGATGCCACGCTCGCCAACGGCCGATTGAACGTGAATCTCACGGGGTACACGCGGACGGTGTCCGACCTGATTCTCGTTCAGACACCGGCGCCATCCAGCGGACGGGCCGCGAGCGTGTTCAACGGTGGCCGCCTCCGCGGCCGGGGGATCGAAATGGCCGCGGGGTACGTCGTCACGCAAACCCCAACGGTGAGCTGGCTCGTCCACGCGACGTTCACGAAGACCACGAGCAAGGTGCTCGCGCTGCCGGTCCCGGCGTTCCAGGTCGGTGGGTTCGGGACGTCCCTGGGTTCGTTCCAGGTCGAGGTCGGCAAGTCGGCGACGCAGATCGTCGGCACCGATTCGCTGGGCAACGTGGTGCGGGTCGGTGATGCCACGCCGGATTTCCAGCTGTCCCTCGCGAACGATCTCACCTACCGCCGCTTCGGTCTCAGCTTCCTGTGGGACTGGAAGCACGGGGGGGACGTGATCAACCTGACGGAGCTGCTCTTCGACCTGTTCCGGAACAGCGAGGATTGGGCCACGGGTGGGCGTCAGCGGAGAGCGCTGTTCTTCAAGGGGGAAACGCAGCCGTATGTCCAGGACGCGTCCTACCTCAAGCTGCGCGAGGCGACGCTCTCGTACCATCTGCCGCCCAGCGCGGTGCACCAGATGTTCGGCGACCGCGTGCGGAACGCCACCGTATCGCTCAGCGGCCGCAATTTGATCCGGATCACGAAGTTCCGGGGCATCGATCCGGAAGTGTCGAACTTCGGCAACCAGGCGATCGCGCGCAACATCGACGTCGCGCCGTTCCCGCCCAGCCGGAGCCTCTTCTTCTCCATCGACCTGGACTTCTGAGGCGAGGGCGCCAACCATGAAAGCGACGACCTGCTTGCTCGCGCTCGCGGCCCTCGGCGTCTGGGCCTGCGACTTCAACATCACCGACCCCAATAGCCCCGGTCCGATCGGCACCGACCCGTCGCGCGCCGACGTCGCCGACCACGTCATCGGGGTCATCCTGGCCGCCCGCTCCGACGCCGCGGATTGGAACCTCGACGCGGGGATCCTGGGGCGGGAAGCGTACCGCTTCGACGGCTCCGACCCGCGGTTCATCAGCGAATTCCTGAACGGTCCGCTCGATCCCGGTGGCGGCGCGTTCGGCGGCGACCACTGGATCGAGGAGTACAACGCGATCCTCAGCGCTAACCAGCTGCTCGACGTGATCGGCACGGCGACCCGGCTCACCGCCGCGGAGCAGAACGGGACACGCGGCGTCGTGGAGACGCTCAAGGCGTACGAATTCGTCCTCGTGCTGATGGGGCACGCGGAAGACTCGATCCCCGTCGACGTGGACCTCCCCATCGGTGCGCCCCCCGCGCCGCTGGTCTCGAACGCCGCGGCCTTCACCTACGTGTCGTCGCTGCTCGATGCGGCCGACACGCACCTCGCGGTCGGCGGGACGGCGTTACCGTTCGCGCTGCCGGCGGGATTCACCGGCTTCGCCGACGTCGCCGGATACCGCAAGTTCAATCGGGCGCTCAAGGCCGCGGTCGAGGTCTACCGCGGCAGCCTGGGGTGTGCGGCGTGCTACACTACGGCCAAGACGCTGCTCGAGTCCGGCGCGACGTTCATTGACACATCCGCGACCGCGAACCTGGCGGCCGGTGTGTACTTCGACTACAGCACCAATCCCGGCGACGCCCCCAACCCGCTGTTCCAGAACCCGCAGACGGGCGAAAACTTCGTCAACCCGCGGATCAAGGACAGCGCCGAGACCAAGCCCACGACCGGGCTGGACGACCGGTTCACGTCGAAGACGGTGCCGCGCCCCAGCACCACGACGGAGAACCTCACGTCCGATGTGGGATGGATCCGCTATCCGGCCACCACGGCCCAGATCCCGTTCATCAAGAACGAGGAGCTGATCCTGCTGCGCGCCGAGGCCAACAACGCCCTCGCCCTGCCCGTGCTCGCGGCGAACGATGTGAACTACATCCGGGTGACGTCGGGTGGGCTGGCGCCGATCGCGGGGCTGGGCGCGCAAACGCAGGCGCAGATTCTCGGCGCCATCCTGCACGAGCGGATGTACTCGCTCCTCTATGAAGGGCACCGCTGGTTCGACCTGCGGCGCACGGGACGCTTGGGTCCCTACCTGAAGGACCGCGCGACCGACGCGGTGTTCCCGACCCTGCCGATCCCGCTGGACGAGGTGTTGGCGCGAAAATAGTCGCACCCGCGACCGACCGAAACGAAAGCGGGGGCGCCACCCGGCGCCCCCGTTTCCATTACTCCACATCCCACGCCTCTTTTGCAGTTACATCTCGGTGTACAACTTCGCTCCCGCCGCCACAGCGATCGGCCACTCGACGAGTGCGACCGCCGTGGAGATCACCGTAACATTCGTCGGGAACATGTGGAACGGCGCCTCCATCAAGGCGTGCAGGAGCCCATACAGCACCCAGATCGCCAAGCCGGCGTAGACCGCCGTCCGGGGACCGGGGCCGAAGCGCGGCCGGATCGCCGCGTAGAACCAGACCAGAAAAATGCCGTACAAGAAGTCCATGAGCACGAACCAGAGAATCGTGTTCGTGCTCATCACGGGGAGATCCTTCTTCAGCACCACGCCGAACAGCAGGTAATCCACCACGTTCAGCACCACCCCCGCTACCAACCCACCGACGATCACCTTCTGCAGGTTGATCTTGCCCATCGGGGACCTCGCGGAATGGGTGAGAGGGAGCGAACCGCCGAGCCGACAGTAGGGAACGCGGCTGGTGCCGTCAAGCCGCGACGGTCACCCCGAGCGCAGCGAGGGGGTCAGGGCACCACCAAGAGCGCCACGAGCCCCCCCAGCTCGTCGGCGATCGTGGCCACCCGATGCGGCACGACCCACTCCCCGTCCACCAGCAGGTTGAAGCGGTGGGTCCCGGAGGAAAGGAGCAGCGTGCCCTCCCACACGTCGTCGCCCACCGCCGCGAGCGGGGAGGGTTGCCAGTTGTTCCAGTCGCCGGCGATGGCGACCGCGCGGGCCCCGATGAAGCGAAATCGCACCACGCTGCTGTCCCCGCGACGCTCCGGCACGAGGGCCGCCAGCGGCGGATCGGCCCGCGCCGCGAGCGGGGGACGGGCCAACCGGATGCCGGCGCTGAAGAACCGTGTCCGGGGGAAGCCCTGATACGGATCGGGGAGAACTCCACCCGCGGCGACTTCGAGCGCGGTGGTCGGTGTGAGGAACACCTGCAGGAAACCGCCTACCGTGCCCTTGGAGCCGTAGAAGCTCGAAATGCGACGCACCGCCCACAGGCTGGCGGTCAAGGAGCCGCGGCGCAGCGTCGCGCCCGCGTTGGCGTCGGTGAACCAGGCCCCCAAGAACCGCGTGGGCTCGACGCTCGCCGACCAGTCGACCTGCCCGGAGTGCCACCACGTCCGCGCGCGGGCGCGCAATGCGGTGACCCAGGGCGTCCCGTTGTTGATCCATCCCGCCGAGGGCCCCGCGCCGAGGCCGAAGCCCCACGTCGGGGCGGCCCACAGCACCTCGCCGACCGCGTACGGCGCGGCCGTTTCTACGCCGCCCGTCCGCGTGCTCCCCGACCAGCCCGCCTCGAGCCCCAGCCGCACGCCGTCGGCGAGCGGCGCCGTCGTGGTCCAGCCGTCCGCGTGACCCTGGAGGAACCAGTCGCCCTGCGGCAGGGCCGCGAGCAGTCCACTCGCGTTGAGCGTCAGCGTCGGGGCGGCGTACTGCAGCGCGGGACTGAGGGACGCGACGCTCCATCTCGAGCCGTTGGCGTCCCGCACGGTCCCGACCCCCAGGCCGACGGAGGCCTGGGTCTGGGCGAGGATGATGAGCAACACGGGGGACACGGGGATGGAACCTAGCTCCGAAATGAAACGGGGGCACGGCAGACAGCCGTGCCCCAGTATGACCCTGCGAAGCCAGCCAGCTTACGGGCGATGACTTGCCGACTGTCCTGGACTGGTCGGCTTCTTCGACGGAGATGCCGGTACCGCCGGAGTGGCGGGCGTCGCCGGCGTCGCCGGAACCGCCGCGCCCCCGCCCGATGCCGGCGTGGCGGGTGTGGCCCGCGTGGCCGGGACCGCTCGGGTCGCCGGGGTCACGGGACGATGGTCGAGGCCCACCGGCTCACCCCGCACGTGCGTGGCGCGGTGCTCGGCGACCTTGGCTTTGGCCGTGTCCGAGGCATGAGCGTTGGGAACCTGGGGCGTCTGGGCCACGGCCACGGCCGGGAACACCAGGATCGCCGCGAACGGAATCAGTTTGCGCAACATGGGGGTTCCTCCTTCCGATGACTCAATCGACGCGCGCCCGCGCCCGTTCCACCGCCAACAGGCGGGTCAGTCGGGCCAGCCAGCTTCGCACCGGGACGACCGTGTCCCTCAATTGGGCGGCGTAGCGCTGGGCGCGCTCCATCACTTCGTTGACAACGGCGTTGGCGAGCTCTTGATCGAACAGCACTCCGTACGCGATGGCGTACAGCGTGCTTTCGATTCGAGCAGCAAACGCCCGGGCCGCCCGCGCATCGCCTTTAGCGATACGGGCGAGCAGGTGGCGGTCGGGCACAGGCCAGGCCCGCAGGGCGAGGGGTTCTGGCACGGCAGTCATAGCGTGCTAAAGAGGCTGGCCAAGGGCCCCAGGTAACGCTGGTCGTTACCGGCTGAACACGAAGTGACTCTTCATGATGGCTGGTTGCCGGGTCGCCATGGCCCCCGTAGCATCGTGGGGTGGGGACACGAACCGACGGAGAGATCGTCCGGGCGGTGCTGGCCGGCGATATCGAGCAGTACGCGGAGCTGGTGCACCGCTACCGCGACCGGTACGCCCGGTTCGCGGCTCGCATGCTCGGCTCGGTGGACGAAGCGGAGGACGCGGTGCAGGATGCGTTCATCCGCGCCTTCGAGCAGCTGCGGCAGTGCCGCGACCCGGACAACTTCGCAGGGTGGTTCTTCCTGATCCTGCGGAACCGGTGCCTCGCCGAGCGGCGGCGGGTCGCCCGGGCGGGACCGGGGCCCGAGGCGGTGGTGGTGCCGGCCGCGGAGCAGGCCGACGGCCCGCTGGTGCAGGAGGAGCGGCGGCGGGCGCTGCAGCAGGCGCTCCTGGAGTTGACGCCGGAGCAGCGCGAGGTGTTCGTCCTGAAGCACGTCGAAGACTTGTCGTATGAGGAGATCGCCGGGCGGCTCGGCGCGTCGATTCCCTCGCTGAAGATGCGGATGCACCGGGCCTACGATCGGCTGCGCGAGCGGCTCAAGGACGTGCTATGACGACGGTGTTCCATCCCCTGGTCAAGCGGTTTCTCGACGGCGAGCTGAATCTCGCCGACCTGCCGCCGGAGCTCCACGCCGAGGCGCGGGCGGCCGAGCGGCTGCTCGGCGCCGTGGATCGCGCTCCGGTCACGCTGCCGGCAGCGCTCGACGCCCGCGTGATGTCCGCAGTGCGGCGCCGGGCGAGCGCTCCCGCGCGACGGTGGTGGCAGCGGCTCGCCGAACCGTGGGAGATCCGCGTACGGCTCCGTCCTTGGATCCTGGGCCCGGCGCTCGCTGCGGCGGCCGTCCTCGTGCTGATTCTCGCTCGCTCGCAGCCGCCGGTGCCTGCGGTCGCGGTCGCGGCTGCGCCGGAGAGCGTGTACGTGCGCTTCGTCCTGTACGCACCGGGGGCGCACCGCGTGAGCGTGGCCGGCACCTTCAATCAGTGGGATGCGACCACCGCGCCGCTGGCGCCCGCCGGTGCCGCCGGGGTGTGGGCAACGACCGTCGCCCTGCCCGTAGGTCAGCACCAGTATGCGTTCCTCGTGGACGGCCGTCGCTGGGTGAACGACCCCGCCGCGCCGATGGTGGACGACGGGTTCGGCCGCCGCAACAGCGTCGTGGCGGTCACCGCCGGGGCCGCGGGAGCGCGCGCGCTGTGAGACTCCTCGCTGCGCTCGGAGTGACTGTCCTCGGCGTGACCGCGGTCGCGGCGCAGCAACCGTTGGCTGCGCGGCTCGCGGGCCGCGTCCCCGCGGGCGTCGTAGTCGCCGTGACCGCGCTGGCGGACTCCGCTGCGGCGCGCGGGCTGCCGGTCGATCCGCTCGTCGAAAAGGCGATCGAGGGCGGCGCCAAGGGTGCGTCACCGGAACGGATCGTCGTCGCCGTGCAGACGGTGCTCACGCGGCTGGGACGGGCTCAGGTCGCGCTGCAGGCGGCGACCCCGGGCGTGCCCCCCGCCGACGCTGTCGAGGCGGGCGCCTTCGCGCTCTCCGCCGGTCTCCAGGATGCGAACGTGCAGGAGGTCGCGCGGGCCTGCGGCCCGCAGTGTTCGGCCGCGGAGGCGCTGCGCGTCGCCGGGACGCTTACGGCCTTGGGCGTCCCACCTGCGGAAGCTGTAGAGCTCGTGCGCCAGACGCTGCGCTCGGGCGGGAAGGAGCGCGACGTTCTCGCCCTCCCCGGCCGGGTGGAGGCAGAGGTGGCCGGCGGGGCGACGCCGGCGCAGGCGGCGGCCGGTCTCGCCCGCGCGGCTGCCGCGCGCGCGGCGGCTCCCGGGCAGAGCGGCGCCCCCCCGCACGGGCGTCCGCCTCCGCGCCACCCGTAGTCTCGTTCCGTCGCCTCCGCAGTTCCATCTTGCGCCCGAATCGGGCACGCCGTACCTTCGCCGGACCACGTGACGGCCGCGACTCCCCAACCCTCGAGTCGCGGCCGATTCATGTTTTTCGGGAGGTGCTCCGATGCCCGAGAATTTGTCCGTATCCCTGAAGGCGGTGGGAATCTCCGGCTGTCCGCTGGCCACGACGACCCCGTGCCGCCTGCTGTTGCAGGAAGCGCTGCGCGCTCTCGCCGCTCGAGCGGTGCGGCCCGAGCTGATCGACCTGACGGCGCTCCCCGCCGAGGCGCTGCTGTGGCGCACGACCTCGCCCGCCGTGCAGGACGCGATCGCCACCGTGCTCGGCGCCGACATCGTCGTCGTGAGCACGCCGGTGTACCGCGCCACCTTCAGCGGCGCGCTCAAGGTGTTCCTCGACCTGCTGCCTCAGGACGCGCTCGCCGGGAAGACCGCCGTCGCGATCGCGACCGGGAGCACCCCCGGCCACTTGCTGGCGGTGGATCACGGCCTGCGCCCACTGCTCGCCAGCGTCGGCGCCGTGACCGTGCCCACGGGGGTGTACGGCACCGACCTGCAGTTCAAGAACGGGCAGGTGGACGGGCGCCTCCTGGAGCGGCTGGACCGCGCCGTGAGCGAGGCGGTACTGCTCGCCGGCGCGACCGGGAGAGGCGGTCAGCGCCGCAGCAGCGCGTCGAGCGAGTATGCCCCTGGGCCGGCGGCGGCCAAGACCAACGCGTGCTTGTAGCCGACTAGCGCAGCTCCATCGTTACGCCCAGCGAGATAGCCTCTACCGTCTCCCGCCGCCCTCCCGCCAGCCGGGTCTGGTCGACGCGGTAGGCGAGGCGGGCCCACGGGCCGGGCCCGGGGAGCCGCACGGCGAGGCCGGCGGCGACGCCGGTCTCGCGCGAGAACGCGGGGAGCGCGTCGACGGTCCCCGCGGGAGCGAGCGCGAGCGCGCCGAACGCGTACGCCCGATCCGCGAACAGCATGCCCCGGGCTTCCGCCGCCACCTCCCAGAACCACCACCGCTGCCGGATGCCCGATGACGCGTAGCTGCGTGCCCGGGGCCCCGCCCACAGGGTGAGCCACGGCGCCGCGACGAAGCCGACCTGCGCCCGACCCTCGGTCAGCGTACGCGCCGCCGCGGCTCCCGTGTCCGCGGTGAGATTGCCCTGTCCGTAATCGAGTCGCAGCCGCCAGCGCGAGCGCGCCAACGTCGCTGCTCCCGTGAACAGGCCGCCGCTCAGGAGCTCGCTCGTACCCGTCGCGCGGCTGCGCGCGCGCGTGAAGGCGCCTTCGAAGCCGACGGTCACCTGCACCCGCTGTTGCGCTGCCGCACGTACCGCAAGGAAGGCCACCAACGTGACGGCGAGCGCGGCGACCCGTCTCACGGGCCCTCCGGCGTGATGATCACCGGGTCGCCGCTCTTCACAGCGATGCGCAGCTCGCCGCGATGACGCGCGTTCTCGGCCGCGATCTGGGTGCGCTGCCGCGTCCATTGATCCCGG
>Ga0209158_1001780_pt1 | contig 14024 bp, 20 predicted proteins | sample GraSoiAngelo_140_FD_185897 | JGI IMG/M metagenome (GOLD analysis project Ga0209158, IMG submission 185897) | Grasslands soil microbial communities from the Angelo Coastal Reserve, California, USA - 14_0929_12_30cm (SPAdes) (version 2) | ecosystem: Environmental > Terrestrial > Soil > Grasslands ...
AGATAGAGGCTAAGTTGGATTCGATAACAGACATCTTCAGAACGATGCACGTAACCGCTTTCGGTCTGCACAGGCTCGAAGCCACAGCCCCGTGGGGCGTAAAACAGGAAAACCAGACCGAAGAAAAAGTCACGCCTTCCGACAAAAAGATGTCACCCATAGATTTGGCGCACTTCGCCATGCTTTCGCGCGGCAACTGCTGGCTGAGTGTGGAAGGGATTGCGGAGCCGATTCCCCTCACCGGTGGTGATTGCTTTTTACTGGCTAAGGGGACTTCGATTGTTTTGCGCGACAGCCCGCGAACACGTCCGAGGTGGAGCTTCCGCGAGATCGGGGCCAAGGCCAACGGCAATGTCGCTCTTTGTGGCGGCGGTGGCGCACCTACGACAATCGTCTGTGGATCCTTGAGTTTCGATCGCGCCAGCCTGAGGCCGATCACTCAGTTATTGCCGAACTTCATTTTGATGAAGGCCGATCAGGCACGCACGCTTGCTCTTCACACCACAGTGCAGGCGCTCGCGTCAGAGATGGAAGAACAGGCGCCGGGATCTGAAGTCGTGGCGAGTCGGTTGGCCGAGGTTCTGTTTATCCAGGTACTCCGGGCGCATATCGCGTCGGGACCGGAACGCGACAAAGGATGGCTTCGTGCAATTTTCGATCCTCAAATAGGCGCTGCTCTGAGTGCCATTCATGACAGAGTGAATACACCCTGGACGGTCGAATCCCTGGCCGAAGCGGCGGGCATGTCTCGCTCCGCATTCGCAGCACGTTTCAAAGAGCTACTCGGACAAACGCCGCTGGAATACGTAACCGAGTGGCGGATGCAGAAGGCGATACAGCTACTTGAACGGCGTGACAAAAAGCTCCCAGAAGTCGCTCGATTGGTCGGTTACGAGTCCGACGCCGCATTCAGTAAGGCGTTCAAGCGAGTTGTCAGGGCTAATCCTGGTGAATACCTCAGACGTGGTTTGAAGGACCCAAAATCGACCGAAGCAGACCACGATCCGTCCCGATAAACACGCTTGTATTGACTGATCGGGGCAAGTTCCGGGTGGTCGGCCACCCTTACCTTGAGATTACTTCAGGCTTGCCCGTCATCCGGGAGTGGCTGTGATCGCGTTCTTTGGATTCCGTCTAGTGGGCTGCCAAATGCCATCTCGTTGGTCAGCGAGACGCGAATTGCAGTGCTACGACGCGCCCGACTGTGTGTCGCTGATCATTGACGACGGAAGCCCAGACTACCTCAAGTGACTGGCCGAATCGGTTGAGTGATCACCGGTTGCCCGGGGCAACACCGGCTTCAAGCGGTGAATCTGGTCGAGAAGAGCCCGCGGCGACACCGGACGGCCTAGGAAATCCTGCATCAAGGTGCGAGTGTCACGCTCCGAGCCATAGCGCAGCAGGTGTTCAGAGAGCCAGCCACACCAGCGGGAATCTCCCGTATCGAAAGCGCCCAGGGCTCCTGAGATGTGCGCCCGCATCTCAGCGGTAAGGATGGCCCCGAAACCGTAGTTCACCATGTAGCCGGGAAGGTCTGCCAACTGCACTCGTACCGCCCACCAGGAAAACTCGGGATGCGGCACGATATGCAAATAGCGGCTGGTGATTTCGGTCCAAAGCGCGTTGGGGTCGGTTAGGGGAGCGCGAAACATCCGCAGTTCGAACAGGGACCAGGCCACGTCGAGCACGACAACAGAATATAACGCCCGCAGCGAGAGTTGCTCCGGGGCTTCATGGCCCAGGTAGCGGCGCTGCCAGACGGGCTCATAAGTGCTCCAGGAGGGGACATCGGCGAAAGCCTCGCTGAAAAGGTCGCTCGGCCAGTCCACAAAGGCGGGACGATTACGAATCGCGGTGATGTTCACCGCGTGGCCGTTCTCGTGCACCAGCTCATTCAATACGAACAGGCCGCCGCGCTCGTACGGGGCCGACACGCGCGCGACCGTGGGCCTCCAGGCCCCGTTCACCATGCGTCCGTGGGTGACAAATTCCGTGTAAGCCAATGCCGCCTTTTCCGGCCGGGGGGCGAGATCGTAGAGCGTTCCCATTAGCGCCAGCTCAGCGCCCAGATCGCGGTAGTAGCGCTGGTTGATCGGCTGCAGCGATTCCCGCGGGATGTATATCCCGAGCAAGCGATCGGCCTCCCCTGCTTGGAAACGGAAGTCCCAGGGCTCAACCATGACATCGCCGCTCGATTCGCGCCAGGCATCGAGGATCTGCACCAGCCAGCGTTCGACTTCGGCGGGATCGATGCCGACGTCGCGGGCGGCGTTGTCGATTTCCGAGCCGTTCTTGGCCGCTTCAGCGGCAGCCCCGGCGATCATGCGGCGATAGGGGCTGTCGGGCTCGTTGTTGCCGTTGATGGCCCGCCACAACGGAACAAAAGCAAAGAAAACCGCCTTCCGGCGGCCAGGATCGGAGGTTTCATGCAGCAGGTCGAGGGCGGAAATCCGGTTGATCTTGCCGCCCTCAAAGCTGAGGCTGTTGCCGATTTGGACGAAACAGGCGACGAGGGCAGATTTGAGGTCCGGATATGCAATGTCTTTGCGGGCCGCATCTTGGCATTTGGCCGAGGGGCTGAAAAGAGCTCCGCCGCCGGTGAAGGCCTTCATCTGCTTCCGCATGGCGGCGATGGCCCTGGTGTCCCCGCCGGAGAGTCTTGAGGCGGGCAACCTCTCCAGTTCCTTTGCCAGTTTGGCGCGCTTCTTGCAGTAAAACTTCTCCCAGGCAGCGCGGTCTTTACCCTGGTAGGTGCTTAGCAGGCCGGAATCGATGGTGGCCAGGATGGTGTTAGCGTCACTGACGTCAGCATAAAGATACTCGACCGCCGAGACCTTCTTCGAGCCGGCCAGGAGACCGGCGTCTGCGCCAATAGACTTGGGCGAAAGGAGCAAACTGCAAGCCAGACCGAGGGAGAGCAGGTTTTTCATAGAACTTGTGTCGAGGGATTGTAGCAGTGGACAGTCACTCCAATTGGCTTCACGCGGGCGTGGAAGGACGCACCAATTCCACCGCCAAGGCGGAGCGTCTCGGTCCGGACGAACTCGCAGCTTTTGCGAACCCCGTGGGATACGTCTTGATCACGCGCGCGCGATCATTCGATGCGCTACGCCATGGCTAAAGATGGCGTGTTCTTCCACGCTCGCGGAAGCGGTCGTTCTTGCGCGCTTGGGAGCCAGAGACGTACTCCATCGCGGTCCAGAAGGCATGCTCGCAGCCGCGCCTGCTCAAATGTGATGGGACTGCGAAGCGTTGTCTCGATCGCAAAGCTCTGGCGAGCCCGAATGTGGTACCGTCCTGTGAAATACGCCTCAAGCCCTTCCGACTCACTCGGTGCATCGCAGAAATCCGACTCTCCCTGGATCATGAGCGTGGGAGTAGATAACACACGAACCTCCTGGAGTTTCTGCTGTCGCGAGTCGTGCCGCGAATCCCAAGCTTCGCCTTTGAGCCAACTCCAAGCCGTTGCCCAGGTAAGACGGTGGTCGCCGACGTAGGAACATACCATTCTATTGATACCCACCACCGATGGGGGATTCGATCGGAGCTTCTGGGCGGATCGTCGGCAACCCTCACCTTGGGATTACTTCAGGGTTCGACCTCTTCCGAAGCCACTTATGGACACTCACTTTGTCGTGCACGGTCCAGAGTAGCGTTGGGCGGCGGGATAACCAAGACAAGACTACAAGTTCGCTCCGAAGGCAAGCAGTCGGCCATCGCGATCCTTCACCACAAACTCACGCGAGTGCCAAGGCATATTGGCAAGTCCCCGCGTGAATTCCACGCCTCGAGCTGCATACTCCGCGTAAAGCGCGTCTGCATCTTCGATGAATACATACGCGTCGAACAGTTCGTCCGAATACTTGTTGGGGTTGGCTGTGGGAGGTTCGGCACAGCGGAAGTGAATCGCCTGCTCGTCGCGCGCAACGATGGCGTAAACCGGCGGGTCGTGCCACGTGCCCAAACACTTGAAGCCAAGCTTAGCTTCGTAATAGGCAAGAGTGCCGGGGATGTCCAGAGTGAAGAACTGAGGCGCGATCCGACAAATCATGAGGCAAGCCTCCTATAGATAGAAAAATGCTGGTGGTGCCGACCGCGGGTCGCCGGCTGTTTTCTCCTTCGACTCGCGAGAACGGCGTTCTGGTAACTCATAAAATCTCGGGGCGGATCGTCGGCAGACTGAAAGGAATCAGCGTCTGGCAGGCCCGTAATGCGGGATCTTGCGAATTAGATGATTTACCGACAAGTACGTATTCGGGAAATCATTTGGCCATCGCGTGCGGTCTTAGGCTCCGGACAAAGATCCACACAAGCTCCAGAAGCATGGGCCACACAATAACCATCGTTACGATCCAGCCGCATCTTGAACGAGCAGTGCCGGCCATAGGCGCGTAAAGGACCAGGCAGAGTGCAGCATTGGCGAGATAGGCGGTATTGAGACCGGCAAGCGAAGCGCGAGTCGGCAGGATATCGCGACGTGTCAGAAACAAGAGCGCTCCACTTGCGACCAGGATGCCAAAGGTAGGGCCGAGGATTGAGAGACGTCTCCATTCATTCATACGGGCGAGGTTTCCGAGGCGCAACAAGAATGGCATTGTCACCAATAGCGTCCCGAAAATCGAAAGCGCAACGACGATCCAGATCAGGCGTCGTCCGAATGGAGTGGACAGGCGTCTCGGGAAGAGGGAACGCAGGCAAACCCAAGCCATCGGAAAGCCCAGAAAATACGGTGCTCCGATGAGGGCGTGCCACCAATTACCCTGATTACCTGGAACCTTCAGCCGCACGGCGTCCCACGGGGACGTGTTCAGCGCTATTGGGAGAAACGCGGTGACGGCGGCTGCAACCGAGATCACCAGCGCAACAGCATTGAACCAGATGGACTCCCGCTGTTCTTCCCACGGTGTCTCCAAGTAATTCTCCATCCGCGTCGCGAAAGCTACCTCGCAGCGGTCTAAGCATTATGCGCCTGCTCAATTGTTGAAAACAGGCCTCTCTGACAATGCCGGCGATGTCAGAGACGCCTGATTACGCCATCTGGTCTGACGATTCCGTTTACCAGTTGGGAAGGGTACAGTAATTGCATGACTTCACAGCAAATCCTCGACGCGATACTGCCGTTGAATGAGGCTCAACGTTTGAAGTGGTTGATCAACTTGGGTTGGAGATGACTGTGTCAGCTCGTGCTGGCTATCCACGCGCCACGCTGGTAGATGACAAGCTCTCATACTTGATCGCGTTTAATGAGATACAGCACCAGATTTACAATTTCATGCGGCACTCCCCTGCGGAAGGCAATTGGAAGATCGAAGATTTCTTGGAAGGGCTTCACCAGAAAGCTGTGGCATCTGGCGTCGACGTCAAGGGCTACTTTGGTGCGGCTGTGAAATCATCTTTACGAGGCATGGCGCGGTAGATGGCGTAATCATTACGTGATATGACTAGCGGTCAAAACGCGATATTGATGCCTCTTAACAGAGATTGAATCCGTACCACGTCCCAATTGTGCAATGATTAGACGCTTCATCAAACGCATAACACTGCAGAAAAAATAATGCGCAATGAAAAGGAGAGACCGATGATCCGATCGTTGAAGATTGGCCTGCTTGCGTGCTGCGGGATTCTCTTGGCGGCGTCTCAGTCTCCACAGACCACGGACATGGCCGGTGCCCGGGCGAATGTTTCCAACGAAACGATAGAAGGGCTGGTTCGGGATATTGCCTGCCCAATTCAGAATCTTGATAACCATGCGACGAGTATGGGCGGCAAGTGCGTACAGGATTGCGTGAAGGGTGGCTCGCCGCTCGTTATTCTGACCAAAGATGATCGGCTGTATTTCCCCATCTCTGCCAAGATGCCCGATACGGATCAACGGCAGGTACTCATGCCGTTTGTCGGCAAGTACGTGCGGGCGAGCGGGATTGTGTTTGAGCGAACCGGAACTCATGCAATCGTGATCACGGAAATTAAGGAAATGAAAGAGGTCCGGGTGAAGGATGAGGAATAGGCCGCGGACTACGAATAGTTGATGAAAACCGCCTTTACACTCATTGTGTGGTTGGTGGCCTCTTGGGTACCGGTTCGTCGATCAGCATTTCTGCGGGACAACCCCCGTGTAGCAGTCCTCGATTGCGGTTCCTCTGCAATTTAAGGCTCCAAAAGCATAGGCCGCTTCCATGTGTCTCGAACTCCATCACATTTTCGGTGATCTTCAAGTTGAGTATCGGCAGCTTAATTTCTCTCGCGTCTGGATTGACCAGCACAACCGCATCGCCCAGCCTCTTTTCTAATTCAACGATAACCACTGTGATGGCGGGTTTATCGGTGACCCGACTCGTGCTCGTTTGCCACATGCCAATGAATGGAGACTGCCCGAAGGCACGGGTTGTTGCCACAAAAAGGGCGGGAGCAAAGGAGAGTCTCATCCAGATTCACCCTACGCTGTAATAGACACTCTCGTCGGTGATTTCGGGTCAATTGTCGAAATCGCGGTTACGCTTATTGTGGGGTTCTCGCCTTGATTGCAACAGTCATCCAAGAACTGCTACCCTCGGCACACAATACTCTTGCCTTCCAAGCAAGGATTAAGTCCGCACAGCCATGGCGCACATCGTTCTACTTGGGGATTCGATCTTCGATAACGGCTGCTATACCATGGGCGGCCCAGACGTGATCTCACAAGTTCGTAAGCTGTTACCCGCTGGGTGGCAAGCCTCCCTATTGGCGGTGGATGGTGCCACGACTGAAGACGTTCCTTCCCAGTTGCGGCGTATGCCATCCGATGCTTCGCATCTGGTGCTCAGCGTCGGAGGAAACAATGCGCTGATGAATTCCAATATTCTCCATATGCCTGCCGGTTCTACTTCCCAGGCCATAGGAACATTGGCGGATGCCTCGAAGCAGTTTGAGGAAAGGTATCGAAAAGCGGCTGACGAGTGCAGACGGTTGGGTTTTCCTTTGGCACTTTGTACCATCTACAACGGGTGCTTCCCCGACCTTGATTTCCAGCGAGTGATTTCAACTGCACTCATGGTATTCAACGACGTGATCTTGAGGGTCGGAATCGAGTTCCGTTTGCCGATCATTGATCTTCGATTCGTTTGCTCCTCACCGTCTGATTATGCAAATCCAATTGAACCTTCTTCTGCGGGTGGTGCCAAGATTGCTCGCACAATTGTGAACGTGATATCGGCAGGACACACCAACGGTGCGGACACTCGAGTCGTGATCGCTTGAGTAGGACTGGTTGACGATAAATCAATTACGCTCATCGAGCCGGTGGCCGGTCAATGAGCGCAATGGCCTGAAGTTTGCCGCCATCACAATCGCAGTTTTGGTCACAGTTTCCTTCGTACACGAAATTCTCTCTCGCCTGCCCGCATACGTTCGACTCCACGGTGTCAGGCCCTTCTACATAGCTGAGAGTATCGATAAGGTCGCCGGTGCTTGTCTCTGTTTAATCGCAACCTGGCTGATGGCCCGCACCGGGCCGCGAGGGGTTCTACGGGAGGTTGGTCTTGCTGCGCCGACCCTGCCTGCGTTCGCTTTCGCACTGATTGCTTCTTCTCCAATGTTGCTTGGCTTCGCATTAACTAGGAGCCTGACACCACACCTTCAACTGCGCCCGCTGCTATTTCTGACAGTACTCTCACCTCTCGTCGAAGAGATCGAGTTTCGCGGCTTCGGGGTTCTGCAATTGAAGCACAGGACGGGTTGGTCATTTTGGATCGTGGTCTGGCCTTCTGCCCTGCTGACTGGGTACGGCCATATGGAGCAGGGCGGCACGTTATTGGAAAGCATCGAATTGTTTTTGCTCCTCACTGCGGGCGGTGTGACGTTCGCGTGGTTGGCTCAGAGGTGGCAGAGCCTCTGGGTGCCAGTTTCCCTACACATTTGTATGAACTTGTGGTGGGAGTTGTTTTCCATTTCCAGAAGTGCGATTGGGGGCTGGTTTCCCTTCATGCTGCAGAACAGCACTATTTTGTTTGCGATCGTCCTGACTCTTTACGCCAAGCGAGAAAGAACGGTTGTGGTGAAGGCGCGTTCTTAGCGCGCCCTTCCCTATTCGTCAATTGACGTAACATCGCGTTGACGTAACATCGCGTCAATTACACTCATCTTCGGTGCGCGGCACTATCGCTTCTTCGCTGGCGTTCCTACAACTCTGGCAATCCATGATTGGGGGACGAGGGCCACTAGGATGCACAGGAGACCTGCGGCAATAAGGCCCCAAGAGAACATGGGCTGTCCAGTCCCGTGAGTGACGACCTGAACGCCACTGAGCATTCGCAGCACTCCGACCGAGATAAGTATTAGACCCGCGCTGAAAGACTTCAATCGGCCAAACCGCGTGTTGCGAGGTGTAGTGCCACTATGCATTGATGCCAATCGTAGTCGAAGTGAAATGCGCGAGTGGATCGGCGATGACTTCGATTCCGAAGCCTTCTCGGTTGACGAGGTCAACCGGCTGCTCACTCCCATGCGCCGTCGCGGCAAGGGTACAAGAAACTAGCCACACGAGCACGACTGCGTAGCCACAGCGGCACGACTGCGCAGGCTTACCGAGAGGACACGAGGACACGGTGCACTCACGCCGCCCCGGTTACGTTTTTACCGCGGCCAGAGCCACCCGAAGGTGCCCCCGGTGAGCAGTCCATAGATGAGACCGTCGAAGACATGCTTTGTGGTAACGGTCCACGGCTGGCCTTTCCAAATTGAATCTTGGATCTGCGCCGCTGCGTATCCCAGGAACGCGGTTGCCCCAGCCACGCGGAAGACTTCCAGATACGGAGTGCCGGGGTTCCGGGTGCGGCTCGTGAGATAGGCAACAAAAATGCTGATGAAGATACAGTAGAGGAACCACTGCGTCAGGTTTTTCCCCATTCCCGGTGGACCGCTGGGAATCACTGTTAACAAACCGACTGGTCCACGTTTGAACCTCTCGATCACCGTCGGGGATTTCATCTCTTTATGCGTAGTGTATGGGAAAAAATAGATCTGGCCGGGAGTCACGCCGGCCGCCCGGAGGGCATCGAGCACTCGGTCTTCCTCCGGAAGTTTATGGTAATCAGCCTTGTGGATTGGGAGGATCATGTGCATGATCGAGCTGGCAACGAACACGATCACAGTCGAAAGCAATATCGGAAGCCATAAGGCGGTGAGGGAAACCATCGTGCCTCCTGTGGGCCGGAGTTTGGCGTCGGCCGTGACGTTCAATACTTGCCAGAGCCTACGCTGGCCTGCCGAAGCTAGTCAAACCTGCGGACCCGCCATGGCCCAGCGAGCAACTGCTTTCTAAGGCACATCGAACAGCAGCCTTGACATCCCGGATCGTCTCCAATGGATTTAACGGTCTGCGAGCTTAATCGTCCTGCCGGTTTTTGCCGACTCGCGTGCAGCATCCAGAATGCGGACCACGGTGACGTTCGTATCAAGCGCCGAGAGTCCCGAAGGCTTGATCTCTCCGGAGATGACTGCGATCAGGTACGAGATCGAATCGTTGTGCGGAGTGGTGAGCGCCGGAACAGATTTCTGCAGCTCCTGATTCTCTCCCTTCCGACGCACGCGGAGGTCGTCGCGGGACACCGTGATCGCCTGGCCGGTCTCTCCGTATACTTCCATGTCCTTACGGTCGAACGGCCAATTCCACGATGCTTGCAGGATAGCTTGCGCCTTCGCATAAGTGAGAATGACCGTCGCTTCATCATCAACGAGCGGATAAATATCGGGCTTGAGTCGTTGGGTGACCGCAGTGACCGTGATCGGGGCTTCCCCGCTCATCAGCCACGTCATGAGGTCCGCTCCGTAACAGCCGAAGTCGAACAGGGCCCCCGCACCATTGCGCGACGGATCCGTGAGCCACGAGAGAAATTCGGGAGGGACACCGATCTCCTTCGGCCCCTTGTGGCCATCATGTATGACAACCTTGCGAACCTCGCCGAGAGCACCGTCGTGCACAAGTTGATACACGGCGGTATTGCTGGGGTACCACGTGGTTTCGTAGTTCACCAGCACAGGGATGTGCGCCACATCGGCGGCCCGCTTGATGGCTAGCGCGTCTTCCACACTGACAGCCAGGGGCTTCTCCATCATCACCGGGATGTGATGGCGGGCCGCCGCTTCCACAATGCGGCGATGATCGCGCGTGTCGGTGTACACCAACACCGCCTGCGGCTGCGCCGACGTCAGCATCTGTTCAACATCGCTATACAGCAATTGTGAATCGAGCGTGAACTCGTTCGAATATCTGTGCGCGAGTTGCTGATCCGGCTCGGCGATACCGACGACCTGGACGTCGCTGCGCTTTAGGGCAGACCTGAGAAACCCGGCAACATGGCCGTGCACTAGCCCGACGATGGCGACGCGTAAAGGCTTGCCGGCAGACTGAGGTGAGGATTCCGCAATCGCCATGGCAGGCACTCTGATAGCGACGAACAAGAGCGCAATCCGGCCGATGAATTTGTACACGAGAGTCTCCTGCGATTTCATTCCGAACTGATGGGGAATTGGGCCCGAGCGTGGTACCGCCGTTCCAGAGTACAAGACCTGATTATTCGTGGGAAGGGCTGTGACGCGCGAAGATGGATTATGACCGGCGCACGGGCCCGTGGACGCTGCCCTTCTTGCGGTCGTCCAATCCTTCCGCAAGGGCCCGGTCGACAATGGATTTAGGCGTGAACACAATCTGGCCCTTATCGGCCTGGGCTTCCAGAAGGTCGCCGACCCGGACCCCGACTTGTTCGCGCACCCGCTGCGGGATTACGACCTGGTATTTTTTCTGGATCGTGACGATGGGCATAGGTGAACAGTTCAACTGTCTAACTCTAGCTTGTCAGCTGACGAGGACACAATCAATACGCATGCAGCGGTTTTCAAAAGAGTGGCAGAAAGAGTACAAATCAAACGCGACCGCGCACCTAGCGTTTGCAGGGCTTTGCGGCAAAGCCACAACTGGTCTGGTGCCTGGCCCACTTCCGTGGTAGGATTTTCCTACCTATGGCGACTCACAATCCCATGCTCGAATACCTGACTACGACCAAGATCGGCGAGAAGGGCCAGCTTACTGTTCCCAAGCAGTTCCGCGAGGATCTTGGGTTGGGTCATGGTGCGCCCTTTGCGGTCCTGCGTCTGGGGGATGGTCTCATCCTTGTGCCGGAACAGCAGCGCTTTGAACGACTGTGCCAGCAAGTAAGCTCAAGTTTGACTGCCGCAGGATTGACGCCGGGCGACCTCCTTGCGACACTCCCCGAGGCCCGCAATCGCGTTTACGCGCGCCGCTACGGAAAGAAGACACTAGCCACCGCCTTCCGGCGCCGTTCTCGAAGCTATCGCGGGAAGTGACTGGACAACGCAGAATCCGCCTTTTCCTCGACTCAAACGTCCTAACCGGAGGAATCGTTTCTCCCTGGGGACTCGACAAAGCCACATTGTCCCTTTGCGCCGCGAAGGTCTGTAGGCTGGTTCTGGCCGATGTAGTCCGCGATGAAGTCGAAGAGAACCTACTCCTCCATGCAGAACGTCTGCCGGCCCTCGATGCCGACCAGTTGATTGAGGATTACCGACACCTCATCAAACTCACCAACCCCGAAATCATTCCCTACCCCGACAAGGATCTGGTTCGTTTGAATCGGCATCTGATCCGCCACGCAGCCGATCTTCCGGTCCTCCTGTCAGCCATGGCGAGCACACCAGATTGGTTGCTCACCCACAATACGAAGCACTTCACGCACGCCGTCGCTCAACGGACGTCGCTCCGTATTGCTAGGCCGGCAGAGTTCTTTCGGGCGCTGTCGGCGTTATTCCGGTAGACGTAAAGGCTACGTTACTGGAGAGATTCGCTGATCAGAGGGCACCGGTGTCTAATTTCAATGTGACCCCTTTCCGGAAGCCGAACCTATGACGAGTTTTACATGGGCCTGCGGCCCACCCATCGAAATGAAAATTTAAGTCGAGTCGGCGCGTATCATCCAGCGTGGACGGCAAAGGTCGTTTGCACTCGGGATGAAGTGAGGCCGTAGATGAGTTTGATCTGGAACGTGCGTTTTGGACCAATCTGTGTCGCGCCAGGCGCGGCTGGTGGGACGCAAGGATCGACCGGCCGGCCAGTCCCTTTCATCCAGCACCGCTGGACGGAATGGCGGGGAGGCAGCACCTGCGCTAGGTCAGAAGCTGCGCAGCAAGAAATCTCGGGCGCTCGCCAGCACCTTCTCACGCATCGCAAGATCTGGCAGCAGGCGGGCAATTTCAACTGCCCCGATCATCGTCGAAAAAATGGCAAAAAAGGCGCGCTCTTTGTCCGCGGTTCGCCGCCCAGGCATGAACGGTGTCATTCGGCTCTTGTAGTTCACCAGCTCCGCAACGATCTGAGGCTTCATCCTCTTATCGACCCGCGCCAATTCAGGTCCGAGTGTCGCCAAGGGGCATCCGTGGTCGGGATGTTCGCAGTGTTCCGGGCGCAAATAGGTTCTCACAATCGCCTTCCAGTCCTCCCCGGGCGGCGATTGTTCAGCGGCTTGGACCAACCTATTTTCGATTTCCCGAAAGCCCTCGCTAAGGGATTCCACCAGCAGATCGTCCTTGCTCTTGAAATGCTTGTAAAAGCCTCCGTGAGTCAGGCCTGTGTCCCCCATCACAGCTGCAACCCCCGCCCCGTTTAGCCCGTCAGCGCGAACCCGCCGCGAAGCGTCTTTCACAATCTTTTGATGGATTTCGGCCTTATGGCCGGGCTGATAACGCATGGCTATAGGATGCTGCGAATCATCTCACGATGCAACCCGGTGCACCATGCTGACCGGAATGACGAAAAAGTCGAATCCATAGGATTATGTATATCATCCTATGACAAATGAAAGGAGCTTTTTATGACTCATCCAATTTTGGTCACAGGCGCGGCTGGTGGGACGCAAGGATCGACCGGCCGGCTGGTCGCAAGTCTTTTGCTGGAACAAGGTATTCCAGTTCGCGCTTTAGTTCATAAACTCGACGCCAGGTCTGATGGCCTACGCAGGCAGGGCGCGGAGGTGGTCGAGGGCGACCTCCTAAATCCTGCTTCGGCCCAATCCGCCGTGCGGAATGTCAAGCGCGCATACTTCACCTATCCCGTTGCCGACGGGTTGCTCGAGGCAGCCACAATCTTCGCCGCCGCCGCTCGCGATGCGGGCCTGGAACTGGTGGTGAACAATTCGCAGTTTCAAGGCACGCCTGACGATCCCGCTTTTCGCGATCCACGATACGCTCCCAGCTTCCGCAATTTGCAGCACCGGCTGGCCGATCGCATCTTTGACTGGGCACAGGTCGGAGTTGTTCATCTCCAGGCACCGCCCTACTATGAGAACGTGCGCGCTCTTGTCAGCCGGAGCGTCGCCGAGCGAAGCACTGCCTTCCTGCCGTGGGGAGAGGATACGACCGTCATTCCACTCGTCGGCGCGGAAGATGTCGCACATGTAGCCGCAGCTCTGCTGGCTAATCCTGGTACCCCGTCTCAAGGCGTTTACCCTCTGGTCAGTGAAACTCCAACGGTGAAAGGGCTGATGGAAGCTCTCGGGCGGGCAATCGGGCGGCCAATTCGATACGTGCCAATCACGGACGAGCAATGGGCCAATAGAGTGAAGGAGCGGATCAATCCCCACGCACTCGATCACCTGACACATCTCTGGCAATACTTCCGGAAAGGCAACGAACATTTTCGCGCTACCGATGCCATCCGCGTGGTTACCGGACGAGATCCGCAGACATTGGAGGACTTCTTCCGATCAAATGCTGAATTCATGAACGCGGCGGGTCAATGAGGTCGTTGGACAGTTCAAAGAACACCCACAGTTCCTTGGCTGACACATCTCACCATTGCAAAGAGGAGGGTCAAATGTCGCCGCAAATCATCTTCCAACTGCAGCTCATTCTAGTGCAGTGTCTGCTAAATAACTAAGCACTTATCGCTTCCGCTTTCTGGACTTGGGGCTGGTACAGCCGGGCTGGATCTGCTCCAAAGTCCGCCGACAGCGAGTGAGTTTTTCCTGAATCGATTC
>Ga0209158_1001781_pt1 | contig 14023 bp, 16 predicted proteins | sample GraSoiAngelo_140_FD_185897 | JGI IMG/M metagenome (GOLD analysis project Ga0209158, IMG submission 185897) | Grasslands soil microbial communities from the Angelo Coastal Reserve, California, USA - 14_0929_12_30cm (SPAdes) (version 2) | ecosystem: Environmental > Terrestrial > Soil > Grasslands ...
CATCTGGGGAACCTATCTGAAGACCGCATACACTATCACAAAGCCAACCCCATATCCGACTCCAGTTCCGACTGCTCCTACCCAGTCAAAGTAGTAGAGATTCAGCTCCGTATCAACGCGGTCTTGCACTCGCAAAACGGCAAGGGTGAGTACCCCTGCCAGACGGCCACCTTATCCTTGATATCCATGACTGGATCCAGTATGAGTAGCGTAGTAGCCGGTTACACTTGCTGCAACCGCAATCAGCACAGCGGCGAGTGCGAACCCGCAACACATTCTTCCTCAAGAGTCTTCTTGTGCACATTCTTTCTATCGCGAATAAGTCGAATAACGTTTTGGATCTGCTGGATGACACTATGGGACATGGATGACCTGGCTCTTTGATGGCTGAGATGGCGGGAGCTGGTTAGAGATTGGTTATGCGACCCCGTTCGATATTCTAGGTTAGGCTCGTGAGCAAGCCTTGAACGTCATTTGGCTTTGGCTCGGAATTGTCGCTTTCATAATCGGAATCCTTTACAGTGTTCAGACGCGGAGGTTTCCAGACAAGAAGTACACGCATAAGCAGGTCCTTGGCGCTCGGGGTGATTCGACGTTCATGGTGGTTCTTGGAATCGTTTTCACTGCGTTCGGAGTGTTTGCGTAGCCCGACCCCCGCTACGCAGCAAGGATGAGCCAACATTTGATCATTCCCCGTGGCAATCAAGCTGCTAGCTTGTTCATCAGCCTCACCCTCCTAGGCCTGATCGATTGATCCCTCTATGGAGGTCGCTGCGGTCAACTTAGCCTGGCTCCGCATTTTGTGCAGAAGGCTGCCAACGAGGAATTCTGCGTGCCGCAGGTGGGGCAGAGCTTCATTCCAAGCTGGAATGGTGTAGTTGATCCCATCGGCATCTGGCCTGGAGGAGGCTGTGAGATTCTCGCAAGATTGGAGTAGTAGTAGACGGCCATTAGTATCGGGAATAGTGGTTGGTAGAGTGCCGAAAGAATCCCGTTGACCACTGGGCCTATGAAGCCTAGAGGCGCGGTTATCGCACTGAAAATGAGCGAGGCGATCAGGACGATTATTCCGAGGACAAGAAATGTTCCGAAGGTCTTAGCCCACCGATGGCTGACGAGCTGACGACTCCTCCCCATACTCTCGGTTACTCCTTTGTTCTCGATCAAGAGGACGGGGAGTGCGAGGGAGAACATTATCGCCAGTATGATTCCGGGGACGATGAGGGCAATGATGCCTAGGACGACGATGATCCCGACGATTATGCTGAGCGCCCAGATCGAGAGAAGTCTTGAGACAGCGAATCTGATGGATGCTCCGAGGCTAACTTGTCCCTTCGTGATCTGTTCAGAGGCCAGCCTGATTGCGCTGCTCTCGGCAATAGTTGAGAATACGATATTCACAACGAAGATCACAACGAGGAGCAGGAATAGTGCTCCAAACAACGCGGAAAAATAGGCGGAGAACTGTTGAGGCGTGGGATTGACAGGAAGAGTCGGGAGGACGAAGGCTTGCTGCGCCAGGGCAGTGACGACTTGGACGATCCCTCCCACTACCGCAAAGAGAACGAAATACTTGGCGAAGTCTCGCCGGTACACCTCGAAGGTTTTCGAGATAACCTCGCCGAGGCCCAGCTCGTGGCTGATACCCTGCTCGGGTTGCATGGTCACTTCATCTCATCTAGATATGGCGCACAATCCCATCCAGTATAAAAGCGGAATAATTTAGAAGTCGAGAACCAAGTCTGCCACCAATCGGAACTGGTGGGCCCGACTGGCTTCAATCGACTGGCGGTTGATCTGACGCGTTGGATGAGGAGAATATCAGTTCTAGTTTTGGCCGAATCCTACCACCGAGACCGGCATCTTCCGAATATCAATAAAACGAGGTTTACTCCGTCTTTGAAGCCACTTGCCCTATGAAAGAGAGATTGTCACCAGAAGAAATCGTATCGCGTGAAGTCGGCCGGGATCTGTCCACCAACTCCTAGTAGGTGTCTGGTAATCGATTGGTAACTAGCCTGGGGCCCCAGGCACGGGAACAACCCACAGCGAGGGGGCGGGGAGGCGGGGAAGCGACGTATATTACTGGAACAGCGAACATGATGACAACCGAAATCGCTGCGATCAGAAGTGAGAGAAACTGGTTCCGTCTGGTCACCGTGAACTCTCCTCTCTCGCCGAGAAGGCGTTCAACAGTATAAGTCTACAGGAATTCACCGGTCGATTCGGCGTTTGCAACGACCTCATGCTTGTCCCTCATCCTGCTTTGGAAAGCTTCAGTCGCTGCTGTCCCATGGCTCCGTCCGAGACCAAGAATTTCTAGGGTGTGACATCACCTCCTCCAATTTGTTGCTCTTTATGTGATATTCCTCTTGATAGAGAGGATTACCTGAGCCATCTAGGAACCGTTCATCCGGCTTATTTGGCTCGACAAAATCTGGATACCAGGCTAGAGAACGGGTCGCTTGGATGGACCCGGATATTGAGCCGTGAATGTTGTGTTGGTTTCTTGATGCACTTGTGTACATGCAAAGTATATGCTCATTCGAATAGGTAGCTGGTGGAACGATGAGCTCCTACTCGAAAGCTACCGCAGCCGGCGTTGCGTTACTAGTCACTATCATAGAGGATGCTGGACTGATCGCCTGGCTCATTCTCGCTCGGGCCTCAATGTTCTATCAAGGCATCCCAATCGCCCCGCTAGTCCTCCTGATCGTTCTCCTCATCGAGCACTCGATCATGCAACGAGCCGAGAATCCGAATTTCACCGGCAGAGTCTTCGCCAAAATATTCGGTTTCACGCTACTCGAAGTGGTCAACTGGAGCGTCTGGCTGATACTACTCTCGAATACATCGTCGTTGCTCTCGATGAGTTCGCTAATCGCCTCGCTCTACTTCTTCATCGGATTCTACATTGAGCATCAGATCACGGAGAATGTGATTACTCAACAGCCGTATCTTCGCTTCAGGAACCCAAGAGGTGTGATCACCGCAGGAGTCATTGCTGAGACTCTCAGCGAGGGCGTCGGAGCACGCCTCTGGTTGCTTTATGGACCGATCGGCCCCGCATTCCTAGTCGTTGGCTCCCTGTTAGAACACTCGATCCAATACGTAGTTGGAAGATTGCCCACAACGGGTCTTATTACCGAGCCTGGATCGGCATGAACAAAAGCCCAGATTGAGCTGAGGCCCGGGCTCACCGGCTTTAGTGTTTGACTACCTTCCAGCTGAGCGCTTGGTTTCTTCCATTCGTCGATTGGTTGAGCTGATTTCTATCAGCTCCTTCACTAAAGTGCGAATGTCTAGAAGAATTTCCATCTGGATCATGTAAAAGTCCATCATCGTCCGGCTTCTTCCAGCCTGTCTGATGATTTCTTCGTTAGTCCTCATTTTACAGTCAGCACTGGCGCACGAATGAACACCTCTTAGCTTCTTCCACGCTAACCTATTTGCCGCCGCTGATAGTTTGCGATGCCCAGAGAACTTTCCCGAACTGGGCTCATTGGACCAGCCCGGTCCAGGGGCTGCCTACATATGTTGCCTGCTCTACTTGGTCGCATTCTGGGCATTTGAACTGGACGTTTTTTAGCCGAAAACGATGCTTCCGGCTATTCCTTCAATCCTGGATCTTCACTTCGATTCGTCCATTCGCCGCCACCCTCAGACTAAACTGAGAGCACGAACACGCGCTACACTTCGTCTCGCCAGAGTCTGTCCTAGGGCTGTGATTCAGCCTGTAGTGTCCACATTCGCAGTCGTCAAGCGGGTATGGAAATCTCATCTAGTACTGTATCTACGCGAAACCGGAAATAGGTTATGTCCACGGGTGAACACAGATGCAAGCAAGACTCCGCATCTCCCGAAATTTTCAAAAACGTCCATAATCAACGAAACTGAAATCGGCAGCGGCCCTATCGAGTTCGACGGTACCGGAGCTGTGTTTTCACCAGGATCATTTTTGCTTTCGACCATTACTCTCACCCGAGACACTCCGAAACCCTTCATCGGGACGTCTCCAGTCGATAAGTTCAAAACCTCTGAACGCATGCCAAAAGAATCCAGTGACAAGAAGCCATGCCTAGCTACTCTAACTGTAGAGAAGAGGAGTCTCATGACTAGCTTCGCCTGAGTTCTCTTCCGGTCCTTCCCTTTCATAGATCTTCAATGAGACGGCCTCTTCCATCAAGAGCATAAGCGCCCTCCGATTCGATCGCTGCGAGGAATGCTGTAAGGCCGAAGATCGGAGAGGGGACAAGAGTCGTGGTTCGCTCAGGTGATCCCCAGAGACTTGTAACGGTCTTTTGAGGGGAAGCTGACCCGGAGACGTAGGTAGTTTGCTTTGGGGATGTCGAAAATATATCGCGAGCAATCAAACTACATTCCTCAACGCCATGTTTGGCCGATGATATCATCTGATCTTTTCCTGGATCCACCACGTATGTTCGATTGTGGTTGAATCTCTACACTATTGTTTGATTTGACTCGGGCTCCAACGAATCGTCCATCGGGTCCGAAGCAAATTAGGCACTCCGAATCTCGGGAATCTTGGGTTTAGCTGTGCATACAAGTATATCCAAGGATAGAAATAGAATAGGTTAATCATTAACGCTTATTATCAGCCGATCAGTCATTGAAAGCTAGACGCTTCGTGACCAGCGTAGCTGATGTTAGCACTGAGACTGGACGCTTGGAGACGAGCTGGCTCTCCGATCGCTGGAATGGGATTCGCCGACCCTACTCGGCAAAGGATGTTGTCAGACTTCGTGGTACAATTCGTCCCGAGTATACGCTCGCAAGAATAGGTGCTGAGAAATTCGAGCGCCTCCTGACGGACGAGGCCTACATTCCAACGCTAGGTGCACTTACAGGCGCCCAGGCGCTACAAATGGTTCAAGCAGGCCTAAGAGCCATTTACATGAGCGGCTGGCAGGTAGCAGCGGATGCTAACCTTTCTGGGCAGACGTACCCGGACCAGAGTCTCTACCCTTCCAACAGCGTTCCGAATCTCGTAAAGAGAATCAATCAAGCTTTCCAGAGAGCCGATCAGATACAACACTTGAGCGGGAAGGGAAAGATTGACTGGTTCGCCCCGATAATCGCCGACGCCGAGGCCGGGTTTGGAGGTCCCCTCAACGCGTTCGAGCTGATGAAGGCAATGATAGAGGCCGGAGCGTCGGGGGTACACTTCGAAGATCAGCTTGCATCAGAGAAAAAGTGCGGCCATTTGGGTGGGAAGGTTCTGGTCCCGACTCACCAGTTCATCAGGACCCTTGTCGCGGCCCGGCTTGCAGCTGATGTGATGGGTGTCCCAACCTATCTAGTAGCCAGAACGGATGCGGTTGGAGCGAAGCTTCTCTCGAGCGACGCTGATCCGCGAGACCTTCCGTATGTTACAGGGGAACGAACCGCGGAGGGTTACTATAGACTCAAACCGGGACTACAAGCGGCAATCACGCGTGGCATAAGCTACGCGCCATACGCCGACCTCATATGGTGTGAGACTGCGACGCCAGACCTCGACGAGGCTAGAAGGTTCGCTGAAGGCATCCACAGAGTCCATCCGGGTAAACTGCTCGCGTACAATTGCTCGCCCTCATTCAACTGGGAGAAACACCTCGATCCCCGCGTAATCCGTAGCTTCCAGAAAGACTTGGCCTCGATGGGTTACAAGTTCCAGTTTGTTACCCTCGCCGGCTTCCACAGCCTCTCAGTCTCCATGTTCGAACTCGCCAGACAATACGCGGTCGAGGGAATGTCCGCCTACGTTCGCGTCCAAGGAAAAGAGTTCGAAGCGGAAAGAGAAGGCTACTCCGCAGTAAAACACCAAGCGTTCGTAGGAACAGAATACTTCGACGAGGTTTCGACCGTAATCTCAAGCGGAACATCCTCAACAACGGCAATGGATGAGTCTACAGAGACAGCCCAGTTCAAAGAGCAGACAGCCGTGGCGACTCCTCCAATCCGCCGCTCGGAACATGATCACGACAAGAGTCAATACAGTTGAATTACCATTCTAGGCCGATGGTCGGGCCGAAGTCTAGTTCAGACCATAGAGCCTCATGATACCATCTCCGACCCTCGAGGGCTTCGACGAGATACTGACTCCTGAAGCGCTGGCCTTTGTCCGCGACCTGGTCCGAGAATTCTCTCCACGCCTAGACTCGCTGCTGCAAAAGAGAACCCTCTCTCATGCGCGGCTTCGAACTGGAACACTTCCCAATTTTCTCGACGAGACACATGAAATTCGAGACTCCGACTGGAAGGTAGGACCAGTCCCAGCTGACCTTCGCCAACGGCGCGTCGAAATCACAGGCCCGGTCGACCGGAAGATGGTGATTAATGCTCTCAATTCGGGCGCTGATGTTTACATGGCGGATTTCGAAGACTCCCACTCGCCAACCTGGAAGGGAACCCTGCACGGCCAAGTTAACCTTCGAGACGCAGTCGATAAGACCATCACATACACGGGTCCAGATGGACGAGAGTATAGGCTCGGAGAAAAACTTGCGACACTCTTTGTCCGACCTAGAGGCCTACACCTCACCGAGAAACATATCCGGCTTGGGCCCTATTCGACTCCAGCTTTCCTTTTCGACTACGGTCTCTTCGTCTACCATAATGCGAAGAAATTGGTTGGTCGCGGGACCGGGCCGTACATCTACATTCCTAAACTGGAAAGCTATTTGGAGGCCCGCCTCTGGAACGACGTCTTCGACTACACAGAAAAAGCTCTAAACCTTCCCCGCGCTAGCATCAAATGCAGCGTCCTCATCGAGACTATTCTCGCAGCTTTTCAAATGGAGGAGATCCTCCACTCCTTGCGCGAGAGGATAACGGCCCTCAACTTCGGCCGCTGGGACTACATCTTCAGCCTCATCAAGTTCCTTGGTGAGGACCCAAAGTTTGTCGTCCCTGAAAGACCATTACTCCCGATGACCGCGCCTTTCCTCAAGTCCTGCTCTGTCCTGCTCGCGCAAACCTGCCACAAACGAGGCGCCTACGCAATCGGAGGAATGGCTGCACAGGTACCCATCAGAGGAGACCCGCGATCACAGGAAGCCATCGACAAGGTCCTTGCCGACAAGAAGCGCGAACTTTCAGAGGGATACCAGGGCGCGTGGGTCGCTCACCCAGGACTTGTACCCGTGGTCATGAGAGTCTTCAACGACCACCCTGCAGAATCCAATGACGGTAGAGAGATCGTGCAGGTGCGCCGTGAGGATCTTCTCAAAGTCCCGGAGCCCAAGATAACCGAGCAAGCAGTCAGAGCGAACATTGCCGTCAGCTTAAGGTATCTGGAGTCTTGGCTGGGAGGCCTTGGTTGTGTCGCGATCAATAACTTGATGGAAGACACGGCGACGGTTGAGATTTGTAGAGCGCAGATCTGGCAGTGGATTCATCACTCCGCCAAACTGGTCGAAGGACCCACCATTACGCGCAAGTTATTCCGATCAATGCTGAGAGAAGAAACAGGGCGAATAACTGAAGAGATCGGATCGCGAGTCTATCGCACGAGCAACTACAAAGGCGCGGAAGAGTTACTCGACAAACTGACTACTAGCGATAGATTCCCCGAGTTCATGACGTTAAAGGCATACGATCATCTCGCGTGACAACCGGTCCATCCGGCCGGTAGAGAACTCGGGACGCTGATTGTCTTTTGCGATAATCGCTCTTAGCTTTGTCTGCCTTTCGTCCCAGTCTTCTTCTCAATGCTGCGGAGGTTGACTTCTCGTACGAATGCTTCTGTGATGATGTCGAGGGAGTCGATCTTCTCTTGCATCAGAACATCGGTTATCTTCAGCGGATGCTCAGGGATGAGCAGGTTATCGTTTGAGGCAACAAAATGCTCCCAGTTGATTCCAACGTCGAGCACTGTGTCAGCCAGTTCCTCGTCAGTCAGAGTAGCGCTCTTTGCCTCGTTGATGAAGTTCTGAAATTCCTCGTCGGGCACTTGTAGATCTGTTACCGTACGAATGGGAGTCGGAGTCGTCCCTCCGAGCTCGTGAGCAAGAGTGTAGCCGAGAAAGGTGAAGTTTTCGATCTCCGTAAAGTGCTTCATCCGAACCTCTAGCGGAGTATCCCCGCTAGGATTGGAGTCTGGAAAATCCGAGATCTGAGAAGCGCCCGTCTGTGGGTCTACGAATCGGAAGACCCGTGACAGTTTCAGCGGGCTCGATTCCCGTATGGTTGTCCTAGGGGAGTTTTCTTCGGTCCACGACTCTCTACCTTTTGTTTGCGAGGCCATCTTGCAGTCCTGCCTTCGATAGCGGTTAGACTATTCATTTTTGATCTGCAACCCACACCGCGACGCAACGGTACTGCTTTGGCGTCTATGGGTCCCGACTTGAGAACTCTTGGCGTCTACTCTTCGCGGTGATCGTCTGCAAAATAGCGCATGGAATCAAGGAGCTTATCCATATCGGCTCTCGGTTTTCGCGCTCGAGGTCGGCGGCTCGTGCTCCGTGGTCTCGTGGCTCGTTCGACCGTGTCTACAACCGGCAATGATGGCATAGATGGCGCCTTCGCTTCGTCGGAGAGGAGATGCCATTCTTTGCTCTCCCCGCGCCCGCTGCGCATTGAACCCATCAGAGTGAAGGTGCCAAGGGCGAAGACCGACATTGTAACCATCGACAAGAGAGCATCGGCGATGATGTTCGTCTGGAGAAGGCTGATCACATACTGCTGGAAATAGGCGTCGTTCAGGTATTCTTGGTACATTAAAACTGTCAAGGAGAGGATCGTAGCCGCCTGAGCGAGGATGATGATCTTAAGATAGCCAGGGATTGCTCTGTATGAGTGATTGGATTGTTCAGTTGTAGAGAGTGACATCCGCATAGTTCGCTCGCACTTATCGTACGTTAGATACTCTTCTGTTCAATCTAAGCAGAACGAAACTCCACCCGAATACTCGAAGTAACTTCCGAGTCCTCGGGGTCGCGTGGAGTTTCTGCTTGGATGATCAAGGAACTTAGTATCCAACTCTCAAAGTTACAACATCGAGTTAAGGGCGTTCGCTTTCTCAATCGCCGTTGAGAAATGTCTCTGACAAAACAGGTCCTAGTATCGAACACAGTAGAAGTTCACAACTCGGCAATGAGTAAGGTGAAGGCGGGCAAGTACCTTTGTGTCTGCGGACACTGCGACCATCGTCTTCAGAGTGACTGTCTCAGCAAGGGTTGCTGGTGCTGTACTGCTCAAGTTCAGCTCTCTTAGAGTCAACCTGTGATTCAATCTTCTGCATTGCCAGGGTAGTAAGCTGATCTCAGGATTTGTGCTATATGCCGAAATTTATGCCGATCTCGACCTGTGTGAGCCGACGTGGCTCAACATTAACAGTCAGGGGCAGTTGGTGCCACCTACCTCGGCATTTGAGGGAAGGGTCAAGGGATAGCCTGTGAAGCTCACGTGGTAGTTTCCTGGTTGCACGAAGATTCGGAAAACTCCAGTCTTCAAATTGCACTGGGTTAAAGTCCAACTTACCGAGACTTGGTCGACGTTTCCGTCTGGGCCTCGAACCGGAACGCTACCTTGAGGATCTTGACATGTTCCGCTGCCGTGTCTGCGGATCGATAGGACAGACCCACCAAGGGTGTGGGATCTGTGACGGAGCTGTCCGTGAGATTAGCCAAGATCCTTCGGGAAAGTCAACAGTTTCTCGTCAGTTGCTGCGACCATTCTGGACTGGGACAAAGATGGGTGCATCGATCATAGTTGTCCTGTTCGCCATTTCGACTGTCGGTGCCGGATTGTATTTTTCTGCTCGCCCGTCAGGTCCCTATTGTTCGAATGGTGCGGTGAACTATCCCTCGTGTAATAGTTGCGGCTCGTCTGAGGCGTACAGCTCGTCAACAAAGGTGTGTTTCTCCACAGACTATGCTGTTAATCCGCCTAGCTGTAATCGATTTTGTGGGAATAACGCGATCAATCCTCCAAACTGCGACCCTTGCCCTGATAATCATACAGATGTCGTCTGCCCAACCGGCTCACTCCCTGAGACCGACAAGACCGAGAACGGTTATCGCTTCGCATATCCCCTCTCGTAAGGCTCGGACTGTGCTTTTTCAGAAAGGAAGATGCCGTTATCGACGATCTGGAGATATTATTTCGGACGGTTATGTGGTGATTCTTAGGGTTCGCATGCCCCAGACTCGTTCGACAGTGTAGAGTTTGACTTCGCTGATTATAAGCGGTGTCCTGATAGATTTCATGTTTTGTGGTGTGAATTCCATGTAGAGAGGTATGCCGGGTGTGTTGGTGTATAGTGCGCGGTCGACCATGTAGAGCCTGTTGAGGTCTTGTAGGCTGTTGCAGACTGTTGCTTTGATCCGCAGAACCTCCTCGCTGATAGTGTCCAGTAAGACCTGGTCTGTGTATCCGGAGTCTAAGACTCGTAATTCGCCTGTGGGACCTGGGTCAAGCTTCATGTCTCAACCAGCCAGAGCACATCTAGGAACAGTGCCTACGAGCAACTAGTGCTTCGCCGCTTATAATTCGTATCGCAACCCACGCGGCCCGCGCATGGAAAATCCATCGATACTCCACGTTCTTCTGTGATTCCGTGAAAACGTCAAATGAACAGTTCCACCACCATCAATGAATGTTGTCCGTTGCTGACTGTTTGGGGACTGACGAGTATCTCCTTGATTGTTCTCTTGGAGAAGAGTTAAGTCAAATTCGAACTTGAAGTGTCTAACACGTCGTGAAAACATGACCTACAAAGCGTACATAGACAACATCAAGGCCAAGACCGGTAAGGGCCCCGAGTATTTTCAGAAACTGGCAAAGCAGAAGGGGCTAGAGAAGCATGCTGAGCTGCTCTCGTGGCTCAAATCGGATTGTGGGCTGGGACATGGTCACGCTAACGCGATCATTCTTTACATCAAGGACCCTGAACTCGCCAGAAAGAAGCTTGCGGAAGACACAAAGCGAGAAAAAGACAGAAAATAGTCTAGCTCTCGCCCTCGTCCCAGAGTCTTGTTTTGCGTGCGCCGGCTAGCGTTAACTCTGGTCGACGCGTCTCAGGTAGATTTCCGAGGCGTAGTATCCGTGAAGGGAGGCACGATATGGAGGGGTTCGATCTTGAACAATACACGTCTCATACCTGGCCGTCGGCTCTGATACTTGTCCTGTCCTAGATATTTTTTCGCCAGCCTGTCTACATGTTCGTCTGCCCCTTTGAAGGTCACCTCCTTGACGCGTCCACGGATCACTGCCACGTTGAAGGCGTTGGCGGGGTCGCAGATGTCGAGCGCGACTCTGGGATTCCTCAGAACGTTCTTATGTTTCTGGCTCCCTTCAATGGTATTGATGAGGACGAGGTCCCCATCGTGGTCGACCCATGTTTGAGTGACGTGAGGGGAGCCGTCAGGCATCAGCGTGGCGATGTTCGCGAAGGTTTTGGCCTCTATGAGCTTCTTGACGGAATCTGGAAGCGGCTTCATGTCGCGACAGTCGCCGATCATGTTTTGCCCGTATTTCTCTCTTGTGAGTTCAACACATCCGTCTGAATATTTAGACGGCCGAGACGTTCGAACCCGCTCGCGGGTTAGCTCTTTCTTGCCCGGAGAGTCTCGTAGTGCAAGATTAGCTCACCATGCTTGAGGCTTTTGACTGAGAGGAGCTTGAGGGTCTGCTGTTTCAGCATCGACCCCCAGTAGTGTTTCCCGCGTCCGAGGATGACCGGCCACACTATCATACGGTAGTCATCTGCTAGACCCCGCCGGATGAACTCTTGGACGAGCGAGGGGCCCGCGTCCACGATGATGTCCTTTCCCGGTTCCCGTTTCAGACGGGAGACGATTCGTTTGACGTCCCCTTTCATGATCCTAGAATTCTGCCATTCGGTCTTTTTCAGGAAGTGAGAGAGGACGATCTTCTGACTTCGGCCTAGGAATCGTGAGAACTCGAACAGGTACTCCGGATCTGATGCCTTCCTCGCTGATTCGGAGTGTGCGGCAAGTGACCTTCGTAGGACTTCCGACCGTACAAGATCGTGTCCACCGAATCATATCGTTTGATCCACATGTCGGTGAAACCCTCACCAGGTTCCTTCGAAGGAACGTCGGACCCGGGATACTTGGGAAACTCACCGTACCCGTCGAGAGTCATGTACATGTTCACCGTAATCTTCCTCGTCAAATTTCGTCCAGTCTGACTTTCCTAGTAGGTATCGATACAAATCACACTCTGTGCAGATAATCTAGTAACGTCACTCCCGTTCTTCACTGGTTATTCCGAGTACGTTGGGTCTTGTAACTTGTAGGAGAGCGAGCGGGTTGCCGCTTGGATCATTGAACCTGTAACAGGGTCCTTCAGGAATTTCGAACTGTTCTCCTTCGGGCTTCCAACCCCTCTGTCGAAGCTCCTCTGACACCGCTTTCAAATTGTCTACCTGGAAGATCAGTATGCAGCTAGGTGCGGGCCGATGATCTGCGAGAAGAAAGACAGGGCCTTCACCGAGCCGCATTGCGGCGACTCGAGTCCCGAAACTCGAGATATCCCAGATCTTCTTGGCCCCTAAGACCTTCGTATAGTAGTCGACGTCTTTCTGGACATTAGAGGTTCCCATGTAGAGATATCGGAGACGACCGAATGGCGCATCCTTCCTCTTGCTCATCAGTTATTCGAACTACGATTTCCTAGGCTTTGGGTTGAAATGGTTCTCGGTCCTCGGTAACCGTGAATTCGCTGATTTCATTCTATATGTGGAGGAATATGAGGATCATTATTCTCGCGATTACACCGAGAATTGGAGGCAGAACCAGAACGGTTGCGAGTCGGGTGATGACTCCGATGTCGAAGGGCCAGGTCTGAATCCTGTGAATGTCACTCTCGACTTGACGAACAGCTGAGAGCTCACTTGCCAAAGCGTCTTTCTCGTCTGCGCTCTCCAAGTGGTCTGAACGCGACATTCGATCTTTCAGTCGTTGGACAAGAGTAGTGTAACGTGGCGTTATCCAATCGAGCTCCCGACGCCGGGCCTCTTGGAGCCGACGGTGGATGCCAACGAGGGGAAGGAGGAAGAGGGCGACTCCAACGAGTATCAGTCCACCCAGGAAAATCGCATTGCCCGCCTCGAAGTTACCCGGCTCAACAGTTACTCCACCAGGGACTTCCACGTTGATCTTGAAGAGCTGGGTGATTGTCACGATTATCGGGAAGATTGCGTAGACACTTGCCAGCCTCATCGAAGCAGTGCCGAACGGCTTCAATCCGAGGGTCCTATCTTCAGTGAACGGTTTCAGCCGAAACGGAAGTTTACCAGCTCGATATATCGCTAGCATAGAAGAGCCGTACGTCCACAGGAAGAGAGCAAGAATGAGGAAGAAATATGCGAAGACGGGAATCTGTTCCAGGGCAACTTTTTCAATTGTCGAGGGAATGGGCGAGAGTAGTGTGATGATTCCGAGGAGTATGATCCAAATTAACAACACCCTTGAAAGTCGGTAGGACGTTCCCAGGTGTAACGCCGTGTTCCCAAGGTTCATACCTTTAACGTACTCGCCTAATCGATCTATTCTTCTGGTAATGTATCTCATCGCGTACAGGAAGTACAGCATAATGAGGGAGAGAAAGAGAGCATCATCGAGGATTAGGTTTCCAATTCCCTGCGGAGGAGCGAGCACGTAGTCTATTGTCGAAAGTATTTTTGTCGGCACGAAGCTTACGATAACGGCGCCAAGCCAGAATGGTAGTCCTCTAAGAAACCCGCCCATCGGAAACCCGTTCGAGGCGTGGCTGTGGCTGAGCAAATTTGCCGAGAAGGGTCGAGACGCTTAGAGAAGAAGCCTTGCTCTGTGAAAGCGACACGACGGGACCCCAGACGAAGACTACTACGGAAGAACTGTTCAAAATGGATTCAATTTTGTTGAAGTTTTGGCGCCGCCGAGAGGGTTCGAACCTCTGGCCGGGCCCGTCCTGTGGGCTCTCTGACCAACGGGTTGCTGCAGTGGCTTTCTTTAACAGCTTCAGCCTCAGTTTTGAGCTGAGCCCGCTGCTCTACCACTGAGCTCGCGCCCCT
>Ga0209158_1001786_pt1 | contig 13981 bp, 9 predicted proteins | sample GraSoiAngelo_140_FD_185897 | JGI IMG/M metagenome (GOLD analysis project Ga0209158, IMG submission 185897) | Grasslands soil microbial communities from the Angelo Coastal Reserve, California, USA - 14_0929_12_30cm (SPAdes) (version 2) | ecosystem: Environmental > Terrestrial > Soil > Grasslands ...
CAAAGCAAACCGGAGGTTGCGAGCGCCATGCGCGCAGTCGTCGTGGGATGCGTGTCTTTCGTCGTCGGGCTGCTCGTACTAGGTGTGTTTCCCCACCCCTCTCCTGCCCAAACGGCGGAGACACAAAGGCGATTTGTTGTCTTGTTCAAAGGCGAGAGGATTCCGCCTGGAGCCGGTTCCCTGATTCAGTCAGCGGGAGGAAAACTGGCGCGGGTTTTCCCCGAGGTAGGCATCGCGGTCGCGATCTCTGATTCTCCAACGTTTTCGGACGCCCTGAGCCGCTCCGGACCAGTCGACGCTGTCGGCGAGGATCGTGAACATCCACTGCCCGCTCAGTATGCGGCCGAATTTGAACCGGAGGCATCTGGGTCCGCCCTTGCGTTCGCACCGGATCCCTCCACGGACGACCTCTACTTCTTGCGTCAGTGGCACATCCGCCGCGTGCGCGCCGACGTCGCCTGGGCCGCTGGCGTCACAGGTTCGTCGGACATCGTCGTGGCGATCATCGATACCGGCGTCGCGTCGAACCATCCTGACCTCATTCCCAACCTTCGGTTCAGCAATTGCTTCTCGCAGGCTGGGAGAAAAGACGAGGATTGTCTGTCCTACCCCAGCATCTTGTTTAATCTCCAGAACACCGGAGGCGCGCATGGCACCATGGTCGCTGGCATCGTGGCCGCGGCCTTTGGGCACGGGAGGGTCGTCGGCGTGGGACCGAACCTTTCGATCGCCAGCTACAATGTATTTCGCGAAGATCCGATCACCCACCAACCGATTGCTTCCGAAAGCGCAATTTTCGCCGCCATGCTGGACGCCGCCACACTGGACCCCCTCACGCACAGGACCAGGGCGCAGGTGATCAATCTCAGTCTCGGCAGCCTTATCCTCCGCCCACAAGACAACGCGCTCTGGAAAGCGTGGAATCGCGTCGTCAGCCAAGTGGTGCGGCAAGGAGTGACCATTGTCGCTTCGGCAGGCAACGAAGGAATCAGCACCAACGGACCGGTGGCCCATGTTCCATCGGACGTCCCCCAGGTCATCAGTATCGGCGCTACCGGCATCCGACCGTGCCCGTTCGTCCCTGACCCTCAGCACGTTCCGTTCGATGTTCTCGGGACCGTTTTCCGTTTGATGGATGATACGATCCGCGAAGTTCCATATAGCGACTTCGGGGCGGCCGTAGACTTGGTTGCGCCTGGAGGAGACTCCGGTTCGCTCATTCTTCCTCAATGCTTCCGCCCGAACACTACGCTCCCCGAGCCGAGGACATCTTGGGGGATTCAGAGCACTGCTGTGATGAGCGCCCTGGGATGTGCTACCACAGTCCCACTGCCGACCTGTGCGACAGGGTATTTGCGCGGACCATTTGGGACCAGTTTCGCGGCGCCCCACGTCGCCGGCGTCGTAGGATTAATGCTCTCTCAGAATCCCAACCTCAACCCGCATCAGGTGGCTGCGATCCTCAAACGCACTGCACAACCGCTGGGAGACCGGCAGGAATTCGGGCACGGAATGGTCGACGCGGCTACCGCCGTCGATGCGGCTACTGCCGCCGTCGCACCCTAAGAATCAAACGAAGCTCAGCAGAAAAATTTGGAGGCGGGACCCGGCTGTCCACCGCACCGAGGGGGATCCCGCGCCGGATCCGGGGGGGACACGGACCAGGCCCCGCCCACCTTTTGAAAGTCGACTACCGGGAACGCGGTAACACGGGATCGCGGGATCGCGCCACTGCCTCAACGTCCGCAGTCGCGTTCCCGCGTTCCCCCGTTTCCCCGTTCCCGTCTGTTGGTTCCTCCGGGCCGTTGGCCCGCTCCACCTGCACCACGCGCCACACCTCGGCCAGCGAGGTCACCCCCGCCGCCGCCTTCTTCAGCCCATCCTCCAGCAGCGTCGTCATCCCCGCCGCCACCGCCGCCTCCTTCAGCGTGTGGTGCGGCACCCGGTTGATCACCAGGTGGCGCAGCTCATCGTCCATCTCCGCGATCTCGAAGATCGCCACCCGCCCCCGGTACCCCGTGTAGTTGCAGAACTCGCATCCCCGCCCCAGGTAATATGTCCCCGCCGGCGCCGCCGTCCCGAACCGCGCCCGCAGCTCCTCCGCCCCCGCCGCGTCCGCCTCCCGGCACTTTGGGCACAGCACCCGCACCAACCGCTGCGCCGCCACGCCCTCCAGCGCCGACGCCACCAGGTACGGCTCGATCCCCATGTCCAGCAGCCGCGTGATCGCCCCCGGCGCGTCGTTGGTGTGCAGCGTGCTCAACACCAGGTGCCCGGTCAGCGCCGCCTGGATGGCGATCCGCGCCGTCTCCTGGTCGCGCACCTCGCCCACCATGATGATGTCGGGGTCCTGACGCAGGAAGTGCCGCAGCGAGGACGCAAACGTCACCCCCGCCCGCACGTTCACCTGCATCTGGGTAATCCCCGCGATCTGGTACTCCACCGGGTCCTCAACCGTCAGGACGTTGACCTTCTCGTTATTTAACTGGTTGAGGATGGCGTACAGAGTTGTGGTCTTCCCGCTGCCGGTCGGCCCGGTCAGCAGGAAGATCCCCTGCGGACGCTGGATGATGCGTCGCAGGACCTCATAGTTCTGCGCCGACAGCCCCAGTTTGTCCAGATCGTAGATGGGAGCCGACTTGTCCAGCAGCCGCAGCACCGCTTTTTCCCCGTAGAACGACGGGATGGTCGACACGCGCACATCGATGGCCCGCCCATCGACCCGGGTCTGAAAGCTGCCGTCCTGCGGCAGGCGGCGCTCGGCGATGTCCATGTTCGCCATAATCTTGATACGGGAAATCACCTGGGCGTGCGCATGCGCCGGCAGCGTCCCGCGCGTCAACAGCACGCCGTCCACACGATAGCGGAGGCGGACGTGCCGCTCCTGCCGCTCCACGTGAATATCACTGGCGCGGGTCCGCACGGCCTCTTCCACCAGACGGTTGACCAGCCGGATCACCGGAGCGTCTTCCGCCATGCGGCGCAGCCGCTCCAGCGACATCTCCTCATCGACGGCCTGCGGCTGGGGCAGATCCCGCACCAGCTCTTCGGCCACGTCCAGCGTCGGGTACTGGCCAAGCGCGTACTGAAAGTCCTGCACGGTGGTTAGCGCGACCTTGATGGACAATCCAGTGGTGCGGCGGATATCGTCAATCGCCACGACGTCCAGAGGGTCCACCATCGCCACGGTCAGCAGGCCGCGGGCGCGGGCGATCGGGATGGCCTGGAGCCGGCTGGCCAGCTGCTGCGGCAGCAGCGTCAGCACGTCCTCGCGCAGGTTGGTGCCGACGAGACGGACGAACTCCGCCCCGATCTGCCGGCCCAGGTGCCGCGCCAGGCGTTCTTGATCCACCACGCCCATGTCCAACAGTACCTGACCCAGCCGCTCGCCGGTCGCGCGGTGAATCTCCAGCGCGCGGTTGAGCTGGTCGGGGGTTACCACGCCTTCCGCCAGCAGCAGTTCACCTAACCGGCGGCGCCCTGTACCATCTGGTGCAGGGCGGCGCCCGGCGCCGTCTGGGGACATGGGGACGCCCACCGCGGGAGAGTCTTCGCGGTGACCCTGCCCGTTACGCTGCGCGATAGTCTTTTTCATTCCCATCCTGATCGTCACGAAGCCACAACGCAGGCGCGAACCGCATCATTCTCCTGTGCTCTACCCTGCCCGACACCGGCGCGGGTCGTGGGTTGACAACGTTTTACCCAATTCTTCGCGGCGGACGAACGTGCGTCAATCACAGATCGGCGCACAGGGCTGCAGGATTTTCCTGATATTGGCCTCAGGGTATTTCCCGATGCCACCTACGAACACGCGCGCCGCGGGCGGGCGGCCTGGGGCCGGCGAGGGTCGTGCTAGAATACTTGTATTGTGGAGATTTATCTGGACAACGCCGCCACCACGCGACCGCATCCCGTAGTAGTGGAATCGGTGACGCGCGCCCTGACCGTGGACTACGGAAACCCGTCGTCGCTGCACGGGAAGGGGCTGGCGGCGGAGCGTCTGATCGTCGGCGCGCGTGACGCGGTGGCGCGGACGCTGGGGGTGGAGCCAGAGGATGTGCTCTTCACGTCCGGCGGGACCGAGGCGAACAGTCTGGCGATCCGCGGTCTCGCCGGGCTGGCCCGGGGGCGGCACTTCGTCACGACCACGGTGGAGCACTCTTCTGTTCGCGTCCCCCTGCAACGCCTCGCGGCGCAGGAATGGGTCGTGACTGAGCTACCCGTAGATCATCATGGACGGATTGCCGCCGCGCAGGTGGAGCTGGCGTTGCGCCCGGACACGGTCCTGGTGTCGGTGATGGCGGTGAACAACGAACTGGGCACCATGCAGCCGATCGAGGAGATCAGCCGGGTCGTGCAGCGCCACCGCGCCGCCGGTTCGCCCACGCTCTTCCACGTGGACGCGGTGCAGGCGTGGGGCAAGATCCCGCTGCGGCCGATGACGTGGGGCGTGGACCTGATGTCCCTCTCGGGCCACAAGGTACACGGGCCAAAGGGCGTGGGGGCGTTGTACGTCAGGCCGGGCGTGCGGCTGGCGCCGCAGCTGGGCGGTGGCGAGCAGGAACGCGGTGTGCGCCCCGGCACGGAGAACGTCCCCGGCATCGCCGGTCTCGGCGCGGCCGCGCGGCTGCTGGCCGCCGATTTCGAGGAGACCGCCGCGCGGATGCGGGCGCTGCAGGATCGTCTCCGCGAGCAGATCCGCGCGATTCCCGACGTCCGGATCAATACCCCGCCTGACGGCGCGGCGCCCCACGTTGTGAATGCGACGTTTCGGAGCGTGCGCGGGGAAACGCTGCTGCACCGGCTAGAGCAGGAGGGGGTATTCGTGTCGACCGGTTCGGCCTGCCACAGCCACAACCCCACCCCCAGCCACGTCTTGCTGGCCATCGGGCTGAACACCACCGACGCCCAGTCGACCCTGCGGTTCAGCCTGTCCCGCTTCACCACCCCCGAGGAGATCGATGCGGCCGCCTCCGCGCTGCGGCACGCAGTGGCCGAGCTGCGCGCGCTGGTGGTGCCGTGATGGCCTACATCCTGCTGCGGTACGGCGAAATCCACCTCAAAGGGCAGAACCAGCGATTCTTTGTCGACCGGCTCGTGCGGAATGTGCGGGAGTCGATCGCCGACCTGGGGGACGCGCAGGTGCGCCACGCGTTCGGCCGGATCCTGGTAGACAGTCCCGCCGAGGAAGCCGCGCTCATCAGCCGGCTGCGAAAGGTCTTTGGGATCGTCTCGCTCAGCCCGGTGCGGGTCGTGGCGCCGGCGTTCCCCGACATTGCCAGCGCCGCGGTCGACATGGTCGGCGCCGCGCTTGCGGCCCGTCCGGGCGTGGGGACCTTCAAGGTCGACACGCGGCGGGCGGACAAGCGATTCCCGCTCACGTCGATGGAGACCAGCCGGGAGGTAGGCCAGGCGATCTGGGAGCGGTTTCCGCAGGTGCGCGCTCGCATGGACCATCCCGACCTGCTGGTCAAGATCGACATCCGCGATCAGGCCTACTTGTCATCCGACACCATCCCAGGCCCGGGCGGGCTGCCGTCCGGCACCGGCGGGCGGGCGCTGGCGCTGATCTCCGGCGGCATCGATAGCCCTGTGGCGAGCTGGCTGGCCGCGCGGCGCGGCATGACGATCATTCCGGTGCATTGCTACAGCTTCCCCTTCACCAGCGAGCGGTCGAAGGAGAAGGTCCTGGATCTGTGCCGCGTCCTCGCCGGGTACGCGGGACCGCTGCGGGTGTGGATCGTGTTCTTCACCGACATCCAGCGGACCATCCAGCTCTCAGTCCCCGAGGGGCTGCGGGTCCTGGTGATGCGACGCATGATGATGCGGCTTGTCGAGCGGCTGGCAGAACAGGAGCGCGCAGCCGCGGTCGTCACCGGAGAAAGCCTGGGACAGGTCGCCAGCCAGACCATCGAGTCCATTGCCGCCATCAACGCGGTCACACACCTTCCGGTCCTGCGCCCCTTGATCGGCGCAGACAAGACAGAGATCGTGGCGCGGGCGGAGGCCATCGGCACCTATGAAATCTCGATCCGCCCGTATGAAGACTGCTGCAGCCTGTTCGTCCCGCCGCATCCGCGCACACAGCCGGGGCTGCAGGAGGCCGATGAGGCAGAGCGCGGGTTGCCCGTTGGGGCGCTGATCGACGCCGCGTTGCAGCGGAGTGAGCGGCTCACCATCACGCCCCGGTGGGCTCGGGATCCTGTGGGGGTTGGGAGCTGACAGTCGTCACAGGAAACGACCTGATGCAAGGCATATAGTGTCCGTCGGGGGGCTGCCGTGAAGATCTGCGTCTACCTGGAACACGGCAACTCGGCGCAGTGGAGCGGGGGGATCCGCCGCGCGCACGAAAATCAGGTCAAGGCCCTCAAACGCGCCGGGATTGAGATCACGACCGACCCCAGCGAAGCGTTCGATGTCCTGCATCTGCATTCCATCGGCCCCCGGTCCCTGTACCTGGCGGAGCGATTCAGCGGCCGCCGCCCACTGCTGATCAACAGCCACATCACCGCCGAGGACTTCGCCAACTCCTTCCGGATGAGCGACCACATCGCGCCGTACCTGGGGCGCTATCTGCGCTACTTCTACAGCAAGGCCGATGTCCTGATCGCCCCCTCTCCCTACGCGCGCGACGTGCTGCGGGGGTACGACCTGCTGCAGCCGATCGAAGTCGTCAGCAACGGCGTCGACGTCACCCGGTTCGCCCCCGACCGGCGCCGGCGTCTGCTGGGTCGCGCGCGCTACGGGCTGCGGGGCGTCATTCCGTTCGCGGTGGGGCTAGCCCTGCTGCGGAAAGGCGTCGACCTGTTCATCGAGACCGGGCGGTTGCTGCCGGTGCTGACCTTCATGTGGTTTGGACGCGTGCACAAGGCGGCGAAGGTGGAGACGCTGCGGGCCATCGAGCAGGCACCGGACAACGTGCACTTTCCCGGGTACGTGGAGGACGTGCTGGAGGCCCATGCGGCCGGTGACATCTTCTTCTTTCCCAGTGCTGTGGAGAACGAAGGGATCGCGATCCTGGAAGCAGCGGCCTGCGGCAAGCCGCTGGTGCTACGGGACTCAGAGTGTTTTACCGGCCGGTTCGAGCACGGCAGCAACTGCCTGAAGGGCGAGACGCCGGCCGAGTTCGCCAGCCACCTCCGCCGCCTGGCTGAGGACCCCGACGAGTACACGCGCCTCGCGGACGGGGCGCGCCTCTACGCGGAATCTCATTCCCTCGAGCAGGTCGGGAACCGGCTGCGCGCGATCTACGCGCAACTCACCAACTGACGTCCCGACCCACACAACCTACACAACCTACACAATCACAGACCCACATCTTTCGAGGCTCACGCAGGTGATTGTGTAGATTGTGTAGGTCGTGTAGGTTGTGTAGGTTTCGTTAGAGATCGTGTTCCCTTGGCGGCACGGGGACGCCGTGGGTTGTCTTCTCCCAGATGGTGTGGCCGGTGATGGCACTGCGCACATACCGGTGAATCGCCAGCGGCACGACGACGAGGCGGTGCAGCGAGAACAGCCCTGAGCGCACGAGGACAGGGGCGATCTCCCACACCCGTCCGCGCAGTTCCACCAGCATCGCCAGCAACACCCCGGTGGTGATGAGCCCCGAGGTCCAGGTCGTGAGTTTTCGCGGCAGCTGGATGTAGAGCACGACGGCCCCGGTGGCATCGACCACCCCATACAGGTACGTCGTGAGCAGGCTCAGCGTGACAATGAGCCCGCCGGACAGAAAGCTCAGCATGTCCAGGCGTTTGAAGAAGTTCACGCGGCCGAACAGGATCGCAGGCAGGTGATCCCCTAGGCAGCGCATCGCCCCCTCGAACCACCGGATCCGCTGCCGGATCAGATCGCGGAGCCGGGGGACGGCCTCCTCCCACACCACCGCCTCCTCGCAGTAGCGAATCTGGTAGCCCGCGAGGTGAAACCGCAGGGACAGATCGATGTCTTCGGTGAGGGCCTCGTCATTCCAGCCGCCCACCTCCTGCAAGACGTCCCGGCGGAGCAACAGGCCGTTGCCAGAAAACGAGACCATGCCGCCCAGGACCTGCCGCGCACGCTGCAGGGGGCGGTAGAAGAGCCGGTACTCATCGTCTTGAATGCGGGTCAGGAGATTCTGCCCGGCGTTGTACAGCCGGCGCTGGCTCTGCGCCCCGGCGGCTTCGGATCCGGCCAGCGATGCGACCATCCGCAGCAGGAAGTCGGGCGCGACCCGCGCGTCGGCATCACACACGGCGATGAGATCACCCCGGGCCCGCGTGATCCCCAGGTTCAACGCCGCTGCCTTGCCGACGCTCCCCGGGGGGGTGCGGACGATCTTCACCGGCAACGCCAGGCTGAGAGATTTCAGAATCTCAGCGGTGCGATCTGTGGATCCGTCATCGACGACCATGATCTCATAGCGGGGTCCACCCGCGTCGTGATAGTCCATGGCGCACAGACTGCGCACCGTCGCCTCGATGACCGCCTCTTCGTTCTTGGCGGGCACGATCACGCTGACGAATGGTCCCGCCGGTTGGGTGCCCGTGCGCCGGGGCGGCGGGCTGAGGGCTCCAACCAGCACCATGAACGCCCCGAGGGCCCCGACGGCCAGCAGCAAGGCCTGGATCCAGGCGATGTCAACGAACAGGACTTGCAGCCAGGAATAGTCGCGATAGTGGAGGCTGTGCATGACGGCGCCCAGCCACACGGCGGCAAGCGTAGCCAGCACCAGTCGGTTGGTGGCGCGGGGTCTCACAGACTCCTCCTCGCCCCCTCACCCTTTCTCCCTCTCCCTCCAGGGAGAGGGGAATGAGGTTGGGCCCTACCGGGCCCTCACGTCTCGGGCGGCGGATAGATCCAGGAGAGACCGGACATACGGAGGCGTTGCCACGCCGGCTTCGGTGACGATGGCGGTGATGAGATGGTGGGGGGTGATGTCAAACGCGGGATTCGCGGCGGCAATGCCCTCCGGAGCAACCGGCACGCCGGCCACGTGCGTGATCTCCTCGGGCCGGCGTTCTTCAATTGGGATGGCAGATCCATCGGGCGTACGAAAATCCACAGTCGACAGAGGCGCGGCGACGAGAAATGGAATCTCGTGCGCCCGGGCCAGCACTGCCAGTCCATAGGTCCCGATCTTGTTGGCCGTGTCGCCGTTGGCGGCGACGCGATCGGCGCCGACGATGACCCGATCCACGAGCCCCCGCCGCATCAGCCAGCCCGCGGCGTTGTCTGCGATCAGCGTGGCAGGGATGCCGTCGCGGAGCACTTCCCAGGCCGTCAGCCGGGCACCCTGCAGGACCGGCCGCGTCTCGCTGACCAGCACCTGGATGCGCTTCCCCTGCTCGTGTGCCGTGCGGATAATCCCTAACGCGGTCCCATAGTCCACCGTGGCCAGGCTTCCCGTGTTGCAGTAGGTGAGGATGCGCTCGCCAGGCCGGATCAGCGCCGCCCCGTTCGCGCCGATGGCGCGGTTGGTGCGGATGTCCTCCTCGGCGATGCGATGCGCTTCGGCGAGCAGCGCCGCCGCCAGATCCGTCCCCGAATGCCACGGCACCTGGTCGGGCACCGCCAGCATCCGTTCCACCGCCCATCGCAGGTTGACCGCAGTGGGCCGCGTCCCCAGCAGCATCCGCGCCGCCGCGTCCAGATGGGCCCGGAGTGCCGGAGGAGCAATTCCCGCAGCCGTCTGCACGGCCAACACCAGGCCGTATGCCGCCGCCGCACCGATCGCCGGAGCGCCCCGGATCTTCATCGAGCGGATCGCCTCGGCGACCTCGTCCACGGTAGCGCAGACGACCACACGCGTCTCCCGCGGCAGCGCGGACTGATCCAGCAGTTTCAACGTCCCCCGATCCCACTCCAACGCCCTGTCCATGCCGCCTCACACTACTTGAGACGCGGTCGCGCCCTTCGACTCGCTACGCTCGCTCAGGGCACTCGACTCGCCCAGGTGACAACCGACCGAAGGTCACGAGCGAGCCGCAACGCGGCGAGTCGAGTGACTGGCCGACCGCCCCTTATTCGAGCGGGAAGAGCGTGTGGTTATCCTCAGCGCCCACGTCGGAGGTAATCACGACGTGACTGGGCGTAAAGAGGAAGATCTCCTCGCCGACCCGGAGCATGTGCCCATCAAGCGCGTAGGTCACGCCGCTCGAGAAATCAACGATCCGGCGAGCCAGGTCGGTGTGGGTGCCCCGGAGATTGACCACGACCGAGCGCCGCATCTTCAGGTAATCCGCAGCCGCGCGGGCATCGTCGAACGTCTTCGGTTGGAGCACCACGATCTCCAGCTGTCGCTGGGCGGGCAAGCTGAACAGTTGCCCCCGCCTGCGCGTCGTGGCCTCCGGCCCATCCGGCTCCCCGGAAAAGCCGTCCTCCTCCTCGGATGTCTCAGAGAACCCGAGGAAGGTCATGAACCGCTGTAATGCGCTCACCAGCGCACCTCCAAGCAACCCACCGGCCCTCGCCCGCGAGGACGGGTGGAGTGGACTCTCCCTCCTCCCTGGATTGGCACCCCGCCTATATTCGCTCTCCCGTGTCACGCATCTGCGGCGAGCGCCCCCCACCGCAGACTCTTGGCCAGTTATGCTCGCGGCCCGAAGATGGCGCGTCCGATCCGGACGATAGTAGCTCCCTCTTCGACCGCAATTTCAAAATCGTCGGACATGCCCATCGACAGGTGCACCAGCAACGGCGCCACGCCGGTCCGCGCCATGCCGTCGCGCAACTCGCGCAGCCGGCGGAAGACCGGCCTGACCCGCCCCGCATCATCCGCCTGCGGGGCGATCGTCATCAGCCCGATCACCCGCAGCGCGGGCAGCCCCACAATCTCGCGCAGCATCGATGGAAGTGCCTCAGGCGCCAGGCCGAACTTCTGCGGTTCCTGGGCGACGTTCACCTGCAGCAGCACATCCACGATCCGCCCGCTGGCCGCCGCCCGCTGGCTGAGCGCGGCCGCCAGCGCCGCGCTGTCCACCGAGTGCACCACTTCAAAAATCTGCACGGCCCCCCTGACCTTGTTCCGCTGCAGGTGCCCGACCATGTGATACCGGGCCGTGCTGAGTCCCTGCGCGCGCAGCGTGGTGATCTTTGGGACCGCTTCCTGCACGCGATTCTCGCCGAAGTCGGTGACGCCGCAGGTTCCGGCGGCGAGAATGCGCGGTAGGGCGACGCCCTTGGTGACCGCGACCAGCGTCACGTCATCGGCACGCCGGCCGCTGCGCCGGGCCGCAGCCGCGATCCGCTCCCGCACGCGGGCGACGTTCGCGGCAACGTCCGTCACACCTCGAGCGTATTCTATGTCGTTGGAGGTTTCCCTCCGGCGTCACCGCAGCCTGGGGTCGAGGAGATCGCGCAGTCCGTCTCCCAGCAGGTTGAAGCCCAGGACCACGAGCATGATCGCCAGTCCCGGGAAGACGGCGTTCCAGGGAGCCAGTTCCAGAAACTGCCGGCCCTCGCTCAGCATGTTGCCCCATGAGGGCGTCGGCGGCTGGGTACCAAGACCAAGAAACGACAGCGCCGACTCCGAGAGGACCGCCAGCGACAAACTCAGGGACACCTGCACGGTGACCGGAGCCAGCACGTTGGGTATCAGATGCCGTCCGATGATGCGCGCGTTGCCCAATCCCAGGGCGCGAGCGGCGTCCACGAACTCCAGCCCCCGCACGGTCAACGCCGCCGCGCGCGCCACCCGGGCGAACTGCGGCGTGTACACGATGCCGATGGCGAGCACGAGGTTGGCGACGCTGGTGCCCAGCACCGCCATGATGGCAATCGCCAGCAGGATCGCGGGAAACGCGAAGACGATATCCATCACCCGCATGGTCACGGCATCCCACCACCCGCCGTAGAAACCCGCCGTCAGCCCCAGCGTGGTCCCCACGAGCACCGATGTCAGCACCGAGAGGAACGCCACCGCCAGCGAGATCCGTGAGCCCATCAGCACGCGGCTGAGGACATCGCGGCCAAACTCATCGGTGCCGAATAGGTAGGGGCCCCCCGGCGGCCGGAGCGCCTCCGCCGGATGCATCGTCCGAATATCATGAGGCACAAGGACCGGGGCACACAAGGCCACGCCGAGACTCGCTGCGATGATCACCAGGCCAATCGGCGCCACGCGATTGCCCACGAATCGCCCCAGCCAGGTGCGCCCGCCTCCGGCCACACGCCGCGGCGCGCCGGCGGCACTAGTGCCGTACGAACTTGATTCGCCCCGTGTAGCTTTCCTGGAGTCCTTGGAATCGCTCATGCGCCAGGCTGCCTATCAAGTTCGTACGGCACTAGCCGTAGCGGATGCGGGGATCGATCCAGGCATAGAGCACATCGACGATCAGGTTGGTCAGGACGAACAAGAAAGCAATCACCAGGACCACCCCCTGGACGACCGGATAGTCCCGCTGGAAGATCGCCTGCAGCACCAGCCGCCCCATCCCCGGCAAGGCGAAGATTTCCTCAATGACCACCGTCCCACCGAGCAGATACCCCATCTGGAATCCCAGCACTGTGATCACGGGGATCATGGCGTTAGGAAGCGCATGGCGCAGCATGACCACCCGCGCACGCAGCCCCTTCCCGTGCGCGGTGCGGATGTACTCCTGGCCCAACACTTCCAGCAGCGATGACCGCACGTGGCGCATCAGGATCGCGGCGATGGCCATCCCCAACGCCACGGCCGGCAGTGCGAGGCTACGCAGCGTCATCAGCGGATGCTGGCTCAGCGGCGCATATTGCCCGAGCGGGACGCGCCCGACCCGTGAGAAGACCAAAATCAGCATCGCGCCGAGCCAAAAGTTGGGGATGGAGAGACCCAGCAATCCTCCAATCCGTGCCACCACATCAGTCGTCGAGTTCCGCGCCAGCGCCGACACGATGCCGAGGGGGATGGCAATGAGCAGCGCGATCGCCAGAGCCAGGGTGGCCAGCTGAAACGACAGCGGCAGGCGGGTCAGGATGTCGGGCAGCACGGGGCGGGCGGTGCGCAGCGACACACCGAAGTCCCCCCGGACGATCCGCGTCAGATAGTCGACGAACTGCGCCGGGATCGGTTTATCCACCCCGAAGAACCGGCGCAGTTCGACCATCTGCGCGGGCGTCATCTCGACCTGGGTCCCCAGGAAGAGCTGGACGGCGTCCCCGGGAATCAGGCGGATGAGCAGGAACACAACCGCCAGGATCCCACACAGCACCGGGACCAGAGCCAGCACGCGGGACGCCAGGTACCGCTGCATGGGTGCGCGCAGAGCGCGCGGTCCGATGACCGCCTGCGCTGGCTATCGCTCCAGCGAGGCCTCCTCCAGGTAGTACAGCGCACCGTTCCCGATGATCCGGAACCCCCGGACCGAGGGCTGCAGCACTTGGGTCTCCATTGGCACGTACAGGAACAGCGCCGGGGCCGCCTCAATCAGGGCCCGCTGCAGCTCATCGTAGATGGTCCGGCGCCGCGCGGAGTCAATGTTCACCCGGCCGCGCTCCAGGAGCCGGTCGATCGCGGTGTCTTTGAAGAGGAAGTTGTTTACCGCGCCGGTGCTGTGAAACGTCCGGTACAAGAACCGGTCGGGATCGGGATCGCCTCCGCGCAACTCGATCATGGTGTCGAAATCCCGCGCCACCCACCGGTTGATGTACGTGCCCCACTCTACCGTGTCTAACGTCGCGGTGACACCCACCGCCCGCAGCTGTTCCTGGATCACCTGCGCCACGGCGCTGCCTCCCTCGTAAGTGGGCGAGGTGACGATGCGGGTGGAGAACCCGTTCGGATAACCGGCATCCGCCAGCAACTGTTTGGCCCGCTGCACATCCGCCGCGTACGACGGCAGTTTCGACAGCGGCAGAGCCCAGGGCGTCGACGCCGGCACGGGCCCGGAGATGGTCGCATAGCCGAACTCGGCGGTATTCACAATCGCCTGCCGGACGATCGCCCAGGAGAGTGCGTACCGGACACGCGGGTCGGTGAACGGCGCGCGGGTAGTATTATAAGAGAAGATTCGCAGGTTGAGCCCCG
>Ga0209158_1001787_pt1 | contig 13965 bp, 7 predicted proteins | sample GraSoiAngelo_140_FD_185897 | JGI IMG/M metagenome (GOLD analysis project Ga0209158, IMG submission 185897) | Grasslands soil microbial communities from the Angelo Coastal Reserve, California, USA - 14_0929_12_30cm (SPAdes) (version 2) | ecosystem: Environmental > Terrestrial > Soil > Grasslands ...
AGATGTGCAGATGGTTATCCAAGTCGGTGGCGGTCAACTCCAGATGGCCTTTCGCAGCGCGCCATCGCAAGTTTTCCAGCACCGGCAAGGTTGCTCGCTTCGGCACGACAAGGCAGAGCCTTTCGAGTTGACGTTGGCATTTTGTACATCGCTCGAAACGCGGAAAGTGGTAGCGAAAATCGCTTTGGCCTCGATAGCTCACCAGTACGGCGTTTCATATGCACTTTCGCCTCAATTCGACCATCTGCGTCAAGTTCGCGCGGCGAGCGCCACGTCATCGCTGCCAGTGAGCATCTTCTGCAATAAGTCATTCATGGATTCCCACCTCCGCACGGTGCATCAACACAGCGTGATCAGCTATCTCAGCGCCGGCCAAAGAAAAGGCTGGGCGGTCGTTACCCTCTTCGGAGGCCTAACTTATGTTGTCCAGCTCACAGAAAACTATGGGGAGGCTTCGAGTCGGAAGTTCAGCATCTTCTACGACGCAGCCACCAGAAAGCGTTTCAATCCGGTACTTCTCGCGAATGAAATGTCCTTGATACGGATCGCACTCTCGAAAGAATCAGTCTTCGAGAACAGTCAATTGATCGATGCTCAGTGGTCCCCGATGATTTTCTCATCCCGCTATTCGTTTCGGTAGAACCATTCCACCGGCGATCTCCTGTCCCATATGGCCCCGGAACAAGCGACCGCAATTTCGATCTCCTAGACCTAGAGAAGTCTCGGTCGTATACTCAAGAAGAGGATCCGTCAAGTTCGGGTGCACCTGCAATCTCCTGTTTGCGTTCGTGGTCTTGTCTTCGACCGATCACCACATTCCGTTGAATATGAACTTGCAAATTTATTCATTCCGTGAATCGAGAATACCGGGACCGATTTGTGATACAGACTCTCTCACATCCGCTGGATTGAGAACCCAAGCTGGCCAAGATCGCCCTCCCAATGTCTATCTATTCGCGATATAAGTATGACCGCGCCATGGATGACAATTTCCGAAGTCGTGTACGAAGCCATTACATGAGGTCACTGTGGGCGCGAGGCTGGCTTCTATTTGCTGTGTTCCTTATTTTGCGGCTTGCCGCAACGCATACACTCAGTGAGCAGACGATCTCCGCAGCAAGCAAGCCTCCAGCGATCGCGGATTTCATAGATATCGCTTCGCCAGCTGGACTTTCGGCGAGTAATGTATTTGGAGGAAAAGAGAGCAGCACATACATCCTGGAGAGCACGGGCACTGGAGCAGCCATCTTCGATTACGATAACGATGGTTGGCCGGACATATTCCTCGTGAATGGCACCAGGCTTGATGGTTTTGACGCCCAGAGTGTACCCACCAGTCATCTCTACCGTAACAACCACGATGGAACATTCACGGATGTAACAGAGAAGGCTGGTCTAGTAGCGAGCGGCTGGGGTCAAGGCGTGTGTATCGGCGACTACGACAACGACGGCTGGGACGACCTTTACGTCACGTACTACGGAAAAAACCGGCTCTACCACAATCGCCACGGCACTTTCGAAGAGGTGGCAGACACAGCGGGCGTCGCCGGTGACGGAAAGACTTGGGGAAGCGGCTGCGCCTTCGTGGATTACGATCGGGATGGGCAGCTCGACCTGGCCGTCGCGAACTATGCGAACTTCGACCTTGCACATGCCTCCCCCCCGGGCAAATATCCCACCTGTCTGTGGAAGGGCTTTGCTGTCTTTTGCGGGCCCAGGGGCCTGCCTGGCGGCAGGAATATCCTCTATCGCAATCTCGGCAACGGCCGCTTCCAAGATGTGACGCTTTCCGCACACTTTGACCGCACCATGGGCCATTACTGTTTCAGTGTTTCACCGTTTGATTTTGACAACGACGGCTGGCCTGATATCTACATGTCCTGCGACAGCACACCGAGCATTCTCTACCGCAACAATCGCGACGGAACCTTCACGGACGTGGGTATTTTTTCGGGCGTGGCCTACAACGTCGACGGCCGCGAGCAGGCAGGCATGGGCTCCACGGTTGCAGATTACGATGGCGATGGGAATCTGGATCTTTTCCGCACGAACTTCTCCGACGACACACCCACGCTTTATCACAACAATGGCGACGGCACCTTTACCGACGTCACCTATCCCGCGGGGCTTGCCTCCAGTATCCGATACTTAGGGTGGGGCACCATGTTCTTTGATTTTGACAATGATGGCTGGCCCGACCTTCTGCTGGTGAACGGACATGTCTATCCGGAGGTAGAGGACCTGAAGCTTGGCATCACTTACAGCGAACCAAAGCTGCTGTTTCACAACAAGGGCGATGGCAAGTTCTCCGACATCTCGAAGACGGCAGGGCCGGGCATCAACACACCAGCCCCTGCGCGAGGACTGGCGATTGGCGATCTCTGGAATGACGGCCGGCTGTCAGCCGTGATCGTGAACCGGAACGGGGCGCCCAGTCTGCTAGTCAACCGCACTACATATCCGAACCACTGGATTGAAATAAAAACTGTGGGTACCGACTCCAACCGCGGCGGCATTGGAGCACGTCTCGTGCTCAAGACGGCTACTCGCACGCAGATCGACGAAGTTCGTAGCGGTTCGAGCTATATTTCCAACAACGACATGCGTGTTCACTTTGGCTTAGGAAAGACAGAAAAGATTGAATATCTGGAAGCCCGATGGCCCAGTGGGCTGGTGGAACGCTATTTGAATCCGCGTGCGGATAGCATCCTGGTTGTGATCGAAGGCTCCGGACATCCAGTCGAACGGACAATGCAGAAACTGCCAACAAAGGATGGGGATTAGCCGTGGCCGCTCCCTCATCGAAAAGTGCGTGCTTGCCGGCTGCCGCCAAGCTTGCGGCTGTTTTCTGCATGTTCACGCTTTCAGTCGTGGCGAACCTGGTCGCCCGGCAGGAGGACCAGACGCTAGCCTCTGCGCGCTCCCTTATCGAGGAAAACAGGACCCAGGAAGCCATAGTCCAACTTAAGGCTCTAGCAGCAAGTCACCCTGGAACCAAAGGCATCAGCCACGAATTGGGCATCGCTTATTATTACCAGGCGGACTACTTTGAGGCGGCTACGTACTTTGAAAAGGCCCTTCAGGAAAATCCCGAAGACCGTGATGCAGCGCAACTATTAGGGCTCTCCTATTACTTCAACGGCAAGCCGGCACAAGCCATTCCGGCGCTGGAAAAGGTTAGACTCTGGCGTCCCAACCAGAATATTGACGCCATCTACGTTCTAGGCCTTTGCTACGCGCTGAATAGGAACTACTCTGAGGCGCTGGAAACTTTCGCGCGTCTATACCGTTTGGAGCCCAACTCTGCTGCATCCCACTTGATGCTGGGTCGCATCCTGCTCCGTCAGGGCTTCGATCCGGTCGCTGAGAAGGAAGTACGCCAGGCGCTGGTGCTTTCACCACGCTTGCCGCTCGCCCATTTCACATTAGGAGAGTTCTATGCTTACAGCAGTGATTATCCAAAAGCCGCCGAGGAATTCCAGCAAGAGCTAGACATCAATCCCGGCTATGCGCCCGCGTTCAACCACCTAGGTGACGCATACTGGCGACTAAACCGAAACGAGGAAGCGGAAAGAGTTCTGCAGGATTCCATTTGGCTGGACTCGACCAGCGGAGAGCCTTACGTGATTCTGGGCAAAGTGCTCATCGCCGAGAGGCAGTTTCCCCAAGCAGAACGAACCTTGCAGCGCGCAATCGCTATGGATTCCGGCAGCTACACAGCCCACTATTTCCTCGGCCAGCTTTACCGGCAGCTGGGTAAAGCAGCCGCTGCAGACCGAGAATTGAAAATCGCGGCGCACCTCCAACAACTTCAGGCGCAGAACGCACCTCGTATTCGATAGTTGAGCCGTTTTAGGGACTGCCGCGTTTCTCCTTGGGAGCTTCGAGCTCCGCTCGTATGATTCTTTCGAACTCAGCTTCCGGTTGGGCCCCGCTGAGCAGGATTCCGTTTATAAAGATTCCCGGCGTGCCTTCGACGCCAGCGCGAATCCCATCCTGAAGGTCTTGTTCAACTTGTTTTGTATATTTGCCACTGGATAGGCAAGCCTCAAACCGCCTTTCGTTCAGGCCCAGACTCTGTGCCATTCCCGCCAAGCCGGTGCGGTTGAGTTCATCGGGGTTCCCGAACAAGATGTCATGATACTCCCAAAATTTCCCTTGTTCGGCTGCACAACGCGATGCTTCGGCAGCCAATTCCGCTTGCGAATGCAACCCGCGAAGCGGAAAGTCTCGGTATCCCAGGCTGACCTGCCCTTGGTATTTCTCGAGTAGATTCTTCAGGGTTCTCTGAACTTTCCTGCAAAACGGGCACTGGAAATCGGAGAATTCAACAATCATTACATGCGCCTGCGGGTTTCCCCGAAGTCGGGTGGCGTCGTACGCGACTTTGACCTTGCCCGGCTGCAGCAAGGTCGGTGCCCTCTCGTGGTCTTGCAAGCGTTTCAGCAATTGCTGCCGTGTCACGTGAAGCTCTGACTGGTTTAGGGCGAGTTTTTGGCGAAGGCTGCGCAATTCCGGCAGATCCTTGTCTGCGTCGCTCCACAGCTTTTCTGCGATGGCAAATTCCTGGCTCGCGGCGACAGAATCGCCTTGGTGTTCGGACACCAAACCAAGGGCGTAGTAGCCACCGGCGTACGTCGGATCTTGTTGAATCATTTGCTGAGCCGTGAGTTCGGCCAAGGCCCATTCTTGGCTCTCCCGATCACGGCGAGCGATGGAATCGAGCTGGATCAAAGCCTGACTTCGCGCGTCCGGTCCTGCAGATGCGCGCAGTTGTTCCTCGATATTCTTCATCAACGCGGCACCTTCCCCAGACTTCTTTTGCGAGAGCAAGATCTCCGCGTGCAAGGTCTCGGAATACGAGCGCAGACGGTCCGCTTCCGTTGCCGGGATGAGAACCAGGTCGTCACGCGCCGACGCCAGCTCGCTCTCGGCTTCTTCGGTACGATCCATCGCAACTAGAGCGCGGCCGATAAGCGTATGAGCTGCAAATTGCCCCATCCTTGAGGGGCTTTGTAGCAGGAGTTGCGACTGCCCAAGGGCTTCCTGCGTTCTGCCGCGCGCCAGCAAAAATTCTGGCCATTGCTTACGAGCGAATTCCGCGAGGTCGCTGTGTGCCGGCAGAGCAAACGCTTCCTTCAACAGTTGCTCCGCCGCTCTCATTTGCCCCAGCAGTTGATAGCAGATCGCCAGAAGAGTGAGATTGTGCGGACGGTGCCAGTCGTACTCTGCACGTATACGCTCGGTGCGATAGTAGGCATTCTCCAGCTCGTTCGCCTTTCGAAACTCCTCGATGGCATCCTCGATGCGCCCGGCCCGGCGAAGCTCATGCCCGCGCATGTGATGCGCGTGCGGAATCGATGAGGACACCTGCAAGTACGCCTCGCTGTGGTACAGCGCTTCATCGGTGCGGCCGATGTTCTCGTAGGAGTGAGCCAGATAATGATGCGCAGCGGAATTGTTTGGAGAAACCGCCAGGGCGGATAGGTAGAACGCGATGGAATCCAGGTCCCCAGTCTGTCCGTGTCCAGCTCCCGGTCCTTCATCGGCAAAGCCTCGCAAAATCCAAAGACCGGGGTCGAGAGGGTTTGCCATCAAAGCGTCGTAAATGGCTTTGCGGTAAGCAACGAATTTTTCGAGGTTCTCCTTGTCTTCGAGGAAATCCACAAGGCGAACGCGAATCTCCATACGCTGCCGTTCCGCCTCCGTTATCTGGCCGGACAGGGACTGCGCTTTCTCTATTGCCCTCCGTGCGGCGGCCACGTCTTGCAATTGCACGTACACATCGCATAGTCCAACATAGGGTGCAGATGAGGACGGATCCAGTCGCAAAGCCTGGTGAAAGGAGCGCGCCGCTTCGATCCAGACGTATGAAGCAAGGTAGTTTAACCCCTGATCGTAAAAGGCCTGAGCCTCCGCGGAGGACGTCGTCATTTTCTCGTGAAGATTGCCGATGTCGCGCCGAAGCGGGAGCGGCCGCTCGAGAATCTCGTTCGGCACCCATCCGACGACTTCATGCCCTTCGTGGCTCTCGTGCTGCGCGGTCCCCGGTGCTACCCATACGGCCAACAGGCACGCTTGCATGATTGCTAGTCGTGCCGCGAACAACCATGCGCGGCCATTCCATGTGTCATGGGGGGCGGTGCTTCCTTTCTTGCCGGTTTGGCGGGAAACGTCCTCTCCGTGTAAAGTCATTCTCAAATTTCGGTCACCTCAACAGAGCGAACGTAGTGTCCGGAATCGAGTCGCTTTGTTTCCACCTGAGGATCGGCCACCCTCAGCCGGATCATATAGGTTCCCACAGCTTTGGGCGTCCACGGGTGCGACCATAAGCTCCAGGGATCATTTGCTGTTTGCGAAAAATGTGCCACTCGGACATAGTCCTCTTCGGGATTAAAGCGTATTTCCAGCGCCTTTACCAGACGCGATCCTCCCCAAAGAATCCCGACAACGCGGTACATGATTCTGCCGTCCACAAACCACTTTTCGACGCGAATTGGCATGGCCGCCTGGTCAATTATTGCCGGCCGGTAACGTCTCGCCAGCTTCGGTGTACCTTGCTGATGCGTTCGTGCGGCAAATTCTTGCATATGCGATGTAGGTTCTGCGTCGTCGTCCACAAATGTAATTGCGTTGACCCACTTGATGCACGTGCATCCGTACCAACCGGGTACAAGCAGGCGAATTGGCGCGCCGTGGTCTTTCGTCAACGGCTGACCGTTCATGTCCGTGGCCAGGAAAGCCTTTGCTGAATTTATCTGCTCCACTGTGAAGATCCAGTCCGCACCAGGAATCGAGTTTGCTGACCGCGTGGGATATTGATCGAAGCCCGAAACCATCACGCGGTTGGTTCGCGGCTTGATTCGAGTCCCGAGCAGATCAGAAATAGGCACGCCCCGCCACTCCGCTACGCTCAGCAAGCTGAAGCGCGTTGCGCGCGTGTTGCCAGAGCATTCCATAAGATGCATGCCCATGGGCTTCGCACTTTTGTGCAATTCATCTAACGTGAGATGTACTGGTTCTTGAACGAGCCCGCTGACATTTATCATCCAGGGCGTGCTGGGGTCGAGTAATTCCGACGCTGCTGTGCGAACGTAGAATTTCTCCGTCGGGGTGACCAATTGCTCTGGACTCAATCTAGAAAGGTCCGAAAACTGACGCGCGTCCAGGCTCGCCCCGATCATCGTATCAAGCGGCGCTTGGCTTTCTCCCTTGAATTCAAGAGTGCCAAGTTGCTTGCCGCCCCGAAACGGATTGTCTCGCTCGTTTTGCGGTCGCGCGACGCCGCTGAGTTTGTCGAACCCCAGAAGGAGCGCGCCACTCCCGAGCAGGGAGACACGAAGGAACTCACGCCGGTCCGGCTTTACAAGCCCCTCAATCACGTTCTCACCAGGTTCATGCAGATACTCAGCATCTTCCCCATATCATAATGCACGACCACCAAGAAAAAGGGGGTCAGGTCAACGACCTGACCCCCGGACGATGAGGCTGCGCCTCTTTCTAGAAGTCGAACCGCAGGCCCATCTGAATGTATCGGGGCGAATTGTATTGGTTACTGGGAACACCAAAGGCGCCAGGCCCGGATATGTCCATGCCCGGCTGGTTAGAGAAATACGAATCACCTCCACTGCCGAACATGACGTGGTTGAAGGCGTTGACAAACTGTACGTCAAACCGTGTGGAGAAGCGTTCGGTGATGCGCGTCATCTTCGATAAAGCCAAGTCCACGTTCCAACGCATCGGACCGCGAACGCGGCCAAATCCAAGAGTTTTGTCATCAAACGTCGGGTAGCGGAAACCGGCAACCACCGCATCCGGGTTTTGGAACATGTTCGGCACTCCTCCAGTACTCCCAGAACCATAACCGGAAGTGGACAGCGTGGGATTGTTCACGCGTGTTTGATTGAATGTGCCCGGTCCTATTGGAATCATCCCGTTCGAGTTTCCGTTTGACGGTGTGCTGCCGAATTCCGAAAAGCACGCGGCCGAGTCATAGACCATGTCGGGCAAGCCGCTGGCAGCAACGTAGACGCCAGAGACAGACCAGCCGCCCAACACCTTATCTGCGAGCGCGCCGTTGGCCATGCTCTTGCCCTTGCCAAAAGGCAGTTCATAGTTGACCAGCAGATTGAATGTGTGGCGACGGTCGAACAACGATGGACCATAGCTCCGATGATGGTCAAAGGCATCTGGAATGGCACCGGTGCATTCCTGCGTTATGCCGAAGTTATCCAGCGCATGGGAGTAAGTGTAGTTGGCATCGAAAGTCAGACCGCGATACGCGCGCGACCGCAGCGTCACGAACCCGGCGTGGTAGTTCGCGTAGGTGAAGCTTCCGCTCCAATCCAACGAGCCTACTTGCGTGCTGGCCAAGGTCATCGGCCCGGTGACGAAATTGGGTTCCAAGAGGAACCAGAGTGCACCGGCCCCGTGAGCAGGCCAGAAGGGATTGCCGTTATCATTGTCAAAGCTGGCAGCCGCCGCTGTGCAGGAACTAAAGCCTGAGCAGAAGCTCGCGGGCAACATAGCTTCAAACCAGGGCTGAACGGCAAGCGCGTTAAAGCCGGTCGGCCCATTCTGGACACCAGCTTGCAGTTGAGCGGCCACCGCGTCGAAGGCCTTCGCAAAGCTCTGGTTGGTACCTTTCGGCGTAAACATGTAGGGGATGTGATTTAAATCGACGTTCCCGTAAAGATCCCGGGACCAGCGGCCCACATATCCTACTTCAAGGATCATCTTGCCGGGCAACTCGCGCTGAATACTGAAGTCGATGGAATCCGAGCCGCCAGTAGTGTAGTGCGGATCAAGACGGAAGTCTCGGCTCTCGAAAACGCTATTGGCGTTTGCGGGGCATGCGGCGAGGCTTCCGGTACCCGGACACCCCTGGCCTGGAATAATTACCCCGCCCGATACCGGCGGAAGCGGCGGAACGGTGATGTGGTTACGATCTACGCCAATTCGGAAAGCCGTAGTGGGATCGGTGAACCCGGTGCACGCGCCTGTAGTGTCTGGACCCTGGCAAACGGAAAGATCGCCGAACCCTATACCTAGGGCCGGAGTCAAAACAAGCCCGACGCCGTTCTTCCGCTCGAACGCTCGCGACCAGCCGCCGCGAAGTACCGTCTTTTTGTTCCCAAGGAGCATGTCCAGTGGGCCGCCGGAACCGGGATTCCAGGCAAAGGCCAGGCGGGGACCGAAGTTCGTGTAGTCCGGATCGAATGGGTACTTCCGCCCCGTGCTCTTAATAGGTACATAGCCAACTGTCGGATTGAAGACATCTCCGTTCAGAGCGGCCTTTTCCTTGGCATCCAGGTAAGATTTCGCATCAATCGGTTTGCCAGTGCTGACGTCGATCAGCATGGCCGTCTTGCCGGTCGGATCATGTGGAGGCATCTGTACGCCCCAAGTCAGTCCGTAGCTCACCGTCAGCGAGGGAGTCAGCCGCCAGGTGTCGCCGAAATAGATTTCATAGGCATTCACATTTTCTTTCTGTGTGATGGTGCTCCCAGCAGGCTGCGGACTCAAATCCCCAGCCCGGGTTAACACCTGTGTGGCGCTGTCTACCAACCCGAGCGCAGAAATGTACGCGCGTCTATATGTGCTTCTGTCCGAAGACGTAACGGAGGCCGGAATGGGAATTCCACCGATGTCGAGGAATTGACCTCCCCGGGCTACGAAGTAGAGAGGCGTGGTTATGCCGCCCACCACCTTGTCATCCCGGACGTGCAGGAAGTGCTGGAGCTGTACGCGTCCTCCGAAGTTCCACGCGTGCTTACCCTTAATCCAAGACAGGTTGTCGATAAGCGTGTAATCTTGGCCGTTCCAGACGCGTTGACGCGCTTGTTGAGTATTGACGTTAATGGGTACCATGGCGTTGATCCGGCTTTCTGACCAGATCTGTAGCCTGGCGTCACTGCACGGCGCCACGGCCGCGCAAGCGGTGCCGTTGTTGAGTCCAGGCACCGGGATACCTGCGCCGGGAGCAATCCAAGACCACCAGTGACGCAACCAATCGAAATGGAAGTCGTTCACCAGATTGGATGTAAGCCGCCCAGTCAGGCCCGCGACCAAAAATCGCGGCTGCAGCGGGCGGCTGGCCAGCGCACAGGGCTGTCCAAACCTACAACCGGATGCGATGCCACCAATGTCCTCCTGTATGTTGGCAGGAGTAATAGCGGAGGTGCTGTAGCGATAGGAACCCATGAAATCCCATTTGTCATTGATCTTGTGATCCAGGCGGATCACAGCAAAGTGTTCGTTGGCAAGGTTCGGCACGCTGCTCGTGAAAAACGGTGCCCTTAGTGCTGCGTCACCTGCCGAGAAATCAGTAGGTGCAGGCAGATTAGCCCATTCGGCGGCTATGGCAGGGTTAAGCCCTATCACCCGTGGGTCAAGAGTGCCGTTGTCAGCAGGGAGCACGGTGCCGATTTGAGGATCGTTATCGTTGCAAGGGCTGGAGCACGCGACTGGATCAAGCGTTGGCGCTGGATTCAGATTGAAGGCTCGGACCACACCACCGGCATCCCGGAACTTCAAGATACCAACCCTCAGAGCATCAGACGGCACCAATCGTTGAAATACCGATTGCGTAAAGAAGTGACGCTCTTCCTCATGCAGGAAGAAAAAGGTTCGATTCTTCCAGATCGGCCCGCCAATCCGTCCGCCGTAGCGGTTATCCCGCCACTCGGGATTTTCCGTGAATGGCTTCCCGGTAAAAGCGTCGGGGCGGTGGCCTCGGAACCAGTCGTTGGCGTTCAGCTCGTCATTTTGATGGTACCAGTAACCTGCTCCGTGCCAGTCGTTGCTGCCCCGTCGCGTGACCATCTGAACCTCGGCGCCAAGCGAACGGGTGAAGTCCACACCGGCGTTGTTCGTTTGTACCCGAAACTCTTCCAAGCTTTCTACAGGAGTGGGCACTACTGCTCGGGGAGTAGCCTGGAAGCCGGTGTTGTAGCCGCCGCCTCCCTCCATGTTGCTGGTGGCGTCGCCACCATCGAGCATGAAAGTGTTCTGGTCCATGCGCGCCCCAGCGATGGTTCCGCCACTCGAGTTGCCGTCGCCCGAACCGGCAACCGCCCCGTTAAAGCCTGGAATCGCCATGGGCTGGAGTAGCACGAGGGCCGTGGCATCCCGGCTCAACGTCGGCATGTTCGCAAGGAGATTGGCATCGAGCACGTCGCCTACGCTCGCGTTCAAAGTCTGCAACTCGACACCAGTTCCAGCGGTGACCTCCACGGTTTCGGTCATCCCGCCAACTTCCAGGACTACGTTAACGAGTGCCGATTTGCCGATGTCAACTTTGACGCCACTGACCACGGTCTGCCGGAAACCTTTCCCCGAAACGATTACGTTATAGTTCCCCGGGCGGACTGAAGGAAATATATAGTTCCCGTCGCCGCCTGTGGTTGCCGAGAGGCGCGCTTTAGTGCCAACATCTTCCAAATCGACCTTGGCGTTCGGAACGGCAGCCCCCGTCTTGTCGGAGACTGTACCCGTCACTGTTGACGTTGACGCCGTTTGCGCAGAGAGCGAGACGGCCATCGATAGAACAACAAAGGCGAGTAGCACCATGAATCCCAAAAGCATCCTTACGCAGCGCATAAAGACCTCCTCAATTCATCAATACTGGGATTGGAAACAGTCGGCGCGGAGATAACGGAAAACTCACCCGGCACTCCCTCAGATTGGGAAGGAGGCTAGCTCAATGTTGCGCTACTTGCAACCTATATTTAGTCCCGCTTAAGAGTCTTCTTATTCCGGGTTCTTGGAGCACAGGGACGCTATATTCAGAGCATGCAAATTAGATATATAAAAAGCTTATGGCTTGTAAGAAGTCGCTCGGACTCAACAAAAGTGCATGTACTGCTCCGTTGTACAACTGAACGGCCCACTCACGGGTGACGGAGAGGATTGCGGGCTTTCCAAACGGGCGGCTGTTTCTGGATTCCGTGGAGCAGGCGCTTGCCGTGGCGTTGGTCAACCATTATGGAGTACGACAAAGCTCTGTGCGGACGTACCGAGGCGGACTAGCGTGAGTTTACCGCGGTCACCGCACATAAGGGGGTAAGTGTCTGAATTTATTGGAGAAACTCGGCAGGCGGTGTATACACTAACTTTGCACGGCCAAGGCCCTCCACAGTTCGGTCAGCGATTCGTCCATCTCCTCAATCTGGGTGGTCACGGTAGGCGCCGAAGATGCGGAAATCCGGACCACGGTGGCTTGTCGCACTGCGGTCAGCCGACTGAGGAGATCCTCGGCACTGGAGACAGCAACGCCGGCTCGCTGAGCACGGAGAAGTAGGAGCTGCTCCAGCAAATACGCGATCACGCAGGTGAAGACGTGAACGTGGACTTTCTGCTCCGTCCAATGATGCTGGGGACGTAAGGCAATGTGCGACGAGTTCTTCATCCCTCGGAATAACCTCTCGATATGCGCTTGGGATCGATAGGCGGCGATGATCTCTTCCGTCCTCCATTCTTCCCGATCGGTGACCAGCACGATGCGCCCGAGAGTGGATTGCGTGAGGTCGTCGAAAGCGGCTTGGTCAAAGGCGTGGGTCAAGCGCAGGTGAGGATCCTCTCCCGCCAACTCGGCCCGGAGCACCCGAGAGAGGAATTGGCGGCCGCGCAGGCGGGGATTTCCATGTCTCTGGCGAATTGTTACGGGAACCGATCGTACCGGCAATCGCGCCGTATCCGGTTGGTGTGAACGATGAGATCCCGCGAAACGCGCTGTAATTGAGAAACACCGACTGATTTCTTTGGAAGTATTGCCGAGGTCGACTAATACCACAGCGAGCGCGAGTCTTTGACAAATCAGGCAGCCATCGGGGTCTGATAGAGGGCTCGACAGTGTGGTTGCCAGCGAAACGAGCGGAGATTGGCTGGTGGTCGTGACGTGGGCGTATCCGGCGTTTGCCCTTCCAGTGAGTTATGCGTGCGATGGTTGTTGAAGTAGGTCCTGAAATCGAGCAGCTTCTTTTCGAGATCTGACGTCGTCCAGAACAACAGGTGATCCAAGTATTCCCGCCGCAGGGTGCCGATCAGCCTTTCCACGAATGGATGGGATAGGGGCACGTGGGGGACGGACTTGATTTGCGTCAACTCCAGTATCCGCAGGTTGGCTTGCCATTGGTGGAACCGATAGAGCGGATCATTGTCAGAGCTGAGGTACTTCGGCATCCAGCGTTGCCCACGAATGGCGCGGTTGAACATCCGACACAGTGCGGCACCATCGACCGTTCCCGCATGGACGCCGAACCCAATGATCCGGCGTGTGAATTGATCCATGACCACCAAGACCCAGTGGGACCGCAAGGTGGCCGACTCGCACCTGAATAGATCCATGCTCCAGAGACTGTCTTTCATGTGGCCCAGGAAAGTCAGCCAGGAAGAACCACCAGAGTCCTGTCCCGGCCGGTAGCGCTGGGCGAGAATCCTGCGGACCACGTCTTTGTCGATTTGGATCCGAAACGCCAAGGCGATCTGTTGAGCGATTCGCGGACAGCCCCAGTTGGAATTACGTTGCTTCATTTCGACTACCGCACGGATGAGTTCTGCGCTGGGTCCTTTCGGGCCGGGCTTCCGACGGCGATTCGGGGAGAACAGCACGCGGTACTTTTGCTTGCTCAAGGCTTTGTGAAAGCCAAGCAGTGTCGAAGGCTTCAGAACGATTGCGGAACGGAGCAGACGAGTGGGACGTACCAAGAGTGCCATTAAGCCGGCGAGGATGCGGTCCGACGTGCATAAATTCGGCGATCGTTGCCGTGAGCGAGCCACTATCAAGAGTTGGTGCTTAAGGATAAGGGACTCCGCAACTATGGAACGGACGCCCCTAGGTCCGAGCAAGCGGGCCAGGGTAGCAAGGAAATGGACAAAAAGAGGGACGAGATTGCTCATCGCAGAATCGTAGCAGGAAGGGAAATCCCAAGGAAATATGGGCAAAACAACAATTCGCCAGCCACA
>Ga0209158_1001795_pt1 | contig 13908 bp, 12 predicted proteins | sample GraSoiAngelo_140_FD_185897 | JGI IMG/M metagenome (GOLD analysis project Ga0209158, IMG submission 185897) | Grasslands soil microbial communities from the Angelo Coastal Reserve, California, USA - 14_0929_12_30cm (SPAdes) (version 2) | ecosystem: Environmental > Terrestrial > Soil > Grasslands ...
GAATGCCGTCCACCATCGCCCGGATCGGCCGCAACGGATGATCGGTCGGCACGCGCTTCTCCGGCGATACATAACTGAACATCGCTTCCTGCTTGTTGTCTTCTCCGCGCATTCATTCGCCTCCTGATTCACTCATGAGACGAACCTCAGTCACAAGAGTTTCAGGAAATCCAGTTTTTCAACAAGCTGCTAACCGCCGCTCCGCCTTTGACGGGTGCGACAGCTAAAGCGCATTACTCCACTGGCGCGTCCCGCAAGAAAGGGATGCGATGCAATTCGTTCCGCCACTCCCGCCAGAGTTTGAACCCCTACCGCCACCCGCCCATGCGTGGCAGTTTATTGCTTGCCTGCTGTTCGTGCTGCTCACCGTCGAACTACTGCTGTGGGCTTTGCCTGACGAGTTGCAGCGAAGGGTCAACAAACTTCGATTCGGTTCGCGATGGAAAGGCTAGGGGCTGCCGGGCGCGCCGCTGGCCGAGAGATTCCTTGCTCACGTTTGCGCGAGGGTACCCGAATTGCCTTTACCACACGATACCCTACCAGTTACCGGCGCGTGGTAGAATCCCCCGCAGGGGGAAGAAGGATGACACCGCGTGAGTTCCTTGACCAGGTGGTTCGCCCGAACGTTGCGGACTTCCATGCCAATTATGGTAGCCTGCGGCACGGCTACAACGCGGTCGCAGTTGTAGATGCTCTTGCAGCACACATCTTTTGGTACATCAGAAACGCTCCCGCCCAAGGTGACGACACGGCCTATCGGGCCACACTAGCCAGTCGGAATCACGATTTTCGCCTACTGCGTGACATTGCTAAAGCCCAGAAGCATGTTCGTCTCACCAAGGGAGTCCCCCAAGTTGTCCGCGCCGAACAGGTGAATGCGCGGTCTATCAGCTATGGTGAGGGGCAATACGGGGCCGGGCGGTATGACGGTCCACCTCAGCTTGTCGTCGATATTAACCCAGGGGATTTTCGCTATGTCGAGTCAGTGGTGGATGCAGCTCTCACGTTTCTCGAAGGCGAAATGCAGCGTTTAGGTATCTGAGATGGTGCGCCGCTCCAGTTAGCCTCGATTTCCAATTTTGGTGCGGCTGCTCTGGACACTAAGAGTATACAGCGCACGGAAATCGGCTGCTCTGCTTCGCCGACCTTTTTAGGGCTCACGTCGCTCGTTTTTCGAAACCAAGAAGGCATTCTTCAAGGAAGTAAGACTATTGCCGGTGTGTGACGTGTCAGCCTTTGAAGGCCGGAGCTGAATCATGCCTTCTCTCATCAGCACCGCCTCCGCCTCCGCTCCCGCCTCCTCAAACGCCCGCCGCAGCCCAAACACCCCTTCGCCATTCTGCACCTGCCCCAGACCCATCTCGCGTGCGTTCACCAACGCCTTTGGCTGCAGATTTCCACAGGATTTCCTCAATTTTAACAAGAATTTAACCGGCGGGACTGCTTTACTGTGTCAGACTGGGCGCGTTGGACATTTTTGACCAACAAGTGTCGCTTCAAATATCGAAAAGATATGAGGTGGCTCGGTTCCCCGCCCGGATCAGCGTTCACCTACCGAGCAGAGATTCTCGTTCGACCCAACGATTGGTTCCACGTAAACAATTCTCATTCATAGCGAAAGGCTAGGGATGCCTATTCTAGATCAATTCTTCAGTACGGCCGATTTTAATCTCAGCCGTTCAATTGCACAGGTTCCGGAAGCTTTTGACCAAAAGCTTCACCCCATGAATGCCCCAGCCCTTGCTCGTGTATCGGCATCTTCTGGGACCGATTCCCGCCCGCATGTAAAAGGCAAATTCATTTTTCTCGGCGACGACAAATTCTATGTTCGCGGTGTGACTTATGGGCCATTCTGCCCCAATAAAGACGGCAGCGAGTACCCACATCCGGACGTTGTTGAGCGAGACTTTGCCCAGATCATCGGAAACGGCATGAACGCTATCCGCACTTACAGTGTGCCGCCGCGCTGGCTGCTGGATGCTGCGCAGAAGCAGGGTCTCCGCGTCATGGTAGGTCTGCCGTGGGAGCAGCATGTCACCATCCTCGACGACAAAGAACTTTGTCGCGCTATCAAGGAACGTGTGCGCGCCGGAGTGCGAGCCTGTGCTGGCCATCCGGCGATCCTTTGCTATGCGATCGGCAACGAAATCCCTGCTCCAATCGTGCGCTGGCACGCCCGCTGGCGCGTGGAACGCTTCCTGGAAGAACTTTATTGGGCTGCGAAAGCCGAGGAGGCCGCCGGCCTTTTCACCTATGTGAACTATCCCACCACCGAGTATTTACAGCTCCCATTCCTAGACCTTGTTTGTTTCAACGTGTACCTCGAATCACCCGCCAGCTTTGAAGCTTATCTCGCGCGCTTGCAGAACATCGCGAGTGACCGACCGCTGGTCATGGCTGAGATCGGCCTAGACAGCCGTAGACAGGGCGAGGGCGCGCAGGCTGACACGCTTGCCTGGCAGATTCGAACGGCGTTCGCGGCTGGCTGCGCAGGTGCCTTTGTGTTTTCGTGGACCGACGAGTGGCACAGAGGGGGTCATGACATTGCAGACTGGGATTTCGGCGTTACGAGCCGAGATCGGCATCCGAAGCCGGCACTAGCGACCATACGGAAAGCTTTCACTGAAGTCCCATTTGCAACGGACGTGCACCGCCCTCGAATCAGCGTCGTCGTGTGCACTCACAACGGTGAACGTACAATCGGTCGATGTCTCGAAGGCCTCCTGAAGCTCAACTATCCTAACTTTGAAGTGATTATAGTCGATGACGGATCAACTGACAAGACGCCGGCGATTGCACGTGAGTGCGGTTTCCGGCTCATTAGCACCGAGAATCGTGGCCTTGGCGCTGCCCGCAATCTCGGTCTGGAGGCCGCCACGGGCGAAATCATTGCCTACATCGACGACGATACTTACCCCGACCCGGACTGGCTGATGTATCTTTCCGACGCATTCCTGACTACCGACTACTCCGGCGTGGGCGGCCCGAACATTCCGCCGCTCAGCGATGGGCTCATCGCTCAATGTGTTGCTAACTCGCCCGGCGCCCCGGTCCACGTTCTACTTTCTGACCGTGAGGCAGAGCACATCCCTGGTTGCAACATGGCATTTCGCAAGTCCTGTCTTGAGACCATTGGCGGGTTTGATCCCCAGTTCCGTGCGGCGGGCGATGATGTCGATGTCTGTTGGCGTCTGCAGGAAAGAGGCTGGACGCTGGGTTTCAATCCAGCCGCCGTAGTCTGGCATCACCGGCGCAATTCGGTCCGTGCATTTTGGAAGCAGCAAAAGAATTACGGCAAGGCTGAGGGCCTGCTGAAGAGGAAGTGGCCGGAGAAGTACAACGCTACTGGCCATGTCACTTGGGCCGGCCGAATTTATAACAACGGTTTTGATCCGGCGCTCAGCTGGAGTCGAGGTCGAATTTACCAGGGCACCTGGGGTAGCGCAGCCTATCAGCGCCTCTATCATCCGCGGCCAGCAACATGGGAGGCCTTACTTTTGATGCCCGAATGGTATTTGGTTTGTCTCACGCTCGGCGCGCTTTGCGCCATTGGGGTCCTTTGGACGCCGCTGCTTTTTGTTGCTTTGCCGCTGCTTGGCCTCTCAGTTGGTTTGCCACTGCTTATAATTGCAGAAAACGTCTGCCGAACTCGCTTTCCCAGCGCTCCGCGAGGGGGGCTCCCTCTGCGTACCTCGCAGCTCCTGACCGCATTCCTACACATTCTGCAGCCTTTAGCCCGCCTGTGGGGGCGTCTCTGCTGTGGACGCAGCCGCTGGCGGGGACGAGGCCTTCCTGGTTTCTCGTTTCCTCGACCCAGAACGTTCCGTCTCTGGAGCGAGTGTTGGCAGGCCTCCAACGAGAGACTCCGATGCCTTGAAGCGACCCTCAGAGCAGACGGGATGATTGTGCGGCGGGGAGGCGACTACAATGATTGGGACTTGGAGCTGCAGGGCGGAATGCTGGGTCATGTCCGCCTACGCATGGCCATCGAAGAACATGGGGCTGGCAAACAGCTCGTACGCATCCGTTCCTGGTCGAAGTATTTTACGCTAGGCTTCGTGCTCACTGCCGTCTTTGCCGCTCTTTCCAGCGCAGCGGCAGTCGACCTGTCTTGGGCGGCTTGCGCAATTCTTGGCATAATCGCCGCGCTGCTGGCGTTATTTTCCCTCCTTGACACCTCTGCCACCACAGCCGCGGTATGTCGCATACTCAAGGAGTCAGGGTTCGGAGAAACGTGATGGCAGGCACATACGGCGGACTCATTCTCTACCGACGGCTGCTGCGCCAGGCTCGCCCTTATTGGCTCCACATTGTAGGCGTACTGCTATTGGACCTTCTGGCCACGCCGCTCGTCCTGCTCACGCCGTTGCCGTTAAAGATTGCGGTCGACACTGTGCTGGGATCTCGGCCTCTACCTCGATTTCTCGACTCAGTGGTCCCCGACTACGTAAAGCACTCCAGCTTCAGGCTGCTGGTCTTGGTGGCCATCCTGCAAGTGCTGATTGTCATCGCGATCCGGCTCCAAGAACTATGTGGATACATGCTGCGCACGCAGGTCGGTGAAGGATTAACCCTTAGCTTCCGCGCTCAACTGTTCCGGCACGTGCAGCGCCTTTCGCTCTCGTATCACGATACCAAGGGCACCGCGGATTCTATCTATCGGATCCAGTACGACGCTCCCTCCATCCAGTGGTTAGTCATGGATGGCCTCGTCGCCCTCGGTTCTGCTGGTCTGATGTTCCTGGCCATGGTGTACGTGATCGCTCGTATCAACCTGCCGCTCGCGCTGATTGCCTTGGCTGTCTCGCCGTTTGTGTTTGTGTTGGGACACACTTACGACAGGCGCATGGGCCAAACCTATGTTCGCGCCAAGGAACTGGAAAGCGGGGCAATGAAGGTAGTCCACGAGGTATTAGGCGCGGTTCGCGTCGTGAAAGCATTTGGGCGGGAGGAGAGCGAGGAGCGGCGCTTTACCCAGCGCTCGGGCGAAAGCGCACAAGCGCATGTGCGCATCGCGGCTGCTGAAGGTGTCATCGTCCTGGCCGTGAACGTGACCACGACGGTGGGCACGGCCCTGGTCCTGTTTATCGGCATCCGCAACGTGCAATCGGGGGCTCTGTCACTGGGCCAATTGCTTGTGGTATTGGCCTACCTAACGCAGCTCTATCGGCCTCTTGAGACAGTCGGCGGCCTGTTTGCGGGCCTGCAATCTTCGTTCGCCAGCGCCCGACGAGCCTTGGAGCTACTAGATGAGGTACCCGAGGTGGCAGAGCGGTCGGCAGCCAGGCCCCTCAAACGTGCGGCCGGCACGATTGAGTTCCGCAATGTCTCCTTCTCCTATAACACCGATGGCCCGGTGTTGCGCGACATTTCCTTCTCGATACCGCCCAAAACGCGGGTCGGCATTGTTGGCGCCACGGGCGCTGGCAAGACCACCATCGCAAGCCTGTTGACCCGATTCTACGATCCGGTTTCGGGCCAGATCTTGCTCGATGGCATCGATGTTCGCGACTACAAGCTGGCGGACCTGCGCAACCAATTCTCTATCGTGCAACAGGAGACGGTGCTGTTTTCCACCAGCATTGGGGAGAACATCGCTTATGCCCGCCCGGACGCGACGCAAGCCCTGATCGTGGAGGCCGCCAGGCTAGCCAACGCCCATGATTTCATCAGCCGCTTGCCGCAGGGATACCGCACCGAAGTGGGCGAACGCGGCATGACCCTGTCCGGCGGGGAACGCCAGCGCATCGCCTTGGCCCGTGCTTTTCTCAAGGACGCGCCGATGCTCATCCTCGACGAACCCACCAGCTCCGTGGACGTGGCCACCGAAGCGGCCATCATTGAGGCTATGGAAAGGCTGATGCGAGAGCGCACCACTTTCATAATCGCCCACCGGCTGACAACGCTCGAGCATTGCGAGATCTTTCTGTCGATCGAAGATGGCCGACTGGTTTCTGTGCGATCGGACGTTTCGTCAGCCATGAGGGATGCGTTGCTGCTCGCCGCAGGCGAGGTGCCCATCCAAAGGGGTAAAGCAGATGACTAAGGATGGTGAATAGTGCAGAGTCCTACGGTTTGCCTAGCCGCGAACACCCTCTACGATCTAGAGTTCGGCGGCCATTTCTGGGTCTATCTCAACTGGGCGTTGGGGCTGCGGGCATTGGGCTGTCGCGTTATTTGGCTGGAGGGGATCGCCCCGAGTGTCCCTCCACACGAGGCGCAGACGAAGGTTGCTGCTCTGCAGAGTCTGCTCCAGCGATACGGCCTTGCGCAATCCGTGGCACTTTGTTCCTGGAACAGCAAGCCCCTAACTGCGGCTCCGACGGAAGGATGCCTCGACATTGAAGCGGCAGCCGAAGCGGATCTTCTCTTGAATCTGGCTTACTCGATCCCCCCTGAGATGGTAAAGCGCTTCAAGCGGTCCGCTCTAGTTGATATCGATCCAGGTCGGCTGCAAATCTGGATGAGTGAAGGTCAGATTGGGGTTGCGCCTCACGACCTGTACTTCACTATCGGCGAGACGGTGGGCCAGCCAGACGCGAAATTTCCGGACTTAGGCTTGAAATGGGAATACACACCGCCATGCGTGTCATTGGATCGGTGGGCACCATCTCGGGCCAGAGAAGATGCGCCGTTCACCACTCTGACGAACTGGTACGATGGATGGATGGAATACGATGACCAGTCTTATGCTGACGACAAAAGGACCGGCTTCCTGCCATTCCTTTGTCTGCCAAGGCTCACAGGCCAGACACTGGAGCTCGTAGTCGGCCTGGGAGACGATGAAGACGAACGTCTGATGCTGCGGAAAAACGGTTGGCACCTGCGCGAGCCGCAGGAGGTGGCGGGCACTCCTTGGGATTACCAGCGCTACATCCAAGACTCCCTGGGCGAGTTTTCGTGTGTCAGGCCGTCGTGTGTACGCCTGCAGAATGCTTGGATCAGCGACCGCACACTATGCTACCTAGCCAGTGGTAAACCTGCCGTAGTCCAGCATACCGGTCCTAGCCGATTCCTCCCGGAAGGTGCCGGCCTGTTTCGATTTCGTGATCTGCCCCAGGCCGTGCGGTACTTGAACCGCGTTGTGGAGGGCTACGAGCACCAGTGCCGATTGGCCCGCATGCTGACGGAGGAATATTTTGATGCGAGAAAGGTTGCTGCAGCAGTCTTGGACAGAGCACTGGCGTAGACTACGCGGCTCAGAGGCGCAGAGAATGATGCGCATTCGGAATGAGAGACGAATAGATGAACTCTCAACTCAACGGTCGAAGGCTGGCGATTCTGGGCTTCCATAAGATTGGCGAACCTCCGCCCGGCGGTTGGGCTAGCTGGTTTTATGTTCCGGAAACCGTTTTTGCCTCGCAACTTCGCTATTTGCACGAGAATGGATGGCAACTGATCGATATCGGCCGTTTCCTCAAAGGGCTTCTGGATCCGGAGAGTTTGCCGAGCCGGGGCGCATTGCTGACCTTCGACGACGGCTATCGGTCGAACCTCCAGGTCGCCATTCCCTGGTTGCAACGGTTTGGATATCCCTCGGTGATGTTCGTACCTACTCAGTTTATTGGCGGTCACAACGTTTTTGATGATGGCTCTGAGCCTTGGGAAGCGATGTGCGATTGGGACGATTTGCGAGAACTTGAGCGCCTCGCATGTTCGATTCAATCTCACGGCGTGTCTCATAAGGGTCTTTCCTGGCTGAGTCCGGCGGAACTAGACCAGGAACTTCGTGAGTCGAAGATTGTGCTGGAGGCAGGGTTAGGGAAGCCCGTAGAGGTTTTGGCTTATCCCTACGGCGATGGGGGAGCGGACCCCGCGCTGACGACTGAGGCGCTTAAGCGGGCGGGATACCGGGCAGCCTGCCTGTACGGAGGGGGGCCTAACCCCGTTCCGGTGGCCGATTCCTATCGCTTGATGCGTGTGGCGATGGGTCCCGATACGGACTTATGTTCGGCGCTGGGCCAGCAGTAGCTTGCGAAGCTGTGGCTGAGCTGGAGGATGAGAAGCAGCGTCCTCACAGCGAGGGGCGAGGCTACAGCGTTCGGATTCTGGCTCAAAAGAGGGCCCAAGCCACTCCGGTGCTTAGCAAGGAACAGATTCTGGAAGCTTACGAAGCCCCTATCTGCCAGACGTCGATGGATAGCCGGCGCCGCTTTGCTAGAGGGAGGGAGCGAACTCAGCAGCCGATGCTTTCGCGTTGAAATGCGTTGCTGGTTAAGAGAGCTGAGCACATTGAGCTCATGAGAAAGAGACTCCAGTTAGTTGTTCTAGGCATCGTGGGCCGAATGCCGTTTGCCGGCGTAGCTTGGCAGGCGTTGCAGTACCTTGAGGGGTTCCGCCGACTGGGTCACGACGTGTATTACATCGAGGATACTTGGGACTGGCCATTCGACCCCGAGCGGAATTGCATCACTAACGACAACCGCTACACCCTCAAGTACCTCGCTCGGCTGATGGACTGGTGCGGCATGCGCGATCGTTGGGCCTACCGGGCCGTTGAGGAGCACGAACGCATATGCGGTCTCTCGGAGTCTCAATTCAAGCGCGCGTTCGAGCAGGCTGACGCTGTCATCAACGTGACCGGCGCGACGGAGCTGCACGAGGAACACCTGGACGTGCCGGTGCGCGTCTATGTCGAGACAGACCCGGTCCTGCCTCAGATCAAAGTCGCACAAGGTGATCGGCTGTGGCTCGGCTTGCTGAGTGCGCACACGCATCATTTCAGCTACGGCGAAAACCTAGGTGCGCCAAGTTGCGGCGTGCCCTTGGGACCGTTTCGCTACCAGCCGACCCGGCAGCCGATCGTTTTGGATTGGTGGTCCAACGAGGCGCACCCGGCCGAAGGAGGGAACGGCTGCCGGTTCACCACGGTGGCGAATTGGCAACAATCCGGCAAGGATGTGGAATGGAACGGGGAGATTTACAACTGGAGCAAGCACCACGAGTTCCTGAAATTCGTGGACTTGCCCCGGCGAGCCGCGCAGCCGCTGGAGTTAGCCTTGTCCAACGTCAGCGCTGAATGCATCGGGCTGCTACGCTCATACGGTTGGCGGGTCGTCGATTCGATCGCTTTGTCGAAGGATATGTTGTCTTACCGCGATTACATCCTCGGCTCGCAGGGCGAATTCACTGTCGCCAAGGATCAAAACATTCGCCTCCGCAGTGGCTGGTTCAGCGATCGCAGCGCCTGCTATCTGGCTGCCGGCCTGCCGGTGATCACGCAGGACACGGGGTTTGGGAAGGTTCTTCCCACTGGTGAAGGTTTATTCACGTTTAGCACCATGGAAGATATCTTGTCCGCCTTCGAGGCCATCCATTCCGACTACGAAAGGCATCGCCGGGCCGCCCGGGCTATCGCGGAGGAATACTTTCGGGCCGAGACTGTACTGGCAAAACTCCTTGGCGATTTGGGGCTCTGACTCATGAGTGTGCGAAGATATCTGATCGTTAATGCAGATGACTTCGGCCAGAGCCCAGGCGTGAACCGAGGCATCATCGAAGCGCATGAGCACGGCATCGTGACCAGCACTAGCCTGATGGTGCGCTGGCCAGCGGCTGCGGAAGCCGTCGAGTACGTCAGAAAGCGGCCGGGCTTTAGTCTTGGCCTACACATCGACCTGGGTGAATGGGTCTATCGAGACGAGAACTGGACGCCTCTGTACCAGGTCGTGCCGCTGGATGACGTCGCGGCGGTGAAAGAGGAGATATCTCGCCAGCTCGCTGCCTTCCGGAATCTGGCGGGCAGAGATCCCACCCATATCGATTCCCACCAACACGTGCATCTTCGGGAGCCGGCGCGTTCGGTTGCGGTGGAGGCGGCCCAGAAGCTGAGAGTTCCTTTGCGAGAGTGCAGCCGTGATGTTCGTTATTGCGGGCGCTTTTATGGCCAAACCGCTGAGGGCTCACCCTATCCAGAGGGGATCACCACGGGCGCGCTAATTGAAATCCTAGCGCACCTGCAGCCTGGTATCACGGAGCTTGGCTGTCACCCAAGTGCAGGCCAGGATCTGGATACGACTTACCTCCACGAGCGCGCGCAGGAAGTGAAAGCCTTATGTGACGCTCGGGTTCGGTCCGCAGTGGTCCATATGGGAATCGACCTGTGCCCGTTCACCGCCGTACGGGATCTTTCCGATCATTTCGGGGTAGCAACTGCTAAGAAATGAAAGCGCAGAACACATCCCGGCGCTTGCGAATCGCACTGGTTCCGCCCTTGTGGGCTCAAGTGGCGCCTGCTACGAAGGGAGGGGTCGAATACATCGTATACCTGCTTGCGGAGGAACTCGTCAAGAGGTGCCATGAAGTCACTGTCTTTACCTCGAGCGATTCCCCCACCTCGGCGAGAATCGATGCTCTCTGCCAATGGAACATGATCGAAGCGATGGAAAGGAACCGTGCCTGGGAGTACGAGTATTACGAAACCTGTAATATCGCCGAAACTTTGCAGAAGAGCGACTCATTCGATGTCATCCACTTCCACGTGGGATGCTACGCGATTCCCCTGGGTGTGCTTTCCCGAGCGCCGGCCCTGCACACCCTCCATAATCCGATCACTCCCGACGCCATTTGGCTTCTGGGGCGCTATGCAAATGCTCCGGTCACGGCGGTCAGTCGGCAGCAGATTGCCGAGGTCCCTGAAGACCGTCGGCGAAGCATCCGTGTCATCAATAACGCATGCGATTTTGAAGCTTATGAGTTCTCTGCTTCGCCCGGCAAATATCTGGCCTTCCTCGGGCGCATGGGACCGGGGAAGTCGCCATTCGACGCCATCCGGATCGCGAACGAAGCCGGCCTGCCCATCGTTCTGGCAGGCCAGCCGCTCGATGACGAGGAACGGGCTTACTTCACGGAAAAAATAAAACCCCTGATCAACGGCAAGGACGTCACTTACATCGGCCAGGTCGATCATCGGCAGAAGAGTGCCGTGCTGAAAGACGCCGGCGCGCTTCTGTTCCCCATCCAGGCTGAAGAGGCTTTTGGCCTCGTTATGATCGAAGCAATGGCGTGCGGCACCCCGGTAATCGCGTTCCAGCGAGGCTCCGTGGAAGAGGTGGTCGACTTCGGAAAGACCGGTTTCTATGCCGATTCCATGCAAGTACTGGCATCGTTCGTTCCGCGTGCTTTGTCGCTTGACCGCAGAGTCGTTCGGGAGCATGCCAAGCAGCGATTCGGCCACGTGAGGATGGTGGATGAATATCTTCAGGCCTATGAAGCAATTCTCAAAGCGAGGTGGAATGGGCGAGCCTCATTAACGACTGCGAGGAAATCATGAGCGATCGCGATCTCGCCAGTATCATCATCAACAACTACAACTATGACGTTTTTTTACGAGAGGCCGTCGACAGCGCGCTGAACCAGACCTACCTAAATACAGAGGTCATCGTAGTGGACGACGGCTCCACTGACCGGTCGCGGGAGATCATCGCCAGTTACGGAGATCAGATCATTCCTGTGCTGAAGGGGAACGGAGGGCAGGCCTCAGCCTTCAATGCGGGCTTTGCGGCGAGCCGAGGAGAAGTGGTTTTCTTTCTGGATTCCGATGACATTTTACTTCCGACCGCAGTAAAAAACGCTACCAAGCTCTTCCGAAGCCCCGATCTTGTGAAAGTACACTGGCCTTTATGGGAGATTGACAAAGACGGCGGAAAGACAGGTCAAATGAAACCTCAAGGTGCTCTGGCAGAAGGGGACCTACGAGAAAAAGTACTCCGCGAGGGGCCTTCTACCCACCTCGGTCCGCCGACCACGGGCAATGCTTGGGCCCGGAGATTTCTGGAGCGCATCCTCCCGATGCCTGAGGCAGAGTACAGAATTTCTGCAGATTCTTACCTGATGGAACTGGCTCCACTCTTTGGCAAGGTGAAAAGAATTCTGAAACCACAAGGGCTTTACCGCCTACATGAGGGGAGCAATTATACGGACAAGCTCTTCGATGAAAAACTTCAACACGGAGTTGCGTTCTACAATCATTTTTTTTACGAAATGAGCAAATACTGCCTTGAGTTGGGCCTCTCCGTAGATCTCGATGCCTGGAGACAGAATTCGTGGTTTCACCAACTCGATCGGGCAACTCGCGAGATCGCGGCATTGATCCCACCAGGGGATATCTTCGTTTTGGTTGACGAGGACAGCTGGGGGATGGACGCCAACGCAAGCCGCCGCCCGGTTCCGTTCCTGGAAAGGCAAGGACAGTATTGGGGAAAGCCGACGGATGACGCTATGGCAATCCGGGAATTCGAACGGCTCCGCCGAGCGGGAGCGAATTTCATTGTCTTTGGATGGCCGGCATTCTGGTGGCTCGATTACTATTCAGAGCTTCAGCATTTCCTTCGCTCGGGGTTCCGCTGCTTGCTTGAGAACGAGCGAGTCGTCGTGTTCGATCTCCGGCCGTAAGCCCACTAACCCCAAACAGCAGGAACAGGTAACTTCACCGGTGGGAGGGCGCAATGGATTACAAGAATTTTCTATCAAACATCTGTTTTCGTTTTATTCATCCGGAAACACCCCCCGTGCCCGATGGGTTGTACGTATTGCCTAGGGGAGATGGTGGATGGGCCAGGCTGCTTCAGCTCTCGGAGGCTCCGTTTGATCTCATTAATACAAATCTTCCTTGTGAAGAACGGGAAATGCAAGGCCGTCTACGTGACATTTGCAAGATTCCGAGAATGTCTACGTTTGCTATCGGAGCCATCATTAATCTGGGAGTCTGGCAGATGCCAGATGACCAGGCTTTTGTTGACGTGGGTGTTTGGAACGGCTTTACGTTTTTGGCTGGAATGATCGGCAATTCCGTGAAGAGATGCATAGGCATAGATAACTTCTCAGAGTTCGGTGGTCCACGGGATGCTTTCCACTCGAGATTTGATCGATATAAAAGCCAGAACCATCATTTCTGCGATATGGACTACGCGGAGTACTTCTCAAAGGTCCATAAAGGGCTTATCGGCTTTTATGTTTATGATGCGGAACACAGCTACGAGAATCAGTTGCGAGGACTACTACTTGCCGAGCCGTTCTTCGCTGATGGCTGCGTCATCTTAGTCGACGATACCAACTGGTCCAAGCCACGGAGAGCTATCACAGACTTCATGAATCGAAGCGCTTATGAATACAGAGTGCTTTTGGATGCTCCTACTTCCAGCAACTCTCACCCGACTTTTTGGAATGGAATCATGATCCTGCAAAAGGTTGGCCTAGCTTCCAAAGAGGCTCCTATCACTGATTTTGGTACGTCGGGCGAGCAACGGATGGCAACAATTAAGGCATCCAGTGAGAAATCGAATGGCGAGCGAGAGCTGCCCATCTTACCAATTGCGGTTGAGGAGGGATTGCCGGAAGCTCCGGTTGTGAGCATCATCGTCAGCAGCAGTGGTCAAGGCCAAGTTTTGTCGGAAACCATTGAGAGTGCCTTGAACCAGACCCACCCGCGCATCGAGGTGATCGTCGTAGACGATGGTTCTACCGATAATTCACGGGAAATCATAGCTGGCTACGGAACGCGGGTCACCCCCCTGCTGAAGGACAACGAGGGACAGACCTCAGCGATCAATGCGGGCCTTAGTGTGAGTAAGGGGGACTTCGTTTGCTTGGTCAATGCGGGGGATGGGTTAGCTTCAAACGCCGTGGAAGTAGCCATGAACGCCCGCGACGACCATGCCAGATTCTTGCAGAAGATTCACCGATCGATGAGGGAGATCGAGGGCTTGGTGCCAGCAGAAGAAACATTCATCCTCGTCGATGAGGATCAATGGGGAACGAGCAGCGAAGTTGGCGCGCGTCGGCACCGAATTCCCTTCCTTGAACGAGACTGGGAATATTGGGGACCACCTCCGGATGACGCTACGGCCATTCAGGAATTCGAGCGGCTGAGGAAGTCCGGAGCGAGCTTTATCGTGTTCGGTTGGCCGG
>Ga0209158_1001798_pt1 | contig 13902 bp, 14 predicted proteins | sample GraSoiAngelo_140_FD_185897 | JGI IMG/M metagenome (GOLD analysis project Ga0209158, IMG submission 185897) | Grasslands soil microbial communities from the Angelo Coastal Reserve, California, USA - 14_0929_12_30cm (SPAdes) (version 2) | ecosystem: Environmental > Terrestrial > Soil > Grasslands ...
ACGACCGTGACATCGAACGCGACGTGGTGTTGCGTCGGCGAGTATGCGCGCACCGGGTGGGCTCGCAGAGCGGCGACGTGGAACCCGGCCTCCGCGGCGGTGGCCCGGATCCGGTCCGCCGCGGCCCGCTCGTCCGCCCGCTCCAAGATCCGATAGACGTGGACGACCCCGCGCGCCCCGATTGCCGCGAAAGCGTCCGGGAGATGGTCGAACGCCGTATGCGGGAGGTCGAGGATGATACGGTCGACCGGTGCGATCTGGCCCAAGATTCGGCGGGCATCGCCTTCGTGCGCAACGATTCGGTCCACGCGGTTGGCGCCGATGTTCGCGCGGAGGAGCTCGACCGCCGCCGGGTTTACGTCCGACGCATGAACGAGCTTCGGCCGACTTCGTTTCGCGATGAGGATGGCGAACGGGCCTACCCCGGCGAATGGATCGGCGACGACTTCGCCCTCGAGGACGAGATCCGCAATCCGTTTGCGCTCCGAGGCCAGCCGGGGGCTGAAATACGCCTGGGCCAGGTCGACACGATAGCGAAGGCCGTGCTCCGTGTGCACGGTCGTTGTCCGCCGCTCGCCCGCGATGACCTCGATCGATCGAACTCGGCGCTCGCCCTTCACCCCGCGATCCTGCCCCGCGACCCGGATGTTCGGGTTCCACCGGAGAATTGCGAGTCCAATCTGCTCGCGATATGGCTGCAATTCTTCGGGCATTTTCACGACGGCGATGTCGCCAATGACGTCGAACGCGCTCGGAAGAAATCGGCGCAGCGGTTCCGGCACATCGACGACGTCTTTGTAGCTCCGTACGGCCACGAATCCCTCGTCGAATTCCCGTTGTTCGGTCGGGAAACCGATGTCCAGACGCTCTGTCGTCGGGAGGAACACTTGGTCTCCTTCCTGGACAATGCGGAGATGCTTCTGCAAGACACCCAGGGCGACGAGTCGGCGCCGGACTTCTTCGCCGCGTTCCCGAGGCACGACGATACACCAGACCCGCACGACTCCGCGATTCCGAGCCTCCCTGTTAAGGATTTTCGGACTCATGCAAATCCGTCGTGCGAAATCCCTTCGACAAAGCCACGCGCGCGATTGCGGAGGAAAAGAGAATAGCCTCCCCGCCATCCTCACGCCTCGATGGGGGAACTCGTCTTCATCGGACTCGGGTTGGATGACGAGAGGGGCATCACCCTTCGCGGACTCGACGAGGCCCGCGCTGCCGACCTGGTATTCGCCGAGTTCTACACGTCAACGTTGCCAGGCGCCTCGATCGAAGCAGTGGAAAAGCTGATCGACCGTCAGATCCGCCGGCTCAGCCGAAAGGAGGTGGAGGACGGCCAGGTCCTCCTCGCCGCCGCCGCAACCCGTACGGTCGCGTTCCTGGTTCCCGGCGATCCGATGACGGCCACGACTCACGTCGATCTCCGCCTCAGGGCGGAGGCGTCGAAGATTCGTACGCGGATTGTCCACGGAGTTTCCATTCTGACGTCGGCGGCGGGCGCGCTCGGTCTCCAGGCATACAAGTTCGGCCGCACGACGACCGTCCCGTTCTCCTCCACCGGTTTCGCGCCGACGAGCCCGCTCGAGGCGATCCTGGAGAATCGTCGCGCCGGTCTCCATACGCTCGTCCTGCTGGACCTGCGGGAGGACGGGTCGTTCCTTGGACCGCGGGATGCGATCGCCTCGTTGCTTCGGATGGCCTCCGCGGTCGGAACGTCCGAATTCGGTCCGCAGACGCTCGCTTGCGCCTTGAGTCGAGTCGGCTCGCCGCAGGTCCGTGCGTTCGCGGGCCCCGTCGCCGACCTCGCCGACCGCGACCTTGGGCCTCCGTTGCATTGCCTCGTTGTTCCCGGGGCGCTTCACTTCCTCGAGAAAGAGGCTCTGGTCGCGTTCGCGGGCGCGCCTCACGACCTTTGAGCCTTCGCGATTTCCAGAAGTCGCCCGGAGCGCCAGAACGTGACTTCGAGCGTGTACGCGAGCGGAAATTCCTTCCCCTTCCACTTGGCCCGGAGCGGCTCGATCGCGCCGCGGTGAATGTCCTCTGGGACATCCCATTGCGAAGAGTACGTCCGCCGATCCAATTCCTCTACGATTGTCTCCGCGAGGAGGGTCTCGCGAAACGGCCCGACCGGCATGATGAAGTCCGGTTTCAGGACTCCTGGCAAGTCCTTCTCGCGGAACCCGGGATGGGACCAATCGTGCCCGGCGGTCTTGACAAGCGCGTCGTATTCCCGTTTAATCGTATCGACGCGATCCGAGCGTTCGATGACCGTGAAGTACAACTCCCGCGTGACGCGCGCGATTTCCCTCAGCGCGTCCCGCCAATCCGGAATCAGGTGGAGCACATGGTTCGTCGTGGCGACATCGAACGCCCCCGACACGAAAGGAAGGCGCGCCGCGTCCGCAAAGACGACATCCCGCAGACCTTTTGCAAGACCGAACTCGACCATCTTCCGCGAGATGTCCACGCCGACGACGCGAACTCCGCTTTTCTGGAGAGGCACGGCGTAACGGCCCGTGCCGACCCCGACCTCGAGCACCCGTTTCCCTTGAAGTTGGTCCACGAGGACCGCGAGGACGCGGGCCATCGCCCGGGGCGCCAGGCCGCGCGTCTCGTCGTAAATCGCCGCGACGCGGTCGAAGGACAATCGGCCCGGCATCGCATCTCGCATGGCGGAGGGATGGAAAAATGTGCCCTGCGCAGAGGCCTAACGATCCGTCGAGGGAGGCGACGCGGACTGTGTCGGCTCCACGGTCTCGAGTGCCAGATACGCCCGCAAAGCCTCGAGATAGGCGCGGAACGCAACGTCCCCCTCCGGCGTAATCCGGAGGCGGACCTGGAAGCCGCCGGTCATGAGCACCCTCCCCCGACGGATGTAGCCGGCTTCCTCGAGGCGCTTCGCGTGGGTGTCCAAGTTGCCATCGGTAAGTCCCAGCGCGTCCCGCACCCATGTGAATGCCCCGAGGCGGTTTCGGAACAGCAGGGCTAGGATGCGAAGGCGGGTGGCCTGGTGGACGACCGGGTCCAAGGAAGGCAGCGCCACGCGACCGCCGAGCCTACGCTCTCGACGTCAGATACAATCCCCCGCCAAACAGGACGAGCCCGCTCGTCAGCGGGGAGATCAGCGTGAACCATTGACGGGCCAGGAGGATTTCACCCCCGAGCAGGAGGCTGCCGACGAGGGCCGTGGCCACCAGGAGGATGCCTCCGAGGATCCAGAGCCGCCGTTCTGTGGCGTCGTTGCAGTTCAAGCCAAGCAGGCCGACCGTGACCACGCCGAGCCCCTGCGCCATGAGGACCCAAGCGAACTCGACAACCGGCACCTTCGTGACTGCGATCGCCGCGAAGCCGGCGAAGATGATTCCCACGATGATTGCGCCCGTGAGAACGCCCTCCCGCATCCGCGCCGAACGCCTCGGGATCACGAGGCCCACAGAGCGCCACAGCGTGGCTGTGGCAACCAATCCGATGGCGGCCCAGGGCGCCCAGAGGACAGGAAACAAAACCCAGAGCGCGTGGTATCCATTACCATTCCCAGGGAAACCGACCAGGATGCCGAGCAGGGCATAGCTGATGAAGATCGCAGGCGCCACGATGCCCCAGATCATCCAGGTGAGGCCGCTCGCTCGACGAGCGAGTGCTCCGTGGAGACCTTCGATTCGGCGAATCTCTGCGACAGCGGCTTGCGGGGTGAGCCCTTCGCCTTCGTGAACGTTCGCGTCCATGGGGAGGTGATGCGCCCGGGGGCACAAGCCGACATCGGTTCTCTTCAATGCAGAGCGTCCCCCGGGTCTTCGGCCGAGTCCATGCCTCACATCCGATTACGCCGGATTGACCGGGCGCTGCCCGCCGAATCGGACCGCGATTATGGACAGGAGGAAGCCCAAGGCCGTGATCCCGAGCCCCGCGAAGATCACCAAGTGAGGCGTCGCGAAAATCGATTCGACCTCCCCGACATCTCGGACGATCTCGTGGACGTAGAAGTCCCAGGCGAGTCCTACCCCGGAGGTCCCAAGGCCCAAACCCATGAGGCCCATCGCGGCCCGCCACCGGACGATTGCCGCACGGGGGACGGTCACAAGTGCTGTCGTAAGTTCCGTCACGAGCTTTTCGCGTTGAGGTTTCATGACGACCGGAAATCGCTTCCATGCTACGTCAAACTCGGTCTTCTCCGGCGCAAAGTGACTCTGTCGCGCAGAGAAGCGATGTTGACTTGTGCTCCTGTGGTTCCCCCGCCGAAATCTGAGCCCTACTGCGTTAAAACCCGGACCGTCAAGTACTGCAGCGCGAGGTCCGGCTAGTCCGGTTCGCCCGTGAACCACGGATGGGTGGCCACGCTCTGCGGGTAGATCTCGGCGAGGGTCCGTGGCTGCGCGTCCTCGAAGACCCGTTCCGGAAACCATTGGGATCCGAACGCGACGAGGCGCATCAACACCGGCATGATGTCCTCCCCCTTCTTGGTGAGCGCCCAGCGGACCAGTTTGGGCGAGTGGTGTTCTTCGACCTTCCGGATCATGTCGGCGTCTTCGAGTTCATTCAGCCGCAGCGCGAGCATCCTCGGTGTCAGGCCCGGGATGGTACGGAGGAGACCATTGAACCGGTCGGCGCGCTTCCATCCGATGTCCCGGATGATGAGCAAGCTCCACTTCCGACCGAGGACGCCCAAGCTCGTCGCGATTGGGCAATTCTTGAATGGAACCACGGGCACGGGAGGGTCGACGGGCATGCTGGTCATGGACAATCGCCTGGATCGATGGAGAGGATGGGACTCTGCGCGTTAAAAGGACACGGTCGAACGTTCGCTGGCAACGAACCGCGGGCGCGTTCAATCCCAAGGGTTCGGTCACCGGGGCGCCCCAAACCCTTAGACTACGAACGCGGTTTCTCGCGTCTGAAAGAACGTGACCGATCGAATGGACAACCTCTTATTCGATGAGGCTCAGGTTTCCGCTTTCCGCATGCACCGTCACCATCTGGACCTCCGGGCCCCCCGCAGCCGGCTCCCGAGCGTCGTTGCTGATGTCTGCGGAGTCCAAGCCCAGGTGACTGCGATGGCTCGGATCGCCCTCTGGGCCCGTCTGCGACAACTGACCGTCGACGACGTCGAGCAAGCCCTTTTCCAGAAGCGAACCATCGTCAAGACATGGTCGATGCGGGGGGCGTTGCATCTTCTGGCGTCGAACGAACTCCTCCTGTACCTCAGCGGTCTCATGCCGACGAGGCTGCCGCGAGAGCAGAGATGGATCGAAGCAGCCGGTTTGAAGGAGGAAGAGACCACGGCGATGATCGTGGATGCTCTCAAGAATGGCCCGGTCACGCGGGCCCAGCTCGTCAGCTATTTGGCGAAGAAGCTGGGGACGAAGACAAAGGATTGGTTCGATGGCGGGTGGGGACGGGAGACCTTGGGATCCAACACCTCGTGGCAACTCGTCCGCCCCGCCGTGATGCGCGGGCTCGTGTGCTTCGGTCCGAGCAGCGGACAGGAGATCACCTTCACGAGGGTGGATCGATGGCTTCGCGAACCACGATTGATGCCGGCCGAGGAGGAGGCCGAGGACGCGCTGGTTCGGCGGCACCTCCGCGCGTTCGGCCCGGCCGATGCGAAGGATCTGTGGTCCTGGTCCGGCGTGTATGTTCGGCGGCTTCGAGTCATCTTGGACCGTCTCCGGGACGAGCTCGTCGAGGTGAACACGGACCGCCGGCGCGGATTCCTGTTGAGGAAGGACCTTCCGGACCTGGAAAAGGCGGCGTCCGAGCCCGGAACCGTACGGCTGCTTCCAAGCTTCGACCCCTTCCTACTCGGACATCGGGACCGGGACCACCTCGTTGACCGAACCCACTACAAACAGGTGTACAAGGAGCAAGGATGGCTCGCTCCGGCCGTCCTGGTGGATGGTCGGGTCGCCGGGACGTGGTCGTATCAACGCCAGCCTCGCAATCTTCGTGTGGACGTCAAGATGTTTACGGCCTTCAACCAGGAAACACGAGCGAAGGCGAAGGAGGAAGCCCAGGATCTGTCGCGTTTCCTCGAGGCTCCGGACATGGCGATTCGGTTCCACTAGAGAACCGGTAATCTAGCGAATTTCCCCCATCCTCTATATATGAAAAACGATAGTTTCACCCATCTCCCCGCGTTACCGCCTTAAGTATGGCCAAGGATGAGGGGAAGGGTGATAAGGTGGCAGTAGCCGTCAAGGCCATCAAGTCCATCGAAGAGCTCGCCGGCGTGGGACCCGCGACCGCCGAGAAGTTGCGAGAGGCCGGCTTCACGGACCTCATGGGCCTGGCTGTGGCCTCCCCCACGATGGTCGCCGACGCCGCCGAGATCGGTACGAACGTTGCGCAGAAAATCATCATCGCCGCCCGCGAGGCCGTCGACATCGGCGGCTTCGAGACCGGCGACGTCGTTTTGGAGCGGCGGAAGTCCGTCGCCAAGCTCACGACTTGCTCGAAAGCCCTTGACGAGCTCCTGGGCGGCGGGCTTGAGACCCAAGCGATCACGGAAATGTACGGCGAATTTGGATCGGGCAAGTCGCAGCTCGGCCACCAGCTCGCGGTCAACGTCACCCGTTCCGAGGACGACGGCGGTATGAACGGGGACACGGTCTGGATCGATACCGAACAGACCTTCCGGCCGGAGCGCATCCGTCAGATGTCCGAGGCGCTCGATCTCGATGCGGATCCGATCCTGAAACGGATCCATATCGCCCGCGCGTTCAACAGTCACCACCAGATGCTCCTCGTCGAGAAGGCCCAAGAGCTGACGCAGGACTTCCCGATCCGGCTCATCGTGATTGACTCCTTGACGGCGCACTTCCGAGCCGAGTACATCGGTCGGGGTGTGCTCGCCGAGCGTCAGCAGCTCCTGAACAAGCACATCCACGAGCTGATGCGGTTCGGGGACATCCACAACGCCGTGATTTACGTCACGAACCAGGTCCATGCGAAGCCCGATGCGTTCTTCGGGGATCCCACCCGGCCGGTTGGAGGCCACATCGTCGGCCACAGCGCGACGTTCCGTGTCTACCTGCGCAAGTCGAAAGGCGGGAAGCGGATTGCTCGATTGATCGACTCCCCGAACCTCCCCGAGGCCGAGGCGGTCTTCAGCGTCTCCGAGGACGGAATCCGCGACTGACCGTGCCCTTTCGTTCCGTGACAAAATGTGTCGGGACAGTTTGAAGTAGCGTCCCACCCATCGTTGCCCGGTTCCATGGAGGCGGGGCTTCTGCTGATTCCGGGGCCCGTTCCGCTCCCTCCGCGCGTGCTCGAAGAATTCGCGAAGCCCGCGATGCCTCACTACGGCGATGCCTGGGTGAAAGCCCACGGCGAGACGCGCGAGATGTTGCACAACCTCTGGTCCGCGCCCGACGCGCATGTGTTCCCCCTCGCGGGACCGGGCCACGCGGGGCTCGAGGCGATCGCGTACACGTTCTTGCGGCCGGGCGACCGGGTGATCGTCGTCTCCAACGGCTTCTTCGGGGAACGGACTCGGGAGGTCCTCCTCAGCCACCGCGTGAAGGCGGACGTGGTCTCGTCGGCGTGGGGCGCCGGCCCGGACATCCCGGCGCTACGGGAGGCCCTCAAGACGCCGACGAAGGCCGTCGCGGTCGTGCACAACGAGACCTCGACGGGCATCACGAATCCCCTGGAGCCGATCGTCGAGGTCGCGCACGCCGCGGGTGCAGCCGTCATCGTCGACGCGGTCTCGTCTCTGGGCGGCCTCCCGCTGCCCTTCGCCAAACTCGGGATCGAAGCGGCCTTCAGTGCGTCCCAGAAGTGCATCGCGGCGCCCGCCGGCATCGCGCCCGTCGCGGTCGCCCGGTCGCTCTGGGAGTCCACGGATCCGCAATCCGTTGAAGGATGGTATCTCAACCTCTACACCTGGGACCGGTATGAGCGGGAGTGGGGGGAGTGGCATCCCACGCCGACGACGATTTCCTCGAATCTGTTCTACGCCTTCCACCGGGCGCTGACCCTCCTGAAGGAGGAAGGCCTCGAAGCCCGCTTCGCTCGGCACGCCAAGGTCGCCGGCCGGTTGCGAGACGGCCTCGCGGGACTCGGTTTCTCACCGATGGGCCCCGCAAACCTATTGTCGAACACGGTCGCGTGCTTCGCCCCTCCCGCCGGAGTGGACCCGAATCGACTGGTCCGGCGGCTCCGGGACGAGCACCACATCTACATTTCCGGCGGCCTCGGGCCTTTGCGAGGCAAGACGATCCGGATCGGGACGATGGGGACTCAGGCGGATCCGGAAATCATGGATTGGCTCCTCAAGGCGATCCGTGCGAGCCTCTGAGCTTTACCAGTCCGACAAATATTGCTTCAGCCACTCGAGCGTCCGCTCGTTCAGCCGGATCTGGTTCGACATCTTGCGGGGCCAATGGCCTTCGTCGGCGAACTCGAGATAGTCGACGACCTTGCCCATCTTCCGCATCTCCTCGACCATCGCCCGCGCCTCGGTGACGGGGCACCGCGGATCGTGGGCCCCGCTGGTGAACAGGACCGGGGCCCGGATTTCGTCGAGGAAGTAGATCGGGGAGAACTTGCGGTAGAGGTCGGCGTCGACCTCGGGTTCCCCCATCTTCTGGCGGTCGTATCGCCGGAGGTAGCCGCGCTCGTTCGTCGTGGCCGTGAGCCAGTTGAAGTACCCGACGATGCTCACGCCGACCGCCCAGAGGTCGGGCGCCTTCTCCAGGACATGCGCGACGGCGTACCCGCCATAGCTCACACCGATCGCCCCCAGACGGTCGGGCGCGCAGTGACGGTTCTGGATGAGCCACCGGCCCCCCGCGATGATGTCCTGGATGTCTCCGCCGCCGAGGTCGCGGTCGCTCAGACGGCGCCAGGCGCGTCCATTGCCGGTGCCGCCGCGGTAGTTCGGCGCGAGGATCGTGAAGCCCTCCGCGGCCATGAACTGAAACCGCGGGTCCCAATCGTTGAGCGTCTGCGACTCCGGACCGCCGTGCGGATCCACCAGCGCGGCGTTGCGGCGGCGCTCTTTTCGGGGCACGAAGAGCCACGCCGAAATCGTTCGGCCGTCGAAACTCGGATACCGAACGAGCTTTCCGGCGGCGAGTTCGTCCTTGGGAAGGGGCTCTCGAAGGCTGTCGACGAGGGTTACCGCCCGCTCGCCCCTCCGGAGGATGAGGCGGGTGGGCTGCGTGAATTCAGAATGCTGGTAGAACAACCCTTTGGCGTCCGGGGTCCAGACGGCCCGGCTCGCTGAGCCCTTCGCGGGGGACACCGCGCGGGAGCCCTTGCCGTCTCGGGAGACGGTCTTCAACTGGACGTTTCCATCGCGGTTCTCCAGGAACGCGATCCGCTTTCCGTCCGGGGCCCAGAGGGGCATCGCCTTGTCCCACCGGCTCTGGACGACGAACCTGACTTTCTTCGTCTTGATATCGAGCACGCCGATGTCCACATGGTCGTGGACGTTTGACACGAACGCAAGCTCCCGACCGTCCGGAGACCAGGGTCTCGGCCTGCCGAGGTCCCCCCCGATCGCGTTTTCCGAGTCCGGGAACGCGACGATTTTCTCCATGTGACCGGCGAGGTCGACGAGGCCGACGTAATCCAGGAGCCCTACGCCCGCGCAGAAGGCGACGCTCTGACCGTCCGGACGCCACGCAATCTCGCCGACGATGTCATCCACGTTCGTGAGTTGCCGGGCGTCGCCGCCGCTCGTGTCCACGACGAAGACGTTGTCTCGGTCGCCATCTCGGTTCGAGAGGAACGCGATCTTCGTGCCGTCGGGGGACCATCGGGGGAACGCGCTGTCGAACGGCGTGTCGGTGATCTTCTGGACGTGCGCGCCCCGCACGGGCACGAGGTATATGTTATAGTTCTCGTCCCCCTCGAAGTCCGACTGGACCGCGATCCACCGACCGTCCGGTGAGAACTCCGGATTTAGGACGGACTGCTCGGATTGCAGGAGGATTCGATCCTTCTTCGTCCGGAGGTCCATGAGGTAGACGGACCATTGGTCCCCCTTGTTCGCCGCGAACGCGAGCAACCGGCCGTCAGGGGACACATCGAAGTTCCCGAGCTGCCAGACTTTCTTCAGGAAGCGACGAGGGGTGAACGTGACCTTCCGTTGCATGGCCCACCGCGGTGGCCGAGGAACGAGACCTGAGATAAAGCCATCTCGTTCGGAGGCGTGACCGGGGCCATGGCCCTGAACGTCGCGACCCTCCCGATCACGGTCGGTGCGGGCGCGTTCCTCGTCCGGGACGGGAATCTCCTCGTGGTCCGCAAGACGTATGGCCCGTCGAAAGGCATGTGGACGATCCCCTCCGGATACGTCGAGCCCCGCGAGTCGGTCGTCCAGACGATCGAGCGGGAGGTGACGGAGGAGACGGGGATCAAAGGCCGCGCGGGACCGATCCTCGGCGTCCGCAACCGGGTGATCGAGACGGCGAACGACACGTTCCTCATCTTCGCGATGACCTACGTGAGCGGCGAGCCGCGACCGGATCGCGTCGAGGTGAGCGAGGCCACGTTCCGTCCCCTCGCCGAGCTGAAGACGTCCGAATCATCCGCACCGTTCACGCGCGCGATCATCCCCAGGCTCGCCCGAGCCGCGGGCTTGCAGCTGGATCCGTACACGCCGACAGCGGACCCGACGCACCCTCTCGCGTACCTCTTGTACGTTTAGCCAGAAAACCTTTAGGCGACCCGTCGTTCTGCAGCGCCGTGGTCGAGACGGTCGTCGCGCTGTCCCTGGGTACGAAGTATCTCTTGGACCCGGCGGCATTGAGGCGCATCCGCGACATCCTGGGGGCCGGCGGCCTCGTGGTTCATCCGACGGACACCGTGTACGGCCTCGCCGTGGATCCGTTCCAGGCCGGGGCGGTCGAGAAGCTCTACGCGGCGAAGGCGCGACCCCGGGACCTGCCCGTCTCGATTTCGGTCGCCGATGTCGGGGACGTCTTTCGCTTCGGGCAGCGGACTCCCATCGCCGAGGCGTTCTGCGCGAAGAACCTTCCCGGACCGTACACGGTCGTCTTGCGGGCGGCGTCGGATGCGCCGCGAGCGATTGTGTCGAAGGATGGCCTGATTGCGCTCCGGGTGCCCGCGCATCCGATTCCCCGCCTCCTTGCAAAGTCGTTTGGTCCGGTCACTTCGACGAGTGCGAACCGGCACGGTCAGCCTGCGCCGAGCACCTGCGAAGAAGCGCGGGAGGAACTCGGAGACCGAGTCGAACTCTACGTCGATGGGGGTCCGACCCTACTCGGCGGAGAATCGACCGTCGTGGACCTTTCCGGGCCGCGGGCCAAGATCCTTCGGCAAGGGCCGATTCATCCGGGGGCGTAAGTGCATGGACGCCGACGGCCGCGAGTCGCTGCTGCGGGCGGGTCGAATTTCGCGCGAGGCGCGCGAACGCGCGGTCGCGCTGGTCAAGAAGGGCGCGTTGTTGCTCGACGTCGCGGAGGAAGTCGAAGACCTCATGCGGAAGAGGGACGCGAAGCCGGCCTTCCCCACGTGCATCTCGATCGACCACGTCGCCGCCCACTACTCGCCGACCCATGACGACACCCTGCGATTCCGCCACGGGAACGTGGTCAAGCTCGATCTGGGAGCGCAGTTGGATGGCTGGATCGCGGACACCGCAGTCACGGTCGAAGTCGGAACCCGGAACTGGACCGAACTCGTTCGTGCCTCGGAACTTGCCCTCCAGACCGCGATCGAGGCGGTTCACGCCGGCGTGTCGACGCGGGCGATCGGGGAGGGGATCCAACGGGCGATCGAGGCGCACGGGTATCGCCCGGTTCGCAATCTGACGGGCCACACAATCGAGCGGTATCTTCTTCACGCAGGGAAGAGCGTGCCAAACATCGCCCACGGCCACGATTTCCTCGAGGCGGGAGAGGTCGTGGCGATCGAGCCTTTCGCCTCGTCCGGCGCCGGCCAAGTGGACGGTCGCCGGACCGGAAACATCTACCGGGTGCTGAAGGTGAAGCCACAGAAGCAGGCCGCGTCGGACGACTTCCTCCGGCTCATTGCGGACGAATTCAAGACGCTGCCGTTTGCGGAGCGGTGGGCCCATCGGCTGGAGCCGCGCGCGTCAGCCCTCTTGAACGGCCTCGTACGGACCGGGGCCGTGATGACGTATCCGGCCCTCCTCGATGTGCAAGGCGGAATCGTGTCGCAAACGGAGCACACGATGATCGTGGGACCGGCCGGGGCGGAAGTCACAACGGCGTAAACGGCGCGCCGACTCGGAACGTTTATTATCGAACGTCCCCATCGATGCGTCCCCTCGGAGGGACCGCCCGTTGACCGACATCAAGCGGATTGTGCTGGACGTGCTCAAGCCCCACAAGCCGTCCCTTGTCGAGATGTCGGTTCGGTTGTCGAGCCTCAAAGGCGTCGACGGGGTCACGTGTACATTGGACGAAGTGGACCAGGAGACGGAGAGCGTCAAGGTCACGATCGAGGGACCGTCGATCAACTATCCGAGCGTCGAGGACGCACTGCGGGAGCTCGGCGCGGTCATCCATTCCGTCGATCTCGTCGCCTCCGGCAAGCGCGCGGTGGAAGATGTCCGCACGGGCCAAGACCATCGCTGATCGCGACTACCGGGACTCTTTGATTCGTTTCGCGACCTTTTGGACGATCGAGGTTTTGTAATAGTCCGCACGCACGAGGACGCGTCCCTCTTTCCGCCATGGGGTCGACGGAAACGCCTTGCCTTCCTCGAGCTCCGGTTGCAGGCCGAGGGCTTTCGCCGCGGCGGTGACCTCTTGCGCGGTGGGGGATTCGACGGCCCACCGTTTCGCGACTCGCCGGCCCTGATCCCTCGACCGTCCCAGGTCGAAGTATGCGGGATAGAGGACGATCGGGCGATCTCCCTTCGGCATGGACCCGGCCCGAATCCCCGCGCCGCCATAAGGATTTGGGCGGTCTGCGGACGCATTCGATATCTTCATTCTTGACGCCGCGCTCAGGGGGCCGCTTTCGGGGCGGATCGTCATGGACGAAGAAACGGATCTCGCGAATTTTGCACTCGATTATGCGACGAAGAAAGGCGTCTCATACGCAGAGGCGCGGTACGAACACCAGGAGCAGGAGAACTTCATCCTGAAGAACGGGGTCCTCGACGCGCTCTACGTCGGCCAGGACCGCGGCGTCGGCGTGCGGGTGCTCGTGAACGGCGCGCTCGGTTTCGCGGCCACGAACATGCGGACGAAATCCGACGTCCGGGCGATCGTCGACGATGCGATCAAGGTCGCCAAAGCCTCGCGGCGCAAGACGAAGATCACCTTCGCGCACGAAGACGCGATCGAGATGAACTGGTCCATTCCGGAGCAGAGGAGGCTCGCGGATGTCTCCGTGGAAGAGAAGATCGCCGAAATCCAATCGGTGGACCGCGACCTCATGGCGCTCGGACTCAAGATCCCCGCACGGTACTTCCAGTTCAGCGACAACCGGATCGTGAAGTATTTCGCGAACTCGGAAGGCTCGCGGATCCGGTCGTACAGCCCTCGACTTCGGGTCTTCTATTTCCTCACGGTCGCGCAAGACGGGCAGGTCGAACAGACGTACCGGAACTATGGGTGGTCCGGAGGCTGGGAAGGAATCGCCGCCTGGGACCTCCGAAAGCGGGTGATCGACGAAGCCCGTTCGATGCAACGCTCCTTGGTCGAGGGCAAGAAGTCCCCGGAGGGCAAGATGGATCTGGTCGCCGGACCGCAGGTGGCAGGCATCGCCTCCCACGAGTCGTGCGGCCACCCGACCGAAGCGGACCGCGTCCTCGGCCGGGAGGCGAGCCAAGCGGGCAAGTCGTTCATTCCACCGGATGGCATCGGCATGCGGGTCGGTTCCGCGGTCGTGAACGTCGTCGACGATCCGACCGTCGAGCACGCGATCGCGTACTACCGTACGGACGACGAAGGAGTGAAG
>Ga0209158_1001802_pt1 | contig 13887 bp, 13 predicted proteins | sample GraSoiAngelo_140_FD_185897 | JGI IMG/M metagenome (GOLD analysis project Ga0209158, IMG submission 185897) | Grasslands soil microbial communities from the Angelo Coastal Reserve, California, USA - 14_0929_12_30cm (SPAdes) (version 2) | ecosystem: Environmental > Terrestrial > Soil > Grasslands ...
TCGCCTGGCTGTGGAATCTGGTCGGTAAGCTGTATCCGAAATCCAGACGGGACGAGTTCCGGCGCATGTCCGGGATCGTCCTGCTAGAGCGAACCTGAACCGCAAAGGAGCCTGCATGCGCATGCGTCGATTGGCGGTCGCCGGCCTGGCCGGGGCGGTCGCGTGCGCCCGGCAACCACCGCCGGCCCCCGGCCCGAACGTCGTCACGCTCATCGCCACGGACTACGCGTTCGCACTGCCGGACACGATTCCCGCCGGCCTCACGACGTTCCGTCTGGTGAATCAGGGGCAGGAGCTGCACCACGGATCGCTGGTCCGGCTGCGCGACGGCAAGACCGTCGCGGACTTCCAGGCCGGGCTCGCGGCCGCGATGAAAAACCACACACCGGCCCCGCCTTGGATGGGGTTCGCCGGCGGGCCGAACGCCGTCCCGCTCGGCGACACGACGACGGCCACGCAGGTGGTGGAGGCGGGCTCATACGTGTTCGTGTGCTGGATTCCCAGCCTCGACGGCGTTCCCCACGTGATGAAAGGCATGCTGCATCCGTTGGTGGTCACCGCGTCGGCGGCGCCCGTTGCCGCGGCGCCGGCGGCCGATGTCACGATCACGCTCACCGACTACGACTTCCAGCTGTCCCAGCCTCTCACCAGGGGTCGTCACGTCGTGCGGGTCGAGAACGCCGGCGCGCAGGGACATGAGGTCGTGATCGCCGCGCTCGCTCCGGGCAAGACGCTGCACGACTTCATCGCGTGGGAACAGGGGGGCGAGAAGGGCCCCCTGCCGACGGGACAGTGGTTGGGCGGCGTGACGACGCTCGATGTCGGCGGGCATTCCCAGTTCGCGACCACGCTCGCGCCGGGGAACTACCTCCTGTTGTGCTTTTGGCCCGATTCCAAGGACGGCAAGCCGCACTTGATGCACGGGATGGGGAAGCAGATCACGGTCAGCTAGGGCGGCAGGGCGGTATGGTTGCGTCGCCGTACCGCCCCGCTGCCGGCGGCTAGTTCAACAGGTAGCGCAGGCCGACCTGCATTTGCCAGCGCGAGAAGGGGCTCGGATCGTCGATGAAGGTCGTCGCGGGCCCGGTGAAATTGAACACGGGCGCTCCAGTCGCATCGAAGCGCACCAGCTTGAGTGGCGACAAGGCGGCAGGGTCGGCCACCTTGCGAACACCCCACGACGAGTTGATCAGATTCCCGACGTTCAAGATGTCGAGACTCAGCTCGAACTGGTGGCGCGTGGTCCCTCCCCCGACGCCGAACTCCTGCAGGATCCGCAGGTCGACGTTGTTGTACCAGGGATTGAGCTCACCGAAGCGGTCGGCGATCTGACCGCGGTGCGAATTGAGATAGCCGTCCTGGCTGATGAACGCGTTCAGCTGGTTCCACTGCTGCTGCGAGCTCACCACAATGTTACCGGCCGTATCGCGGATCGGGTCGAGCACGATCTCGCTCTGGTTGCGCGGGATGTAGATGAGGTCATTCCCGCCCTGGCCGTCGCCGTTCACGTCGCCGGAGTAGATGAACGAATAGCGATTGCCGCCGTTGCCTGCGAATCGGTTCCCCTGGCCGAGCTCCACGAAGACGCCGAGCCGGGTCTTGAGGGTCGGCGACCAGGCCTTGGCATACGTGGCGGTCCCGACGATGCGGTGCCGCGGGCCGAATTCGGAGTAGCTCAACTCGGGCTTGTTGGGGTCGCCTTTCACGGGCTCGTTCTGCCACAGGACGCTCGCAATCTCTGTCGATTTCAGGTTATTGCGCGCGTCGGTGAAGCTGTACCCAATGCTCGTCGATAGGCCGGACTCGAAATTCTTGCGCAGCTGCGCGGTTAGGTTGAGGGAATGCCCGTCGCTGGTGTTGTCGAGCACGTAGATCCCTGCGCCGCCGGCAGCGTTGAGCGAGTAGCCGAGCGGACCGCTCCCGGTCGGACAAGCCCCCGCCGCCGTAAACGTGCAGCCACCGTAGAAGGGCCGACCGTCGGGCGCTGGAAGCGTGCCCGCCGGCTTCACGAGATCGGCGTTCCGCATGACGATGGCGTGGATGTCCTTTCCATACACAACCTCGAGCGTTCCGAGCAGCCCGCCCGGGAGTTGGTGATCGATCGCCAGGTCCGTAGTCCAAACCTGCGGCCATTTGAAGTTCGGGGCGATCGCGTTCACGTCGAACGACTGCGCCAGCGTCGAGGAGTCCTGGGCAGAGCCCGTCGGGCGCTGGGGTGCCCCGGTCGCGGGAAACAGGTTCGGATTCGCGCCCGGGTTCGAGATCGCGTTCCCGACCCACACGAACGGGACCCGGCCGGTGAAGATCCCGGTCCCGCCCCGCACCTGAGTGCGCCGGTCGCCCGAGGCGTTCCAGTTGAAGCCGAGGCGCGGGGACCAGAGCGGCGTTGCGCCGGGCAGCTTGCTCTGATCGACCGTTTCCGGATTGCCGTTGGCGTCCAGCGCCGTCAACCCGCGTGAGTAGGGATTATCGATCGGAGTCGTGAAATACATCGGGAAATCCACCCGCAGGCCGTACGTAAGGTTTAACCGATCCGACACCGGGTATTCGTCCTGAAGGTAGAAACCTAGCTGTCCGACGGAAATGTCCTCGCCCTTGTAGGGACCGGTCCCGATAAACGAGCGGAACTTGATATTGTCAGAGTCGGCGGCTTGGAAGAACTGCGCCAGCGAACCGAACGTCGTCCCGCTCGCGACACCCGCCGGCAGGAAGAAGACACCGTCTCGGAAGATGTTGAACGAATTGAAGAACGAGAACGACTCGAAGTTCGCGCCGAGGGTGATGGCGTGTTTACCCCGGAACAGGGTGAAGTTGTCGGTGAACTGCCACACGTCTTGATCGAGGATGTTGTGAATCGAGAACGGCTCGTGCCCAACCGTGGTGTACGTGACCCCCGCTTCCCCGATCTCGATCGTGGGGAAGTCGGGGCTGAACGGCTGCCGGAAATCGCGGAAGCGGTTATAACTCGCGAACAAGCGGTTCGCGAACCCGCGTGCCCGGCTGTTGAGCTCGAGCGCGAACGAGTTCAAGTGGTTGTTGATCGAATAGCCGGCGTTGTAAAACGGTAGGCTGCTCGCGTTCGGCCCACGCCCGGTGTTGTTGTAGCTCAGCACGAACGGATGGGGCGGGAGATCACGCGAGGCTTTCAGGTAGTCCCACCGAAAACTCAGCGTGTTGCTTGGATTCACGTTCCAATCCAGCTTCGCAATGAGTTTGTCGTTGTCGGTGTGGTAGAGATATCCCTGATACGGCCCCGTGTCGTACCCGTACACATTCTTCATTACATCGCGAATCGAATCCATCATCGGTACGCTCGCGCGCGAGACCCCCAGCGGCAGTGTCCCGCTGCACACCGTCGTGCAGGCCACGAAGTCCGAGCCCGGCTGGTGCGACCGCTCGATCTCGCCGTTCACGAAGAAAAACAGCTTGTCGTGGACCAGAGGCCCGCTCACCGACGCGCCGGTCTGCAGGAATCCGAGCTCCGGATTGGCGACCACCTGCTGGCCCGACACCGTGTTGCCGAGCAGGCTCGCGTTGCGCCCGAACGTGTAGGCCGTGGCGTGGTACACATTGGTGCCGCTCTTCGTCACCGTGTTGACGTTGGCGCCGGTGAAACCGCCTTGCCGGACATCGAATGGGGCGACCGAGACCTGCAGCTGCTCGACGGCATCGTAGGGGACCGGCTCGGCGTTGGTCTGGCCGCCCGGCGCGGGGTCGTCGAGGCCGAACGGATTGTTGAAGTACGAGCCGTCGAGGGAAATGTTGTTGTAGAGCCAGTTTCTTCCCGCAAAGCTGTAATTGCCGTCGTTGCGCGGATCGACCCGGATCAGGTCGCGGGTGCTGCGCTTGATCGAGGGCAGCTCCGCTACCTTGTCCGGACCGATGAACGTGGCCGCGCCGGTGCGGTCGCCGTTCAGGACCTCATCGCGCTGTCCCGCCGCCTCCACCGCTGCGAGCTCGACCGCCTGGGCCTCGAGACGAAAATCCGTCCGCAGGTCCTGCCCCAAGGTCAGGAACAGGTTCTCCTGTGTGTGCGACCGATAGCCGATGCGAGTGGCCGTCACACGATACGGCCCTCCGACCCGCATGTTGGGGATGTTGTACGTCCCCCCCGTTCTCGAAACGGCCCGGTATTGTGTGCCGCTCGGCACGTGCAGCGCGACGACGTTCGCGTCGGCCAGGGGTGATCCGGTCTGGTCGGCGACGAAGCCGCTCATCGCCGCCGTCGTCACGCCCTGGCTCGATAGGGCCACGGGGGTACCGACGAGAGTGCACAGCAGCAAGCTCGCGAGCTTCACACAGTCCTCCCTCGGTGCGGGTGACGGAACGGCTGCTGCAACGTCATGAGTCCGACTCTGGGGCAGGAGGTTCGCAAGGGCGGGGGTGAATTAGCACCGGGCGGCGGGAGTCGCAAGGGACGGGAGACGACCCCTACCGCCTTCTCCCGTCTGCTGCCATCCTCTACCGTCCGGTATGCAAAATCCCGATATCGCTCGCCTGTTCGACGAGGTCGCCGACCTCCTCGAGATCCAGGACGCCAACCCGTTCCGGGTACGCGCCTACCGCAACGCCGCTCGCACCATCCGCGACTTTCCCGAGCCGCTCACCGACCTGGTCCGCGCGGGCACTAAGGACCTCACAGAGATCCCCGGCATCGGCGACGACCTCGCGGAGAAAATCACCGAGATCGTCACCAGCGGCGCGCTGCCGCTGCAACAGCAACTCGCGCGCAAGCTCCCCGCTGGCCTGCTCGACCTGCTGCGCATCCCGGGGCTCGGCCCCAAGCGCGTGAAGCTGCTGTACAAGAAGCTCAAGGTGAAATCCGCCGCCGACCTGGCCAAAGTGCTCGACGCCGGCAAGGTCCAGAAGCTCAAGGGCTTCGGTCCCAAGATGGAGGAGAAGATGCGGGCCGGCCTGGGCCAGGCCCAGGTGACCGAGCGGCGCATGCTGTTGAACGAGGCGGAGACCCAAGCAACAGCGATCGTGGCCTATCTCCAGGCCGGCGGCGGTGTGCGGCAAGTCGCGGTCGCCGGCAGCTACCGGCGGCGCCGGGAGACGATCGGCGATCTCGACGTCCTCGTCACGTCGGACGACAGCGCCCGGGTCATGGACCGTTTCGTCACGTACGGCGACGTGGCGGACGTGGTCTCGAAGGGCGACACGCGCGCCACCGTCAAACTGCGCGGCGGGCTGCAGGTGGACCTGCGCGCCGTAGAGCCCGCCGCCTACGGCGCCGCCCTGCAATATTTCACGGGATCCAAGGCGCACAACGTCGAGCTCCGCAAGATCGCCCAGGAGCAGGGGTACAAGCTCAACGAGTACGGACTGTTCAAGGGCACGCGGCGGGTCGCGGGCAAGACCGAAGAGGAGATCTACAACACGCTCGGCCTCGACTGGATGCCTCCGGAGCTGCGCGAAGCGCGTGGCGAGATCGCGCTCGCCCGCGAGCATCGCCTGCCGCGCCTCGTCGAGGTCAAGGACATCCGCGGCGACCTGCAGATGCATACGTCCGCCACCGATGGCAAAGGCACCATCGACGAGATGGCCCACGCCGCGCGGGCCCTCGGCTACGAGTACATCGCCATCACCGACCACTCGAAGCGGGTCACCATGGCGCTCGGCCTCGACCCCAAGCGGCTGCGCGCCCAGTGGGAGGCGATCGAGGCCTGGAACTCGCGCAGCCGCGGCTTCACAATCCTGAAGAGCGTCGAGCTCGACATCCTCGAGAACGGCAAGCTCGATCTCCCCGACGACGTGCTGGCCGAGGCCGACTACGTCGTGGCGACCGTTCACTATGGAATCACGCAGGACAAGAAGGCGCTGACCCGCCGCCTCGTCGGCGCGGCGGAGCACCCGTGGGTCGACGCGATCGGCCACCCCACCGGGCGCCTGGTCGGCAAGCGCGAGCCCTACGCGCTGGATTTCGACGCCCTCACGCGCGCGTGCGTCGCCCACGGTTGCCTGCTCGAGATCAACGGGCACCCCGAGCGCATGGACCTGCCCGATGCGCTCGCCGCAGCCGCCAAGCAGCACGGCGCACGCTTCGTGCTCTCGACCGACAGTCACCAGCCCGGGAACCTGCCGTTCATGAAGTACGCCGTGGACCTGGCGCGCCGCGCGGGACTCGAAGCCGGCGACATTCTGAACACCCGGCCCTTGACGGAGTTCAGGAAGGGATTGAAGCGGGCGAAGCCATGAGCTCGAGCTGCACCACAGGCGCGAAGCTCTTGCGGTGATGGGACGTGAAGCCGAACGCCGCGAGCGCTGCGAGGTGGTCCGGCGTGCCGTAGCCCTTGTTGCTCGCCCAGGCGTACGAGGGATGGCGGATCGCCAGCAGCTCCATCAGGCGATCACGCACGGTCTTCGCGATCACGGACGCGGCGGCGATCGAGTGGCAGCACGCGTCGCCGTCGACGATCGCTTCGTGGGCGCGGCCGAGCTCGGGACAGGGCAGGCCGTCGACCAGCACGAGGTCCGGCGTCGAGGCGAGGCGCGCCAGCGCGCGTGCCATCGCGAGGATGCTCGCCCGGCGGATGTTCAAACGGTCGATCTCGCGCACGCTCGCGGCGCCCACGCCAATGGCCAGCGCGCGGGCCCGCACCACCAGGGCGAGCCGGGCGCGTTTCGCGGGCGGCAACAGCTTCGAGTCGCGCAGTCCGCGGATGAATTTGCAGTGGGGCGGAAACACGACGGCCGCGGCCACCACCGGACCGGCGAGTGGACCGCGGCCTGCTTCATCGACACCGGCGACGAGTCCGCCCCCCGCTCGCCAGAACGCGATCTCGCGCTCGAGCGTGGGGCGGGGGCCTCTCACGCCTCCTGCTTCTCCACCGTTTCGGGGACCACGACGCCGCGCTTCTCGCGGATCCGTGCCGCTTTGCCGGCGAGGTGACGCAGGAAATACAGCTTGGCACGCCGCACCCGACCCTTGCGGAGCAGCTCGATCTCCGCGATCGACGGCGAGTGCAGCGGGAAAATCCGCTCCACCCCCACGCCGGCCGAAATCTTCCGCACGGTGAAGGTCCGGTTGATGCCGGCGCCACGGCGGGCGATGCACACGCCCTCGAACGCCTGCAGCCGCTCCTTGTCGCCTTCGCGCACGCGTACCATCACCCGTACCGTGTCGCCGGGGGCGAAGCCGGGAAGCCCGGTCTTCAAGCCTTCCCGCTCGATCGCTCTCAGTCGGTCCATACCTGTTCCCCTTGCCTCACCGTCTAGCCGTCTAACCGCCTGTCTTTTTCCCACAAATCCGGTCGCCGCTCGCGCGTCAGCCGCTCGGCCTCGGCCGCGCGCCACCCGGCGATCTGCTCGTGATTCCCGCTCAACAATACCGCCGGCACATCCATTCCGCGATAGCTCGGCGGCCGCGTGTAGCTCGGCGGCGACAGCAGCCCCTCGTAATGCGAGTCCGTCGCGGCGGACTCGTGGTCGCCGAGCGCGCCCGGCAAGAGGCGCACGACCGCATCGAGCACGCACAGCGCCGCCGGCTCACCACCCGAAAGCACGAAGTCGCCGACCGACAGCTCCTCCGCGCCGAGTCCATCGGCGACCCGCTGGTCCACGTCCTTGTAATGGCCGCAGAGCAGCGTCAGCTCCGCCTCGACCGCGAACCGGACGGCGTCCCGGTGGGTGAACGGCCGCCCGCGCGCCGACAGCAGCACGATCGGCGGCCCCGCCCGCAGGTCCTCCACCGCCTCGAAGAACGGCTCGGGCTTGAGCACCATCCCCGCGCCGCCCCCGTAGGGAGAGTCGTCCACCGTCTTGTGGCGGTCGTGCGTGTAGCTGCGCAGCTGCACCACGCGGTAGCGCACCAGCCGCTGCTCTGCCGCGCGCCCCAGAATGCTGACGGAGAGAGCCGCCTCGAACACCTCGGGGAAGAGCGTCACCACGTTAATCCGTAGCATCGGCCTCTTCCACGGCCACGAGATGGTCGCGCCACGACTCCACCGCCGCCCGGGACGTGACGCCCACGAAGCCGAGCAGCCATTCCCTGTGATAGGCGCGGCGTCGCGCCACCACCAGCGGTCCCGCCACGACCCGGCGCTCCTCGTTCACGACGAACAGCCGGGCCTTCGGCGTGAACACCGCGCCCGGATTCTCGACGAGGGGCAACACCGCCACCTCCCCCCGTTGCCCGTGCGGCTTGCGCAGCCGCCCGACTACGCGGGGCGTTGGCCCAGCACTCCCGCCTTCTTGAGGAGCGAGCGCACCGTGTCGGTGGGAAGGGCGCCCTTCTCGAGCCACGCCCGCGCCCGCTCCGCGTCCACCTTGATGTCGGCCGGGTTGGTGCGGGGGTTATAGTGGCCGAGCAGCGCGACGAACCGACCGTCGCGGGGCGAGCGTGAGTCCGCGACCACGATCCGGAAGTAGCTCTGCCCCTTGCGCCCCTCACGCCGCAGCCGAATGCGAGTTGCCATTGCCTAGATCCTTTTCAAGAGCTTCCGCATCTGCTGGAACTGCTCCAGCAGCCGGTTCACGTCCTGCACCGAGCGTCCCGCCCCCTTGGCGATCCGCAACCGGCGCGAGCCGTTGAGGATCGACGGATCGGCCCGCTCCGCCGGCGTGATCGACAGCACGATCGCTTCCACGTGCTTCAGGCGCTTGTCGTCGGCCGGTACGGCGGCCAGCGCCTGGGCGTTCACGCCGGGCAAGAGGCCCAGCACCTGCTTGAGCGGCCCCATCGCCTGCATCTGCTTCAAGGCGACGAGGAAGTCCGCCAGGTCCATCCCCTGCTTCGAGCGCGCCTTCTGCTCGAGCCGCTGCGCGGCCTCCGCGTCCACCGTGGCCGCCGCCTGCTCCACCAGCGCCACCACGTCCCCCTGGCCGAGGATGCGCCCCGCCATGCGCACCGGGTCGAAGGGCTCCAGGGCCTCCGGCTTTTCGCCCACGCCGACGTACTTGATCGGGGTGCCGGTCACGCCGTGGATCGAGAGCGCGGCGCCTCCCCGCGCGTCCCCGTCGAGCTTCGTGAGGATCACGCCCGTGAGCCCGACCCCCTCGTGAAATCCCCGCGCGATCCGCACCGCGTCCTGCCCCGTCATGGCGTCCGCCACCAGCAGGACCTCGCGCGGGCTCAGCGCCGCGCGCATGGCCTTGAGCTCGTCCATCATCGCGGCGTCGATCTGCAGCCGCCCCGCGGTGTCGACGATGACGGTGCGGCAGCGCGCCTTCTCCGCCGCGCGCACGGCGTCCCGCACGAGCGCCTCGACCCCTTTCCCTCCCGTTTCCCCTTTCCCGGGAAACACGGGCACCCCAATCTGCTCACCGAGCTGCCGTAACTGTTCAGCCGCCGCCGGGCGGTATGGATCGGCGGCGACCAGCCCCGGCGCCTTCTGCTCGAGCTTGAGCCGTCGCGCCAGTTTGGCGGCGGTGGTCGTCTTGCCCGAGCCCTGCAGGCCCACAAGCAGGATCACGGTCGGACCGACCGATGCGAACTGTAGGGACGCAGCATGCTGCGCCCCTACTTTCCGCGCCAGGTCCTCGTCCGTTGCCCCCAACATCCGCGCGATCTCGTCGCGCACCAGCTTTACCACCTGCTGGCCCGGGCTCACGGCCTTCAGCGCTACGCCCGCGACCGCGCGCTCCCGCACCCGCTCGACGAACCCTTGCGTGACCTCGAAGCTGACGTCGGCCTCGAGCAGATGGCGCCGGATCTCGCGCAGGGCCTCGGTGATGTCCTGCTCCGAGAGCACGCCGCGTCCCGTGACGCGCTTCAGGACGGCGGCGAGCTGCGACGCGAGGGCCGTAAACATAAGCCCACAAAACTACTTAGCGCGTTGGTGGAATCCAAGTGGGGGGGATTTGCCAGCCGCCCGGCGGACGCGGACCGCCGGCACGTGACGCCAACCGGACCAGCGCGCCGGTGCGTCCACCAGCCGCACCACAGGCACGCCGCTCAATACCAGCTGTTTCACTTCCGACCGACGGCCCCCCGCCCCCGCCCCCGCCCCCGAGCGTCGCTTTGCCCAGGCGCGCTCGAGCCCTCTGAAAAACCGCGTCCCCGCAGCGGCGTCGTCCCACAGCGTATACCAGACGAGGACGTCGGCGCCTCTCCCGAGCACCCGATAGCGGTCACCGTTCCAGCCGGTGGCGACCAACACGGCGGTGCTGTCGTCGCCCAGGTACTGCTCGAGCAGCAGGCGGATCTCGAATTCACCCAAGCCGTCCTCGTACCGTACGGTGTCAGGACTGGGGGACACGAACACCAGCCGATCGGGCCGATCGCCCGCGGCGTAGCGGGCGGGGTGGAGAATCTGCTCGGTCGAGATCGGCATGAGGGCGCCGTACGGCTGCTTGCCGGGGTACTCCCGCTCGAACCAGCGGACGAACTCCGCGCCGCCGAGGTAGGGAAAGATGAGACTCTCGCGCAGCCACAGCGGTGCGCTGCCGAACACCTTCATGCCCTGCTGCTGCGCGCCGAGGGCAGTGCGCAGGTCCCAGAAGTTGGGCAGACTCTCGATCCTCTGCTCCGGCATCAGCACCAGGATCTGGGCCAGCGTCGCCTGGCCCTCGAGAATGGACTGAGCGGCGGTGCGGCGGTCGTTCTGACGCTTGAGCTCGACCAGCGAGTCGAGGTTCACGTACTGATGCTGCAGGGCATGCACCAGCTCGTGCGAAATGACGAGCCGGGCCTGGCTGGGATCGATGTCGGCGGGGATATACAGCGCGTTGGAGTCGGGATCGAAGTAGCCCGCCACCTGCTCGGTGAGCAGGTCGACCATGCTGCGCCGCAGGTCGAGCGAATCCGGGATGAGGCCGAACAGGCGATAGGCGGCCTGCGCCCCGGCGAGCTCGGCGGGCGGCAGATCGTCGTCGAACTTGTGAATGACGTAGTCGCGGACCTGGGCGCGGGAGCGGCGCAGCACCACGGGGTGCTGCTTGAAGCGCAGGCGCGTCGCCCGCTCGACGGCGGGCATCATCTGTTGCACCGACTGTCGCAGCTCGGCTTCGCTGCGGACCTCCTGCGCCCGCTTTTCGCATCCCGTGCTGCCCGCTCCCACCCACCCCAGCAGCGCCGCGGCCGCCAGCGAGCGGCGCCTCATGCCTGCCACTCGATCCCCTTGCCCACGGCGGTCCCCACCACGCGAGCGACGTCCTGTCCCCTGACGACGATCCCCTGGTTCTCCAGCTCACGCCGGAGCAGCTGGTCGAGCTCGGCTCGCCGGTCGGCGAGGGTGGCGGTCGGGCGTTCGGGCGGACGGGCGGACGGTTGCGTCGTGGCTGCGATCGGACCGCCCGTCCGGCGGTCCACCTGTCCGCCCAGCATTTTCTCTATCTCCGCCCCAATCCGCTCCAGCATCGGGAAGATCTCGGCCACGAGATCTTCCGCGGGCTCGTGCTGCGGCGTCTCGTGCGTCAGCCCGCGCCGGATCATCGCGTCCACTTTACGGCGCTCGCGGATCAGCCGGTCGAGCTCCGGCGACACCGCGGCCGTGGCCTGCGCGTGGGCGCACGCTTCGTCGAGCACGTCGATCGCCTTGTCGGGCCGCGCGCGCTCGGGCACGAAGCGATCGGTGAGGACGATGGCGGCCTTGAGGGCGTCGTCGGTGATGGCGACGGCGTGGTGCCGCTCGAGCCGTGGTCGCCGCGCGACCAGCACTTCCCACGTCTGGATGGCGTCGAGCTCCTCGACCAGCACGGGCTGGAAGCGGCGCTCGAGCGCCGGGTCGCCGCGGATCCACTTGTCGTACTCGCTGCCGGTGGTCGCGCCCACGACGCGGATGTCGCCGCGCACCAGCGCCGGCTTGAGCATGTTCGCCGCGTCCATGGCCGCCCCGAGCGCGGTCCCCTGCCCGATCAGATTGTGCAGCTCATCCACGAACAAGATGAGGTCGGGATCTGCCGCGAGGTCGCGCACCAGGCGGCGGATGCGCTCCTCGTACTGGCCGCGGAACGCCGTGCCCGCCAGCAACGCGACGTGGTCGAGCGCGAGGATGCGGGCGTCCTTGAGCGCCGGCGGGACGTCGCCCGCCGCGATGCGCTGCGCCAGGCCCTCGACAATGGCGGTCTTGCCCACTCCCGCCTTGCCGATGAGCGCCGGATTGTTCTTGCTCTGGCGCAGCAGGATGTCCACCACACGCGCGACCTCGGCGTCGCGGCAGCGCACCGGCTCGAGATCTCCCCGGCGGGCCAGCGCGGTCAGCTCGACCCCGACGCGCTCAAGCACGCTCCCGGAGTCGAACAGGCCCTCGAACCCCTCACCCATCGGTCACTCGCCGTGCAGGAAGTGCTGATACCAGGCGATGATGGCGTCCCCCATCACGAACGTCACCGCCGCCCCCAGGGCGAGGAATACCCCGAACGGGACCAGACGCTTTTTCTTGAGCGACAGCGGGACGAAAATCAGGCTGCCGAGCAGCGCGCCGAGGAACACCGTCAGGAGCACGCCCTTCCAGCCGACGAACGAGCCCACCATCGCCATCATCTTGATGTCGCCGCCCCCCATCGCCTCTTCTTTGAACGCCCACTGCCCCACCTGGGCCACCGCGAACAGCAGCGCGAACCCCACCGCCGCGCCCAGCACGGCGGTGAGAAAGCCGTCGGCGCCGCCCGCGAGGGACAGCGCGAGCCCCAGTCCGAGGCCGCCCCAGGTGTATTCGTCGGGGATCAGGTAATGCCGCCCGTCGGTGACGCCGATGCCGAGCAGGATCGTGCCGAACAGCGCCGCGGCGAGCGCGTGCAGCGTGATCCCGTAGAGCAGCACCGCCGCGACCCAGATCGCGCCCACCGCCGCCTCGACGATGGGGTACTGCCGCGAGATCGGCTCGCCGCACCGACGGCAGCGGCCCTTCAAGAGCAGCCACGAAACGACTGGGATATTGTCACGCCAGGCGATGGGCTGCTTGCAGCGGGGGCAGGTGGACGGGGGCTTGATGAGCGACATGTCGACAGGGAGTCGCACGATGCACACGTTCAGAAAGCTCCCGAGACAGAGTCCCAGGAGCGCCACGGCGACGAGCAGAAACGGGTCAACGGCCACGCGTCACCTCGTAGAGCAGAATGCCCGCCGCCACGGCGACGTTGAGCGACTCCGCGCCCTGCGCCAGGGGGATCGCCACGCGCTGCGCGGCGACGGCGTTGAGCTGCGGGCGGATTCCCGCGCCCTCGTTCCCCACGATGACCGCGATCGGCCCGCCGTCGACGCGTGCCCCGTCCCCCTTCCCCGCGCCCCTGCCGAGCGCTCGGTGCAGCGGCGTGCCGTCCGCCGCCGCCGCCCACAGCGTGACCGCGTGCTTCCGCGCCCAGGTGATGAACCCGGCGTCGTCGAGCGACACGACCGGGTGGCGGAACGTCGCACCCATCGCGGCCCGCAGCGCCTTGGGGCTCGTGGGATCGGCGGTGCCGCGCAGCACCACCGTGCCCGCGGCGCCCAGCGCGTGCGCCGTTCGGATCAGGGTGCCGACGTTCCCGGGATCCTGCACCCCGTCGATCACGAGCACCACAGCATCCGGCCGGGGCGCGAGCTCGGTCGCGGCCCAGCGGCGCGGCTCGATCACGGCGATGATGCCCTGGGGCGTCTCCGTGTCGGCGAGCTGGGCGAACGTGCGAGCGCCGATCTCCTCCACCGGAATCGCGTGCCGCTCCAGCTCGGCCACGAGCTCGACGCCCCGCGCCGTGCGCGCCAGGTCGGGAGCGACCAGGGCGCCCTGGAACGGCAGACCGGCCGCGAGCGCCTCCTCCACCAGTCGCACGCCTTCGATCAGGGCGAGCCCGCGCCGGCCGCGGGCCTTGCGGCGTTGGAGATCGCGGATCGTCGATGGCAGATTATTGGCGATGGGTCTCCTCGCGCGTTTCCGGCGGCGGCCGGGCCTTCAATATGTCGAGAAGCGGCAGACGGGCGCTACGTGAAGATCGCCCTCACGATCGCTGGCTCGGATTCCGGTGGCG
>Ga0209158_1001804_pt1 | contig 13868 bp, 10 predicted proteins | sample GraSoiAngelo_140_FD_185897 | JGI IMG/M metagenome (GOLD analysis project Ga0209158, IMG submission 185897) | Grasslands soil microbial communities from the Angelo Coastal Reserve, California, USA - 14_0929_12_30cm (SPAdes) (version 2) | ecosystem: Environmental > Terrestrial > Soil > Grasslands ...
CGAGTTCGCCGATGAAATCGGGGCACGAAGGCGGCGCAGCCTTCTTATCGGCCGTTTGCTCAAGGACCAAGCCGCTGCCGGAGCCTTTGACGCAGGCAAAGGTGCCGTTCAGATTGTGGACCTCGGCGCGCGTGACATCATCGGGCTTGATATGCGTGATCTGCTTATCGCGGAGATCGATGTATTTATCGCTCAGGATTGAATAAAGATTGTCGTTGATCTCGAATACGCCGGGACGCGAAAGATCGCGGGCGTAATAATCGGCGCCCTCCTTTTTCCCCACCTCTAACCGAACGGATTTGCCATCGGCGAGCTTAGCCTGGAAGCGTACGGTGGGCTTATCGAGGCCGTATTTCGCGAGCGCGGCGTTCGTATCGCTGACGAACTTGGTGATCTGGCCGGTGCCGACGGCGCCCAGCAGCGCATCGATTTTGCTGCGGTCTCCGCCGACAGCGCGGGGCTTGTTCAGCGTCCAGTCGTTGTCTTTCTTGGTTCCCGAAACTTCGCCAGAGGAATTCACCAAATCAAAGAAATTTGCGTCGGAGGTGGGGACCGTGGTCAGCGACTTGTCGCGGAAATCATCGGGCGATTTGTCGCTGCTGGTGTAGAGGGTGTCCGGCATCAGCGAAACTTGTTTACCGTCGTCGATCAACGCGTATACCGACGACGCTGAGAAATCCTTGGAACCGAAGCGCAGCTGGTGGCTCGTGCCGTTATTCAACGTGAAATCCACGGTCACAGCGGGATCTTTCAGGCCGAAGGAATTGAGATTGTCGGGAGTCGCGGGAAACGTGCGGTCGACGCTAACGAAGGAGAGCGTGCTGGCGAGGCCATCGAGCGCCGACCCTTCCGCGCGGAGCGAACGGGGCTGGGTCATATACCAGCCGTCGCTCTTGCGTTCAAAACTCATGGCCGTGCCGGCGCGCTGGATTTTGATTTGCTTCACATCAGTTGACGTCAGGGAGAATGCGGGTTTGGAGCTCGCCGAGGAAGCCTCGCTCGCGGGTTTGCGCTTCACATCGTAGAAATAGACAAAGGCCCCCAGAGCCAGGGCCACCAGGAAAACGATTCCGGTGCTTCGCTTCATATGTTTTCCACGGGGCTTTCCATGGGCGTTTTCAACGGCGCCGCAACCAGATGACGGCGCCGCAAATGATCACCAGGCCCGGCAGAAAGAACAAGCTGGCGAAACCCAGCTCCCGCAGCTGCGTATCGGTGAGGATGACGCGCCGGTTGGTGGGATTCTTGGGCCGCACGGAGATGAGGTCTTCATCCTGCGCCAGCCAGTTGATGGCATTCGCGAAAAGATCGCCATTGCGCTGCAAGCCCGCCCATTGGTTGGTGGCGAAGGCCGAATTGCCGATGACCACGAGCCGTGCGCCCTTCGTGTCCGTGCCCGTGCCGACATGGCGTTCCGCGGCCACGCCGAGAGAGAGCGGGCCGGCCTGATCTTTGGCAGGATCGTAGCGGACTTCCTTGGTGTTCAGGTTTGGCACGGTGAAGCTGCGGGCCGAAGTCTTGAGCAACTCGGTACCCTCGGGATCGCTCTTGCCCTTATCTTTCAGGGACACTGTGCGCGCCAAATTGAAAAACGTCATCGTTCCCGCGAAGTTTTGGACGATGGGATTGGGACCGTAGTCCACGACCAGAGGAACGGCGGGCCCGGTGCCGAAGAGCCGGCCCACGCCGCTCGCATCGATGACTACATTGCTGTCCAGAGCAATATTCCAAGCGTCGAGGACGCTATCCACTTTGGGATCCGTTTCGGGATCGAGCAGAAGCAAGGCTCTGCCGCCGCCGTCGAGATACTTGGCGATAAAACCGGCCTCCTGGGGGAAGAGCGACTGCTTCGGGCCGGCATCCACGAGGACGCTGCAATCCGAGGGCACTGCGCCGGAAGAAACTAAATTGACGGTCTTGGTCTGATAGCCTTCGCTCTTGAGCGCTTTGTCGCCACCCTGCAAGCCGTCCTGCTCGCCGGAAGCGATGGATTTCTCGCCGTGGCCTTCGACGAAGCAGATCGTCTTCACGGTCTCGCGGGTGACTTTGATGATCGCGTTGGTGACATCCTGCTCTCCAGTTCCGCTCAGCGTTTCGTTATGGGAGCCGGAGGAGACCACGATATCGTTCATGTGCGTGACGTTATATTGCCGGGCCACCTCGGGCTTTTCCTGCGGATCCACTTCGCGATAGTGCACGTGGCTGCCGGCATTGGCGTATTCGCCGGCCAAATCCTTGAACGTGGGGTCGGGCTGTTTCGCAAAGTGAATGATCTCCACGTCCTTCTTCAGATCGGCCACGGTGCGCCGGGACTGATCGGAAAGCGTATAGAGCTTTTCGCTGGTGACGTCCAGGCGCTTGTGATGGCGATAACCAAGAAAATTGATCAGGCCGAGGACGACGAGCACCAGAACCGTGATGGTGAGCGCATTGGCTCCCAGCTGGGACGAGCGGGCGCTGAAAAACGTCACGAAATCGCGGTAGCTCAGGGCCAGACCGGCAAGGAAGAGGACTCCGCCGCCGATCAAAAGAATTTCGCTCCAGCGCGTGAGCTCGCCCTGGGTGGAATAGCGGACCAACCCGGCCGCGGCCAAGGCAAGACCGAACGCCGCGAGCCAACGCAGCTCTCGCTTCCAGTCCAGCTTTACTGGCATTTTCTCCTCCTTCTACAAAGGCTTCCGGGGCTAAAGCCCCATGAAAACCGAAGCCGTTAACGTCGGAGCTGAAGCTCCGACCCCTTAAAAGCCGCTCGGGACGACCGAGCTGCAAAAGCGCGGCCCGGCGCAGCCAATTTCAAGCGCGCCGCCAGCGCATGGAATCCACGCTGCGGATCGTCAGAAAAACGCCTAAAAAAATGAAACTGAGATAGAAAATCACGTTCGAGGTATCGATCACTCCGCGCGTGAAATCGTCGTAATGGCGAAAAGCAGAAAGATATTCCAAAGCTGAGGCCCAAGCACTGGAAGCCGTCTGGGATCCGAAATCGAGCACCCACAGCAGAAGATTGGCGCCGAAACTCAGTATCACGGCAATGAGCTGGCTTTCGGTTACGGAAGAGAAAAACGAACCGATGGCCAGCAGAGCGGTACCCAGGAGGAAGACTCCGAGATATTCGCTCCCCAGGACCCGCCAGGGCGCGGTGGGCTCGCTATGGTGAAGCATGTAAGCGAACCCAATGGCCGTGGGAAGGAGCATGATCACGAGCAAAGTGATCGAGGCGAGAAATTTGCCGAGGACGATCTGCACGTCCGTGACCGGCGAAGTCATCAGCAACTCCATGGTTCCGCGCCGGCGTTCCTCGGCGTAAACGCCCATGGTCAGCATGGGCGTAAGAAAAAGCAGGAGCGTAGACAACACGCCGAAGAAGCTGCGCATGACCAGGGAAGGAACATCGAACGCCGCACCTCCTCCGAACTGCCCTTCCTCCAAGCCGGCTTCGAAGGCTCGCTGAATGTACAAAGCCAGAAGCTGCGTGAAGAAATATGCCGCCAGAATGAGAAAAACGGCGACGATGACGTAAGCCACAGGCGAAACGAAGTAGTGGCCCATCTCCTTGCGGTAAACGGCGTACATTCCTTTCATAGTTTCTCCGTCTCAGTTTGAACTTGCGGCAGCATGTTCGGACTCTTCCGTGGTGAGCTGGAGGAAAATCTCCTCGAGGCTCAGATTCACGCCGCGCAATTCGTATAACGGCCAGCCCTTGCCGACAATTTTGGCGGCAAGCTGGCTGCGTACATCCTGTCCCGGCGAGACTTCCACCATTAGGGCCACGCGGCCTTTGCCGCCGGCCGGTTCTCCGCTCACCCGGCGCACTCCGGGAACTTCTCGAATAGCCGCGCAGGCGGCATTTTGGTCCGCCTGCACTTCCAGGCGCACGTTCTGCCCGCCCTTGAGCTGCGTGGTGAGGTTGGCCGGCGTATCGATGGCTGCAACACGCCCGCGGTTGATGATCACCACGCGATCGCAGGTCATGCTGACTTCCGGCAAAATGTGCGTGGAAAGAATGATGGTGTGGCTTCCGGCGAGCCCTTTGATGAGGTGGCGCACTTCAATGATCTGCTTGGGATCGAGTCCCACGGTGGGCTCGTCCAGGATGATGACCTCCGGATCGTGCACCAGGGCCTGGGCCAGGCCGACGCGCTGCTTGTATCCGCGCGAGAGGCGCTTGATCAATTCGTGGCGCTTGTCTGTAATATTGGTTTTCTGCAGGGCATCCTCGATACGAGCCCGGCGCTTCTCCGCCGGAACGTTCTTAATCCGGGCGACAAAGTCGAGATAATCGGTGACGGTCATGTCCAGGTAGAGCGGCGGATTTTCGGGCAAGTAGCCGATGCGCTTGCGAACTTCGAGCGAGTCGTTGAAGACGTCGAAACCGGCCACTTGCGCGGTCCCGCTGGTCGCCGGCAGAAAACCGGTCAGGATGCGCATGGTGGTGGTCTTCCCAGCCCCGTTGGGACCGAGGAAGCCCAGAATCTCGCCCTTGTTCACCACAAACGAAACGTGATCTACCGCAGTGTGCTCTGCGAATCTCTTCGTCAAATCCTTTACTTCAATCAACGGTAACCTCCGGCCGCAAACGTGCGCTTGCCTGTCACCGGCGATACTCCCTTATTGTAAAGAAGCAAAACGAAAATGGAAGATTTTCGCCAGAATTCCCTTCGAGCATGCGTGTATTTAAAAATAGATGCAAGGCAAAAGCGGTTGGTTTCCCGAATTTGCGCGATCCGGCCGAAGGGAATCCGGGGCGGCAAACCGGATTCGCGAGGGCCGATTTTGGATCGGTCACGGTGGAAAAAAAGGCGTGAAGAAAAAGCGTGAAAAAAGGGGGTGGAATAAAAGTACAGGTGTCCGCTTACTGCACTTTCGTACAGGGTGTTTTGGCGGAGAAAGTGCTCCAAAATGGTACCGCAAGGAATTTTATATGGACTCATTTAAAAGAAATGATCAACGCAAGAACAAAACGAAACCTGCGCATTTTTCTGGCTGCCGCGGCGCTCTCCGGCTGCGTCACCGTAATCGCTCATTTTCTGCGCCAACTCGGCCTCACCTTTAATCCGGTCCTATGGGCCAGCGCCGAAATCATTGCGGCGCTCCTCGGCTTCACCATTGCAGCAAACATCCTGGTGCGATACTACGGCACCGGCGACCGCTTCTCGTTATTTCTGGGCGCGGCGTTCTGGCTCGACGGATTGATCCAGCTTAGCGGCATCGTGGAGCTTCACGGAGAGTTGTTGAACCGGGCGAACGCCGCGCGCGTTCCGCTTTACTGGATGGCGGGCGGGACACTGTTGGGTGTGCTTTTGTTGGGGGCGATTGGATTCGATAAGTGGCTGCCCTGGCCGCGGGATTCCAAGAGGACCATTCTCGCCGTGCTGAGCGTGGTCGCGGCGATTGCCAGCATGACGGGCATCCTATTTCTTGCGCTGAGCCACGGACCCTTGATTCGGGGCTCTAAGTTGATAGCCCGCCCCTGGGATCTCCTGCCTGCCGGAATGTTCCTGGCGGGCGCCATCCTTTTGTATCGCAGTCCTTATCGGCTGAGCTCCGCCCTGGGAGTCTCTCTGCCGTGGGTGGCGGGAATGAACGCCGCCTGTCACCTTATGGCCACGCAATCGGCGCAGTTGCTCGATGCACCGGCAATCGCGGCGCAACTGCTGAATTCCGCGAGCTATATGATTCTGCTGGGAGCTACGGTGATTGATAACGTGCGGCTCTTCGGCGAAGTCCGCCACCGAGCCATCAGCGACAGCTTGACCGGCTTGGCCAATTACCGCCGCTTTATCGAAGCGCTGCAAAGCGAACTGGAGAGGTCGGGCAGGACCAACCGGCCGTTTTCGGTTTTGCTGATGGATCTGGATAAGCTGAAGGAGATCAACGATCGTTACGGACACCAAACGGGCACGCGGGCCATCTGCCGCGTGGCCGAGGTCCTTCGTCAGCACTGTCGTGGCATCGACACCGCCGCACGGTATGGCGGCGATGAATTTTCTCTGCTGTTGCCGGAAACCAGCGACACCGCAGCGCGACGGGTGGCCTCCAGAATCAAGCGGCATCTGGAGAGCAGCACGGAAGAGCCGAAACTGACGGTGAGCATCGGGGTGGCCACGCACCCGCCCAGCGGCACATCGGTGCAGCATCTGGTCGAATCTGCCGACCAGGAACTTTACGCACAGAAGGCGGCGCGCGGCCGCAAAGTTCACTCGCGGGAGCGCTGAGGGGGCGAAAGCTGCGCGCGCCTTGGCGCGCATTTTCACGCCGCTTCTAGTCACTCAATGCGCAATGGCTCTGGAAACGCCTATATGCATCGAATGGGCGAACGTCGTAGAAGGGGTAGTTGCAAGAAGAGGGGCTCGTCGAGATCGACTGAGGGGGCTCTGCTCGTGTGGCAGGTGCGCCCTCGATGCCATGATGAGAGACCCGCTGACAGCACAATCGCGATTTTGTAAGCCGAGCTCGTTTCGGCATCGGACGGGCGTGCGGTTCACGCAGAGCCTCCTTCTTTTGGCCATTGGCATGGCCATTTCCACAAGCGGACACGCTCAGGAGCAGGCTTGCCAGATCATTCCGTCGGGCCAGGAGTTTTGGATTCGGCTTAGCGAGCCGGTTTCCACCTACAGTTCAAAAAGGGGCGCCACGGTCCAGGCCATCCTTATCGAGTCCCCGCGCTGCCATGAAATCCCCGTTTTTTCCACAGGAACCGCAGTGCAAGGGCATATTGCGCATTTGCGCAGGGTGGGCATGGGGCTTCGGCATGCGTCATCCGCGGTGGCGATCGACTTTGACGAGATCCTGGCCGGCCCCCAACCGCTCCCTTTCAAAGCGCAGGTCGAGGAGGTCGCTAATGGGCGAGAAGATGTAAAACGTGGCGTTATCGAAGGCGTGGCCGGGGAAGAGACGCCCCAAGCGCTTATGACCACGCGCCTGCTTCACCTTCCCTCCTGGAATCCCGAATCTTATTGGATATTTCTCTTGCGGCGCGCAGCCTTTCCATACTCGCCCGAGCCCGAGATCTACCTGCCGCCGGGAACCGATTTACGCCTGCGATTGATGGCCCCCCTGGAGCTCCCTGCCGGCTTGCCGAGCGCGCCACAGACGGACACTCCGGAGGATGGCGCCAAAATCGATACGGGACTGCGCGCCAAGTTACTGGCCCTGCCGGATCGCAGTTCGACTGGCAAAGGCCAACCTTCTGACGTGGTGAATCTCGCCTTCCTGGGTTCCGCGCAGCAAATCGAACAGGCCTTCCGGGCTGCCGGATGGACTTATGGTGATTCCGTCTCCACGTGGTCCGTGCTGCGCGAAATGCGCGCCTTGAGCGTATTAAACAGCTATCCTCACCTGCCGATTTCAAATCAATGGCTCAGCGGAGAGGCGCCCGATTTCACCTTGCAGAAGAGCTTTGACAGCTATCAAAAACGCGAGCACATCAGGTTCTGGAACGAGACCGGCCTCGAGCAAAATCTTTGGGTTGGCGGCGCAATCCGCGAGACGAGCGCTGCCTGGTCATTTCGCAGGCGGAAGTTTATTCATCACGTGGACTCCGATCTGGCTGCAGAACGCGAAAAGGTGGTGCGCGACCTGACCTTGACGGGATGTGTCGCCAATGTTTACCGCGTGCAGCGGGCGAAAGCTCCGGAGCGGCTGAAAAATGCGGGCGGAGACACGCTTCGGACAGACTGGCGAGTGGCAGTCGTACAACTGAGGGACTGCGAAGCGGCGCCTAACTTATTCCTTACGTCAAGCACCGCCTTACCCTCACGGCCCAGAACCAGATGGGCGCGTTTCGTGCGCACTCAGGCACTTTCCATTCACGATCTCTGGCGATCCAACGCGATTTACGCATCCTTTGATTTCAGCCGCATGTTCATCCATTCATTGCAGAATCGGTCTTTGCAAAATCGGCGTATCCGCGAATACGAAGCCGCGGAAAAAAACATCGCTGTTGAGAACACGGCGAGCGGCGCGAATTAAGCGAAGAAATGCTGAGCCCGGAGAGATCCGTGCGAATCTGTCCGGCTCAAATCAGCGGAACGCTCGGCAGGAGGTTCAGGTCCGGGTGCAATGGGCGCTTGGGAGGCAGTACAGGTGCGCGAATTGATTCATTCGAAGTTCCTTACGGTAGGATTTCGTTTTGTTCACATGCCAGATTTGAATCGGTGAAACTTCGCTGGGCGGGGCATACAATGGCATTCGTAAGCTGCTGAGACAACCTGAACGAACCGGGACCGAATCTCGTAACTCATATTCATTACTTGTTAGAAGAGTGGGAAGAAATCGCGTCAATTTTTCAATGGGGTGACCTTGTTAATCCATCGGCTTCGACGGACCCTTCTTTTTTGCACGGCCGGGCTGGCCTGCTCGTTCTTCGGCCTGGCGTTGCCAGCGCAACAGTTAGAGCAGCGGCCGCCTGAACGGCAGCATCCGGAAGCGCCGTCACAATCAGAAAGTCCCGATACTTCAGCTCCTAAATTCGATCCGGAGACCGGTGGATCGAATGACCGTCTCTTTTGGACCCTGCCCAACTTCCTGGCCCTGGAGAATGCCCACAATATTCCGCCGCTCACCAGCGGACAGAAGTTCAAGCTGGTGGCGCGGGGCACCTTTGATCCGGTGGAGTTTCCATTTTTTGCTTTTCTCGCCGGGATCAGCCAGGCGGACAACAGTGAATCGGGTTATGGCCAGGGAGCCGCGGGATTCGGAAAAAGGTTCGGATCAAACTTCGCGGATGGAACGTCGGAGAATTTCTTCGTACAAGCGATTTTCCCATCGCTATTTCGGCAAGATCCCCGTTACTATCAGGAAGGCAGAGGCGGCTTTTGGCGCCGCGCAGGTTATGCTGTGACCCGGACCGCGGTGACTCGCAGCGATACAGGCCATATGGTGTTTAATATTTCGGAGGTTGCAGGCGCCGGGATGGCGGCGGCAATTTCCAATACGTATCACCCCGCAAGCGACCGAACCCTTCCCAACACGGTACAGACCTGGGCCTCCATGATGGGCTGGGACACAGTCTCCAATGTAGTGAAAGAATTCTGGCCCGATATTCGCCGCAAGGTTCATCAAAGAAAGGAATAGGGACCCGGCGGCGGTTTTGAGCGGGAAATTTCGAGAACACGGATTCAGTCCGATGAGGAGTAAGGATATGAAGGCGAAATGGATATTGTTTCTGGGCCTCGGGCTATTGGCCATTCCAGCGCGCGCACAAGATTCCTCGGCACCTACGACGCAAAAAGACAAAGTGAGTTATGGCATCGGGGTTCAGGTGGCAAAGACCTTGAAGGGCCAGGGCGTCGATGTGAATCCTGACCTGTTGATCAAAGGCCTGCGGGACGCGCTCTCCGGCCAGAAGTTACTCATGTCCGACGACGAGCTCAATACCACGATGTCTGCTTTGCAGCAGGAAATGAACCAGAAGCAAATGCAGGAGCGGCTCAAGCAAGCGGACGACAACAAGAAGGCCGGCGATTCGTTCCTGGCCGATAATGGCAAGAAACAGGGCGTGGTCACATTACCGAGCGGATTGCAGTACAAGATTCTGAAGCCCGCCGAGGGCAAAAAGCCAACCGATGCCGACACGGTCAGCTGCAATTACCGGGGTACTCTTATCGACGGAACCGAATTCGATAAATCCGAAGCGGGTCAGCCGGCGACCTTTGAGGTTGGCATGGTCATTCCCGGGTTCAAAGAAGCTCTTAAGCTCATGCCGGTCGGCTCCACGTGGCAATTCTTCATTCCACCCAATTTGGCCTATGGCGAACGCGGCGCCGGCAACGTGATTGGGCCGAATACCACGTTGATTTTTGAAGTCGAATTGCTTTCCATCAAAGACAAAACCGCCAATCCTTAATCCGCATTCGCAGGCGTTCAGCACCCGCTGGTGAGGTTCGGTTCGCAAGCAATCCCGCTTGCCAGCCTCGAGCTTTGCTCGATGCCTGACTCTCCTGCATGGTAGAGTGTTGGCCGTATCCGGAGGCTGAAAAGTCTGAGTCCATGCGAACCATCACTCTCGAAGAGCACTTTGCCACCCCTGATTTTTTAAAGGCAACTATGCCCCTCGTGCCGGCGGGCCGGGTTAATTTCGTGCAGGCTGTCGAGAGCAAGTTGCTGGACCTGGGGCAAGGTCGCATCGCAGAGATGGACGCGGCCGGCATCGACGTGCAGGTGCTGTCCCTGACGGGCAACGGGATGGACTTGTTAGATGGCCCGACCGCAACTGCCTTGGCCCGCGACGCCAATGACAAACTGGACGCCGCCGTGCGGGCTCACCCCAAGCGTTTCGCGGCTTTTGCCGCGTTGGCTTTGCAGAATCCAGAAAAGGCCGCGGCTGAATTCGAGCGCTGCGTGCGGAAATTAGGATTCAAGGGCGCGCTTGTGCACGGGACGACGAAAGGCATGTTCCTTGATGATCCGCAATTCACGCCCCTGTTTGAAGCGGCGCAGGCGCTCGATGTGCCCATTTACCTGCACCCCTCGCCGCCGCCAAAACCAGTTCAGGAAGCATATTTTGGCGGACTGCCCGGCCAGGTCGGTTTCTTCCTTGCCACAGCGGCGTGGGGATGGCACGTCGAGACCGGAACGCACTGCCTGCGCCTCATGGCTTCCGGCCTATTCGACCGCTTTCCCAAGCTGCGGATCATCATCGGGCATATGGGTGAGGACCTGCCGTTCTCCATCGCTCGAGCGGAAATGATCCTTTCGCGCGACTCCAAGCATCTCCAACGGCGCGTCGGCGAATACTTCCAGGAGCACTTCTATATCACGACCAGCGGATACTTCACCGTACCGCCCTTCCTGTGCACTTTGCAGGTCATCGGAGCGGATCGCATCCTCTTTTCCGTGGACTACCCTTACAGCCCGAACGCCGCCGGACGCAACTTTTTGAATGCGCTGCCGGTCAGCCCGGAGGACCTGGGCAAAATCAGTCACGGCAACGCCGAACGGCTGCTGAAGCTCTGAATAGAATCTGTATGAGATCGCCGGAGCTGCTCTCAGGTCTTGGGCGATGCCGGATCAGGCGTAAGCGTCACCTGGGGCATCGGCCGCAAGGGCATTTTAGCGTCTGGCGGCGCAGTAAATTCCTCTTTGAATCCGTCCTCATAATACTGGTAGAACTTCCAGAGCATGTTCGGATTGCCTTCTTTGGGATTGATGGCCAGCATGCCGAATTCGACGAATTCGTATGGCTCAATGCGGCCGATCCAGAAGGCGCCGACGATCTTGCCCTTGGCATCTTTTTTGAAGTCGATCTTCCAGCCAGGCTTGAACTCGAAATCATAGACGTCCAGGCCCGCCGGGAAGTCGCCTTCCACGCGGATCGTAGGGGACTGGCGTTCGTTGGGAACGCGCATGGTGTACTTCTCTCGTGCGCCAAAGGTAGATTGCATGGGATAAATCCTGATGTGGCCGAAAACGACCGGGGCCGCGAGCAAGGCTAGCAGGCTGCCAAATACCACAAGACGAAGCCGAGACGGGCGAAGGTGCATGGGTCCTCCTCTGCCGCTGACCCGCTCTGTTGAGAACGCCGCAGGCGGGATAAGCTGTGCCTATTAGCTATTCCAATATTCGCGGCGAGTCAAGAGGATGAATGCAATTGACGTCCTTCGGCAGGGCCTTTTTGGTTCGGAATACTGGCTCGCTCGATTTGCGTTTCAGCGAGGCCTGGCGCTTATTTACCTCATTGCTTTTCTGGTGGCGCTCAACCAATTTCGCCCGCTTCTAGGCGAGCGGGGACTTCTGCCGGTTCCGCAATTTCTGCAGTTCGTAAGCTTCAGAAGGGCCCCGAGTATTTTTCATTTTTATTATTCTGACAATTTTTTCGCCGCCGTTAGTTGCGCGGGCATTTTGCTCTCGATCATCGGGCTGACATCCTTGTCTGAGCGAGGCCCTTTGTGGGTATCCATTGCCGTGTGGAGCCTGACGTACGCGCTCTACCTTTCCATCATGAATGTGGGACAGACGTTTTACGGATTCGGCTGGGAATCCATGCTCCTGGAAGCAGGCTTTCTGGCCATTCTCTTAGGCCCGAACCGAATGGCTGTTCCGGTGCCGATTATCTTTCTCCTGAGATGGATGCTTTTTCGGGTCGAGTTTGGTGCCGGACTCATCAAGCTGAGAGGAGATCCTTGCTGGCGCAATCTGACCTGCCTGCAGTATCATCACGAAACTCAGCCTCTCCCGAATCCGCTCAGTTCGTATTTCCACCACCTGCCGAAGTCATTTCACAAGCTGGAGGTGCTGGGAAATTTCGCCGCGCAGCTCGTGGTTCCCTGGGGTCTTTTCCTTCCGCAACCAGTGGCCGGCATCTCCGGAGCCCTGATCATCCTGACGCAGATGTGGCTCTTCATCAGCGGAAATTATTCCTGGCTGAACCTGCTGACGATGCTTTTGGCCGTTCCCAGCTTTACGAACGCGCAGCTTCGCCCCATTCTCCGGATGCCAGCACCGGGCGGCCTCTCTGCGCCCGTGGCTTATGAATGGGTGATTGTGGCGTTCAGCGCTGTGGTCATGGTCTTGAGCTACTGGCCCGTGCATAACATGCTTTCACGCCGGCAGATCATGAACACCAGCTTCAATCCCTATCACCTGGCGAACACGTATGGAGCCTTCGGAAGCGTCACCAAGGCTCGTTACGAAATCGCGATTGAAGGCACGGAAGAGGAAGCCGTGCGCGGGCAAACGAAATGGAAGGAATATGAATTCAAAGCCAAGCCGGGCAATCCGCGGCGCAGGCCAGCTCAAATTGCTCCCTACCATCTCCGGCTGGATTGGCTGATGTGGTTTGCGGCGATGTCACCCGTCTACGGCTACCGGGAGCATCCCTGGTTCATCATTCTCATACAGAAATTGCTGCAAAATGATCCCTCGACGCTGAAATTGCTGGCCGGAAATCCGTTTCCCCAAGGGCCTAAAGTGATTCGAGCGCGCCTCTATCATTATCGATTTGCGACCGCCAAAGAACGGCGCGAAACAGGTCAATGGTGGGTGCGTACGCCGGCTGGCGAATATCTGCCGCCCGTCTCCATCCGCCCCGGTGCTGATTGATTTGACCGCGTCCATGAATGATCGAAAATCCACTCATGCGCTGAACCGGCCGGGCTATGTTCCCGTCCATTTGGGGGGGCGCTTATTCAGAAATGCGTCCATGCCTTCGCGAAAATCGCGGCTCATGTAACACATCAGAATCAGTTTGTGATCTTCCTCGGGACTCATTTTCTCCTTGATGCGGCGCAGCGCCTCCTTGGTAGCGCGCAAAGTGAGTGGCGCTTGCGACGCGACGGTTCGAGCCAGCTCGCTGGCACGGCTTTGCAAGGTCGCGTAATCGGGTAGCACTTCGCTCAGCAGTCCGATCGCGTGCGCCTCGCCGGCATGGATTAAGCGGGCGGTGTAGATGATGTCCTTCACACGCGCCGCCCCAAGCAGGGATACCAGCCTTGCGTAATTCGACATCGACAGGCAGTTGCCTAAGGTGCGGCCGATGGGCATGCCAAAGCGGGCACTCGAGGCGCCAATGCGCATATCGCAGCAGACTGCAATCGCGGCGCCGCCGCCAGTGCATGCCCCGGCGATAGCGGCGATGGTGGGAACGCGGGAACGCTCCAAAGCATCGAGGATGCGATCCATGCGCGCTTCATAGTTCAGGGCGTCCTCGGCGCGGGAGAAAGACCTGAACTCGGAAATATCGGTTCCTGCCGCGAACGCTTGTTCTCCTGCGCCCGTCAATATCAGGGCTTTGAGGGAGGAATCGTTCTCCGCCTGCTGGAGGATTTCTGCAAGGCGCTCGTACATCCGGAAGGTGAGAGCATTTCGGGCCTCCGGGCGATTGAAGATGATGCGACCCACGCCATCATTGACTTCATAGAGAAGCTCTT
>Ga0209158_1001807_pt1 | contig 13842 bp, 11 predicted proteins | sample GraSoiAngelo_140_FD_185897 | JGI IMG/M metagenome (GOLD analysis project Ga0209158, IMG submission 185897) | Grasslands soil microbial communities from the Angelo Coastal Reserve, California, USA - 14_0929_12_30cm (SPAdes) (version 2) | ecosystem: Environmental > Terrestrial > Soil > Grasslands ...
CACGCGCAAGGACCTCCTGGCCGTCGGGAACGAAGCCCGCGCGCGGCTCGATTCCGGCGTGAAGGACGGCCGGCTCTACGGCGCGATGACGGCACAGGCGATCGCGATGAAAGCGGACCATGCGATCGAACTCGCGGAGACCCAGGGGCTCGGCTCCCTCCGATTGTATTTCGGGAACATGGAGAAGGATCCGAAAACGAAGGCCGACGTCCAGTTCCTGAAGCACGCGAAGGTGCAAGAGGCGATCCAACTCGCCGAGGCCACGGAGGTCGAGCACCCGAAGCTCGCGAAGACCGGCTGGATCGTCCGCAAGCAGTTCATGGAGAAACCGGACTCCAAGATCATCGTCTTCGCCCACTACCGCCAGACCGCGGATCGGATCACGCAGGAACTCGCCCGCATCCCGAGCGTGCGGCCGATGCGGTTCGTCGGGCAGGCGTCCCGCGGAGAGGACATCGGCCTCTCGCAGAAGGAACAAGTCGACATCCTGGAGAAGTTCCGCGCCGGACAGGTGAACGTCCTCGTCGCCACGTCGATCGGCGAGGAGGGCCTCGACATCCCGCAGGTCGACCTCGTCGTGTTCTACGAGCCGGTGCCCTCCGAGATCCGCACGATCCAGAGGCGCGGCCGGACCGGACGCAGCGCCGCGGGCCGGGTGATCATGCTCGTCACGAAGGATACGCGCGATGAGGCGTATCTGTACAGCGCCCGTCGCAAGGAACGAAAGATGCATGTGGAGCTCGACCGCCTCCGGAAGGATCTGAAGCAGAAGATCTTCGTCGGGGAGCCGAGCGGGGAGACGTTCGTCGCGGCGGCACCGGAGCGGCGGATCGAGGCGTTGCGAGCGCAGTCCCGCGAGCCGCCGCCGCTTCCGGAACCACGCCCGCGCGCATCGAAGAAAGGACAGACCACGGTCGAGGATTTCTGACCGCGAATCCGTCTTGATTTTATACTTCGGATGTCCGTATCGAACCCCGGGCCATCCGATGATTCATTGCCCCGAGTGCGGGTGGGAAATCGACCCGGACGACGAGATGTGCCCGAACTGTGGGGCGTACCTCGCGGACTACGAGAACCTCGAGCCGTCCGAGGACGGAACGTAATCAGCCTCGGAACATGTCGCGGCCCGCGCCCTTCAGGAACTCGCCGAAGCCGCCGCTCGGCGCGGGGATGTCCCCGCGCACGACCTCTCCGGACGCCGCATCGAGCAGGATCGTGTACGACCGGGTTCGGTACTCGTAGGTCGAGAACCAGATCGGCGCGTGGAGGAACTCGGAGTCTTTGACGTCGACTTGTGTGCGGGCATCTTCGATCACGTCGACGAGATCCTTCAGCAAATCGCGCTGATGGCCGTCGACGTCCTCGCGGGTGAGGCGCTCCGCCTCGTCCTCGTCGACCTCCGCGTTCAGGAAGCGGGAGTCGCGCACCATGCCGCCAGTGTCGAACGGGACTTTTAGGCCGAGCGGCAGCTTGTACTCTCGCGTCGGGAAGTCCCCGGAGCGGCGGCCGAGGACCTTCCAGAAATAGTCGCGGCGAAGGTCCCCGGTCCGTCGTTCGTTCGTCCCAGTGCGCGTGAGGACGCCGGCGTAGGCCGTCGTCGCGTCGACCTCGAACACGTAGAACGGCAGGTAGACGCATTCGAGCGACGTGATCCGAGCGGCCCGGCGGAGGTCGTCCGGTTTCATGACCCCGCCCTCCATCCAACCCTGGATCGCCCGCAAGGCGCCGTCGCGGTCCATGCGGGCCGCGAGCATCGAGTGCGTCAAGACGAACGGCTTGTCGCCGCGGATGCGCGACGCCGTGCCGCAGTACGGGCACGTCACGATCACCTCGCCCGTGGTCAGGTTCAGCGGTCCGCCGCACTTCGGGCAGTTGATCGATGTGACGAGCTCGGGCATGCCGACACAACACTCATGGGGAGGTCGAATATAGAGGCTTCGTGGGAAGTCTCAACGCCCTTCGGCGCGGCAGTCTCCTGACCGTCATCCTGCTGTTCGCGCTGCTCTCCCTCCTGCTGCTCGTGATCCTAGCGATCGCGGACTACGCGCTCCAGACGCAGGCCTTCCCCGGCGCGTTCGCGATCGTCGTCGGCTTGGCAGTCCTCTTCATTTTCTTCCAGTGGTTGATCTCGCCCGCGATCGTCCGATGGGCGATTCGCGATCGACGTGCGATCACCGCCGAGACGAATCCGTGGGTCTATCGGACCGTCGAAGAACTCGCGAGGCAGGCCGGCGTCCCGACGCCGAAAATCTGGGAGAGCGGGGACGCTTCGCCAAACGCGTTCGTGTTCGGCCGGACGATCTCCTCGGCGGAACTCGTCGTCACACAGGGCCTCTTGGAGCGCCTCAATCAGGACGAGATCCGTGCGGTGCTCGCGCACGAGATCGGGCATCTGCGGCACCGCGACGTGATCATCATGACGCTGATGTCCGCAGTGCCCCTGATCGCGTACGTGATCGCGCGCCTGGGCTTCGAGGCGCTTCGCGGGAACGTGCGCGTCCGCGGAAAGGGGGCGGGCCAAGCCTTCATCATCATCATTGCCTCCGCGATCGTCTCCTACGCGGTCTACCTCGTGGCTCAATTGCTCGTCCTGTACCTCTCGCGCACCCGCGAGTACTACGCCGACGCGTACAGCGGTGCCGCGACTCGGGACCCGCACTTGCTCGCCTCGGCCCTGACGAAGATTGCGTACGGGCTGTCGCTCGCCCGGCCCGACGCGGAGCCGTCGGGCCTCCGGGCGTTCATGATCGGCGACCCGGTGAAGGCGGGAGAGGATTACCAGGAACTTCAGGACCGCATGGGCCGCTACGATTTGGACCGCGACGGGCAACTCGATGCATACGAGCTGCAAAAGGCGGTCGAACAGGAGCGGAAGAGCCATTGGCGCCGCGCGAACGAGCTGTTCGGCACCCACCCGCCGACGTACAAGCGCATCCTCGTCCTCGAGGAAATGGAAGAGGAGATCAAGAAGGGCGGCCTTCCGCGGAACATCTACAAGTTCGTGTGAGCCCACCGCGAATGGAGCGGACTCCTCGCCCTTGGAACCGTCCGGACCCTAGGGAATGTACTTGCGCTGGGCCCGGCGGATCGCGTCCTTCTCCGCGTCCCTCGCCATGACGAAGATCGCCCCGAGGACGATCATCACGAGGATCGACAGGAGGATCAGGTACATGAGTTTCGCGAAGTCGTTCGAGCCGCCCGTGAAGATCGAGCCGTAGAAGCTGCCCGCCCCGACGACGAAGAAGCCGCCGGCCAAGGGGCGCGCGATCGTCCGGTCGTGCGTCGCCGCGTACATCATGTAGAAGCCGAGGGCGAAGACCATCGACGTGAGTCCGGTCCACCAGAGGCGCTCGTCGATCCGGAGCGCCGGGGCGACGAACAAGATGTAGGCGAAGATCGCCACGAGGACGATCGTCGCGATCGCCCCCATCGCCAGGAGGACCGTCGTCGACAGCTTGGGCACTGTGGGCCCGCTCGGAGCGGGGGCCGGGGGTTGCTCCATGGGATCAGCTCTGGACGACCGGCTTCCCGCACTCCGGGCAGAACTTCATGCCGCCGGGGACCTCGTGGCCGTCCGGGCACTTGAGCGTCTGGGCTGCGCCGCACTCCGGACAGAATTTCTGTCCGGGCCCGACCATCTTTCCGCACTTGATGCACGGCTTGCTGCCCGCGGCGATTGTCGTGTCGGCACCGCAGTTCCCGCAGAACTTCGTCGTCACGGCGTTCATCGTGCCGCACTTCGGGCACGGCCGCTGTTGGGTCTGCTGCTGCTGGGCGATCATCCCGGGCATCTGGGACGCCATCCCGTAGCCCATGCCGATGCCCGCGCCGAGGCCCACGCCGGTGCCGGCGCCGCCCGAGGGGTTCGACGCGGCGGCCTTCATCGAGTCCGCGAAGGCGAATTGCTGGTACGCGGCCGCGTTCGTGCGGCCGAGCACCTTCGCCGACGCCATCTTCTCGAGGGCTTCCTTGATCGACTCCGGCAGCGGGATGTTCAGGCCGCTGATCTGGAGGATCTCCAGGCCGAGGGTCGCGAAGTGAGGCTTCGAGTTCGCGAGCGTGCCCTGTTCGATGTCGTTGAGGCTCGCCGCGAAGTCGACGACCTTCAGGCCGTTCGCCTTCATCTTGCCGAGTGTGACGTTCAGTTGTTTCATGAGCTCGTTCTTGATGCGGTCCTCGACTTCCGCGGAGGTCGCCGCGCCGAACGTCCCGACGAACTGGTTGATGAACGTCTCCGGGTCCTTGAGCCGGTACCGGAAGTCCCCGAAGGCGCGGAGCTGCACCATGTCGAAGTCCGGGTCCTGGAACAGGAACGCCTCCTGGGTCCCGAACTTCCCATCGAAGATGCGCTTCTGGAGGTAGTAGACCTCCGCCTGCTGGACGACGCCGGAGAGGGCCTGGATGAGCTTGCCCAGGATCGCGACGTTCTGGGACGTCAGCGCGTACCGGTCCGGGCGGTCCAGGTATGCGAGGACCTTCCCGTCGCGGTAGAAGACCGCGATCTCGTCCTCCCGGACGACGATGTTGTCGTTCATCCGGATGTTCCGCGGGACCTTCCACATGATGTTCTGTCGCTTGAACTGGTCGTCCCAGGCGACCGTCATGGCGCCGACGATGCCTTCCTTCCGGCCCGCCGTCTGATCCGTCCGCCGTGCACCGCCGAAGAAGAACGAAATCGGGATCATGTCTTCACCTCACCTGGATGCCGGTCACCGCCATCGTCCGGTTCTTCCACGCGGTCTCGAAACCCGCGATTGCCTCGCGGCACGCCTTCAGGGAGGCGTCGTAGCTCTTCGGGTCGCCCGCATCCCGGATCATCGGGACGACCGCGGCGGCCTTGTCGAGCGAGTCGAGCATCGCGTAGTCGTATTCGTACAGCTTGTCGAGTTCCGTCTCCTTGATCTGGATCGTCGCGCTGATGCCGGAGTACCCGCCTTCCGCGTGACGCACCTTGGCCTCGAGGCCTTCGACCGTGAAGATGATGTTGCCGATGCCCTGGAGGCCCTGGATCTTTCCCTCCATCGCCAGGCCGTCGCGGATGTCCTCGAGTTCCCCGCGGACGCTCTTCAGCTGATTCGCCAATTGGATGCGGAGCAGGTTGTCCGCCGCGCGGATGTCCTCTCGCCGCCGGTAGCCGGCGTAGCCGGGGATCACCAGCTGGATCTTCTTGAGCAGTCCTCGGTCTTGTTCGACTCGGTCGCGGATATCGGGCATGTTCGGTTTCTCCGAGCGTTCGCCTTATCATTTGCTTGGATATGTATTTAGGGGTGTCGATGGAAATCCGAGGGCGTTCCGCGTTTCACCACAGGGAGAACCCGGGCCGCTCGCCGTCCATCACGCCGCCGGACGAGCCGTCGACGAGGATGAACATCTGCTTTCCCTTGTGCGCGTACTCCATGAACCATACCGGCGCGTGCAGCAACTCGCCGTCGTACGTCGTCGGGTAGACCTGGATCGATTCGAGGTTGTCGACGCGCGTCTTCGCCTGCTTCTCCGCGAACTTGTGGGCGAGCGCCGCGGCTTGGGATTTCGCCTCCGCCTCGGTGACGTCGCCGCTCTGCACGTCGACGCCGCCGGTTTGGCGCTTGTCGAAGTTCATCTTGTTCTGCAGCTGGAACTGGAATCCGTCGTCCGGCTGGTACTTCACGTATCCGCGCACCGCGACGATCGGGATGTTGTACTGCATCTGGATCCGGTCCCGGACCCGGATGACCTGCGGTTGCGTGTTGACCGGCTGATTCCTATTCTGGGAACCCGCGGCGGCGGCCGCCATCGTCAGGGCGAACAACGCCGCACCCGCGGCTTTCTTCGCGCCGGAATCGCCGTGGGCCATCATGCCGACGCCCGCGCCCGCTCCGACGTTCTTCGTCCCCTGGAAGTCGGCGACCACGGAGGTCGGGACGATCCAGTACGGAACATAGCGGAGGGTGACTTGACCGACATCCGAGCGTTCCGCGACCTTGCGGCGGAACAGACCCTTGTTCAGCCACTTCCCGCCCGCCTCGAGGGCGGACTCGTTCGAGAGTTTGTTTTCCAACATGTAGTGCTTCTGGATCATTTCGGCCGCGCCGCCGGCGCCCATCGTCGTCACGGCGCCGCAATATGCACACACGACCAGGGCGAGGCCGGACCCCGGGGTCAGAGGCGCGCCGCACGAGCTGCACTTCAGGGACTGCGGCATCGCCGGAGCCCGGACCTGCTGCACGGGGGCGTTCGGGTTGTACGGCTGGCCCATCGGCGTCGCTCCCGGGACGCCGGGCGCCGGAACGGGATAGCCGGGAGCCGGGGGCACACTGGGCGCGACTTGCGCGGTAGCGACGACGCCTTGCTTGGCGCCACAAAGGTTACAGAACACCGAGCCGTCCGCGATACGTCCACCGCACTGATTGCAGAACAGGGAGAGGCCTCCGATTCGGGAGACGAGGCATCGTCGGCTTACTTAAGAATTTCCCTCTGAGTTTTCGGGTCGGTAACTCCGAGAAGCCCGACGCGAACCGGACCGCAAACCTATTCCGGCGGGAGCCCGTGTTCGCCGTCGAGATCCCGAGGCCGCCAACTTGGCCGGATTCGCGACCCGCAAGCTGATGGCATTCTTCAACCTCGGCCCGGGGGACATCCGTAATCTCTCGTTCCTTTATTTCGCGACGTTCATCATGCGCGCCGCGGCGTTCGCCGGGGTCGCGGTGATGCAGGACGTGATGCATGCCCTCGATCCCCTTTGGCGGGGCGTCCTCTTCGCGGTCTACCCGCTCGCCGAAATCGCGACGGTCGGCTACCTCGGCGCGTTGTGCGACCGGATCGGGCGCAAACGTATCCTCGTCTTCGCGCACCTGGTGACGGCCGCCGCTGTCTTCCTGTTCATCCTGAGCATCGGCGTCGATCCGAGCGTCAGGCCGTATCTCGTCGCGGTTTTCTTCGCGATGTTCGGGATCGGCGCGGCAGCGAAGGTCGCGTCGACGCTCGCGATGATCAATGACCATTCGAACCGCGCGAACCGGGCCCAACTCATGGCGTTCTTCGACCTCGTGACGTTCGGCGGCCTCGTCGCAGGGTTCGGAGCGGCTTTCCTGGCGATCCATTCGTTCCATGTCGCCGACGCAATCGTCCTCGCGGTGGGCGGCCTCGGCGTCACGGTGAGCGTCGTCATGGTCCTGGTCCTCGTGCAGGAAACCCCCTTCACCCCGGACCTGCAGCGAGGGACGATCGACCTCTTGCGCACCGTGCTACGGAACAAGGACATCCAGCGACTCCTGCCGGTCTACATCCCCGTCGTCGCGCTCTACGGATACGTCCTCACGTTCACCGACAATTTGCTCGGGGCCGGAACCGGTGGGTCCGGGGATACCAATCTACTCCTGATCGTCGTCGCGTCGCTCGGCATTCCCCTTGGCCTCTCCCTTGCGGTGAGCGGCCGGCTTTCCGATCGCGTGCGGCTGCGACGGCCGTTCATGGGCCTGGGGCTCGCGTGTTTCGGCGGGCTCTCGATACTCCTCGCGCTCGCCACACGGCCCGGCAGTACCGACCTCGAGCAGCTCGTCTCCCGATGGCCCTTGATCGTCGTCCTCGCCGCCGGTGCCGGGACGTTCCCGCCCGCGGCCCTCGCCTACCTAGGGGACATCGTCGAGCACGCCGTGACCGGAACCACGTTCGGAATCTACTCGATCATCTTCGGATCCGGTCTCATCGTGGGACCGGTCCTCGGCGGCGCCTTGACGCAGGCGCTCGGTCCGATCGCGTTCGCGGTAATTGCGCTCGGCCTCATCGGAATCTCCGGGGCCGGCGTGTTGTTCATCCGCGAGCCGCTGAAAACGCCGCGCACCCTGGTCGTGCCAGAGACTCCGATCCCACCGGAAACCCGCTGACGCGATCCGTCACGCGTTCCTGATTCTGACGACGCCGAATTGAAGTACCCGCGGTTTCGTCGGACGGAGCGTGTCCTCGAGTACGTCCAGCCTGTTGGATCTCGACCCGATCGCCTACTTCGCGATGGGCGGCTTCGCCCTGTTCTTCGGCATGTTCTTCCTCGTCCTGCTGTACGACATCCCGCTCTTCCTGTACGTGTGCGGTCCGATCACGGTCATCCCCGGGCTCATCGCGATCGCCGTCGGCGTGCGTCAGTGGCGCCGTGAACGGACCGTCGTCGAGTTCGCGAACTGGGCGAAGTCCCAGCGGCGCATCAAGATGGATCTCATGGCGCAGCGACTCGGCAAGACCCGCTTCGAGACGGAGAAGCTCCTGGGGAAGGCCCTCAACGAGGGTCTCGTCAAAGGCGCCATCGACCGGACGACCGATGAATTCGTCTCCCAGGACGCGCTGAAACAGGAGCACTTCGTCGGCACGTGCCCGAACTGCGGTGGCAACGTCGACACGTGGTACTTCCCGGAGGAACGCGTCGTGTGCCCGTACTGCGAGCGGGTCGTCGCCCTCCCGGCGGACGCCTGATTTCCGCGGGACGCGACCCTTAAATAGCACATGACTTTTAGAGCGCACCCTACCGGGGTCGCTCGTTGGCACGGGGTCTGTTCGCAGCGCGCAAACTGAAGGGCGAACGCCAGACGCGACGGTGGTCGGACCGATATTACAAACGCCGCGTCCTGCATTTGAAAGAGAAATCGGACCCGCTCGAGGGATCGCCGCAGGCGAAAGGCATCGTGCTCGAGAAGGTCGCGATCGAAGCGAAGCAGCCGAACTCCGCGCTGCGCAAGTGCGTGAAGGTCCAGCTCATCAAGAACGGACGGCAGGTGACGGCTTTCGCGGTCGGCGACGGTGCGATCAACTTCATCGACGAGCACGACGAGGTCCTCGTCGAGGGGATCGGCGGCCGCATGGGCCGGTCGTACGGCGACATCCCGGGCGTCCGATACAAGGTCATCCAGGTGAACGGCGTGAGCCTGGACGAGCTGGTCCGGGGCCGCAAAGAGAAACCGGTGAGGTAGGCCCGTGGAACCCGAGACTCCGCCTCCGCCGCCTCCGGAAACCGAACTCCCGCCGCCCCCGCCGGAACCGCCGGCAAGCGAGCCCGCACCGCCGGCCGAAGTCCCCGGCGAAACGGTCCCGGCTGAGGAGGCCCCTCTCGAGAAGCCGAAACGGGAGCCGAAGAAGCCGAAGAAACGGCCCAGCTATGAAATGAAGCTCTTCGAGAAGTACGAGCTCAATGACGTCGTCGTCCATGACGCCGGCCTCGCGAAATACATGAACCTCTCTCCGATCGTAATCCCGCACACGGGAGGGCGCTGGGCCAACAAGCCGTTCGGCAAGGCGAAGGCGAACCTCGTCGAGCGGCTGATCAACAACATGATGCGCACCGAGAACTACACCGGGAAGAAGTCGAAGTCGTATCGGGTCGTGCGAAGTGCGTTCGAGATCATCGAGAAGCGAACCCAGAAGAATCCGGTCCAGGTCCTCGTGGACGCACTGGAGAAGGCGGCGCCCCGCGAGGAAGTCACCCGCCTTCGGTTCGGTGGGATCTCGGTACCGCGGGCCGTGGACGTCGCACCGTCTCGTCGTCTCGATCTCGCTCTCCGGAGCATTTGTCAGGGAACCGTCAGCGCGACGTTCAAGAATCGCAAGCCGGTCGAGGAGTGCCTCGCGGACGAAATCCTGCTTGCCGCGAAGGGCGACATGCAGAGCTCCGCGATCGCGAAGAAAGAGGAGTTGGAGCGAGTCGCGTCGTCGGCACGATGATTCGCTCCCCTCCAGACCGAAGCCTTAATTAGGTTCGGTCTTCTGCGACATTCCTTGTTCACATCCAGGAGCCCGAGCGATGGGACGTAAGGAAGAAAACATCAAGAAAGCGCAGGCGTTGCTTCATCTCAAAGACCGCATCCGCAACATCGGGACTGCGGCACACATCGATCATGGAAAATGCAATGGGCCCGAAACGCGTTTGTGGGTGAACGGCCAATGGATTCGCGCAGAAGACCTCTGGCTTAGGTTCGCGAATCGATCGCCCGTGCCGAATGCCTATGGCGCGGACGTACGGGATGTCCGAGCAGACTCGCTTTGGACGCAATCGCTCGATCTCCAATCGGGCAAGGCAAGCTTCGCCCAGATTACCCACGCTTGGCGGCTCCGTGCGACGGAACCGCTCGTGGCAATCGAGACCAGGGACGGCAGACGCATCCGGACGACACCTGAACACCGCTACGTTGTTGCCAACGAAGACGGGCTGGTTTTCCAGGAGGCCAGAACGCTATCGAAGGGAGACTACCTGGCGGTTCCTAGGCGGCTCCCCTCGCGTGACGACGACCGGGATTGGACTGATCTAGAAGAGGCGATCCTCCAAAGGCTGGTATCTGATCCGAAATTCCTGTTCTACATTTCTCAAGGTTCGGAGGATTCCCACGAAGGCGGCGGCCCTCTGCGGGGGAAGGCCCTGCTCAACAAAGGGAACGGGCATGTTTCTTCAGAGATGTACCATGAAATCGAGGCCATTTCCATTCGCGAACCCGGAATCAGGAGGCGGGAGTCGCGGAGGATCCGACTGCCGAAGCGCGACGAGCTGGAAGGTTTCTTCTGGCTACTTGGCCTCCTCTATGGAGACGGAGACGGACTCGCGCGGATTCACATGGCAGACGATGAGATGATCGGCCGCGCGCGCGATGTTGTAAACCGACTCACATCCTGCGCAAACATCTCTCGTTATCCCGAGCGAGTCGCTCACCTTAACCCGGGTTCCACCGCCTTCCACCGGCTTCTCCAGTCGGTCTTCGGCTATCCCAACCGAAGGAAGGCGTGGTCCATTCGGCTGCCCGACCTGCTCTACACAGCCCCATTACCACTCGCCGCGGCGTTCGTGCAAGGCTATTTCGATGCGGATGGTACGGTCGAAAAGGCCCGATCAGCGGTATCGGCTACCAGCGTGTCTGAGGAGTACTTGGACGGGCTCCAACTCCTTCTACTTCGGTTCGGTATCCGCGCGATCTTGCTTCGCCGCAAAGCGAAGAACACTCTGTATGTATCGGGTAAGAAGAATCTGGAGCGGATGCCGCTATTCAGCGACCCCGAGAAGGTCGTGCGGCAGCACAGGCTCGAAGGGAAAGCGAGTACGTCCTACGTCGTCGACCTGCTACCCGTTGACTGGCGGAAGCTGGCGCCGAACGACTGGAAGAGCCGATTCTACATGGCGGCGGGCCAGAGGCCCTCGGCACATTCTCTTCTGACCATGGCCGACGTAGACCTCTCAACGGTTGACGCATTGTTGAGCGATGACCTCGCATTCGTTGAGGTCAAGGAGGTTCGCCATTCCACGACGGAGTGGGTGTACGACTTCTCCGTCCCCGGCCCACAGAATTTCGTTGCCGAGGGTCTCTTCGTCCACAACACGACCCTCTCCGACTCCCTCATCGCGGGCGCGGGGATGATCTCGGAGGAGCTCGCGGGTCAACAACTCTTCATGGACTACGACGAGCAAGAGCAGGCTCGCGGCATCACGATCAACGCCGCGATTGCGTCGATGGTCCACGACTTCGAGGGCGGCCAGTATCTGATCAACCTCATCGACACGCCCGGTCACGTGGACTTCGGTGGCGACGTCACGCGGGCGATGCGCGCCATCGACGGCGTGATCATCCTCGTCGACTCGGTCGAAGGGATCATGCCGCAGACGGAGACCGTCATCCGCCAGGCGCTCAAGGAGCGCGTGCGGCCCGCCCTGTTCATCAACAAGGTCGACCGCCTCGTGAACGAGCTCAAGATCTCGCCGGACCAGATGCAGCAGCGATTCACCAAGATCATCACAGAGGTCAACAACCGCATCCGCAAGTGGCTCCCTGAGGACATGGGCGAGAAATGGATGGTCCACGTCGAAGGAGGCAGCGTGGCCTTCGGCAGCGCGTACCACAAGTGGGCCCTGTCCGTGCCGTTCATGAAGAAATCGGGGATCACGTTCAAGGACGTCTACAAACACTGCCAAGAAGGCACGATGAAAGAGCTCGCGAAGAAGGCGCCCCTCCATAGCGTCGTGCTGAACATGGTCATTCGCCACCTCCCGAACCCGCTCGAGGCGCAGAAGATCCGGATCCCAATCATCTGGAAAGGCGACATGGAGAGCCCGGTCGGAAAGGCGATGCTCTCCGTCGACGAGAACGGCCCGGTTGGCTTCATGGTCACGAAGATCATCGTCGATCCGCAGGCGGGCGAAGTCGCCGCGGGGCGGCTCTTCTCCGGCAAGATTCGCCGCGGTCAGGAGCTCTGGGTCATCGGAATGCCGAAGCCCCAGCGCGCGCAGACGGTCGCGATGATCGTCGGCCCGGACCGGATCCCGGTGGACGAAATCGACGCCGGCAATGTCGTCGCCGTCGTCGGGCTGAAGGACGCGATCGCCGGCTCGACCGTCAGCGACGACAAGGAGATGCAGACCTTCGAGAAGATCGTCCATTACTCCGACCCGGTCGTGACGATCGCGGTGGAAGCGAAGTCCACATCGGACCTCCCGAGGCTCGTGGAGGCCCTGCGCCTCATCGCGAAGGCGGACCCGAGTATCGTGGTCGAGATCAATCAGGAGACGGGAGAGCACTTGATCTCCGGGATGGGCGAGCTCCACCTCGAGATCACGATCTACCGCGTCCAGAACGACTACAAGATCCCCGTCACCACGAGCCCGCCGATCGTCGTGTACCGCGAAGGCGTCCGCGGCAAGGGCGGTCCGTTCGAAGGCAAGTCGCCGAACAAGCACAACCGTTTCTACATGGAGGTCGAGCCCCTCGCGGGCAAGATCGTCGATGCGATCCGCGCCGGGGAAATCGCATCGGGTCAGCGGATCAAGGACTCGAAAGCCCTCGCGAAGAAGCTCGAGGAGCTCGGCATGGACCGCAACGAATCGAAGAGCGTCGTCTGGATTCACGACACGAACATGTTGATCGATGCGACGAAAGGGATCCAGTACCTGCACGAGACGATGGAGCTGATCAAGGAGGCGTACATCGAGGCGATGGGTAAGGGACCCCTCGCCGGCGAGAAGGCGATGGGGCTCAAGGTGCGCCTCGTCGACGCGAAGCTCCACGAAGACTCCGTCCACCGCGGGCCCGCCCAGGTCATCCCGGCGGCCCGATCGTCGATCTACGGCGCGATGGTCCAGGGCGTGCGGACCCTGCTCGAGCCGATCCAGAAGGTCTTCATCAACGTGCCCCAGGATTTCATGGGCGCGGCGCTCGGGGAGATCCAGAGCCGGCGCGGGGTGATCGAGGACATCAACCAGGAAGGCGAGATCACGGTCATCCACGCGAAGGCGCCCGTCGCGGAGATGTTCGGTTTCGCGTCCGCCATCCGGTCTGCGACGCAAGGTCGCGCGCTCTGGTCGACGGAGAACAGCGGTTTCGAAGCCGTCCCGCCGAATCTGCAGTCCGAGGTCGTGCGGGCGATCCGTACCCGGAAGGGCCTTCCGCCGGAGCCGTACGACGAAGCGTACTACGCCGCATGATCGGCGCCGGGACCCGAGGCCCTCCACCGAAATCATAAGTACGGTTCGCGCCGTGTGCCCGCGGGGAGTCCATGACGGTCGATTTCAAATTCAAGCGAGCTCCGGGATACAACGTCGCAGCCATCCAATACGTCGGTCCGTACGGCGAACAACACCTTCGCAAGGAGTTCCGCTCGCTCGTCGCCTGGGCGAAGCGTCACGGCATCCGCTCGGGGAAGTGGATCTTCCGAGAGCTCGACGGGCCGTACTCCCGCCGGCCAGACAACCGGAGGCGATGGGAGGCGGATCTCGAGATTAAGGGCCCCGCGAAAGGCGAGGGACGGATTCGCATCAAGAGGATTCGGCCGGAGACGGTGGCGAGCGTCACCTTCAACCCGGACGAGGTGTCCGCGCGACTCGTGTACCATGGATTGAGCGACTGG
>Ga0209158_1001809_pt1 | contig 13823 bp, 11 predicted proteins | sample GraSoiAngelo_140_FD_185897 | JGI IMG/M metagenome (GOLD analysis project Ga0209158, IMG submission 185897) | Grasslands soil microbial communities from the Angelo Coastal Reserve, California, USA - 14_0929_12_30cm (SPAdes) (version 2) | ecosystem: Environmental > Terrestrial > Soil > Grasslands ...
CCGGCACAAATCGCGCCGCACCGGCGTAACCGTGGCCCGGCTCGAGAACCACAGCTTCCCGCTGCGATCGATCTCCGTGCGGAGATTCGGCAACACGAAATCAATCGTCGTGGTCACCGGCTCGCCCGTCATTTTCGCGAGCAGCCGGTACGGCGCGCTGTTCGCGCTCGGCTGGTGCGGGCTCATGCGGAATCCGTTCGGGATCGGCTCGAACTGTTTGGCCTTCTCATGAATGCTGGCGCGCTTCCGCCAGAACCACGATTGATGCACAAACGGACCGTGGGCCGGATCCATCAGCCCGATGATTCCCTGATCCACGTGCGACGGAAGCTCACACGAAAGATGAATGATTTTGTATTTTTCGCTGAAAACAGCAAGCGCAGGCGCCGCCGGAAGCGTTCCCAATGGCCTTGAGCCTGGCTCGTCGTCGGCTCCGACGCGGCCGCGTGAAGTGTCGGAGGCCGTGCGGCTGCTAGAACTCATGTACACCCAGACGTAGCCATCACGCTCTTCGCATGGATAGTGTCCAGCAAAAATGCGCTCCACTTTCAGCTTGTCCTGGCTCGTCAGCGAAGGAATCTCGACGCATCGCCCGCTGCACGCGTCGAATCGCCATCCGTGATAGCAGCACTCGACAATTTCTCCGTCCAGTCGGCCATACGAAAGTGGAATCCCCCGGTGCGGACACGAATCGCGCATCGCAAACGCTTTCCCGTCCGAAGTCCTCCCCAGAACCAGCGGCACTTCCAACAGCATCGCCGTAACAAGTTTCTGCCCGCGAATCTCCGCGCTGCGCACCGCCGGATACCAGAAATCCCACAGGAATCCCGCATCGCTCTCGGGCGCAGTTTCCCGAGCCGTTTCGGAATTCGTCTGGAACATGGTTCGCATCGCTTCGCTCATCGTTGGCATCGTAGTACAGCGCCTGATGCGGGAGCAACCACGAGTAGATTCCGAGGGTCGGGCGCCGGTGGAATTGCTGAATACGCGGGCGCTAGAGTACAGCGGAGGATGTTGTGAGGCGGCGAATCAGCCAGCCGAGCGAAAAGAGCACGGCCCCGATCAAAAATACGGCAAGGCGTGGCGGATTATTCCAGGAGCCGTCAATGTCCTTGCCAATATTGAGAATGGTCCAGAGCAGGAGTGGGCCCGTTCCGAAATCTTGCAGAATCTGGGCAGCTTGGCTGGGGATGGACGGCAGTTTCTTACGATTGACAGTATTGGAAAGCTCATCGAAATCTGAAGATGTGCGGCCAATCCCCTCGGACGATTCTCGGAGCAAGAAAATGCCCTTTAGAATAAGCATAAGACTGCCTAGTACGAAGACAAGAGGAATGGTGGTGAATTTGGCTTCGGGAGGAGCGAATATCCAATAGCACAGGGCCGCCGCTGCAAGGCCCAGATACAGCAGCGCGCGGCGCGGATGGTATTCCAGGTCCCCGGCAAAATTCTCTAGAAAGAATTCGCGAAGGGTCACGACCCGCAGTGTATCTCAAACCGGACGCAAATCGTATTAACGAGAAATTGGTCCATTCTGAACTCCGATTTGCGTGATTTGGAATTCGGCGCTATCCTTACTGCAGAGCAAACCGATGTACGCCGCTTTCTATTAGCTGACTCTCCCTCGCTCCCGTACCGGAGCGCCGCTCCTGACTTTCACCAGTCACCAGTCACGAATCACGCTTTGTTCGTAAGAGGATTTGCCATGGCTACACTGACGTTAACTGAAAAATTGGATCAGCTCGGCGCGCGCTACGACGAGCTGACGCAGCAGCTCTCGACTTCCGAAGTGGCTTCCGACTCCGCACGCTACCAGAAAGTTGCGAAGCAGCACGCCGAGCTGGAAGAAATCGTCGAGAAGCACCGCGAGTACAAACAGCTCGAGAAGGATCTCGCCGGCGCGCACCAGATGTTCGTGGAAGCGGAAGATGCTGAAATGAAACAGATGGCACACGACGAGGAGAGGGAGCTCACGGCGCGCAAGGAAAAAGCCGAGCGTGAATTGAAACTTCTGCTTCTGCCAAGGGATCCCCTCGACGAAAAGAGCGTCATCCTGGAAATCCGCGCGGGCACGGGCGGCGATGAAGCCGCCCTCTTTGCCGCGGAACTTTTTCGCATGTACTCGCGCTACGCGGAAACGCAGGGCTGGAAAGTTGAAGTCCTCGAAAGCTCTCCGTCTTCGCTCGGAGGCCTGAAAGAAGTCGTCGCCGCCATTCAAGGGCAAAAAGTGTATTCCAAACTGAAATATGAAAGCGGCGTGCATCGCGTCCAGCGCGTTCCCGCCACGGAAACGCAGGGCCGCATCCATACTTCCGCCGCGACCGTCGCGGTTCTCCCCGAAGCGGACGAAATCGATATCAAGATCGAAGCGAAAGACTTGCGCGTCGATACGTTTTGTTCTTCCGGCCCGGGCGGCCAGTCTGTCAACACGACCTATTCCGCCGTGCGCATCACGCACATTCCGAGCGGCCTCGTGGTCTCGCAGCAGGACGAAAAATCGCAGATCAAGAATCGCGCCAAGGCCATGCGCGTTCTCCGCGCGCGCTTGTACGAGCAGGAACAGGAGAAGCGGCAGGCCGCGCTCTCCGTCGAACGACGCGGCCAGATCAAAACCGGCGATCGCTCCGAAAAAATCCGCACCTATAATTTTCCGCAGAACCGCGTGACCGACCATCGCATCGGCCTGACGCTCCACCAGCTCACCGACGTGATGGAAGGAAAGCTCGCGCCGCTCGTCGACGGCCTCGTCTCGCACTATGAATCCGAGCGCCTCCAGCAGGAGCTCGCGGGTGCATAATCCTTAGCAAGGAGGTGCCCCATGTTGACTCGTCCGGGTTCCGCTCCTGGTTCAGGTTGGATGAGGGACATGAGCGAACGCTTAGCCTCGGGTCCTGCCGACACTCGCCCTGTCCCGCGTCGCTTTTGGGTTTTGTACCTCGTTTTCATGATCTCGGCCTTAGTTATCGTGCCGATGGCAGGGCGTAGCGCGATGCCCACTTACAACGTGCGTTCCTATGAATCTACTTCGCGCGTCGCCGGCCTCCCGGTATTCGCTTCCGGGGCCGCCCCGGTCGCTATTATTGCAATCGGCGGCCGTCCTCGCGGCGTGATTGCGATTGGCGGACTTGCCTTCGGCGTTGTTGCAGTGGGAGGAGTGGCTGTAGGTGGTTTCGCCATCGGTGGCGTCTCGCTCGGCTTCCTCGCGCTGGGCGGACTGGCCATCGGTTGGCGGGCACTAGGTGGCGGTGCCATTGGCTATCGCGCGTTCGGCGGCCTCGCCATCGGCGGTTATGCTTATTCCGGTAACGGTGTAGCCTTGGGCTATCACGAAGCTTGCGGCCGTCAAAAGGAAAAACTCTTCGGATGAAGCCGCAGACGGCGCCGCTCATCGTCCGCACCGCTCTGCGCGAAGCCTTCGCGCAGTTGCGCGCCGCCGGCGTTCCATCGCATACCCTCGCGGCCGAGCTGCTCCTTATGCACGCGCTCGGCCGCGACCGCGCGTGGCTCTATGCACATCCTGAAGAAGTAATTCGCGATTCCGAGGTACATCTCTTTACCAGCCTGCTCGCCCGCCGCGCCGCTGGCGAGCCTACGCAACACCTCACCGGCAAACAAGAATTCTGGAGCCTCGAATTTGAAGTCACGCCGGACGTCTTGATTCCCCGCCCGGAAACCGAGCACGTCATCGAAGTCGTGCTCGACCGCCTCGCCGTCCGCGAAATTCGCGCCGGCCACAAGCAAACATTCAGCGGCGAGGGCCTGCAAATCGCCGACGTTGGCACCGGCTCCGGCTGCATTGCCGTAGCCCTCGCAAAAGAGCTGCCCGGCGCAAGGATTTACGCCACGGACATTTCGAGCGCCGCGCTCGCCGTCGCCCGCCGCAACGCCGCGCGCCACTCCGTCTCCGATCAAATCCATTTCCTCGAATCCAACTTACTCGACGCGCTTTCCGTCGTAGAGGCCGGTGCCACTCACGAGTCACAAGTCACCAGGCACCAGTTACTTTTCCTCGACCTGATCGTAAGCAATCCGCCCTACATCGGCCGCCGCGAAGCCTCAACACTGATGCGCGAAGTCCGCGATCACGAGCCGGAGATCGCGCTTTACGGAGGCGAAGAAGGTTACGAACTTTACGCCGAGCTCATCGCGCAAGCTGGCGCCAAGCTGAAGCCCGGTGGAATCCTCGTACTCGAACTCGGCCACAACAGCCTGCCCGCTGTCCAACTGCTCCTCGATGTACCACTCTGGACCAACGTCGGCGCCACCAACGACCTCGCCGGCATCCCCCGCGTCATCGCCGCCGAGCGGTTGTAGCGGGCCATCAACCGGAAAAGTTGAGGCCGACAGATGTCCGGAGTAGGCTAAGGGGCATGCCGGACTTCGCACGGTTCCGAGCCAAGCATGGGCCTCTTGAGGACCAGTCGGCCCTCGCGCAATCGTCCATACTCCACGTGGACATGGATGCGTTTTTCGTTTCCGTGGAATTGCTGGAACGGCCCGAGCTTCGCGGCAAGCCCGTGGTGGTCGGCGGGCGGCCGGACCAGCGCGGGGTCGTTTCCGCGGCGAGTTACGAAGCGCGCAAATACGGGATTCATTCGGCGATGCCGCTGCGAACGGCGGGACGGCTTTGCCCGCACGCGGTTTTTCTTGATGGGCATCACGAAAAATATGGAGAGTGGAGCGACCGCGTCGTCACCATCCTCGCGAAATTTTCTCCGATCGTGGAGATGGTTTCGATTGACGAGGCCTATCTCGACCTTTCCGGCACCGAGCGCTTGCATGGACCGCCGCTGGCCGCTGCGGACAAATTGCTTAGAACGATCACGCAAACGACCGCGCTTCCCTGTTCTGCAGGACTGGCAACGACTCGCCTGGTTGCCAAAGTTGCTTCCGACCAAGCCAAGCCGCGCGGGCTTGTCTGGGTGCCCGCGGGCAGCGAACAGCGATTCCTTGCGCCGCTTCCCGTTCGAAAGATCCCGGGCATCGGCGAAGTGACGGAGCGGGCGCTGCGGGCGATGGGCATCGAAACCGTGCAGCAGATTGCTGCTGTTCCGCAGGAAAAACTGGAAACGATTTTCGGCCAATGGGGAACGGCGCTGTATCGCAAGGCCCGCGGCGGCGATTCCTACGAATTCGTGATTGACGCGGAGCCGAAATCGATTTCGCATAATCACACGTTCGGCGAAGACACGGAGGATTCCAACGCGCTGGGCGCGATGCTCAGCCATCTATCGCAGAAAGCCTGCAAGCGCCTCCGCGAAGCCGGCCTCGCCACACGGATACTTACACTCACCATTCGCTACGCAGGTTTCGAAACGCATACACGATCAAAGACGCTCGGCGAACCCACGCGTCTCGACACGGATATCTTCGCTGTGTTTCAGGAGCTCTTTCGCGTGCACCGCGATCCGCGCAGAAAAATCCGGCTGCTTGGCGTAAGCCTCAGCGGCCTCACGCACGGCAACGAGCAGCTGGATCTGCTCGACGCGGAGCGCCGCGCAAGACTGGAAAAACTTACCAGTGCCGCGGACCGGCTTCGCGATCGCTTCGGATTCAGCAAAGTGCAATTCGGCGGCTCACTTTTGCGTGATGGGCCGGATCACAACGGCGCCGATTCCTAGCTTCCAGCGAAACACCCGCGAATGTCCTATACTCTATTCTCCATTCGCAAAATTTTATGAGCGAGCTTCCTATCCCCGTTGCCCCGCCCGCCCGGCCCCGCGTGGGGCTTGCGGATCGCGTGCGGCACTTCTGGCAGCGCGTCAGCGAAGGCCGCGAAATTGACGACCTGTGGTCGCAATTCGTAGCCGATGCACGCGCCAGCTACGGTTTTTATGACCGCGACGTCGACTGGGAAGAAATCCAGAAGCTGCCGCGCTGGCGACGGCCGCTCCATGTTGCAAAGGAATTCTTCTGGGCGCTGCTCCTGAAAATGTCGCCGGCCCGGCGCGTCCTTCTGCTTATCGCGTTTGTGATGCTGGTGATGTCTGTAAGCAAGTCCCAGATGAACTTTGAAGTGATTGCCGTGATGCTCTTCCTGTTGCTGCTTTCGCTGGAGCTGGCGGACAAAGTCACCATGAAGCGCGACCTGGAAATCGCGCGCGAAATTCAGAGCTGGCTGGTGCCTTCGCAGGCGCCGGATGTGGCGGGGGCGGACATCGCGTTCGCCACGCGGCCGCAGAATTCCGTTGCCGGCGATTACTATGACGCTTTCTACCCGGATCCCGATAACCATGAAAAATTGATGCTGGTGATCGCGGACGTGGCGGGCAAGAGTGTTCCCGCCGCGCTGCTGATGGCCACGCTGCAAGCCAGCCTGCGGACTGTTGCTGTAGAAAATGCCCCGCTCGCGGACCTTGTGGCGCGGCTGAACCGCTACGCCTGCGCGCATAGCCTAGATGGCAGGCGGTTCACCACGGCGGTCCTGGGCGAATACAATCCCGTCACGCGGCGTCTCGTCTACGTGAATGCCGGGCATAACGCGCCGATCCTTCGCCGCGCAAACGGAGATCTTCTGCGATTGGACGTTGGCGGATTGCCGTTGGGAATTCAATCAAACGTCGTTTACGAGACTGCGGATCTGGAGCTCAAGCCCGGCGACGCGCTGATTTTCTTTACTGATGGCGTCGTTGAAGCCTTCAACGAGGCAGGCGAGGAGTTCGGAAACGAACGATGGAACGGGGCCATCTGCAGTCTCCCCGATTGGGACGCCCAGCAGACGCTGCAGCACTTGATGAAGAAAGTGGACGAATTCGTGCGCGCAACGCGGCAGTCCGATGACATCACCTGCCTGGTCTTCCGCAGCAGATAGCCGCAGGCCGATACTTTCGAGAACTCCGATTTCCTCTCGCGGCCGCGTCTGGCGCATAATCACTGCGTGACGCCACGCGAGCTGGCCAATTCGATTTGCGAAACGCTTCGCCGGAACGGGTACCAGGCATTTCTGGTGGGCGGTTGTGTGCGCGATTTGCTACTTGGCCGTGAACCTGCCGATTACGACGTGACGACGGACGCCACGCCCGATCAAGTGATAGGGCTCTTCCCGGAAAACGTGGCCGTAGGTGCGCAGTTCGGGGTGGTTCTTATTCCGCAGGAGGAGTTGAAAGTAGAAGTCGCCACTTTCCGTTCCGATATCGGCTATAGCGATGGCCGCCATCCAGACCGCGTGAGCTTCTCGAAAACGGCTGAAGAAGATGTGCAGCGCCGCGATTTCACCATCAATGGACTATTGATGCGGCATGACACCGGGGAAGTGCTGGACTACGTGGGTGGCCAGGCCGACTTACGAGCCAAAGTGATTCGGGCAATCGGCGATCCGGATCGCCGTTTCACGGAGGACAAGCTCCGCATGTTGCGCGCGGTGCGCTTCGCGGCGCGGTTCGGCTTCGAAATAGAATCCGATACGTTGCGCGCCATCCGCAGGCATGTGGAAGAAATCCGCCAAGTGTCTCCCGAGCGTCTGCGCGATGAGCTTACCAAGATGCTGACGGAAGGGACAGCCCGGCGAGCGATCGAATTACTGGATGAGACGGGCCTCCTTCAACAAGTCCTGCCGGAAATCGCCGCGATGAAGGGCGTCGAGCAGCCGCCGCAATTTCATCCCGAAGGAGACGTGTGGATTCATACGCGGCTCATGCTGGAAGCGCTTCTCGCCGGCGTTTCACCAACGCTGGCGTGGGGCGTCCTTCTCCATGACGTGGGCAAGCCGCCAACGTTCAAGTCCGCCTCGGAAACAGGGGACCGGATTCGGTTCGATGGACACGTGGATGTGGGTGTTCGCATGGCCGAGGAGATCTGCCGCCGGCTGCGCTTTTCCAACGAGGACACCGAACAAATCCTCGCGCTGGTCGACAACCACATGCGCTTCAAGGATGTGGAATCAATGCGCGCTTCCACGCTGAAACGGTTTGTGCGGCTGCCGCATTTCGACGAGCACCTGGCGCTGCATCGAGTCGATTGCCTTTCGAGCCACGGCAACCTGGACTCGTATGAGTTGGTCCGGCGATTCATCGCCGAGACGCCGCCGGAACAGGTTCGGCCCGAACGCTTGATCACGGGGGACGACTTACAAGCTATGGGGTTCCGGCCTGGGCCGGTTTTCAGCCAGATTCTGGGGAGTCTTGAAGATGCCCAATTGGAGGGGGAAGTCAAGACACGCGAGGAGGCGGCCCAGTTTGTGCTAAAGCAATTTGGGGCGAACATGAATAGGGTATAGGTTGCGGAGGCCCGTGCGCGAGAGTTGGGCGGGGGCGACTAGCAAATGGAACTATATGACTGATTACAATAACTTTATGGGTTTTCTAGTGCGAGGCGGAGTGGAATGGCAGAATATGAGCGCGAAGTGCTAAGGTTTTGTGATAGCAACATTTGTACTTTCGCGCACCCTTTCAAGCTAGCCAGCATCTAAGATGGTATTGCGCGGAGGCAGTTCCCGCCGCGCTGGAACATGGGGGCCATGATGGCTGAAAAGAAATTTGTGGTGCCAGAGATCCTTCCGATCCTGCCGGTTCGCGACACCGTCTTGTTTCCGGGCGCTGTCCTGCCGTTGACTGTGGGCCGGGAGAGTTCGCTGGCGCTGGTAAGTGCCTTGCAAGGCGAGGAAAAAATGCTGGGCGTAGTCGCGCAGCTCGATCCGCGAATTGAAGATCCTGCTGCGGCGGACCTTCACAAAGTGGGCACGCTCGCAAGAGTGCATAAGACCGTCAAAATGCCGAACGGGAATGTGGTGATTTTCCTGGAAGGACTCCAGCGTATCCAAATCGTGGACCTGATCGGTTTGCGGCCGTACCTTCGCGCCAAGGTAGAGGCGCAACCGGATATTCTCGGCGAGGCCGACACGGAGCTTGAAGCGCTGGAACGGAATGCGCAGGAACTCTTCCGCGACGTGGTGAGCCACTCGCCGCAGCTTTCCGACGATTTGCAATCGGCGGCAATGAACATCGACGACCCCGGCCGGCTGGCGGATTTCATCGCCGGCACGCTCCCAACGCTTTCCACACTCCTGAGACAGGAATTGATTGAGACGTCGAGCGTGCGGCGGCGCCTGGAGACGCTGATTCGCGAACTTTCCAAAGAGCTCGAAGTGTTGGAGCTTCGCTCGAAAATTCACGACCAGGTGCAGGAACAGGTCAGCCAGAATCAGCGTGAATATCTGCTGCGCGAACAGATGAAGGCGATCCAGAAGGAACTCGGCGAATCCGACGATACGATGCAAGAGATCGACGAGCTGCGCAAAAAGGTTGACGAAGCGGGCATGACCGCGGAAGCGAAGAAAGAATGCGACCGCGAGCTGAAGCGGCTGGCGAAGATGACTCCAGCGTCGGCGGAGTACATGGTTTCGCGGACCTATCTGGAATGGATGACTTCTCTGCCCTGGAGCAAATCTTCCGGCAGCGAAGAGATCAACATCGCCAAAGCGCACGAAATTCTCGACGAAGATCATTACGACCTGCAAAAGGTGAAGGAGCGCATCCTCGATTACCTGGCGGTGAAAAAACTGCAGCCGGGAATGAAAGGGCCGATCCTGTGCTTCGTGGGGCCTCCGGGCGTGGGCAAGACTTCGCTCGGCAAGTCCATCGCGCGTTCGCTGGGCCGCAAATTTGTGCGTATCGCTCTGGGCGGCATGCACGATGAAGCGGAGATCCGCGGGCACCGGCGCACTTACATCGGCGCGTTGCCCGGGCAGATTATTCAAGGACTGAAGCGCGGGGAAACGAACGACCCAGTCATGATGCTCGACGAAGTAGACAAGCTCGGGCGCGACTTCCGTGGCGATCCGTCATCGGCGCTGATGGAAGTTCTCGATCCAGAGCAAAACAACTCGTTCCGGGATCACTACCTGGATGTGCCGTTTGATCTTTCGAAGGTACTGTTCATTGCCACGGCCAACTGGATGGATCCCATCCCGGAGCCGCTGCGCGACCGCATGGAGATCATCGAATTGCCCGGCTACACGGGCGAGGAGAAGCTGCACATCGCGCACAAGTATCTGATCCCGAAACAGGCCACGGAACACGGGCTGAAAGTCGGCGAACAGATCGAATTCCAGGACGCGGGGCTGCAGGAGATTATCCACAGCTTCACGCGGGAAGCCGGCGTGCGCAACCTGGAGCGCGAGATCGCGACGATCACGCGGAAGCAGGCGCGGCGCATCGCCGAAGGCAAAATGGAAAAGATGATCGTCACACCGGAAGTCGTTCGCGAATTCCTGGGCGTGCCGAAGTTCCGCACGGAGAAGGAAGTCGAAGAGCGCGTCAAGCGGCCGGGAGTTGCCGTGGGGCTGGTCTGGACGCCGGTGGGCGGAGACATCATCTTCATCGAGGCCACGCGGATGCGCGGCGGCAAGCAGTTCACCATGACCGGGCATCTCGGCGAAGTCATGCAGGAGTCCATGACAGCGGCGCTGACGTGGACGCGCGCAAACGGCGAACGCTATGGAATCGATCCGGACTTCTTCCGCAAGCAGGACATTCACATTCACGTGCCATCCGGCGCGGTGCCGAAAGACGGCCCGTCGGCGGGCGCGGCGATGGTGACGGCACTGGTGAGCTTGCTCAGCGGTAGGCCGATCAAGGACCGGCTGGCGATGACCGGCGAGATGACCCTCTCGGGTATTGTCCTGCCGATCGGCGGCGTGAAGGAAAAAGTGCTGGGCGCGAAGCGAGCGGGCATCAAGGAAGTGCTGCTGCCCGCGGACAACGAGCCGAACGTCGTGGCGGATCTGCCGGCGGACATTCTGGGCGACATGAAGATCACTTACGTGCGCACGCTGGACGAAGTGCTCGAGCATGCGCTGCAGAAGGAGCCGATTGCGCCGCCCGTCGTGCCGCAACCGGAGCCGAAGCAGAAGCGCGTAGATCCGAATAGTCCAAGGGCGATCCACTGAGCGTCAGACAGAAGGCACAAGCGAGACGTGGTCAAGCGGCTCGCGATTTGTAAAAGAGCCCGGCGAAAATCGCCGGGCTCTTTGTTTTGCACCCGTGCCGGCAACACGGCAGCCAAGTCCTGCTAACATGGTTGCAGGCATGGCGCGGGAAAAACAAAATCAAAAGGATGCCGCAGCGGAATTGTGCCAGCGGCTCACGGAAGCGCTGATGCGGGAGCGCGTCATGCCGCGGTTTGTGGATTCTTACGTGATTGAGAACGGGCGCCATGCTTTGCAGGTTCACGCATCGCTTTACCGTGATTTACTCTCGCTGTTGCAGCGTGAGGCGCTGCTCGCTATGAGTGTCCGAACGCTGGAAATCATCTGCAAAGAGCCGCAGCCGGCAGGGAGGTCCAAGCCGCGGCCGATGCTGCGCAGGGATGCGGCAATCTTCCGCCGGAAGTTTCTGGCCTCGCTCGCGCGGCAGCAAGGATGGACCGCGGGCGATGCGCTTGATTTTCAGCGGGACTTGCAAATGTATGAGGAGCTACTGGCGCGAGGATCGTCCTCGCAGCGCAGCCGGAAACCGTTTGAAGCGGCGAACCATCCGTTTGTGGACCGGTGCGCGTTCTTACTCGATTCGTCGTTCATGGAGAAGGCGCGTCTGGCCGCGAGCCAGGCGCTGACGGGCATCGAGGAATTAGCCGCACAGATTGTGGCAGCGGAGAATCCGCCGCCGAGAAGTTCCCGCCCACACTAGAGCTGAATCACTGGGAACTACGTTCAACCTGCACGGCCGTGCCGTAGGCGAGCACTTCGGTGACTCCTTGCATGACTTCGGTGGCGTCATAGCGCATGCCGATCACGGCGTTTGCGCCGTGCTCCGCGGCGTGTTGCAGCAAGAGTTCGAAAGCATCTTCGCGGGTTTTTTCGCAGAGATTCGTGAGGATGGTGATATTTCCCCCGATGATGGTCTGCAATGCTGCGCCCAGATTTCCGATGACGCTACGGGAACGTACGATGATTCCGCGAACGATTCCAAAATTTCTGACCACCCGGTAGCCGGGCAGCTCCAGCCCTGAGGTCACCATTGCTGCGTCCACTCTAGCCATGTTGGATGCTCCTGGAACGGGACGTTTACCGCTGCGATTCTACCCGGTCAAACGGTGTTCGGCGAGGAATCTTCCTCTGCTATTCTCAAGGGGCGTGGAGAAACTTTTCTATTTTCTGGCGTCCTTGCAGGTCCTGATGGGGGCTTACCTTATCTGGCATGCCCTGCAGTGGCTCGGATATGTGCGGCGCAGATTGAACTCAGACCCTGGCTTTTATGCGCCGAAAGCAGCCGTTCTGTGCCCGTGCAAAGGCGTCGAGCCGGGACTGGAACGGAATCTTGTCTCGCTGACGGAATTCGAGCGGCAAAACTATGAGATTTTTTTCATCCTCGCTTCTGGCTCGGACCCCGCGCGCAGCATCATCGAGCGCGTGGCCAAGAACTCGCGTGTGAAGGCCCATGTGGTAGTTGCCGGGCCGCCCAGCAACTGCAGCGAGAAAGTGAACAACTTGAGGGTTGCCATTGAACAGCTGCCGCCGGAATTTGAAGTACTGGCGTTCGCGGATTCCGATGGCCGCCCGGGAAAATCCTGGCTACATCATCTCGTCGCGCCTCTGGGTGACGTTCGAATTGGCGCGGCGACCACGATGCGCTGGTTCATTCCGAATCGCAGTGATTTGGCGACCGCGCTACTCGCGGCTTGGAATGCCCCCGTGGTTACGATGATGAGCGAGAAAGGAAAAAACTTTTGCTGGGGCGGAGGCACCGCGATCCGCCGGAGTACCTTCGAGCAATCTGGAGTGCTGGACGAATGGAAGAATTCCGTCAGCGACGATTATTCGCTGACGCGCGCCCTCGCACGCAACAATCGGCCGATTGTATTCTTGCCGGAGTGCCTGACACTTTCTTATGTCGAGACCGATTTCGACGGGCTTATGGAATTCACCAACCGCCAGATTCTCATTACTCGTGTGTACGCGGACAAAGTCTGGGCCCCGGCGGCGGCCACGCATTTTCTCTACTGCCTGACTCTGGTGTTCGGCACCTTACTCGTCTTCGGCGATCTCCTGGCGCAGAGGCCGGCCTTTCATCTCCTGACTCTAACCTTTCTGCCGCTTCTGCTCTCCGCCATCCGGGGTTCCATCCGCCTCATTGGCGTGACGGAAGCACTTCCTTCCGCTCGTTCCCAGATTACCGGCCAGGCGTGGATCTATGTGCTGGTGACGGCGTTCATTCCGTTCCTGTACCTCGTAAATTTTGCGAATTCGCTGGTTACGCGAAGAATCCGCTGGCGCGGTGTGACCTACGAACTGATCAGCCCCGAGCAGACTCTTGTTGACTGATTGAGGACATTTCGAGCGCCGTGGACTGGGGTTCATCACTTTTCCACAGGGCATGGAGCGAGCGTGCAAATCGATAGAAACCACACTGTTTTTTCGGCCACATCCTCGTACGGTGGAAAAATTTCGTTGACCATGCAATTCCTACCAAGAAATGTGATTCGTGCCCCCTCATCTGCTCGTAAGGCCTCAATTCCTTAGTAAGTTACAAACCACTCTTTTCGGCATTTCAAGTGCACCGAGGGTGGGGTTCGGTGTAGCGGCCTCAGGCGAACTTTCAGGGAGTTCCGGGCCGCGTCTGGGCCTTGCCGTTCGATATGGGTACGAGTCGCTGAGGCTACAGTCCTCTGTCTTGACTACTTGACTGAGTGCCCGATCTGGGGAACGCCTCGTCGAGGGGCGAAGAATAGAAAACTCATCGGCTTCGGTTTCTGCACGAGGCCGCATTCTGAGGGGGTGCAAGTGAAGGTGATCCGCAGAAGTGCACATCCGCATCAACTGACGAATTCTCGAACAACATTTCCTCGAAATATTTTCTTTTTCTACGAAAAAAACTCCGGAGTAGGAC
>Ga0209158_1001810_pt1 | contig 13803 bp, 19 predicted proteins | sample GraSoiAngelo_140_FD_185897 | JGI IMG/M metagenome (GOLD analysis project Ga0209158, IMG submission 185897) | Grasslands soil microbial communities from the Angelo Coastal Reserve, California, USA - 14_0929_12_30cm (SPAdes) (version 2) | ecosystem: Environmental > Terrestrial > Soil > Grasslands ...
CAAGCACGACCAGGCAACCTTACGCGTAGGCGGTGGCTTCGAGGGTGAGTGAATTGGTCATCAGCGTCTCGGAGCTGACGCGCCGCTTCGGGGCCACGACGGCCCTGGCCTCGGTGAGCTTGGCCATGCCGCGCGGGGCGGTCTACGGCCTCGTCGGCGCAAACGGAGCGGGCAAGACAACGCTCATCAAACACATTCTGGGTCTGCTGCGGGCGGAAAGCGGCTCGGTGCGCGTCTTCGGCCTCGATCCCGTCGCCGATCCGGTCGCCGTCCTGTCGCGGATCGGGTACCTGTCCGAGGAAAACGACCTCCCCGGCTGGATGCGCGTTGACGAGCTCATGCGCTACTCGCGCGCGTTCTATCCGGCGTGGGACGATGGGTACGCGGAGGAGCTGCGGCAGGCGTTCGCCCTGGACCCCGCGGCGAAAATCGGGAACCTCTCCAGGGGGCAGAGGGCGCGGGCGGGTCTGCTCATCGCGCTGGCGCATCGGCCCGAATTGCTCGTGCTGGACGAACCGTCGTCCGGTCTGGATCCAATAGTTCGCCGCGATATTCTCGGTGCCGTGATTCGCACCATCGCCCATGAAGGCCGTACCGTGCTGTTCTCGTCGCACTTGCTGGAGGAAGTGGAGCGGGTCGCTGATCACGTCACCATGATTCACCAGGGCAAGATCGTTGTGAGCGCGCCGCTGGACGACATCAGGGAATCGAACCGTGTCGGTGAACGCGTCCCCTCCCTCGACGAGATCTTCGTCGCCCACGTCGGCAGGGACGCGGCGCAGGCCCCCGAGGCGTAGCTCGTGCGTTCCCCCGCGCTCGCGATCGCCTGGGAGTTTCGCCGGCGGCATCGCTGGGGACTGATCGCCGTGGCCGGTTACCTGTTCGTCGTCGCGACGATCAGGTTCCTGATTCTTGAGCCGGGTGAGCCCGTCCTGGTGGATAGCGTCCGTTTTGCCGCCGTGGTGTCCGTGCCGCTGACGACGACGTTCGTGTATCTCCTGGCCGTGTTCAGCTTCGGTTTTGCCGGTGACCTCGGCGCGCGCCATTCGATGTATCCCGCCCGAATGTTCACGCTGCCCGTGACCAACGCCGCGCTGGTGGGCTGGCCGATGCTCTATGGCACGGTGGCCATGGCGATCCTGTGGCTGGCCGCGAGGCTCGTCGCCGTGTGGCCGTCGGGAATCGCAATCCCAGTGATCTGGCCGGCGCTACTGGCCGCATCCCTTCTCGCGTGGACGCAGGCGCTGACGTGGATGCCGTATGGCTTGCCGGGAATTCGCTTGATCGTCGCGGTGCTCTGCCTGGCTGCGCTGGATACCGTCGTCCTGCTGGCAATGCATTTCAAGGCCGGCGAGCCCATGATGCTGGGCATCCTGGCGCCGCAGGTTCCCCTGGCGTATCTCGTCGCGCGCTTCGCCGTGGCACGGGCGCGCCGCGGCGACGTGCCCGATTGGCGGGGACTGTCCGCCCGGTCAGGAGACATCGCGGATCTCCTGCCACGTCCGCGAGACCACTTCTCCTCGCCCGAACGCGCCCAAGTGTGGTTCGAGTGGAGGCGGCACGGCCGGTCGCTACCGGCGCTCGTGGGTCTCGTTCTGCCGTTCGAGCTGGCGTTGCTTTGGCTCGCCAAGGACGCGCCGGCATTCGTCTTCGAAATACTGTTTCTCGTGCTGATCACGCCGCCGTTCGTGGCCGCCTTCACAGCGTGGACGGTGAGCAAGCCGAACCCACATATGCGCGATTCCTACGGTGTGCCACCGTTTTTCGCGACGCGGCCGCTGACCAGCGCCCAGCTCATCGCCGCCAAGCTGCAGATGGCGATGGGGAGCACGCTGGCCGCGTGGCTGCTGGTGTTCGTCGCCCTGCCGCTCGCGCTCGCGTGGTCGGGGACCTGGTCCGTGATGATGGATCGTGTGCAGCGCATGAATGGCGCGATCGGGGCGTCCCGGGCCGTGGTGTTCGTAATGCTCGTCCTCACGGGGTTCATCGTCACGACCTGGAAACAGCTGGTGCAGAGCCTGCACATCGGCCTGACCGGCCGCGAATGGCTCATCAAGGGGAGCGTGCTGCTCACGCTGACGTTCCTCGTCCTGCTCGGGCCGATCGTGGAGTGGTTCATCGACAGCCCAAGCGTGCAGCGCGCGTCATGGAACGCGCTGCCCCTGATCCTGGCCGGCCTGGTGGCCCTCAAGATGTCCGCGGCCGCCTGGATCGCGACGCGGCTCAATCGCAGCCGGCTGCTGGGCGACCGCGCGCTCTTCGTCGGCGCGGCCTGCTGGTGTGTCGCCGTGCTCGCGCTCTACGCTGTGCTGGTGTGGTTTGTCTCCACGCCTTTCGTCGCGCACTACCTGCTCGCGCTCATCGCGATCCTCGCGGTTCCCCTCGTGCGCCTCGCGGCGGCGCCGCTGGCGCTCGCGTGGAATCGGCACCGGTGACCGCGCCCACCATCATGCCGAAGCGGAAGCGCGTGATCGGCGCGGTGCTCGCGATGTTGAGCATCCCCGTGTTGCTGGTGCTGGTCGAGGCGGTGTCGTTCCGCGTCGCGAACCGGCCGAACGGCTCTTTCATGTCCTCTGGGCGGAAGCGCGAATACCTGCTCTACGTCCCCAGCAGCTATGACCGCAGCAAGCCGACACCGCTCGTCATCAGCTTGCACGGCGCGGGCATGTGGGGGGCCGCCCAGAAGGAAACGAGCCAGTGGAACCGCGTGGCGGACGAGCAGGGCTTCATCGTCGTGTACCCGTCGGGAGAGGGCGGAGGCGGGCCAAGGGTCTGGCACGAGGGCGGCGGAGCCGGACCCTCGCGTGATGTCCAATTCATCTCCGAGCTGATCGACACACTGGAGGTCCGGTACAACATCGATCCGAGGATGATCTACGTAAACGGGCTGTCCAATGGCGGAGGCATGTCGTTCGCGCTCTCCTGCACGCTGTCCGACCGGATCGCCGCGGTCGGGATGGTGGGAGCTGCTCTCCTGGTGCCGTTTCGCTGGTGTACGGACCGGCGACCAGTGCCGATGATCGCGTTTCACGGGACCGCCGATTCGGCTGCTCCGTATAAGGGAGGGTTCTCGTGGGTGGCCCCCCAGCGATTTCAGGGCGTCCGTGCCTTTACGGCGAGTTGGGCCCGAAGAAACCGGTGCGATACGAACCCGGTCGATTCCGTGGTCGCGACGGACGTCACGCGCCTCGAATACACGAAGTGCGCTGACGACGCGGCGGTGGTGCTGTATACCATTAAAGGAGGAGGCCACACCTGGCCCGGTGGCCAGCCACTGCCGGAATGGTTCGTGGGCCCCACCAGCAACGGCGTTGACGCCACGCGCCAGATGTGGGCGTTCTTTCGTGAGCACCCGCGTCGGAGGAAATAACGAGGCCCGAGCGTCTCCAGCGCCGCGCTCACATTGACCTCGCGCCGTCTAACATGCGCATGAAGCTGTCGGCCCGCGGCGGCCGCGTGATAGGGAACTGGTCTAACTTGTCTGCGGCCGCCGCAGGCCGCAGCTTATGCGCGATCCGTTAGGCGGCACACCCAATACCGGGCTCCGTGCTCGGGCGGAGGAGGCATCTATGAGGCGCTTGGCTCTCACGCTCGTCTGGCTTGCTCTAGGCTGTTCAGGGCGGGACCCGACGCAACCCACTCTGTCGATCGACGCCGCAGTCGTTCCGACTCCAGCCGCCCAGAACATCGCGGGACACGTCGACGGGCAGATCATCGGCCCTTCGGCCGCATGCGGGGGCGGGCTCACTGAGGTGGGCACGTTCACCGGTGCCGGCGGAGGAACGTTCATCGCCTGCATCACTTCCTTAGTGCAGATGGGGAACGGCAGTCTGCGATTTGAACTAGCGCATACCTACACGACCGGCTCCGGTGACACGTTCACGACCACTGATCGCGTGGTGGCGGCGCCGACAAACCCGCCGGCGGAATACTTGATTAACAACCAAGTAGACATCACGGGAGGAACCGGCCAATTCGCAGGCGCGTCTGGGTTCCTTCGCACGCACGGGACGGTGAACCTACAGACTGGTGTAGTCTCGGTCGACTATCACGGTCGCATCTCCACGCCTTGAGGCCCGTTAGGCGTCGCGGCGCGAGGATAGCCACGCGCGCTCGGGCTCGTGCCACCGGCTCGTCAGACCGGCGATGCGCGCTCGTGAATCCCATCCCGCTGCGTTAAACGTTGCATCACAAAGTACTTGGCACGCAACGGAATGCAGAGGCGGCAGAGGCGCGCGGCGTTAGGGTCGGAGGCAATCATGCAGAAGTGGCTGCGACGCATTCGCGGTGCAATCGGGATGGGCGTCACGTGGGCAGCAGCGTGGTTCGCTGCGGGCCTCGTGCCGAGGTGGGTGTTTGGCGTCTATACCGACGCTCCGCTTCCTCTCGTCTTTGGTCTATTCGGCCTCCTTGCCGGCGTGGTTTTCTCCGGGGTCCTCGCGCTGACCGAGGGGCGTCGCAGGTTCGATCAGATGTCGCTTCCGCGCTTTGCAGGATGGGGTGCGATGGGCGGCCTTGTGCTGTCTGCGCTCTTCGCCAAGGCCGCGTCCCTTGGCTGGGGAGATGTGCTGGCGCTCGCCCCCACGTTGGCCGTCGCTTCAGCGGTCTGCGCCTCTGGTTCGCTCGCTCTGGCCAGGCGAGCGGTAAGGCGAGAATTGCCCGACAGCCGTGGGGACGGCGCGGCGTAAGGCCTCCCACAGACCCCGTGGCGAGACGATCGTGATCGGTGGGGCTGCGAGTCTCAGCAGGTCCTGGTCGCCACTGACCAATACGTCCGCGTTCCCGGCCATAGCTTCGGCGACCACCGCAGCATCGGCCGCATCGAGCCCCGTGATGTGCTGCGCGGCCGCCTTCACGACAGTGGCGCGGTCGCGCAGGTACGCTTCGAGTTCGCGGATCGTGTCTCGTGGGACCCGCATCTTCCGACTCAGCACCGTTCGTACCTCGCCCAAAACAGTCTCGCCTAGCACCAAGTCATGCTCGGCGAGGATTGCCTGGAAGAGATCAGCGCAAAGGCCACGGGTTGCCACCGCGCTGACGACCACATTCGTGTCGAGGAAGACCTTCACGACACGTCGCGGAACACGTCCTCGTCAGTCAAATAGCCGCGGGCCTCGGCGAGGGGCATCAGGCGGCGCCGCAGGTCCTCGAACTGCGCTATGGCCAGCTGCCGCCGCAGCGCTTCTCGCGCGACATCGCTCCGGCTCCGCCCCGTCCGCCTGGCGAGGCGGGCGAGTTGGCGGTTCAGGTCCGGATCCAAGCGGATCGTGAGGGCTGAGCTCTTCATGTCAGACAATGTAATACAGGCCGCGCCACCTAACAAGCGCTTGAAGCTGATGGGCGATGATCGCTTTAAGGGAAACGGAGTGTTGTGCCCCTGGCGGGCACGGGCTGACGTCCACCACCCTTACGCCGGCGAGCGGGTCGCCCGCAGCTTAAGCGCGATCCGTTGGGCAGCCCCATCCAAAACTTGGTGTCTCACTCGGTCGTGCGGAGGAAGACGTTCCAGATCTGCAAGTGATCATCCCATGCAAACAACACCGGAGGCCGCAATGAAGCACACTTGGACGCTCGGTGCAGTCTCAGTTGCTCTGGCCTTGACGACGGCTGTCGTCTTTGCGCAGAGGGAACAAGGCACAGGTGTGATCTTTGCCCGTTCACGGTCCGCGAAGTTTTCGCCGCTGGTTCCCGGCGTCTCTCGTTATGTGGCCTGGGGAGATACACTCACGGGGCCGTTTGGGGGCTTTACGAAGTTCCGCCCTGGATTTGACGCAGGCCTGCACACTCACACTGCTGACGTTTTGCTTGTGGTCGTGCGGGGCGCTTACCTCTACAGGGACGATGCTGGCGCCAAGCGTGTTGGTCCGGGCGATTTCCTCCGGATCCCGGGGGGCCACAAGCACTGGAGCGGCGGAGACCGTAAAGAAGGGGCACTTTTCTATCAGGAGACGTTCGGCAAGTTCGATTTGATACCAGCAAAGTAACGGCGGTCGGTTTGTGGCCCCGATTGGGTGTTGTGGCGCGGGCTGCCTAACAAGCGCTTGAAGCCGGCGGGCGATGATCGCTCTAGGGGAAGCGGAGTGTTGTGCCCTGGCGGGCACGGACTGTCGTCCCACACCCTTGCGCCGGCGGACGGGTCGCCCGCAGCTTAAGCGCGATCAGTTCGGGGGCGCCGCGGCTTGGTCCGTGCGGACGCGGTGCCCGAGTCGCAGGTTCTTGCACGGAGGGTACACCAATGTTTGACGCCGGCTCGCTCGTCCCGATCGCCTTTCTCCTGAGTGTTACCTTCATCCTTCTCGGCATTACCAAGGTCCTCTCCGATGGGACCACCCGTCGGCGACTGATCGCGGCCGGCGCGGCACCAGACCTGGCCCGAGTGATCGTCGCGGCCCCGAGGGACGACCCCGGCCTTTACAGCTCGTTGCGCTGGGGGCTATTGACCGGGGCAATTGGCCTAGCCCTCATCTTGGTACAGTTTCTGCCCTATCGCTCCAACGAGCCGATCGTGCTCGGTGTGATCCTCGTGTTCGCAGCGGGGGGCCAGCTCGGCTACTATGTTGCCGCGCGACGGTTGGTGCGTGTAGAAGGGGGAGGCGGCGCCGCCTAACAAGCGCTTGAAGCTGCCGAGCGGTGATCGCTTTAGAGGAAGCGGAGTGTTGTGCGCTGGCGCGCACAGGCTAACGCCGAACGACCTTGCGCCGGCGGGCGAGTCGCACGCAGCTTAAGCGCGATCCGTTAGGCGGCGCGCAAAGTACGTCTTCATCTCGGCGTACGAGCAGGATATGAAGATCAACCCGTACCTGTCGTTCGACGGCCAATGCCAAGCGGCGCTCAAGTTTTACGAGCGGTGTCTGGGCGGCAAGATCGTCTATATGATGACGTATGCGCAGTCGCCCATTGCTGCGCAGGTCCCACCTGAGTGGGCCAAGCGGATCTATCATGCGACGTTTTCCTTGGGCGATCAGACGCTCGGAGCTGCCGATGCTCCCCCCGGCAGTTATCGAAGCCCACAGGGCCTTTCACTTACCCTCGATCTCGATGCACCCGCGGACGCCGATCGCCTTTTCGCAATGCTTTCAGAAGGAGGCACGGTGCAGATGCCGATTCAAGAGACTCATTGGGCGCGCCGGTTCGGGGTGCTCACGGACCAATTCGGTACGCCATGGATGATCAGCTGCGACACGCCAACATGAGGTTGTACGACGCGCCGCCTAACAAGCGCTTGAAGCTGACGGGCGGTGATCGCTCTAAGGGAACCGGAATGTTGTGCCCTGGCGGGCACGGACTGTCGTCCGACGGCCTTGCGCCGGCGGGTGGGTCGCCCGCAGCTTAAGCGCGATCCGTTAGGCGGCATCACTGGAGACAATGCCAAGGCTCCCTGCTGCCGGTGCACTCGCGCTTCTTCTCGGATGGGCCGCGGCGCATGTCCTCTCCCTTCAATGGTGGACGCTCGTGCCCTGGGGGCTCGCGGCGGTTGCTCTGGGCTACCGAGCGAACAGAGCGACCGCCATGGTTGCCGGCGCCCTTTACGGGTTCGTCTTGTGCTTCGTGTTCACGCTCGCGACCTACGGCGGGGCAGCTCCAGCGATCACTCGGGTACCGTTCTTCACGGTTCTGGGTCTCGTCGGTGCCTTGTGCGGTGTGCTGCTTGCACTACTCGGGGCGTTCGTCATGCCGGGGAGACGCGTGCCAGTGGAATCACCGTCCAGGGATGATGCCGCCTAACAAGCGCGTGAAGCTGATGGGCGGGGATCGCTCTAAGGGAAGCGAGTGTTGTGGCCCTAGCGGGGCAGGGACTTCGTCCGACGACCTTGCGCCCGCGGGCGAGTCGCCCGCACCTTAAGCGCGACCCGTTAGGCAGCACCCCGACACCCAGGGTCAACCAAGCAGTGTCTGAGACGGAGACGAGTCGATGACCCGACCACCTGCTCCCGCTGACGGCCTGGCTCGTGAGGTGCGGCTCCATGTCTTCCAGCGGGCTGCTGATACCGGGGTTGTCCCGCAGCCGTCGCAGATTGCCGCTGCACTCGCACGTCCGCAGGCCGAGGTGGAGCAAGCCCTGAAGCAGCTCGCGGCGGGCAAGGTTCTCATACTCGCTCCAAACGACGGCAACATTTGGCTGCCAATCCCTTTTGTGCCGTACCCTCTGGCTTCCGGGTCGATGCTCGTGGCAGGACGTACTGGGGCATCTGCATTTGGGACGCGCGGGATCGTCGCGGCACTCGGGGCGGATGCAGTTATCCGCGCACCCTGCGGCGACTGTGGCGACCCTATGCTACTGGAGATCGCACGCGGGACATTGAAACAGAGTGAAGGACTCATCCACTTCGCGCCGTCCCGGCCCACCACTGGTGGGACAATATTGGGTTTACCTGAAGCACCATGCTGCTCTTCCGTGCCGAAGAGCACATCGATCGCTGGTGCCGGGCCCGCGACCTCAAGCGCGGTGCCACTCTCACACCGCACCAGGGCTGGCAGCTGGCCTACGGTTGGTACAAGGACAAACTCAAGCCTGAATGGCGACGACACACGGTCGAAGAGGCCGAGGCGCTCCTCGCGGCAGTTGGGCTCACTGGAGCGTTTTGGAATCTGCGAGAATAGAGCTCCAGGCCGCATCGACAGGGACGTTTCGAAGAAACCGCGCCCGGCAGGCATCGTATGGGAATCCCATATGACCAATCCAATGGCTGAAACCTCACCAAGCACACGAGGACGAATCCTCGCTGCGCTCTATTTGTTCGTCATCATCGGCGGAATCACCGCCCAGACCTTCATCAGCGACCGGCTGGTTGTTGGCGACGACGCCGCGAGGACCGCGGCCAACATTCTCGCCAACAAGTCGCTCTACCGGCTCGGCTTCACGGTCTTCATGCTCGAGATGATCGCGCAGGTCGGCGTGTCCTTGCTGTATTACGATCTGCTGAAACCCGTCAACCGAAGCGTCGCGCGCGCCTCCGCGATCCTCGGACTGACCGGCAGCGGCATCAAGACGCTGGCGCGTCTGTTCTACTACGCGCCGCTCATCCTGCTCGGGGGAGCGTCGTATCTCTCGGCACTCCAGCCGGCGCAGCTGGAGGCGCTGTCTCTCGCCTTCATCAAGATCAACAACCAAGGGGCAGCCATCGGAATCATTTTCTTCGGGTTCGAGGGGTTGCTCCGGGGCTGGCTCGTGTTCAAGTCCGGATTCCTGCCGCGCTTTCTTGGTGTACTGTCGATGGTCTCCGGACTCGGCTGGCTCACCTTCCTCTGGCCGCCGCTCGGCTCCCAGGCGTTCATTGGGGTCGCGCTCTTCGCGATCGCCGGAACGATCGCAATGAGCGGATGGCTCTTCATCCGCGGTGTGGACGACGTGAAGTGGAGAGAGCGCGCCGAGCTGGCGGTAACCTCGATCTGGCGGTAACTAAGCTCGGCTCGGCTGCGGCTCACGGCCATCACCGGGAGGGTCAGCTCCGCCGGCCCGCAAGCCGCTGTGCCAGCGGCCTAACCAGCGCTTGAAGCTGGCGGCGCGTAGGATATTGAATGACGACTCTTTCACCAGCGCGCCGCAGCTTAAGCGCGATCCGTTGGGCCGCAGACCATACACTCTCGCTCACCACCACGCGACCTCGGAGCTTCTATGAAGCGAGTCACTGGCATTGGCGGCATCTTCTTCAAAGCCAAAGACGCTCCGGCACTACAGGCTTGGTACAAGCGGCACCTCGGAATCGATGTCCAAGAATGGGGTGGCACGGCTTTCACCTGGTCGGACGGTGAAGGTAAGCCGGTTGCGGGAACAACCGTCTGGTCTATTAGTTCGGCGCAAGGTGACCAGTTTGCGCCCAGCACTGCACCTTTCATGGTCAACTACCGGGTGGAAGATCTCCACGCCCTGGTCAATGTCTTGCGTGCAGAAGGCTGCAATGTTCTCGAGAAGATCGACGATTCCGAGTACGGGAAGTTTGGCTGGGTCATCGATCCAGAAGGAAACAAGGTAGAACTTTGGCAACCGCCTGCCGGCCAATGACCAGGCCTTAGATGCTTCGCACGGGACTCCCGACCCAAACCGAGCTGCGCACCCTGCACGAGACCCAGCTCGTCAGGAAGATCGACCAAATGCTGGAAGGCGTGCTGAGCCGGGAGCATCTCTTGACCGCTCAGATGTATCGAGACGAACTCCTTCGCCGAGACTGGCAAGAGAGCAACGACGCGATGCTGGCATACACGAAGGAAATGAACGCAATGACTCCGTTAGGCAGCCGCGCAGCGCGCGTCGTGGGAACGCAATGAATCGAGCATCTCCTCTACTCGCCCTCGCTCTCCTGACATGCGGAAAGGGAGAGCGTGGAGCCAACGTACCTAAGGACTCCATCCAAAGCCGCGCTCCCGAGCTTGCTGCGCTCGGCGCACCTGATTCGTTCTCGACCGGTGGGCCTCTAGATGGAATCCCTTCCCTCCTAGTAGGGCTCGACTCGCAGTCCGAGGCCGTACGGCAGCAAGCCCGCGCTGTTGCCGCGACGCCAAGGGCTGACTCGTTCTTCCTCAGCTTTCGGAATCGCTTCTTGAAGACGGGCGAGCACATCACCGACCGATTGGACCAGGCCACCAGCGTCCAATCGACCGTCTTGGAAGACACATCTACTTCACGCCAGCTAACCGCTCTCCTGGCAAGGCACGGGTTCGCACTCGCGTACACGGAGGGAAACGCCTACGCTGATGAAGACATTGCCTACTGGAGCCGGTTCTTCGACGGGGCTCTTACGCCTGCTATGCAGAGGTACCTCGGTCTTCGAGCCGCGGAACAGAGGACGCGGTTTTCTGAGGACGCCGCGCTCCAGATCTCGTGGGATGAATTAGCGGGGCGCGCTGTCACATGGGAGCAGTTCGCTGACAGCTATCCCGATTTTGCCTGGAAGGACGCCTCCCAGTTCTGGTACAACACCTATTTGTCTACGTACCTGACCGGGATGGACAATTCCAGAGTCTTCTCTGATAGCGGCACGTTGGAGCCCGAAGTTCGGACCAGCTACGAGCACTTGGTCGGGCGGTACCCTCAGACACGAACCGCCCAACTCGTCGCTCAATGTCTCACTCTCCTCAAGCAGAACGGCTACCGCCGAAGTGCGGCGATCGACTCTTTACTCCGACAGGGTCATGTGACATCCATGCTGGGCGTGCAGCCCCCCACACGGTGATCATGCGGCTGCCTAACAAGCGCTTGAAGCTGGCGGGCGGTGATCGCTTTAAAGGAACCGGAGTGTTGTGCCCTGGTGGGCACAGACTGTCGTCCACTACTCTTGCGCCGGCGGGCAAGTCGCCCGCAGCTTAAGCGCGATCCGTTAGCCTGCGATAACTAGCGCACTGTGGCACTGCTACGAGGGCGGGTTCCAATCCCTATCCCAGAATCGTGCACCTTTCACTAAGCTTCGCATAGCTGTTCAGAGTGACGGGAGCTCCAAGGCATGAACTCAAATAAGACCGCTCCACAACGCGCCAACCCCGAAGGAGCGAAAGGAAACCTCGCTTCAATTAGTCCGTTCTTCATCGTGAAGGACCTGCAGGCCTCGATCTCCCACTACATCGAGCGCTTCGGTTTCAAGCTGGACTTCCAGGGCCCACCCGAAGACGTGTACTATGGCCACGTGAGCCGGGACGGGATCGGCATCATGCTCAAGGCCATCCTTCCCGATGTGCTTCCCTGTCCAAACCACACCCGGCACGGATGGGCGCGCTGGGATGCTTACATCTACACCCTGGACCCCGACTCGCTGTTCGACGAGTTCAAGCACCGGGGTGCGTCGTTCGTGAAAGAGTTGTCGTTCATCGATGACGGCCTATGGGGCTTCGAGGTCACCGATGCCGACGGGTATGTCCTGGCCTTCTTTCGCGTCCGCAACGAGTAGGGGCTACCGAGGTGTATGGCAGGCTAACTACGGTTTGAAGCTGACGAGCCGGCTGGCCGCGCGCGAAGACTATGAAACGGACTCGCAATTCATGTAGGTGGCAACTGCTCGCACTGGCCATCGGCGGTGGTCCGCTCGTTCGCTGCGCGAGTGTCAGTGGGCCGAACCTACAGCCTTGCAGCGGGTTTGTTACCCTCACAGCGACATCCGCTATCAATCCCAGCATCGCGTGGACACCTACCTGCCTCGTCGACAGGTCACTGTCGAGGAGGACATTGCTCCGTCTGCGGGAGGTCCTCAGCCGCGCTGGATCATCAGGTCTCGGATCACGGGGCGGGGGACCCCCTCGCCTCTAGGGTACGGGCAGGTGCCCACCAGCATGGAGGAAGTGCTCAGCGCAGCGACGTTGGTTGCCGGGCATGAGTATAGCGTCCACGTTTACGATAGTACGATGGAGGTAGGTGTAGCCGTTTTCAGACCATAAATCGTCGGCTTGACGCGCGGCCTAACAGCGCTTGACTGGCGGGCGGTGATCGCCTCAAGGGAATCCGAGTGTTGTGCCCTGGCGGGCACGGATGCATCTCGTCAACGCAAACTCTCGAACGAGGGTGCCGCATGCGCGCAACGGCCGCTTGGATCTCCTTCCTTCTCGGACCGCTTGGTTGCTCGTCGACAGTCCAGCCCCACGCCAGTGTGACGTTGCTCATCACGAACGGGACCTGTGAGACAGGCCAGTGCGCATCAGTGCAGATTCTTGGTTTTCCAAGCAATCAGCCGCACACGCCAGGGGGATTCTGGTCGGTGGACCTCGGCCTCGTCTCTGCGCCATCGGCGTGCCTTACGCTCCCGCCCTCAGCGACCTTCCGCGTCATTGATGCGTCAACGGGCGCGACGATGACCTACACGTGGACGACGGCTGAAGGACTGTCGCTGGGAGCGCTGCAGCCACCTGCGTCTCGCATTCAAGCCACGCCGAGCACGGGCGCGTTCGTGCCGGGGAGCGCAGCGGGGTGGAGCGTCACCTTGCCCGCCGGCTCCCACGTATCCCCTCGGCAACCCTGTTCATCTTGAAAGTCCTCCCCGTTGACAGAACCACCTCGCCAGGCCCCCGCCTAACAAGCGCTTGATGCTGCCGGGCGGTGATGGCCTTAAGGGAAACGGAGTATTTGTGCCCTGGCGGGCACGGACTGTCGTCCACGGCCTTGCGCGGGCGAGCGCGTCGCCCGCAGTTTAAGCGCGGTCCGTTAAGCCGCTGCCGTCACAAACCACACGTTGATGCGCCGATATCGGCTCCTTCTACTCGTTGCGTTCGGCCTCGCGGTTGGCTTGCTCGTCGTGCTGCGACCGCGTGCACCCACGCCTACGAAGCCTCAACAGCGTCCGGCACCGCCGCCGGTCGAGGAGCCGCGCAAGCCAGCCCTTCAAGCCGACGCCGAAGGGTACTATGCCCCAGGCTATCGCTTCGCCGTGAATCGTTTCCGATTCGCCGGTTTCAGCCTCCGCCCGGAGGCTCTTGTCACCTTCGCCCAGACAAGCGCCGGTATCGAGCAGCCGGCAGCCTGCTTTGAGGCCCTGATCAGGGCCGATACTGTCCACCTCCGCTGTGACTCCCCGCAGGTGGGCACCGTTACAATTGACGGTAAGTTCCTCACGCGATTGGCGACTACCAGCCTTGATACACCGGTCCTGTCGGCGGTAGTGACGGTTCGATCTCCGAGCGGAGAGATCGTGTACAGCGCGCGGGACTCGTTCCTGTGGCACCCGGGCCAATAGGCGGGGCAGCCGCGTACCAAGCGCTTGAAGTTGGCGGGCGGTGATCGCTCTAAGGGAAACGGAGTGCTGTACCCTGAGCAGTATGACCAGTAGTTGAAGCCGGAGCCCATCCGATGCACGATGCCTTCCCTGTGATCCTGGTTATCGGAGT
>Ga0209158_1001816_pt1 | contig 13773 bp, 10 predicted proteins | sample GraSoiAngelo_140_FD_185897 | JGI IMG/M metagenome (GOLD analysis project Ga0209158, IMG submission 185897) | Grasslands soil microbial communities from the Angelo Coastal Reserve, California, USA - 14_0929_12_30cm (SPAdes) (version 2) | ecosystem: Environmental > Terrestrial > Soil > Grasslands ...
GGCGGCATCCGCTCGCTCAACGTGGCGCTGCGGCAGATTCTCGATCTTTACGCCTGCGTCCGTCCGGTGCGCTATTTACCTGGAGTGCCTTCGCCTCTCCGGCACCCCGAGCGGATGAACGTGGTCATCTTCCGCGAAAACACAGAGGACGTTTACGCCGGCATCGAGTGGCGTTCCGGCACGCCCGAAGCGAAAAAGCTCCTGGAGTTCCTAAACAACGACATGCTCAAGGGCAGCAGCAAGCAGATCCGGTGGGATTCCGGGGTGGGGATCAAACCCATGTCTCCCACCGGCACCAAGCGGCTGGTGCGGCGGGCGATCCGGCACGCGCTGGAGAACAAACGTCGCATCGTCACGCTGGTGCACAAGGGCAACATCCAGAAGTTCACCGAGGGCGCTTTCCGCGACTGGGGCTACGAGTTGGCCAAGGAGGAGTTCCGCCCGCACGTCGTCACCGAGCGCGAAAGCTGGATCCTGGACAATCGCGACCGCAACCCGAATCTTAGCGTCGAGCAGAATGCGATCTTGATCGAGCCGGGGCTCGAGCGCGCCACCGAATCTTTCCAGAAGGAAGTGCAGGCTGAAGTCAGGCGCGTGCTCGAATCGATCTACGCGAGTCACGGCCAGGGCCAGTGGAAGCAGAAGCTGATGGTGAACGACCGCATCGCCGACTCCATTTTCCAGCAAGTGCTGACGCGCGCCGATGAGTACGACGTGCTGGCCACACCCAACCTGAACGGCGACTATCTCTCTGACGCTTGCGCCGGGCAAGTGGGAGGCCTGGGGATGGCGCCTGGCGGCAACATCGGCGACGGCTACGGCTGCTTCGAGGCCACGCACGGCACCGCGCCCAAGTACGCGGATAAGGACGTCATCAACCCCAGCTCGGTGATGCTCTCAGGCGCGATGATGTTCGACTTCCTCGGCTGGAGCGAGGCCGCGCGGCTGGTGGAAGACGGCATTGCACGCACCATCCAGCAGAAGCGCGTCACCTATGATCTTGAGCGGCTGATGGAGGGAGCAACACGGCTGCGGACCTCGGAGTTCGCCTCGGCCATCATCGAAAATATGGAGGCTCGGGTCGCGGCCGACTGAACCCTGTAGCCTGCCCCTTCAGAGGCGGGGCCTTTCGCAAACAACTCCCGGGTCTGAAGGCCCGGGCTACAAACGGAGCGCACGGATGCGCAAAAAAGTGACGGTGGTAGGTGGCGGGTTCGTCGGTTCGACCGCGGCGCAGCGCATTGCGGATGCGGAGCTGGCCGATGTCGTCCTGACCGACATCCTCGAGGGAGTGCCGGCTGGCAAGGGGCTCGATATGCTCGAGTCCGGCCCGATCCTGCGGTCCGATGCACGGGTGATCGGCATCTCCACCAACACCGGCGACTACCGCGAGACGGCCAACAGCGACATCGTCGTCATCACTGCCGGCTTCCCGCGCAAGCCCGGGATGAGCCGCGACGACTTACTCCGCGCCAACTACGACGTCGTCAAGGGCGTGGTCGAGCAGGTGGCCAAGTATTCCCCGAATGCCATCCTCATCATGGTGACCAACCCGCTCGATGCCATGGCTCAGGCGGCCTATAAGATCAGTGGCTTCTCGAAGAATCGCGTGATGGGCATGGCCGGCGTGCTCGACTCGGCGCGCATGAGCACGTTTGTGGCGATGGAGCTGGGCGTATCGGTTGAAAACGTGCATTCGTTCGTGCTTGGCGGCCACGGTGACGACATGGTGCCGCTGCCCCGCTATTCGACCGTGGCAGGCATCCCGCTGCCCGACCTGCTACCCAAAGAGCGCATCGACGCCATCGTCGAGCGCACGCGCAAGGGCGGCGCCGAGATCGTCAATCTGCTCAAGACCGGTTCGGCTTACTACGCGCCCTCGGCCGCCGTGTTCGAAATGGTCGAGGCCATCCTGAAGGACAAAGAGAAAATTCTACCCTGCGCCGCCTACCTCGAAGGCGAATACGGCATCAAGGGGCTGTTTGTCGGTGTGCCGGCGAAGCTCGGCGCCCGCGGTGTCGAACAGATCATCCAGATCAAACTGACGCCGGAGGAAAACGCCGCGCTGCAGAAGTCCGCGGCGTCGGTGCGCGAGCTGGTCACCGTCCTCGGCCTCTAGCCTTGGCCGAAGTCTTTCCTCTTGGGCACCCTGCTAGGTATCAGGCATGACTGCATTTTTCGTGGTGCCTTTTCCTTTTGCCTTTCAACCTATGGCTTGTCCGCGCGACCCTAAAGGTCAGGAGTCTCGCGCCTACTTCGCGGCCAGCTCGAAGACGCGCAGGTTAGAGAACACTGCTTCCATTCCGGGGCGGGCCAGGAACAAACCCGCATCGCCGCGAAGATCAGTCGTCACCGCGGTGGTGCCGACCAGCTTGTCGTTGATGTAGCATCGGATGGTCCTCCCATAGATTTCCACGGCCAAGCGATTGATCGCGCCATAGCCCTTCTTGACGACGGGATCGTTAGTCCAGTCAATCGGATACCGCCAGGCTTGATTCAACTGCGAGAGACGATAGGACCCATCGGCATTCAGGGTGAAGGTGTAAAACAGATTGTTGTCTTGCGCCGGCCGGCCGAACTTCAGCCCAAAAGAGCTTCTCGGACTGCCCTTGCGCAGAGCCACCGAGACTTCCATCCGGGCGTTCGCAGGAAGAGTGCCGACTTTGTCCAGCGTAATCTCGCAAGTGCCTTCCGGCCCTACGTTCGCCACCACAAAGCCGTCCTCGCCATACCACGTCTTGCAGTAGCGGTCGGCGAGTTCGGGCCAATTGTGTTTCGCGACGAGGTCGTCCTCAAACAGGGGCCGCACAACCGCCAGCTCCGGAACGGGCGTGACCAAGGCGCCCAGTTCGACGACGCGTAGGTCGGTGAAGACCACTTCCGTTCCCGTCAGGTCGAGATTCAGTCCGATGGTGCCGCGGACGTCTTCGGGCGCGTCGTAGGAGCCGACCGGTTTGCCGTTGATATAGCACTGGATCGTGCGACCCCGGATTTCGACCGTGAGTTGGTTCGGAGCGCCGTACCCTTGCTGGACCACAGGATCGGAGGTCTTCTTGATGAGAGCGCGCCAGCTTCCGTTCCAGCCCGCGAGGAGGTAACCGCCGTTCCCGGTCACGCCGAAGGTGTAATAAGAGCGGTTGTCATTCGTCGCCATGCCAAACTTCAGGCCGAATCCGCCATTGAGCTCGCCCCGGCGAAGACGCGCGGTAAGTTCCACGCGGAAGTTCCCCCGAAAGTAGCCGGCTTGTGTCAGATCGAACTCGCACGAACCTGGCGGCGGAACGTCTTCGACGATGAAGCCCACATCCGCATAGGCCGTCTTGCAGGCGCCGCCCAAGCCCTCCTTCCAGTGCCGGCGTGAATGGAAGTCGTCTTCAAAGAGCACGCGACCCGGTGTAGCGGCTGAAACACTCGCGGCGCCCGAAAGCCCCTGCGCGGTCTGCGGCGTCCCGGCCAGGGCCCAAACAGACTTCGCCGGTGCCGCGAGAAGGGGAACAATCACCGACCCAAGGAGCAGTGCTATGGAAAGAATTGCACCGCATCGGGCGTTTTCAGCGGGACGCGGCGCGTGAGGGTCGCAATTCGTCAAGAAATCCAGGGCGGAGTGCTTCATTCGGGCCTTCCGGTTGGCGCTGTTCGAGGAGCTTTCCTGTGCTCGGGCTAGTTCTTTAGTATTGAGCTGCACACAAAGGCTCTGTTTCAGAACGCAAGGAATCGAACGGGGAAATTATATCGAGGCAGGATTTCTGTGGCCCAGGAAGTTCCACCGGAAGTTCCAAACCTACAAGCGCCCGGGCAGGCCCGCAAACACTATGGAAGGCAAGGATCTTGAACGCTTTTAAGCTTATACGATTTTGGCTCCGGCGCGGTACACTCTCGCCATTCCAATTTCTTGCGAGGTGCCATGCGGCTCGTTAAGCCCTACGCCGTAATTTTGATCACGATTTCCCTGGGCTTCGCGCAGGTGAAGCTCGCGCAAGAAAGCAAAGGCTCAAAGACTGCTTCCCGGCGCAGTCTCGAACAGGACATGGACAAAACCGTGAGCCCTTGCATGAGTTTCTATCCCTACGCCTGCGGGAAGTGGGTGAAGGACAATCCCATACCCCCTGACCAGTCTCGCTGGGGCCAGTTCAACGAGCTCACCGAGCGCAATCGAGAAATTCTGCATGGCATCTTGGAGAAGGCCGCGAAGGCCGGTGCCCAGCGCAGCGCCCTGGAGCAGAAATACGGTGATTTCTACGGCGACTGCATGGACGAGAAAACGGTCGAGGCCAAAGCCGCCACTCCGCTAAAGCCGGAGCTGGACCGCATCGCCGCAATCAAGAGCCGGGAGGATCTGATCGCGAAAATCGCCCACTTGCAAGGCAAGGGCGTGGGCGCGCTCTTCAGCTTCGGCCCCTCGCCCAACCTGCACGACGCGCGCCAGATGATCGCCAACGTGGATCAGGGCGGACTGAGCCTCCCCGACCGCGACTACTACATCAAGGATGACCCGAAGACGAAGGAGACGCGCGAAAAATTTGTGGAACATGTGCAGAAAATCTTCGCCCTGCTAGGCGACCCGCCCGAGGCCGGCGCGGCGAAAGCGCAGACTGTTCTGGCCATCGAAACCGACCTGGCCAAAGCCTCCATGGACCGCACGCTGCGGCGCGACCCAAAAAACCGCGACCACAAAATGAAAGTGGCCGAGCTGGCGGCCCTGGCTCCGAATTTCGCGTTTTCACGCTTCTTTGAGAGCGCCGGCGCGCCCAGATTCGAGGAGCTCAATGTGGTCAATCCGGACTTTTTCAAGCAAATCAATCGAATGCTGCAAGCGGTAGCACTGGAAGATTGGAAGACCTATCTGCGCTGGCATCTGGCGCGTGTCGCGGCGCCGCTGCTCTCCAGCGCGTTCGTCAATGAGAATTTCGACTTTTACGGCCGCTATCTGACCGGGCAGAAGGAAATCCAGGCGCGCTGGAAACGCTGCGTGAGTTTCACCGATCGCCTGCTCGGCGAAGCCGTGGGACAAGCCTACGTGGCCGAAACGTTTGGACCTGAGGGCAAGGAGCGCGCGCAAAAGATGGTCGTGGCGCTGGAGAAAGCTCTGGAAAAAGACATCCGCACGCTGACCTGGATGACTCCCGCCACCAAAGAGAAGGCGGCGGGCAAGCTACACGCCATCACCAACAAGATCGGCTACCCCGATAAATGGCGAGACTATTCGGCCCTGAAAATCCAAGCCGGAGACTGGTTCGGCAACTTCCTTGGCTCCCTCCAGGCGGAGTTCAACCGCCAGATGGGCAAAATCGGCAAGCCGGCGGACAAAAAAGAATGGTCGATGACCCCGCCCACGGTGAACGCCTACTATTCGCCACCGAACAACGATATCAACTTCCCCGCCGGCATCCTCCAGCCTCCGTTCTTCGACAAGAATGCTGATGATGCCTTGAACTTCGGCGGCATCGGCGTAGTTATTGGCCACGAGCTCACCCACGGGTTCGACGATCAGGGAAGCAAGTTCGATGCTGAGGGTAACCTGAACAACTGGTGGACCGACGAGGATCGCCAGGAATTCGAGAAGCGCACAGCGTGCCTTGCCGACGAGTATTCGCAGTTTGTTGCGGTGACGGACCCGAGCGGCGGCGATGTGAAACTCAATGGCCGTCTGACCCTTGGCGAGAACACCGCCGATAACGGCGGCGCGCGCATCGCCTTGATGGCGCTCCTGGACACCATTGGAGACGCGAAGGATAAGAAGATCGGCGGGTTTACGCCCGAGCAGAGATTTTTCCTCGCGTTTGGCCAGATTTGGTGCCAGAACGCCACCGAGGAAATTCGGCGCCAATTGCAGAAGGTTGACCCGCACTCGCCTGGCCAGTTTCGCGTCATTGGCGTGGTGCAGAACATGCCGGAATTCCAGAACGCCTTCGGTTGCAAGAAGGGCGACGCCATGGTCAGCGAGCAGCCCTGCCGCGTCTGGTAGTCATAGCGCCTGGACTTCCGCCTTTTTCCTGGCCGCCAGTTCGTCTGCCCGAACAGTGGCGGCGGTTCCTCCAGTGAAAACCCCGTCCCCTCTTGCCTTTACCTTTTGCCTTTTGCCTTCTTACTTCTTGCTTCTTAGTTCGCACCCCCGCGGCGTTCTGGACACGCTGTCTCCCGTGAAGGATAAATTGAAATCAGGACGGTTTTTTGGCCGCCGCCTTGCCGGGAGACTTTGCCGAAGTCTTGCCCGCTGGCTTGCCCTCGGGCGCGTCCGCCGGCGCCGGGCCCACGCGCTCCACCACAACGTGATTCATGTGCACAGGGGTCAGAGGCCGGTCGTTTCGGTCACGCGGGACACGCGCAATCGCCTTCACCACGTCGAGGTTCCCACACTGGCCAAAGATAGTGTGCCGGTTGTTTAGGAACGGCGTCGGGACTTCGGTGATGAAGAATTGGCTGCCGTTGGTGCTGGGGCCGGAATTGGCCATGGCCAGCCGGCCCGGCACGTTAAACTGCAGTGTGGACACAAATTCGTCTTTGAAGGGAAAGCCTGGGAAGCGGGGCGACCCCATGCCGGTACCCTGCGGATCGCCACCCTGAATCATGAATTCAGGGATAACGCGATGGAAGATCAGCCCGTCGTACAAGGGCTTTCCGCCGATCTTGCCCACCGCCAGTCCCACAATCATGCTCGTCGTCACCGGCGTCTCTTTCTCATACAGCTTGCAGGTAATCGAGCCTTTCTCCGTTTGAAAAGTCATGTACAGGCCCGGTTCGCGTGTTTCCGCGGGCTTAGCCGCTTGAGTCTTTGCCGCAGCCGCCTTTGTCGCTGCTGCCTTCTGCTCTTGGCCCGCCATCGGCGCCGCCGCAACCGCAAGAACCAAAAGAATCAAAACCCTCTGAAAGACGCGCATCGATTCTGCTCCTTTACTTATTTACTTTCGGACCGTTGGCCGCTTCGAATCTCGACTCTCAACTTTCAGCTAGCGACTTGCGCCCTGCATCTCCCGGCTCACTCGCTCGGCTTCTTCCATCACGCGCAGGATGTTTCCGCCGAGGATTTTCCGGATATCGTCCTCCGAATAGCCCTTCCGCAGCAGCGCTTCAGTCAGGCGCGGCAGCTTCGAGCAGTCTTCCAAACCATCGGGCATCCACGCGCCATCAAAATCCGAGCCCAGGCCGACGTGGTCCGCGCCAACCAACTTCACCGCGTGGTCGATGTGCTCCACGACCTTCTCCCAGCTTACCCGCGGCAATTTCCCCGCGGCGATATACTCTCTGGCGAGGCGTTCGCCCTCAAGGATAACGCGCCCCTGGTCCTCGCCATATGTCTTTTCAAGCTCCTTTTCCTTGGCTTTCATCTCCTCCTGAATCTTGCGCCGGGCGTCGAGAAACTCCTGGCTCAGGAAGCCGATGTGATAGTTGATTTGGATGACGCCGCCTTTTTTCGCCAGCGCTCGAATCATGTCGTCGGACATGTTGCGCTCGTGATTGCACAGCGCGCGGCAGGAGGAGTGCGAAGCCATCAGGGGCGCGCGGCTGGTTTCGAGTGCGTCGTAAAACGTTTTGTCCGATACGTGCGAGATGTCCACCAGCACGCCCAGCCGGTTCAGCTCCTGCACCACGGACTTGCCGAAAGCGGTCAAGCCATTGTGCTTGGGATCATCGGTCGACGAGTCGGCCCAGTTGGTATTGCTGCCGTGGGTCAGGGTGAGGTAACGCACACCCAGCGCGGCGTACATCCGCAGCACGCCCAGGTCGTCGTCAATCATGTGGCCGCCTTCCATTCCCATCAAGAAGGCGATCTTGCCCTGCGCATGCGCGCGGCGGACTTCTTCGGCCGTAGTCGCCAGCGCCAGGTCCTGCGGATGGAGTCGCACCTGTTCGCGAACCGCATCGATCAGGTCGAGCGCGCGCTTGACGCCCTTGGGGCCGTTCACCTTGCTCGGCGTCCAAATGGACATGAAGACGGCGTTGAGCCCCCCCTCGCGCATTCGCGGGATGTCCAGGTGGCCGCGCGCGTCGCGATGCCCGAGGTCGAATTTCTCGAACAGCAATCGCTGCGGCGTGTCAGCGTGGGTATCGATCACGATGGCGCTCGCATGGAGTTTGCTGGCGCGGGCGGCGATGTCGTCTGCGGGCATGGAAGCGATCAATAAACTGCCGGCGAGGATCAACCCGCCGCAAAGCCAGATCGGTCGCATCAAGTGAATCCTTGACCAGCGCGCCAGGCGCCGCCGGATGCCACGCGGACCCCGTGCGGTGTCCGGAACGCGATGGAGTTATAGACTACCAGAAACCAAAACGTCAACAAACGTTACGGAACGGAATCAACGGTTTGGAGAGGGTTCTGGTGCTGACTACCTCTTGACGGGGGAGACGCCCGAGGTGTCACTCGGACAGCTACCACGGCCAGGTTGGCAAACGGCCTGCCGCCCTTTCCCTTGTGCGGAATCATCCATCGCAGAGTACTTCTTTCAATCTTTCATCGAAGAGATGAAGCACCAGGAGGATGAGTACCTAGGACGGCCTCTCAACTTGGGCTTGGTTTCAATCGCCATGCTCGCTCCAGACTGCGGTATCCTCTTCACATGGCGGAGGAAGGTGATCCAAAGGGAAAGCGGTCTCGCGCGGGGCTCTGCGCTGACTGCCTCTACGCCAGGCGAATCGAATCCGTGCGTGGGTCGGTCTTCTACCTTTGCGAGCGGTCGAACAGCGATTCGAGCTTCCCGAAGTACCCGCGCCTTCCCGTCCTCCGCTGCCTCGGGCACACGCCAAAGACGAGGGTCTAGAGTTGCCCCTTCGCTTTCCCAGAAAATCCGGCTTGGATTCCTTCCTCACGTCCGATGGCCTCCGCGAGTCTGCGCAGCGTCCGCTCCTTTCGGTCGCGGTCAAACGCGCGTTCCTTTGCCCGTCGATGCCGCTGAGGTTGACAATTCCACCGGTCGGTCATAGCGTCGTGTGCGATGAGCCGCCTAGGGCACACTCAGCGAGAGCAGATCGTTTTGACTGATCTGCGGGCAAGTTTTCTCCATTTCGCGGGACAGGCTCTACCGTGGGCTAAAGTTCCAGACGTACAGGACCCGGCGGCACCGCGCCAGGCCCCATCACCGCCTCAAGCCGCTCGCGCGTGCATGACCTGGCTAGCGCGGGGTCTTGCTGCGGGCATGCATCTTGGGTCGGTCCCCGCTGACAAGGGCAGCCGGATTCTTCTTTGCAATGTCCAGCAGCTTGAGGGTTGCAGCCTGCGGGTGGCGTGTACCTTGCTCCCAACTCTGTACGGCCTTTGGGCTCACACAGAGGAAGTGAGCGAAGATTTCCTGGCTCGCATTCAGGCTCTCTCTGATCTGTCGAATCTCTTTCGGCTTCATCGGCTTCGGCGGAGCCGGAATCTCAGTCACGCGCAGGTCAACCGTCTCGCCGCGCTCATATGCGATAGCATCAGTCAGCGACGACCGCAGGTCATCGTAAGCGTTTACCTTGATTTTCTTTGCCATGTTGCCCTCCTACAAGCCTTTCAGTTCCCTGACCATCTGGCGAAGAGCCTTCCGCTGCTCTGGCGTTACGTCTTCCTGCTTCGATGAATACCACAACGTAGGATATACCACAGCGTGGGAGTTATGCCGAGCCCCGTTTCGAACGCATGTCTTTCCCGGAAGGTACGGCTCCGGTACAACGACCGTGAAAATCGGCACGCCAAGAATCCAGAAGTGATTGATGGCGAAGGACTTACGCCGAATACGCGCTGGAGTTATAGTCGAGCAACGTGCGGCGGGTCAAGGGCATGTGCCGGCTACCCAAACAGCCAACCCAGCAGCGCCTGCTTGATGGCTTGGCGGTTGACCTCAGCGATGGATTCGGTGAGCGGGATGTCCTTCGGGCAAATCTTGACGCAGTTCTGCGCGTTGGCGCAATCGGCCACCCCGCCAGGCCCCATCACCGCCTCAAGCCGCTCGCGCGCGTGCATGGCGCCGGTGGGATGCAGATTGAACAGGCGCACCTGGCTGATGATGGCCGCGCCGATGAAGTTGTTTTTTTCGTTCACCTGGGGACACACCTCCAGGCAGGCGCCGCAAGAGATGCAGCGCGAAAGCGGGTAGCCTTTGGCCTGCAACTCCGGCGACATCCGGGGGCCTTCGCCCAGGTTGTAGGTGCCGTCGATGGGCACCCAGGCCTTTACCCGCTTGAGGCTCTCGAACATCCCCGAACGATCGACAGCCAGGTCGCGCACCACCGGGAACTTGGTCAGTGGCTCCAGCCGAATCGGCTGGGCCAGCGAATCGACCAATGCGGAGCAGGCCATTCGCGCCTTGCCGTTGATCAGCATCACGCAGGACCCGCAAACTTCTTCCAGGCAATTTGACTCGTACGCCACGGGCGTGGTCGGCTTGCCCGCGCGGGTGACGGGCCGCTCAGCGATATCACGCAGGCAGATGATCACGTTCATGTAGGGGCGCCAGACGAGCTCAAACTCCTCCCAGCGCGGCCGCTCCTGCGGGCCCGCCTGGCGCTTCACCCGAACGATGACCTTTTTTTTATCCGCCATTCTCGAGCCTTCTTCAAGCCGCCGTCAAAATCATTTCGCGACGTCGTACCGCCGCGCCCGCGGAGGAATGAGCGACGTATCCACCGGATCGTACTGGAAGCAGACCCCGCCGTTTTCCCAGATGGCCCGGGTGGTCCTCAGCCAGTGGTTGTCGTCGCGCTCCGGGAACTCCGGCTTGTAGTGCGCGCCGCGAGATTCATTCCGCGCCAACGCTCCAAGCGTGATCACGCGCGCCAGCACGAGCATGTTATAAAGCTCGCGCGTGAAGTTCAGCGTCTGGTTCGACCACCGGGTGCGGTCGGAAAGGTTGATCTTCCGGTAGCGCTCGAGCAATTCCCGAAGCTTCGCGTCGGCGCGTTCCAGATTCTTGTTGTAGCGCATCACGGTCACGTGCTCGGTCATCCAGGCGCCCATCTCCTTCCAGATGGTGATGGGGTTCTCGCTGCCTTCCTGGCGCAGCAACTGCTGGTTCAGCTCTTCCTGCCGCTTGCGCTCGCTCTCGAATACGCCGGCGTCCACGCTCTCGCATCCCTTATCGAGTCCGCGGGCATAGCGGACCGCCGCCGGGCCCGCCACCATCCCGCCCCAGATGCACGACACCAACGAATTCGCGCCCAGCCGGTTTGCGCCGTGGTATTGATACTCGCACTCCCCGGCCGCATAAATTCCGGGGACATTGGTGGCCTGGTTCTCGTCGTCGACCCAGATCCCGCCCATCGTGTAATGCATCCCGGGAAAGACCTTCATCGGCTGGACTCGCGGATCGACACCTAAGAATTTCTCGTAAATCTCGAGGATGCCTTCGAGCTTGCGATCCAGCGTTTCGCGCGGGATGTGCGTCAGGTCGAGGTACACCGCCGGCTCGCCGCCGATGCCCAGCTTCATCTCGAAGACCACCTTGTGAATGGCGCGGGTGGCAATGTCGCGCGGCACCAGGTTGCCGTATTTCGGGTACCACTCCTCGAGGAAATAGAAGCGCTCGTCGGCCGGGATCTGCAACGGCGGGCGCGTATCTCCGGGCCGCTTGGGCACCCAGACGCGGCCGCCCTCTCCCCGCGCCGATTCGCTCATCAGCCGCAGCTTGTCTTCGCCGGGGATGGCAGTGGGATGCACCTGGATGAATTCGCCGTTGGCGTAGTGCACGCCCTGCTGGAAAAGCGCCGACTGCGGCGAACCGGTACACACCACAGAATTTGTCGAGCGGGCAAAAATCGCGCCGATGCCGCCCGTGCAAAAAATGGCCGCGTCGGCGGGGAATGTGCGCACCTCCATCGTTTTCAGATCCATTGCGCAGATGCCGCGGTTCACTCCGGCGCCGTCGAGGACTGCGGAGAGAAACGTCCACCCTTCGTACTTGCGCACCTTCCCTTCGGCCTCGAACCGGCGCACCTGCTCGTCGAGCGCGTAAAGTATCTGCTGGCCGGTGGTGGCGCCGGCAAATGCGGTGCGGTGATAGAGCGTGCCACCGAAGCGCCGGTAGTCGAGAAATCCCTCAGCCGTGCGGTTGAACATCACGCCCATGCGGTCGAGCAGGTCGATGATCGCCGGAGCGGCCTCGCACATGGCTTTCACGGGGGGCTGGTTGGCTAGGAAGTCTCCACCGTACACGGTGTCGTCGAAATGCTTGGCGGTCGAGTCCCCTTCGCCCTTGGTGTTTTTCGCCGCGTTGATGCCGCCTTGCGCGCAGACCGAATGCGAGCGCTTCACCGGCACGATCGAAAACAGCTCCACCGGCACGCCGGCCTCGGCAACGCGGATCGTGGCCATCAGTCCGGCCAGTCCTCCGCCCACCACGATGACTCTAGGCTGTCTCATTGCGCGTAGAACTCGAAGGGGTGCCAGTTGTAGCGGATGCCAAGCGCGATGGCCACACCGACCAAGCTGAACGTGACGGCCACCACAGCTCCCAGGTAGCCAGCCGCGCGCTGGGAGCGCGCCGTGGCCGCCAAGCCCCACTTGCAGAGGAAATTCCACAGGCCATTGCCCAGATGGAAGGACGAGGCCACGATCCCCAGGATGTAGAAGCCCAGATAATACGGGTTCCGCAGTACATGCTCCACGTCGGCAAACGTGGACTTGCCGTGGGTCATGAAGCGCTCCACATAGACGTGCCAACCGATGAAGACAAATGCGATCAGCCCCGACCACCTCTGCAGCAGGTACATCCAGTTGCTTACCCAGGGATACTGCGACACATTCGACTTCCCTTTCCACCACACGTACACGCCGTAGCCCCCGTGGAACAGAATCGGCAGCCAGATGACTGCAGCCTCAACGAAAATTCTCCACGGGATTGTTTGCAGCTCGCGCGAAGCCTCGTTGTACTTGGCCACGCTCACCAGCGCGTAGCTGTTGGACCAAAAGTGCTCGGCCAGGAAGGCCCCGACGGGGAAAATGCCGGTGAAGGAATGCAGTTTGCGCCAGAAGAAGCTGTGGTCCGGCCGAACCCCTGCCGCAGATATGGATGCTCCATGGATTGCCATGTGATGCTGGACGACCTCGCCTCGCCGGTGGCGGTCTGCGATGGAATCGGGTCAGGTCCGAGCGCCGTGATGGCCAGCGTTGGCCCATCCGAGAGCATAGTGCGTGGTCTTCACGCGCGGACTCTTCAGTATAGGTACTTCGCTTTTTGTTTTCAAGGTGACGCTTCGCAGCGTTCGCAGCGAAATCGTCGCAATGTCCTGCAGCGGATTGGCTATAATGATGGGCGCTGGGGGTCGTGACTGGGGGATAGAAATGAACGAACAGCTTGCGACTGATCTGGGACACCTTGTGGAAGAGCTGGCCAAGGAGGCTCGGCCGACCGAACCAGCCAACTTGGCACGCCTGGGCGAGCAGGTAGCTAGCCTCTTCAAAGCCAAATCCGACGAGGTGGCTGTTCTGGCGCTTACTGGACAGGACAAGTTTCTGAAGTTCATCATCCCGGAAAAGCTGCAGGCCATCGGAACACTCCCCATGACCAGCACGAGCGCTCTCGCCGTCCGCACCGCACGCGAGAAACGCCCGGAGCTGTTTAATAACTTCGCGGGCACCCGGCACGCCACCGTGTTTGAGGGCGTCCCGCTCGGCCGCCGCCATGACGAGCCCATTCAAAAGCTGATGAGCGCCCCGATCTTCGTCGAAGACAAGGTGATCGGCGTCGTGCAGATCTCCCGCAAGGGGCGAACCTCCGCAGAAGCCGGGCCGGACTTCACCCAGCAGGACCTCCGCCTGCTGGTTTCCATCACCGGCGCGCTTGCGGCATTCATCAAACTCTGCAAGGT
>Ga0209158_1001821_pt1 | contig 13747 bp, 11 predicted proteins | sample GraSoiAngelo_140_FD_185897 | JGI IMG/M metagenome (GOLD analysis project Ga0209158, IMG submission 185897) | Grasslands soil microbial communities from the Angelo Coastal Reserve, California, USA - 14_0929_12_30cm (SPAdes) (version 2) | ecosystem: Environmental > Terrestrial > Soil > Grasslands ...
TCACGCCCAGCACCGTGGCGCCGAACAGCAGCGTGATCAGCTGCTTCTGCTCGAAGGCGACGAGGCCGTGCGACCCGATGAGCAGGGCGGCCAGATCGAGCGACAGAAACCACAACGCGAAGGCCAGGGGGAACGTCAGGAACGGGAACGGCCGCAGCTTCAGGGCCACGGTTGCCGCCACGATGGTGGCCGCCTCCATGACGACCCAGCTGCCGCTGATTTGCGGGTAATACTCCTGATAGCTCGCCCGCGCTTCCCGCGGCCACCATCCCAGCGCGTATTGGATCCCGAACACCGCGAGCGGCGTCATCCAGACCGCGAGGGTGAACAGCAGCCCGCCGGGCTGCTTGAGACCGGGCTTGCGCCACAGCGACTCCCCGGCCACGGTGAACGCCACCGCGTACGCGACAGCGATGAGCGTGAGCACCCAGCCGCCGTAGCGCGCCCACGCCTCGTTCATGAACCATCCCAGCGCGGACATCACGACGAGGGCGCCGAGGTAATAGGCCGTGTGGGTGAGGTCGAAGCGGGGCGGCTCGGCCCCGGCGTCTTTGAAGTGGGCAGCGATGCGCTCGGCCGTGCCGGCGTCGATCACTCCTGCGGCGACCAGGTCCTTCAGTTCACGTTCCGAGATCGGCATGGGCGGTCCTCCGGCACCAACATAGCGTTACATTACGCGCCATGCTCGCTCGCGAAATCATGATCCCCGAGCCGTTCGTCGCCGCCGCCGGCGCCACCAGCGCCGAGCTGGCCCTGTTGATGCGCGCCAAGGACATCTCGGTCGTGCCGCTGGTGGACAATCCCAAAGACCGGCGCTATCTGGGCACGATCTCCGACCGCGACATCGTCATGGAGTGCGTGGCGGCGGGGCACGACCCGAAGACGTGCAAGGTGCAGACACACGCGCGGCAGGATACGGAAGTGGTGACGCTGGATACGGAGCTGGAGGGGTACAGGATCGAACGGCTCGATGAAAAAGACACGCACATCCGGTCAACCATCGTGGTGGTGGACGGAAATAAACGAGTGGTGGGGTTTATTCCGCATCCGGAGTTTATTCAGGGGATCGTGATAGTTAGAGAATGAGACCAGTTGCTGAGGCGGGGAGTAAGACGCGTAGGCGCGCAGGCGCGTAGTGGTAATGAGAGGTTAGGGGGTAGGGTGGCGCATCGCTGTGTCTCCCACTTTGCGCAATAGACCCCAAAGAGTCTTGGCAGTCTCGGTCGCTATCGCATCCAAGCGGGCGTAGTCTGCAGCATCGATGTACTCCAGATCTTTCGCGAGCTCGAGGGCACTTTCGACTTCGGCGAGCGATCCTCTGGCTACATCCAGAAAACGACGAAACTCCTTTGAGCCCTTCCTCGCGCTCCCTTCGGCGATGTTGAGGGGGACGCTACTCGACGCGCGAAGCAGCTGTTCAGCCAAGGCCTTCTGGTCGGCATCGGGGGAAGCGTTTGGCTGCCCGGGCGCATTCGATCGCCAGTCGCTGCGCATGCTGCCAGACTTTCAGCGTTCGAAAGGGGGCCATGGGCGCCACGATAGTACTGGGCAGCGAAGATGTGGTATCAATGTCGCGCGCTATGGTGCCAACTATTCCCTAATCCCTGAAACCCACTACGCGCCTCTGCGCCTACGCGCCTTACTCTACGCTACGCAGCTAGTAGATTTCTCCTGTGCCCCGAAAGTACTTCACCCTCGCCGAAGCCAATCGTACTCTCCCTCTCGTCAAGCGCGTCGTCGCCGACTTGATCGCGCTCCACCCTGCCTGGCGTGATCTCGTGGCGCAGTACGAGCTCGTGGCGGCGCAGGCTCGACCCGAATGGGGCGAATCGACCGACCAGCTCGCGCTGCGCGGCCGCATCGACGACATCGCGCGCCAGATCAACGAGTTCATGCTCGAGCTCGAGCAGATCGGGTGCGTGTTCAAGGGGTTCGAGCCGGGACTGGTCGACTTCTACGGAAAGCTGGATGGGAAAGAGATATTCTGGTGCTGGAGGCAAGGGGAAGAGAAAATCGAGCACTGGCACGAGCTTGAGACGGGATACGCCGGCCGGCAGCCGGTGCCTGAGGTGGTTAGAGGCTGAGGCGCAGAGTAAGGCGCATAGGCGCTGAGGCGCGTAGCGGGTTTGAGGGGTCAGGGTGCAGGACTTCCTCGCACCTCAACCCTACAATCCACTACGCGCCTGTGCGCCTACGCGCCTTACTACGCACTCCGCACCTAGGAAAGGACTCTAAATGCGCGGGTTCTGGTTGCTGGTGCATGTATTGGGGTTTACGCTTTGGCTGGGCGGCGGAATTGCCACTATGGTTGCCGGCGTTTCCGCCAAGAGTTTCGCGCCCGCCGAGCGGCTGAGCGCGTACAAACTCATCGGGGCGATCCAGCGCATCCTCGTCGGCCCGGGGGCGATGGCCGTGCTGCTCTCGGGGCTCGTCCTCTCCATGCCCTACATGAAGCAAGGCGCCGTGCCGGGCTGGATGGGTGTGATGATGATCGCGGGCATCCTGGGCGCGCTCGGCGCTGTGACGATCAGTGTGCCGACGGCGTCAAAGCTGGCGCGGCTCGAAGTGGACCCGCGGGGCGGGCTGCCGGAGGCGTTTCAGGTACTGCGCAAGCGCCAGATCTTCGCCGCCACGATTGCGGGAGGATTCGGGCTGATTGCGATGTTCGCCGTGACTCTAGGAAAGTGGTAAAGAAAGACGGGGACAAACACTACTAGACGCACAGACGCACAGGGGAGAATAGTTTGAGAAAAGACAGGTAGACCCGTTACTGTCAGCTGTTCACCCCTGTGCGTCTACGCGTCTGTGCGTCTAGTCTATCGTGCGTCTGCTGCGTCTGTGCGTCTAGTCTTGTTTGTTCTGCGCGCCGAGTCTCGCCAGCCTCTGTCTTACTTCCCTGACCTCAGGTTGTAGCACGGAGTCCGCATCTTTCCATAATTCCACGAACCGGCCGTAGTAGTCTCGCGCGCGGGTAGTGTCGCCCCGCTCCTCGTACAACTCGCCGAGGCGCCGGTACGTCGGTCCCAGCGTGGCTTCCTCCTCGAACGCGCGGAGGTAGCCGGGCGTGTTAACGGCGCGCTCGTACGCGGCTACGGCCGAGTCGGGCTGGCCCGCCCGCTCGTAGGCGCGGCCCAGCAGGAAGAGCCCGCACACCGCGCATCCATCCTCGTCATACCACCTGCGGTAGTCCCGAATCGCGTCCTGGATCCGGCCCTCGGCGAAGGCGATATGGGCTGCCACGCCGTGGCGGAACGGCTGGCCGCGCCGTGCACCCTCGGGGACCGCGGCTTCGTACTCGGCGAGGAGCTGGCGGGCACGATCGGGCCGGCCCGCGTCCGCATACAGAAACGCGAGACCGAGATACGGCCGATCTTCGGCGGGAATCGAAGCCAATGGGTGGTGCCGCAGCGCCTCCTCCACCTCGCGCCGGGCGGCGTCAGGCGCTTTGTGATAATGCACGTCGATGATGGCGAGCCCGATCGCGTCTTCGAGGTACTTTCCCGGGACGCCGCGCTGCTCGTCAAGCGCCATCGCCCGGCGTAACTGGGCCTCGCCGACGGCGAGCTTGCCGCGCACCAGGTTGAGCGCGGCCAGCGCCCCCACGGCGCCCGCATGCCAGGTCGGGTCCTGCGCGCTCTGTGCGAGGCCCTGGGTCTCGACCTCCGCGCTGTCGTACTCCCGGCGTGCCAACATCATGAAGGCGCGCACGAAGCGATTCATCGGGTTCCCCGGCGCCCGCCGTCCCAGCAGCGCCGCCGTCCGCGCCGCGTCGTCGAACTTGCCCCGGGCGATCTGCGCCTGCATGGCGTTGATGTACAGCGCCCACTGGGTGGGCGCGACGGTCAGGCCGAGCGTCGTGAGCGACTCCGCCTCCGCGAATCGTCTCCGTTCATTGAACAGGAGTGCAAGGTTGTTCAACGCCACGCCGTTCTCCGGTTGCTGCTCGAGGGCTGCGCGGTACGCCGCCTCGGTCTTAGCCGGGTCGTACTCGACGCTCGTGTAATAGTAGGCCTCGGCCAGGTCGCGCTCGAACGGGGTCAGCCGGTCACGGTGCCGAAATGCCTGTGTCGCGGCCGCCGCGATGCGCGACTGGGCGCCGCCCGCGTTGCTGAGCACCACCGCGAGCTTGCGGTACGCCATCGCAAACGTCGTGTCCAGCGCAATCGCTTCTTGCAGGAGCGTCACGGCGCGTGCCATTTGCGCCGCGTCGCTCGCTCGCACGCCCTGCGAGTACTTGCGCAGCGCCTCGAGCGATCGCGTCGTCACCTGCTCCAGCGGGTCGCTGGCGCGGATCGACTTGAGCGACTCGCCGATCCGCTCACGCAGCCGGTGCGACAGGCGATCCACCGCTCCGATGATCGCACCATCGTCCTGAGCATTCTCGCGCACCGCGACCAGTGCGGCGCCGTCGCTTGCGCCCACGAGCTCGGCCGACACGACGTAGCCGCGGCCCAGCGGATCGATCTGGCCGTGCACCACCGCCTTCGCGCCCTCGCGCTGGGCGAGCTCGCGGGCCAGGGCCAGATCGAGCGGAGCTCCCGGCGCCCGCCCCATTCGTCCGAGCGCTTGGCCGACGGCTGCGGCGTCGAGCAGCCGGATGACGCCCGATTGTGCGAGATCAACCCGTAAGGCCTCAGTGAGCGACGGCCCGAGCGTCGAGTCCGTCGTGCGATTCTCGAAGTCGGCGAGCACCAGCCGGTCACGCTGGGCGAGCACGCCGCTCGCGACCAGGGTCCCCACCGGTCCGATCCCGAACAGTCGCATCGCCATATAGACAGCGGTGCCGATCCCGAGGAGCCCGAAGCCCGCCGCGCCGCCCAGCAGCGCCCGGCGCCACGTGAACCAGCGCTGCACGCCGGCAGGCACGGCCGCCCGGCCGGTGCTGCCCGCGATCGCCCGGCGCCGCTCGATCACGCCGGTCCACAGGATGATGGGCAGGCCCGCGGCGGCGAGCCCCACCGCTCCGGCGAACGCCCAGTCGGGGAGCCCGAGCATGTGCACCAGCGAATAGGCCAGCGTGAGCACGCCGAGCGCGGCGAAGCCGAACAGGGTGGCGACGCGCACGGGGTGTGCCCGGCGGATGGCGGCCGCGGTGCCCGACGAGATCTCGGCTTGCTGCGGTGTGATGCCCCCGGTCGGCGTCGCCATCGCCTCGAGCTGACCGACCAGCTCCTCGGCGCTCTGCGGTCGGTCCGCCGGGTGCTTCGCGAGGCACCGCATGATCAACGCGGCGAGCGCGGGCGGCACAGTGGCGCGGTGCTGGGTCACGGGGTCGGGCGTAGCCGTCACCTGGGCGGCAAGCATGCCCTGGGGCGACATTCCGCTGAACGGCGGCCGCCCCGCGAGCAGCTCGTAGCCGAGCGCCCCGACGGCGTACAGGTCGGCACGGTGATCCACGTTGGGATCGCCGGCGGCTTGCTCCGGCGCCATATAGGCCGGCGTGCCGAGCGCCATGCCGAGGGAGGTGAGCGTGGCGGCGCCGCTCGAGTTCGAGACCGCTTTGGCGACGCCGAAGTCGGTGACGAGCGCGTGCTTCCCCGAGAGCAGCACGTTGTCGGGCTTCACGTCGCGGTGGACGATGCCGTGGCCGTGGGCGTAGGCGAGGGCGTCGCACACATCGCGCAGGATCCGCACCGTGTCGCCCACGGGCAGCTCGCGCTCGTGGGCGATGCGAGCGCGCAGCGACTCGCCCGCGATGTGCGGCATGACGTAATAGAGCAGGTCGCCCTGCGATCCGGCTGTGAGCAGCGGGACGATATGAGGGTGCTGCAGCGCGGCGGCGAGGCGGATCTCGCGCTCGAACCGCTCGGCGCTCACGCCGGCCGCCAGCTCGGGCGGCAGCACCTTCACCACTACCTGCCGGCCGAGCCGCACTTCCTGGGCGAGGAACACCCGGCTCATGCCGCCGCCGCCCAGCTCGCGCTCGACGCGGTAGGAGTCGCCTAAAGCAGATTGGAGACGGTCGCGAAGTTCAGCCACGGAACTATGATACGGAGAGCACGGCGTGGGGGCTAGGAGAAACACTACTAGACGCACAGACGCACAGGGGAGAATAGGTTGAGTAAAAGGCAGGTAGACCTGTTACTCCCGCCGTTCCTCTCCGCTGTTCTCCCCTGTGCGTCTAGTGTTGCCTGTCCTGCACACCGGTCGTACCGGGCACTGTGGGCATCTAGGTTTTCGCGCCACACAAATCAAGGCTCCGAGCTCCATGATGGCCTGGTTGAACTTCCACGCGCGTTTTCCGTCGCGGGGCACCAGAGCGCGGGCGAGATCCCAGATGCGACGTGGCGGGATGGGGCGTTGCCGGGTGAGGCGTTCCCGAGAAACGCGTTGCCGGTCGTCGCCGAAGAACACTCTCGAGAGTACACGCCTCACGTTCGTGTCGACCGCCGGGACGGGCTTCTCGTACGCGAACGACGCTACCGCGCCAGCAGTGTACGGTCCGATCCCCGGGAGCTTGATGAGCTCGTCCGGATCATCGGGCAACGTGGGAACGCCGTTTCCGGCAACGCCTTCTCCGGCCTCGCCTCTTCCGGCAACCTGTTTGGCTAACGCGTGGAGATTCCGCGCGCGCGCATAGTATCCCAGCCCATCCCAAGCCTCACGCACGGCGCGCGGCCGCGCCCGCGCCAGACTCTCGAGATCCGGAAACCGCTCGAGAAATCGCGGATAGTACTCCGCCACGCGGCTCACCTGTGTCTGCTGCAGCATGAACTCGGACACGAGCACGCGGTACGGATCGCGCGTCTTGCGCCATGGCAAGTCGCGCGCGGCGCGGGCCCACCAGGCGAGGAGCTTGCGGGTGAACTTGGTCCTCACCCTCGCACTCACTTCTGATTTCTGTCTCACGCTCCGCATCGGTCCTCACCCCTTTGATCCCCTCTCCCTTCGGGAGAGGGGAAACTCTGCACGAGCGTCGTACCCCCTCTCCCGGAGGGAGAGGGGGACAGGGGGTGAGGACCGAGCGGCACGGGAGGGGGAAGGAGGTCAGGGGTAGACGTACGGGCCATGGGTACCCAAGATACAGCCCATGAGCAACGGTGCGGCGCTCACGCTGGGCCCCCTGCGGCTGGTCGCCCGCTGGAGCCTCCGCACGGCCGATCACGCCGGCCGCTTCTCCTTCCTCATCGCCGACATGCTCCGCGGGCTGGCGGAGTGGCGCATCTGGGTCCCCCGCACGCTCGACCAGGCCACCGCCGTGGGCTACGGCTCGCTGTTCATCGTGCTGCTGGTCGCCGGGTTCGCGGGCGCCGTGACGAGCCTCCAGACGGGCTATCAGTTCACCGGCGCCCTGCCGCTCTACTACGCCGGTGCGGTGATCTCCGAATCGATGATCCTCGAGCTCGGCCCCGTGCTGACGGCGCTGATCCTCGCCGGTCGTATCGGCGCCCGCTACGCCGCCGAGCTCGGCACCATGCGCGTCACCGAGCAGATCGACGCGCTCGAGAGCCTGGGCCGCTCGCCCGTGTCGCACCTGCTGATTCCGCGTGTGGTCGCGGGGCTGCTCGTGATCCCGGCGCTCACGATGTTCGCGAACGCCACCGGTATTGTCGTGGGCTATCTCACCGCCAAGGGCTCGCTCGGGCTCACCTACGGCGACTTTGAGTACGGGGCGCGCTACTTCTTCCGACCGCTCGACCTCTGGTACTCGGCCATCAAGAGCGTCTGCTTCGCGGGCGCCCTCACGACCATCCCGTGCTACCTGGGCTTCAACACGCAGCAAGGCGCCGAGGGGGTGGGGCGCGCCACCACGCAGGCGGTGGTGTCCGCGTCGGTCGCGATCCTGATGCTCGACGCGGTGATCACCAAGCTCTTGCTGGTGGCGAAATGATCGAGCTGCTCGACGTCCACAAGCGCTTCCTCCAGAACGTGGTGCTGGAAGGCGTGTCGCTCGAGGTGAAGGACGGCGAGACGGTGGCGCTGCTTGGGCCCTCCGGGGTGGGGAAGAGCGTCACCCTGAAGATGATCAACGGCCTGCTGCGGCCCGACTTAGGGGACGTGATCGTGGACGGGCTGCACGTGCCGCTGCTCGGCCGCAAGGAGCTGGCCGCACTGCGCTCCAAGATCGGTTACGTGTTCCAGTACGGCGCGCTGTTCGACTCGATGAGCGTGGCCGAGAACATCCGGCTCGGCATTACCGACGAGACGTGCTATAACGACGAGAAGTTCTGCGAGAACCGCGTGCTCGAATGCCTGCGGCTCGTGAACCTGCCGCCCGAGGTGGCGACCAAGCTGCCGGCCGAGCTGTCCGGTGGGATGAAGAAGCGCGTGGGGATCGCGCGGGCGATCGCGGGGCAGCCCAAGTATCTCCTGTACGACGAGCCGACCTCGGGGCTCGATCCCGTCAACGCCGACGTGATCGATGGTTTAGTGGAGCGTCTGCGAGATGAACTAGGCGTGACGAGCGTGGTGGTGTCGCACGACGTGCGGGGCTCGTTCCGCGTGGCGGACCGGGTGGCGCTGTTGTGGCAGGCGAAGATCCGCGCCGTCGGCCCGCCGGACCAGATCCTCGCGTCCAAGGATCCCGCGGTGCTGCAATTCCTGGAGCGCGATCTCGAGATGACGCTGATCCAAGCCGAGGGAGTGGCGCGTGGACGTAACGTATAAACGGGAGGTCACGGTCGGGGCCCTGGTGCTGGTGGGCTTCGTCGTGTTCACGGGCTTCATGTTCTGGCTCACGGGCCGCTCGATCGTCTCGAAGGCGATCCCGGTGGATGTCGTGTTCAAGAACATCAGCGGCCTGAAGGAAGGCGACCCGGTGCGCGTGTCGGGGGTGAAGAAGGGGCGGGTGGGGAACGTGCGGCTCGAGCGCGTCGGGCACGTGACGGTGACGTTGAACCTCGATCCCGAGGTGCGGCCCCACAAGGACGCACGCGCTATTGTCGCGTCGGCCGATTTCCTGGGGGCCAAGTACGTGGACTACGATCCCGGCCTGAGCGACAGCCTGCTCCCTGCTGGCGCGAACATTCAGGGCGTCACCGAGGAGCAGTTCGCCGACGTGGCGCAGGGGGCGGCGAAGAGCGCGCAGGAGCTGATCGCAAACGTGAACAAGGGGCTCAACCCGGGCCAGCTCGCGAGCGACATTCACAACACGCTGGTCGCGACGCAAAAGGGCATGGAGGCGCTCACCAAGGCGACCAACGGGCCGGCGATCCAGCAGACTCAGGCGACGCTCGCATCGCTCGAGCGCGTGATGTCGCACCTGGACACGCTGCTCGGCGCCGCCAACCCGGCGCAGACCGGCAAGCGGCTCGACACGCTCAGCACCAATCTCACGCAGTTGACCACTCGGCTGGCCGACGCGACCGGATCGCTCAAGGGGTTGCTCGACAAGATGGATAAGGGAGAGGGGACGCTCGGAAAAATCGCGACGGATACGCTGCTGTACAAAAATCTGAATGCGACGCTCAAGTCCCTGACGGAGCTCCTGACGGATCTGAAAGAACGGCCCGGGCGATACTTAACCGTCAAAGTCTTTTGAGGGTGTAGACGGCGAGTAAGACGCCGAGGCGCACAGGCGCGTAGTGGATATGAGGGACGAGCCGCGAGGATAATCCTCGCGAACTCAAACCTTATCGCCACTACGCGCCTTGGCGACTATGCGTCTTACTCGCCGTCTCTCCGTCTATATTGTCCCGCATGTTATCCGTGACTTTCTTGGGCACGAGCGCCGCCAGGCCTACCGTCGAGCGCAACGTCTCCGCCATGGCCCTCATGCGCGAAGGCGAGACGCTGCTGTTCGAGTGTGGTGAGGGCACCCAGCGCCAGATGATGCGCTATGGGGTGAGCTTTGCGCTGTCGGAGATTTTCTTCACGCATTTTCACGCCGATCATTTTCTCGGGGTGATCGGGCTGATCCGGACGCTGGGGCTACAGGTGCGAACGGAGCCGATGCGGTTGTATGGGCCGAAAGGGGCGAAGAAGTTGCTCACGCAGGCCCTTCAGCTCGGGGTGGAGCGCGTTCCGTTCGAGGTCGACGTCGTCGAGGTAAAGCCGGGGATGGCGTTGCGGGAGCAGGGAGCGGGGAGCAGGGAGCGGGACGGCTACGAGATTCACGTATTCGGGACCGAGCACGGTGGGGGGTCGGTCGGGTACGCGCTCAAGGAGCACGAGCGTCCGGGGCGGTTCGATCCTGACAAAGCGCGGGCGGCGGGCGTTCCGGAAGGACACTTGTGGGGGAAGCTGCAGCGGGGCGAGACGGTCGAGCTGGCGGATGGGCGGAAGGTGAGCGCCGAGGGGATTGTAGGCCCGAAGCGTCCGGGGCGGTTGGTGGTGTTCACCGGTGATACCCGTCCGTGTGCAGCGGTGGTCGATGCGGCGCAGGGGGCTGATCTCTTGATTCACGAGGCGACCTTTGGGGAGGAGGAGAAGGAGAGGGCTAAGGAGACGGGGCATTCGACGGCGCGGGAGGCCGCTCAGGTAGCGCTGGCTGCGAAGGCTCGGCGGCTGGTGCTGTCGCACGTTTCCGCGCGTTATTCGATCAGTGCCGAGGAGTTGGTCAAGGAGGCACGTGACGTGTTCAAAGAGACGGTTGTGGCGAAGGACGGGATGACGATAGAGGTCCCATTCCCCGACTGATGGACGACGGGGTCTCCCTTCGCGACAAAACGACACAGTCGCTCCGGGAGACCCCGTCGTCCATCCGCCGCTTCCGTTATCGAGTCAGGGCTTTCCGAAGATTCTGCAGCAGGCCGTCGAACATTTTGTGTGCACTGCGGCGCCTGTAGAACTGCCCCAGCAGCCACGCCCGCCAGCTCGCCGGCACCCACACGCATTTCATGGTGATCTTAGTCGTGCCGCCCTGGAAGTCGAGCTTGAAGAAGGTTTTCGAGCCGCGGCGGTAGATGATCTCGACCCAGGCGTAGGTGGTGGGGGGTTCGTATTCGATCACTTCGATGACGGCGTCGGCTTTGCGGCCCTGGCGCTCGAAGTGCAGCCGGTGGCGGTCGCCTTTGCCCTTACCGGTGGGTCCCGGGACGACGGACACGCAGTTGGGCAGCCACTCGGCCATACGGCTCGGGTCCGAGATGAGGTCGAAGACGTCCTGGATGGAGACGCCGACGGTGCCAGTGTAGGTGAGGGAGACGGGGCGCATGGAGATAAGATATGATGGTGGAGGATGGTGGAGGTGGTGGAGGTTGGTGGAGGATGCTGTGGCGGGGGTTCTGCAGTTACCTCCACAACCCTCCACCAACCTTCACACACCTCCACCCTCTGCCGATCGGCGCGCGGCGGTTAGATTTGAGGGGTTGCCGGAGCAGGGGCTCCGCTTCTAAGTTCCCGCTCCGCGCGGGGCTGTAGCTCAGCTGGGAGAGCGCCTGGATCGCACCCAGGAGGTCAGGGGTTCGAGCCCCCTCAGCTCCACTCTCACGTACGGCCGACTCATGCGCGCCACGCCGACCCTCCACGCCACGCAGAGCACCCAGACCGAGGTGTATGCGCGGTGGGCCCGGGACCCGGAGGGGTTCTGGGCCGAAGCGGGCGAGGCCATCCACTGGTCCAAGCGCTGGGATCGGGTTCTCGATAGCGCGCGCGCCCCGTTCTATCGTTGGTTTCCGGGCGCCACCGTCAACACCTGCGAGAACGCGCTCGACTGGCACGTCGAGCACGGCCGCGCCGACCAGCCCGCCCTGATTTACGACAGCCCCGTCACGGGCACGATCAAGACGTTCACGTATCGCGAGCTGCGCGATGCGGTCGCCCGGTTCGCCGGCGTGCTCCTCGGCCAGGGTGTCGGACGGGGCGACCGGGTGATCATCTACATGCCGATGGTGCCGGAAGCGGCCATCGCGATGCTGGCGTGCGCGCGGATCGGGGCGATCCACTCGGTGGTGTTCGGGGGATTCGCCTCACACGAGCTGGCGACCCGGATCAGCCACGCCGCGCCGGTCGTGATCGTCTCCGCCTCGTGCGGCATCGAGGTGAACCGGGTCGTGCCGTACAAGCCGCTGCTCGACAAGGCGATCGAGCTCGCGGAGGTGAAGCCGCGCCGCTGCATCATCCTGCAGCGTCCCCAGGAGCGCGCGCCGCTCGTCGCCGGGCGCGACTCGGACTGGGCGGAGCTCATGGCCACGGCGCGGCCCGCGGAGTGCGTCCCGGTCGCCGCGACCGATCCGCTGTACATCCTCTATACGTCCGGTACGACCGGGATGCCGAAGGGCGTGGTGCGGGACAACGGGGGCCATCTGGTCGCTCTCAAGTGGAGCATGACGCACATCTACGGCGTCGAGCCTGGTGAAGTGTACTGGGCGGCGTCCGACCTGGGCTGGGCAGTGGGCCACTCGTACATCGTGTACGGCCCGCTCTTCAACGGCAACACCACGGTGCTGTACGAGGGCAAGCCGGTCGGCACGCCCGATCCGGGTGCGTTCTGGCGGGTGATCTCGCAGCACCGGGTGAGCGTATTCTTCACGGCGCCCACGGCGATCCGCGCGATCAAGCGCGACGATCCCACCGGGGAGCACGTGCGGCGCTACGATCTCGGCGGATTCCGCACCTTCTTCCTCGCCGGCGAGCGGTGCGACCCCGACACGCTGCACTGGGCGGAGCAGCAGCTCGGCGTGCCGGTCATCGACCACTGGTGGCAGACGGAGACCGGATGGCCGATCGGGGTGAACTGCATGGGGCTGGGGATGCTGCCGGTGAAGCCGGGCTCCTGCGCCAAGCCGGTCGCGGGGTACGACGTGCGCGTGCTGGACGAGGACGGCAAGGAGGTCGCGGCCGGCGTCACCGGGAACATCGTGATCCGACTGCCGCTCCCTCCCGGTTGCCTGCCGACGCTGTGGAAGAACGACGACGGGTACGTGCGGTCGTACTTGAGCCGGTATCCCGGCTATTACCTCACGGCCGACGCCGGTTACAAGGATGCCGACGGCTATCTGTGGGTGATGGGCCGCACCGACGACATCATCAACGTGGCGGGCCATCGCCTGTCGACCGGGGCGATGGAGGAGGTGCTCGCGTCGCACGCCGACGTGGCCGAGTGCGCGGTCGTGGGCGTGGCGGATGCGATCAAAGGGGAGGTCCCGCTGGGGCTCATCGTCCTCAAAGCGGGCGTGGGACGCGCCGCAGCGGCGCTCGCCGAGGAGGTCGTGCGCATGGTGCGCGAGCGGATCGGTCCGGTCGCGGCGTTCCGGCTGGCGATCGTGGTGCAGCGTCTGCCGAAGACGCGCTCTGGTAAGATCCTCCGCGGCACGATCAAGAAGATTGCCGATGGCGTCGAGTACCGCGTGCCGCCCACCATCGATGATCCCGCGAGTCTCGAGGAGATCGCGGCCGCGCTCGCGACGGTGGGGTATCCGCGGCGCTGAGAAAGCTGTTACTTTGGGAGCACTGCCCCTTGGTGTAACTGGCAACACGCCTGACTCTGGATCAGGAGAGTCCTGGTTCGAGCCCAGGAGGGGCAACTCGAAGCGCGATGCGACAATACGTCGTGTCGCGCTTCTCGTTTTTTCGCCCGTTTGTCATCGTTTCTGTCATCGTTTCTCCCGACACCTTTGCGACATCATGAGCCGTGACGCGGATTTGACTTGCGTCGCGTACAAGCGTTTCGCATTTCACGTCCGCAAAGCCCCGTCAGTGCCCCATGAACCTGGTCGAAATCCCGGTAGAGGTGCCGGTAGAGGCCCGGTAGACGTCCCGGTGGACACGCCGGTAGACGCGCCGGTGGACGTGCCGGTAAACACGCCGATCTAGCTCGGTGGACTGCTCGGCGTCCCGTTCGGACTCCCGAAAAGCCGTACAGAAT
>Ga0209158_1001827_pt1 | contig 13703 bp, 12 predicted proteins | sample GraSoiAngelo_140_FD_185897 | JGI IMG/M metagenome (GOLD analysis project Ga0209158, IMG submission 185897) | Grasslands soil microbial communities from the Angelo Coastal Reserve, California, USA - 14_0929_12_30cm (SPAdes) (version 2) | ecosystem: Environmental > Terrestrial > Soil > Grasslands ...
CGTCCACCTCGACCTCGTCGCCCCGCGCGAACTCCCCGACGAGGATCTTCTCCGAGAGCGGATCCTCGACGTACTTCTGGATGGCGCGCTTCAACGGGCGCGCGCCGAAGTGCTCGTCGTAGCCGCGCTCCACGAGGAAGTCCGTGGCCGCCGGCGTGAGCTTGAGCGTGAGCTCCTCGTCGCCCAACCGTTTCTGCACGTCGCTGAGGACGATGCCGACGATCTGGGCGATATGCTCGCGGGTGAGCGGGTGGAACACGATCACGTCGTCCAACCGGTTCAGGAACTCCGGGTTGAACGTCTTGTTGATCTCGTCCCGCACCTTCTCGGCCAGCCGCTCGAAGCTGGCCTTCGAGTCAGGCTGCGCGAAACCCAGCGTCTTGCCCTTGATCATGTCGCGGGCGCCGACGTTCGACGTCATGATGACGACCGTGTTCTTGAAGTCGATCACCCGGCCATAGTTGTCCGTGAGATGCCCCTCGTCGAGCACCTGCAGCAGGATGTTGAACACGTCGGGGTGCGCCTTCTCGATCTCGTCGAGCAGCACCACGGAATAGGGCTTGCGACGCACGGCCTTGGTGAGCGTGCCCGAGTCCTCGTAGCCCACGTACCCCGGCGGCGCCCCGATCAGGCGGCTGACGGAGAACTTCTCCATGTACTCCGACATGTCGACCCGGATGAGGGCGTTCGTGTCGGCGAAAAGGAACCGTGCCAGCGCGCGCGCCAGCTCGGTCTTCCCCACCCCCGTGGGCCCGCTGAAGACGAATGAGCCGATCGGGCGTTTGGGATCCTTGAGCCCGGCGCGGCTGCGCCGGATGGCCCGCGAGATCACCGCGATCGCCTCGTCCTGGCCCACCACGGTCTTGTGCATCTCGTCTTCCATGCGCAGCAGCCGGGCCGTCTCCGCCTCCTGGAGCCGCGTCACCGGGATCCCCGTCCACCGGGACACGATGAACGCGACGCCTTCCTCGTTGATCGTGGGCCGGTGCGTGGCGCGCTCCTTCTCCCACTGCTCCTGCAGCCGCCGGATCTCGCTCTGGAGCTCGCGCTCCTGATCGCGCAGCGCGGCCGCGCGCTCGAAGTTCTGGTCGCGCACCGCGCCTTCCTTCTCCTGGTTCACCTTCTCGAGCTTCACCTTGAGGGCCGCCACTTCGGGCGGCGGCACCTGGGCGGCGAGCCGCGCCCGCGCCCCGGCCTCGTCGATCACGTCGATCGCCTTGTCCGGCAGGAACCGGTCCGTGATGTAGCGCTCCGAGAGCCGCGCCGCCTCCTCGAGCGTATCGTCGGGGATGACGATCCGATGGTGCTCCTCGTAGCGCTTGCGCAGCCCCTTCAGGATTTCGATCGTCTCGTCCACCGTCGGCGGGTCGACGATCACCGTTTGGAAGCGCCGCTCCAGTGCCCCGTCCTTCTCGATGTACTTGCGGTACTCGTTGAGGGTCGACGCCCCGACGCACTGCAGCTCGCCGCGGGCGAGCGCCGGCTTCAGCATGTTGGAGGCGTCCACCGCCCCCTCCGCCGCGCCCGCGCCCACCAGCGTGTGCAGCTCGTCGATGAAGAGGATGATGTTCTTGTTCTGCGCGATCTCGTTGATGATCGCCTTCAGCCGCTCCTCGAACTGCCCGCGGTACTTCGTGCCCGCGATCACGGCCGCCATGTCCAGCGACAGGACACGGTGATCCTTGAGCGCATCCGGGCACTGGCCGCTGGCGATGAGCTGCGCCAACCCCTCCACGATGGCGGTCTTCCCCACGCCGGGCTCGCCGATCAGCACCGGGTTGTTCTTCTTGCGCCGGGAGAGAATCTCCATCACGCGCTCGATCTCCTTCTGGCGGCCGATCGTGGGATCGAGCTGGCCCTCCGCCGCGAGCTGCGTCAGGTCACGGCAGAAGTGGTCGAGCGCCGGGGTCTTGGACTTTTTCTCGCTCTTCGGCGCGGAGGGCTGGGGGCCGGAGCCACCGGGCGCCGACGCCGAGGGCATCTCGCTGCCGAGTAGCCGCAGCGTCTCCGCGCGCGCCTGCTCGAGGTTCACGCCCGCGTCGGTCAGCACCTGCGCCGCGATCCCCTTCTCCTCACGCAACAGCCCGAGCAACAGGTGCTCAGTGCCAACGTAGGAGTGGTTCAATTCGCGCGCTTCGCTCATGGCGAGCTCGAGCACCTTCTTGGCGCGCGACGTGTAGGGCAGGTCCGGGCCTGCGGCGGCGGCCGCCTTCCCCTTCTTTACTGTCTCTTCGATCTTCTGCTGAATCTCCTCGAGATCGACGTTCAGGTTGGTGAGTACGGCGGCCGCGACACCCTCCCCCTCACGGATCAGCCCCAGCAGGATGTGCTCGGTGCCCACGTACTCGTGGTGCAGCCGCGCGGCTTCTTCCCGCGCCATCTGCAGGACTTTGCGTACCCGGTCCGTGAAGTTGTACCCGTTCATCGCGACTCGATCGCCCTCACGCGGCTTCGGTGTCCAGCACGCGCCGCACATACGCGGCGCGCACCGTCGGCAGCTCCGGATCCCCGGGCGGGCGACCCTCGAGCGCCGCCAGGTGCGCGGGCTGGGTGAAGATCAGCAGCTTGTTGAGCGTATATACACTCAGGCCCGGAATGAGATTCAGCCCGACCCCCAGCCGTACGCCGCTCAACAGGTTCATCGTCTCTTCGAAGCTGAGGCTGCGCGCGTAGCGCAGCAAGCCGTAGGCTCGCCACACCTTGTCGGCCACCGTCAGCTCGGCCGTCTTCAGCAGCACGTCGCGTGCCTGCTCCTCGTACTCGACCACCTGGCGCACGATCTTCCCAAGGTGATCGAGCAGCTCCACTTCCGACTTGCCGAGCGTCGTCTGATTAGATAACTGAAAGAAGTTCCCGACGACGTCGCTTCCCTCCCCGTACAGCCCCCGGGAAGTCAGCCCCACCTGCGTGAGCCCTTGCAGTACTTTCTGGATCTCACGGGTCAACACCAAGCCGGGCAAGTGGATAAGCACGCTCGCGCGGAGCCCGGTGCCGACATTGGTGGGGCAAGAGGTAAGATAGCCAAATTCGCCGTGGAACGCGAACGGCAGCAACCGACCGAGCTCCGCATCTATCGCTTCCACTTCGGCATACGCCTCCTCAAGGGCGAAGCCGGAGCGCATCCCGTGGAGCCGCAGGTGATCCTCCTCGTTCACCATGACCCCCACCGCCGCCCCCACGAGCAGTGCCGCCCCGGGACGCGGACGCGACTCGCGATCGAGCCCCGCCAGCTCCTTGGAGACGAGGTGCCGCTCGTGCAGCAGCTGGCGGTCGGGGCGCTCCATCTGGTCCAGCCGGAAGGTCACGGCACTGCGCAGCTGCTCTCCAGCCGCGGCGGCCTCCTCCACTCGGGTGAGGATGGCCGTTCGGTCGTTGTCCCGGGCACGCTGGCCGAAGACGTAGCCCTGCAGGTTGCGGGCGAGCCGGATGCGGGTGGACAGCACGATGCTCGATTTCGGGCCCGAGGCGTCGAGCCAGTGCATCCCCCCGTCGGGCAGGAGGGCCAGGTCGATCATTCCAGCACCCGAATGCGGTCCCGCAGCTCGGCCGCCAGCTCGAAGTTCTCGTTCTCCACGGCCTTGCGGAGCTGCTCCCGCAGCTCGAGCAGCAGGCGCTGCGGGTCGCTATCGTGCTCGCCGGGGGTGACGTAACGCTCGCCCACGTGCTGGCTCGAGCCGTGCAGGCGACGCAGCAGGTCGCGCAAGTGCGTGGCGAACGCCTCGTAGCATTGCGCGCAGCCCAGCCGGCCCGCCTCGCGGAAGTCGCGCAGCGTGCCGCCGCACGCCGCGCAGCGCAGCCCGTCGGCCGGGCTCGGCAGCATGCTGGGCGCGCCCTTCCCCATCGCCGTGATGAAGCCACCCAGCGGCGACTTGAGCACCGTCACACCGGTCTCCACGCCCTTTTCCTGGGCGCACCGCTCGCACAGATGGAGCGTCACCTTCGAATCGTGCTCCACCTGAGTGAGGTTGATGACGGCGTCCCGTTCCTTACAGTTGTCACACAGCATCAGGGTATCGCGTCCACCGAGCTCACCACCGCGAGCCGGCCGTCGTCGAGCAGGAGGATGCGGTCGGCCCGCCCTGCCAGCTGCCGGTTGTGCGTCACCACCACCACCGCCGTCTCGTACTCCCGCGCCAGGCGGAAAAACACTTCGTGCAGCCGGTCGCTGTTCGCGTGATCCAGGTTGCCGGACGGCTCGTCGGCGAGCACGAGGCTCGGATCGTGTACCAGTGCTCGCGCCACCGCGCACCGCTGCTGCTCGCCGCCCGACAACTCCGCCGGGCGGTGCGACATCCGCCCCGCCAACCCGACCTGCGACAGCATCTCCTCGGCGCGCGAGCGCGCCTGCCGCGGCGCCATCCCCCCGATCAACAGGGGCATCATCACGTTCTCGAACGCGGTGAATTCCCGCAAGAGATGATGGAACTGAAAGACAAACCCCAACTTACGGTTCCGCAGCTCGGCCTGGCCCCGCTCGTCGAGGTCGGCGTAGCGGGAGCCGTCGAGCCACACGTCGCCTCCCGTGGGCCCGTCGAGCGCCCCGAGCAGGTGCAGCAACGTGCTCTTGCCCGCCCCAGAGGCGCCTACGATCGCCACGAATTCCCCACGATGCGCCTCCACATCCACGCCCCGCAGCACCTCCAACGGCTGGCCGTCACCGCTCACGTAGACCTTGCGGATCCCCCGGGCTTCGAGCAGGGCGCTCATTCGTAGCGGATCGCCGCCACCGGCTCGAGGCGCGCTGCCTGGACCGACGGATACAGCGGCGCGAAGGTAGCGACCGTGAGGCTCGCCGCGATCACCGCGAGCACGTCCACGAGCTGCGTGCGCACGGGGAGGTGGTCGATGAAGTAGATCGACGGATCGATGTGTATCCACTGCCCCTGGTTCACCATCCCGCCCAGCACCAGCCCGAGCAGCACGCCCAGCGAGGTGCCGGTGAGCCCGATCAGGATCCCCTGGGCCAGGAAGATGCGCCGAATCGCCGTGCGGCGCAGGCCCATCGCGAGGAGGATGCCGATTTCCCGCGTCTTGTCGCGCACGAGCATCGTGAGGGTACCAACCACGTTGAACGCCGCCACGACACAGATGAGGAACACCACCACCGCCATGGCGAGTTTCTCGAGCTTCAGGGCCGAGAAGAGCGAGGCGTTCTGGGACTGCCAGTCGAGCGCACGATAGGGATAGCCGAGCTCTGTCTCGAGCCGCAGGCCGAACGCCCGAGCCTGCCAGGGGTCGGCCAGTCGCACCTCGAGCCCGGTGACCGCCTTGTCCAAATCGGCGAAGCGCTGGGCGACGCGGCGGTCCATCGCGACGTAACCGTTGTCGTACTCGTACATCCCGGTGTCGAACAGCCCCGTGACCTCGAAGCGGTGATAGCGCGGGATGAAGGCGCCCAGGCTCGGGTTGAAGCGCGAGCCCGCCGCCGCCACGAGCGTGACGACGTCCCCCGGGTAGGCCGACAGCTTGCTCGCGAGCCGCGTGCCGAGCGCGAGGCCGCCCTCCACCCCCGGCCGGGTGGTGCGGAACCGCAGGTCGCCCTTCGTGAAATGGCGCGCCAGGCTCGTAACGGCCCGGGCGCCGGTGTCGGGCTCGACGCCCAGCACGAACACGCCCTCGGCGTAGTCGTGACCCGCGGAGATCAAGCCTTGAGTGAGGACGAAGGGCGCCGCTGCCTCGACGCCCGGCGTGCGGCGCACCTGAGCGAGCACGCGCTCCCAGTCGTCGAGCCGCAGCCCCTCCCCGTAGGTGAGCACCCGCAGGTGCGGGCTCGCGATGAGGATCTTGTCCCGCAGGTCCGACTGCAGCCCGTTCATCACGCCCAGCACGAGCACCAGCGCGGTGACGCCCACGGTCACCCCGCCGACCGCGATCACCGTGATCAAGGACAGCAGCCGCGACGAGCGGCGGCTGCGCAGGTAGCGCAGCGCCACCCGCAGCTCAAGCGGGGACGGCCGATTGTAGGCGACGACCCCGAGCGCCGCGAGGACGGCGAGCGCGAGCAGCACGAGCAGCGGTGAACCGGGCGCGGTCATTCGGGCGCGGGGCGGAGCATCGGGAACAGGATCACATCGCGGATGTTCGCCTGGTCGGCGAGCACCATGAGCAGGCGGTCCACGCCCAGGCCCACGCCGCCCGTGGGCGGCATGCCGTATTCCAGAGCCCGGAGGAAGTCCTCGTCGACCTGCTGCGCCTCCTCGTCCCCGGCGGCGCGCAGGCGCGACTGCGCCTCGAAGCGGCGGCGCTGCTCGTCCGGGTCGTTCAGCTCGCTGAAGGCGTTCGCCATCTCCCGGCCTTGGATGAACAGCTCCCACCGCTCGGCCTTCGTCGCGTCGCCCCGCCGGGGCTTCGCGAGGGGCGACAGCGCGATCGGATAGTCGAGCACGAACGTCGGCTGCACCAGCGTCGCCTCGGCGTAGGTCTTGAACACCTCATCGATCAGCTTTGGCCCCGCCAAGGCCCCCGCCTCCGCCACGTTGCGGCGCTCGAGCACCGTCCGCAGCTCGTCCTCCGAGGCGCGATCCAGGTCCACGCCGGCCGTCGCGCGCACCAGCTCGCAGAAGTCCTTGCGGGCGAACGGGCGCGCGAAGTTGAGCGTGGCGCCGTGACGCTCGAGCGTGGTCGTCCCGAACAGCTCGCGGACGAGTCCAGCCACCATCTCCTCCGTGAGCTCCAGCATGTCGTGGTAGTCGGCGTACGCCTCGTACCACTCGGCCATCGTGAACTCGGGGTTGTGGAAGCGCGACAGGCCCTCGTTGCGGAAGTCGTGGCCGATCTCGTACACCCGCTCGAGCCCGCCCACGATGCAGCGCTTCAGGTACAGCTCGTCCGCAATGCGCAGATAGCAGCTCGCCTGGAGCGCGTCGTAGAAGGTCTTGAACGGCCGCGCCGTGGCGCCGCCGTACAGGGGCTGCAGCACCGGGGTCTCCACCTCGAGGTACCCGCGGCCGTCGAGAAAGCCCCGCAGGTAGGTCACCACCCGGGCGCGCAAGCGGAACAGCTCTCGCACCTCGGGATGCACCGCGAGATCGGCGTAGCGCTGCCGGGCACGGAGCTCCGGGTCGGAAAGCTCGCCGTGCCGCACGCCGCTCGCGTCCTCTTTGCCGAGCGGCAGCGGCCGGAGCGACTTGGTCAAGAGCGTCAGCCGATCCACCCGCAGCGTGACCTCGCCCGTCTTCGTCTGGAACAGCGGCCCCTCGACGCCCACCACGTCACCCAGGTCCAGCAGCTTCACGACCTCGTACGGCTCCACGCCCAGCGTGTCGAGCTTGAAGTAGAGCTGGATCCGCCCGGTGCGATCCTCGAGATGGGCGAAGGTGGTCTTGCCGTGGGGCCGCAGGGCGACGAGCCGCCCGGCGAGCCGGTGGGCGCGCGCGTCGCCCTCGCGGAAGCCCTCGAGCGCGGCGTGCGCCGTCGCCGTGCGGTCGAAGCGGTAGGCGTACGGCGCCACGCCGCGCCGCACCAGCTCCTGCAGCTTCTCGCGCCGCGCCACTTCCACGAAGCTCGTCATTACGCTGCCTTGCTCCCGAAGCGCTTGAGATACGCCTCGATGAACTGGTCGAGGTCGCCGTCCATCACCCGCTGGACGTCGTTCACCTTGAGCTCTGTGCGGTGGTCGTTCACCATCGTGTAGGGTTGGAACACGTAGGAGCGAATCTGGTTGCCGAAGGCGATGTCGGTCTTCTGCTTGTCGACCTCGGCCTTTTTCGCATCGCGCTCGGCGACCGCCCGCTCGTACAGCCGCGCCTTCAGCATCTTGAGGGCCGTCGCTTTGTTCTTGAACTGGCTCCGCTCCTGCTGGCAGGAGACGACGATCCCCGTCGGCAGGTGGGTGATCCGCACCGCTGAGGACGTCTTGTTGACGTGCTGGCCCCCCTTGCCCGAGGCCCGGAACGTGTCGATCCGCAAATCGTCGTCGTTGATCTCGATTTCGATGTCTTCGTCCACCACCGGGTAAACGAACACGGACGCGAAGGAGGTATGGCGGCGCGACTGAGCGTCGAACGGGGAGATGCGCACCAGCCGGTGCACGCCCTTCTCGGCCTTGAGGAGGCCGTAGGCGTACTGGCCGCTGATCTGGATCTCGGCGGACTTGATCCCCGCCTCTTCCCCCGGGAGCAGGTCGAGCACCTCGACCCGGAAGCCGTGCCGCTCCGCCCAGCGCACGTACATCCGCATCAGCATCTCGGCCCAGTCCTGAGACTCGGTGCCGCCCGCGCCCGGATGGATGGTGAGTAGCGCGTCGCGGGCGTCGTCGGGGCCTTGCAGCATGTTCTGGAGCTCGAGCGCCTCGAGCTGTGCGGCGATCGCGTCCACCTCGTCTTCGAGCGACCGGCCCTTGAGCACCTCGGCCACGAGGCGCGCGCGGTCCTCGTCGGACTCCGCTTCGGTGAGCTCGTGAAGCGCGCGCGCGTCCTCAAGCCGCTTGCGCACGGCGTGGTAAGGCTCGACCCAGCGCTTGAGCTCCTTGACCTCCTGCACTACCACACGGGCCTTCTCCGGGTCGGCCCAGACGCCGCCCTCGGCCATGATGTGCTCCAGCTCGGCGAGCCGCTTCGTCTTCCCGTCTACGTCAAAGGAAGCTCCTGAGCTCGGCAAGGCGACCGTCGAATTCGGCAAACCGATCTGACAAGGCCACGTGAGTCTCGCTCGCTTCAGTCGCTGGTAGGAAACGAGCCGCCCACCGGGGCCCGGGGGCGGCTCTCACTGCGACGCAATATAATCAGAACACCTTGTTGCCGCCCGCCAGGATCTCGTTCAATGCTTCGGTCCAGAACGGCGTGGCCTTGGCGAGATCCGCACCCACCTGCTCCACATATTCCTGCCAGCTCTTTTCGATCTCGTCCCTGAAGAGCTGCAGCAACGTGCCATCGCGCAGGCCCTGCTGCCGCTTCTCCGGATGGTACACGACCAGGTCGGAGATGAGCGCGCGCGCCAAGCGCCGGGCCTTCTGCTTCGGGTCCTGCACCATGAACGGATTGACGGGACGGAGCGGCCCGGTCATCCGCTGCCCCGGTGGCCGCCCACCGACTATCGCAGCCGGCGCCGGGGCCGCGGGGGGCGCGGGGGAAGCGGGCGCCGCCGGGAGGCCGGCCGGGGCGGCGGGTGCGGAAGTCAGGCCGCGGGCCGGGGGGACAACGGGCGCCCCGACACGTGGAGCCGCGGGAGCAGCGGCTGGCGGCGGGGCAGCAGACGGGGTCGGCGCAGGAGGAGGACGCAACACGGGCGCCGCGGGAGGCGCCGGACGCGGAGGAGCAGCAGCGCGCGCAGGGGGAGCAGGCCGCAGGGGGGGCGCGGGCGGCGCGGGCGGCGCGGGCGGCGCGGGCGGCGCCGGGGGCGCCGGAGGCGCCGGGCGCGGTGCCACGAACGGACCCGACAGGCGTGGCGGAGCCGGGGGCGGGGGCGTCGGCGGCCGGTGGAGAACGGGCCGCGCGGGCGGCGTGGCCCCCGGGCTGCCCGCGCCCACCGCGAACACGGTGCTGCAGACGGTACAGCGCGCGCGCACTCCCGACGCAGGGACCTTGGCCGGGTCCACGCGGTACACCGTCTCGCACGACGGACAGGTCACGTTCACCCCGACGGCCTCGCTAGCGCTCTCTCGTGTCGTCGTCCAGCTCCGGGTCGTGCCGGCGGTCGACCACGAACACCGACCCCGGCTGCGTCTTGGCGTAGCTCTTCATCTCGGTCGCCAGCTCGCTCACCTGCGCCGGGTGCGCGAAGTGGCGGTGCTGATTCGTGACGATACCGATCGACAGCGTCATCAGCGGCACCCGGTGCAGCTGGCCGCGGCGGTCCTTCCCAAAGTAGTACCCAGCGCGCCGGTCCTGTTCGTTGTACTGGTACGGGATGAGCGTGTCGAATACGTCGAGCACTTCTCCGCAGACGTCGGCGATCGCCTCGAACGGAACCACGCAGATGAAGTCGTCCCCCCCGATGTGCCCCACGAAGCCGCGGCGGCCCAGCTTCCCTTTCACTACGTCGTGGAGGATGCGCGACAGGATGTAGATGACACGATCGCCGTCGTAGTAGCTGTAGCGATCGTTGTACTCCTTGAAGTGGTCGAGGTCGGCGTAGCACACGGCGAACAGGTCGCCTGCCTCCATGCGCCGCCGGATCTCGCGCTCGATCTCCGTGGTGCCGGGTAGGCGGGTCGAGGGGTTCACCGCCACGTCCCGCGACGAGCGGGTGAGCAGGCCGTCCAGCCGGCTCACCTGCTCAGCCGGCTCGAACAATGGGGTGATCACCTCGTCCGCACCGGCTGCGAACCAGGCCTCCACCTGGTCGGTGGCGTGCCGGTCACCCAGAGCCGCGAGCGGCACGATGGCGGCGTACGAGTCCGCCTTCAGCCGCGCGCACAGCTCCAACCCCTGTTTCCCGCCATCGGCGTCGATGACCACGAGCGACGGCAGCGACCGGAGCACCATCTGCTCCAGCAGCTTGGGATCGGGGACCGGGACGATCGTCAGGCCCTTGCCGTCGACCCAGCGGGCCAGGAGGTCGGGGACCGAACGACCAGCCGGCGAATGGAACAGTATCGTCGGTCGCGTTCGCACCTGTCCTCACCTAAGGGTCGAGCGCGCCTAAACTTAGGCCGCGTGACCAAGCGTGTCAAATAAACCGCACCGCGACCGCGAGCAGGGCGCGCTCAGAACTCGATGGTCACGCGCACCAAGGCGGCGCCGGGCGCGACCGTCGTCTCGAGTGTCGTCGAGCGGCCGGCCGCCGCGGCGAGACGACTGGAGATCAGGGCGTCGATCGCCGAGAGCACGTGATTCGCGAGCAGCAGCCCGAGCTGGTCCTGTGCGCGCCGGTAGGCGTCGTCGCTCTTGCGAATCGCCTCGCGAAACACCCCCTGCTCGAGCGAGGCGTCGCTCCACGACCACAGGAAGTCAGGCCCTACGGCGTGCGCCTGGTAGAACTCGACCGCCCGCATGTAGGCGGGCGTCGACGGGTCCGGTGGCGTATTCGGATCGCTCCAGTACGTCTGACGCGCGAGCGCCCACACCGACCCGTTATAGGTCGCGGGATCGGTCTCCGGCACGAGCGCCGGCCCCGGAGCCTGGTTGTAGCGCCCGCTCGCGGTGAAGCGCTCCATCGTCTCGTAGTACTCGAACACCGTGTCGCGGGGCGTCGGGGTGAACGCCCGGCGAGCCACGTCGAAGGCGAGTGCGCGATACCGCCCTGCCTCGCCGCGGCCCTGGCTCGTGAGGTGCACGTACCGCAGCAGTCCGATCAGCTCCGCCGCGAGGTACACGGCGCCCCGGTCCTGGTGCGCCAGCAGCTGTCCCGTCCCGGGAACGAGCAGCGACGCCGCGGGCCGCAGCCAATACTGCGGCCGGGGCGCGGACAGGGCGATGAGCGGGGGCGCCGGGGGCGCCGCAGAGTCCGGCTCCTGCGCTACACCGCCCCGCCCAGCCAGGGTCACGACGGCGATCAGCGCCCAGGCGCGGCCGCGCATCCTCAGAACACCACCCGGAACGAGAAGAAGGTCGGGTTCGCGACGACGAGGTCGGACCCGGAGAGGAAGCTGCGCGCCAGGTCCACGCCGATGGCGCCGCTCTCGACCCCCACGCCGACGCTCGGACCGCTCAGCCCATCGCGCACGAAGGCGTAGCCGCCGCGCACGCGAAACAGCCGCTGGTAGCCGACGTCGAGCCCCAGCCGCATCTGCGACTCGCCGTAGCTCCCCCACGGGCTGTCCACGTCGGCGGCAACCTTCAGGTCGAACCGCTCTCCCGGGCCGTCGCCGCGCCCGGCCGGGAGGACGATGCGGTACAACCCGCCGATGAGCAGGCGGGCCGGCAGCGCGTCCGCCTGGTCGCGGTTGTTGACCTGCAGTTTGAAGCCGATGTTCCGCACGGCGACGCCGAGCCGCAACGCGCCCTCCGGGCCGGCGGCGACCTGGCCGCCCACGTCGACCGCGTGCGTCGTGCCGCTCGCGCTGGGGAGGTTCGTGCAGTCGCCGCTGCAGTCCACGACGAACTGCACCAGCTTGTAGTTCACCCCGAAGCTGAAGGCGCCGGCGATCCCCGTGGCGTACGAGGCGACGAACTCGAGGTTACGCGGCGCGATGCGCCCGATCGTGTTGCCGGCCGCGTCGGTGCGGTCGAGGTCGCCGTAGTCCACGAGGTAGATCGCGCCGCCGAGCACGCCGACCCGGTGCGAGGGGAAGTACGCGGTGAGCGCGTCCGTGTTGCCGGCGACGAGCGTCGCGCTCTGCAAGCCGAACTCGTTCTTCTCGAGCGTCGCGAGGCCCGCCGGATTCCAGAACGCGGCCTCCCCGCGCCCGTCAACCGCCGCCGCCGTCTGCCCCATCCCCACCGCCCGGGCGCCGACCGGGAACACGAGGAACAGGGCGCCGGAGTTGTTCACCTGCTGGGCGGATAGGCGGATAGGCGGATACGCGGACAGCCATGTCAGGAGGGCAGCAGCTCGCCATCCGCCCATCCGCCAATCCGCCCGACCGGCGTCAGAAGCTCTTCGCCTCATCGATCAACATGATCGGAATGTCGTCTTCGACGGCGTAGATCAGCCGGCAGGCGTGGCACACCAGGAGCTCGGCCGGAGCGGTGCGGTGCTCAAGCGGGCCCTTGCACTTCGGGCACACGAGGATCCCGAGCAGGTCGGGCGCGAGGCTCATACGGCGTACCCCAGACGCTTGAGTGACGGCGCGTGGCGGCGCCACTTGGGCAGGACCTTGACGTGGAGCTCGAGGTAGACGGGCTGGGCGATGAGTGTTGCGATCTTGGTCCGCGCCGCCGTGCCCAGCGCTTTGATGGTCCGTCCGCCCTGCCCGATGACGATTCCCTTCTGACTGTCGCGTTCGACGTAGACCGTTGCCCGAATATATACCGGCGCCGGGTGCTCCCGGAACTCGTCGATCTCGCACGCCAGGCTGTAGGGCAGCTCCTCGTGCAGCAGCTCGAAGGCCGCTTCTCGCACGAACTCGGCCGCGAAGAAGCGGGTGGGCTGGGTGGCAAGCTCGTCGGGGTCGTAGTGGAAGGGGCTCTCGGGGAGATGCAGGCGAAGCGCGGCGACCAGCTCCTTCAGGCCCGCGCCCGTGAGGGCCGAGACCGCGATGCCGCCCGGGGGCGGCGGTGCGGCGGCCAAGTCGGCCTTCGTGTACACCGTGATGATCGGTGCGCGCGGTGGCCGTCCCAGCTTGGCCACATCGATGAGGGGCGGCGCCGGGGCCTCAGCCGCGGGGTGCAGGTACGCGATGACCTCGGCGTCGTCGATGACGCGGAGGGCGGCGGCGCGCATAGTCTCGTGCAGCTGGTACTCGGGCTCCAGCAGGCCGGGTGAATCGGTGAAAATGAATTGGGCGTCGTCCTGCGTGAGCAGGCCGACCACGGGCAAGCGCGTGGACTGCGGCTTGGGCGACACGATCGCGAGATGTTCGCCGACGAGGGCATTGAGCAGCGTGGACTTGCCCACGTTGGGGCGGCCGGCGAGGGCGACTGTGCCGCAGCGGGGCATATCGCGAAACTACACGGGAAACGGGAAACGGGAAACGTGGTGAGCAACCGCGCTCCGTTTCCCGTGTCTCGTTTCCCGTTTCCCGAAAGGAAGGAAGCCCGTCCGGGTGCACCGAACGGGCTTCGAGATGGGAAGCTGGCGGCGGCCTACTCTCCCACGACCTCGCAGTCGCAGTACCATCGGCGCTGACAGGCTTAACGACCGTGTTCGGGATGGGAACGGGT
>Ga0209158_1001833_pt1 | contig 13653 bp, 9 predicted proteins | sample GraSoiAngelo_140_FD_185897 | JGI IMG/M metagenome (GOLD analysis project Ga0209158, IMG submission 185897) | Grasslands soil microbial communities from the Angelo Coastal Reserve, California, USA - 14_0929_12_30cm (SPAdes) (version 2) | ecosystem: Environmental > Terrestrial > Soil > Grasslands ...
AAGGAATTAAGGCGGAGCTGCTCGATTTGACGCCGGGGCGGAGCGCGGTGGTGGCGCGGTTGCAGAGGTCGGCAATGGCGGAGTCTTCGAGGGCGCTCTTGCTGGTGGCTCATTTGGATACCGTGCCAGTGGATAAGTCGCGGTGGAGCGTGGATCCGTTCGGGGGGGTGATAAAGGACGGATACATATATGGACGCGGGGCCATTGATGACAAAGGGATGCTGGCGGCGAACCTGGCGGTGTTCATTGAACTGAAGCGTTCGATGGCGCATCTGAACCGCGACGTGATTTTCCTGGCCACGGCTGACGAGGAAACCGGCGGGGACGCCAGCATGCGCATGCTGATTGCCGGGCACTGGGATAAGTTCGCGGCGGGGTTCGCAATCAACGAAGGCGGAAACGTCTTCGTAAACAAGGGGAAAGTGCACTACACCGGGGTGCAGGTCAGCGAGAAAGTGGCGGCCAACATTGCCGTGATCGCGCGGGGGACTTCGGGGCATGCTTCGCAGCCGACCAAGGACAATCCCGTGATACACCTGGCGGCGGCGGTCGAAAAAATCGGGAATTATTCGGCACCGGTGCACTTCACGTCGATTGTGCGCAGATACTTCGAGGGGCTGGCGCCGCTGGAGGATGACGAGATTGGCAAGTGGATTCGGTCGATGGAAACTTCGGATCGCGGTGAGCATGCGCAGCGGGTGATTTCCGATGCCAGCCCGCTGTGGAACTCCATGCTACGGGACACCATTGCGCCGACGGTGCTGACCGCGGGATTCGCGAATAACGTGATTCCGCCGGAGGCGCGGGCCAATCTGAACGTGCGGCTCCTGCCGGGAGACACGATTGATGTCGTCCTGAACGATTTGAACAAGCTGGTGAATGATCCGCAGGTAAGGCTGGAGGTGCAGCCGAACGCAGGACTGGCGGCACCGCCGTCGTCGCTGGAATCGGATCTTTATGGGTTGATCACCAAGGTGGTTACGCAGGAATTCGGCGGAGCGCCGGCGCTGCCGTTTCAATCCACCTGGCTGACGGATTCGGCGCAGTTGCGGCTGCACAGCGTGCAAGCCTACGGGCTGGTGCCGTTTCCGCTGGCGCAGGAAGATTTGAAACGGATGCACGGAGACGATGAACGGATACCGCTGGCGGCGTTCGACAAGGGTGTCGATGTGCTGGTCAAGATTGTTAAGGGATTCGCAGTAGCGCACTAGCGAAGAAGAGCTGCGCAATCCTCCACTATTTCGTATGCTTCGCGTAAGGAATGAAAGCGATCTAAAATTATTGTCGTGAGCTTCCGTCATTCCAAAATAGTTTGTACCATCGGGCCGGCCAGCCGTTCGCCGAAGATGATTGACCGTCTGTTGAGGGCTGGGATGGACGTGGCGCGGCTGAATTTCTCGCACGGGTCGCACGAGGAGCATGCCAAAAACATCTCCATGCTGCGGGCTGCGGCCGTCGAGCACGAAAAACCCATTGCCATCCTGGCCGACCTGCAGGGGCCGAAAATCCGGACCGGGCCGCTGGCGGGCGGCGGGCCAGTGCTACTGCGCGCGGGGCAAGAGTTCGTGATCACCACCGCGAGAGTGCTGGGCGATTCGACACGGGTCAATACTGTGTTTACGCCTTTGCCGCGAGAAGTCCACCGCGGCGACCGCATCCTGCTTTCGGACGGGTTGATCGAATTGCGCGTGAAGCGGATTCGCAACAAGCAAGTGATTTGCGAAGTGGTGAACGGCGGAGCGCTTGGGGAACATAAAGGGATCAACCTGCCCGGGGTGAAGTTGCGGGTGCCGGCGCTGACGTCGAAAGACCGCGCCGATCTGGTTTTTGCGTTAAAACACAGCGCGGATTACATTGCCGTGAGCTTTGTCCGGCGTCCGGAGGATGTTGTGCTGGCAAAACAGTTGATTCGCCGCGCCGGGAAGGATACACCGGTGATCGCCAAGCTGGAGAAGCCGGAGGCCATTGAAAATCTCGATGCGATTCTGCGGGCCGCGGACGGCGTGATGGTGGCGCGGGGCGACCTCGGCGTGGAAATGAATCCGGAGCGCGTGCCGGTGGTGCAGAAAACGATTATTGCGCGGGCGCGGGAGTTCCGGCGCCCGGTGATCACTGCGACGCAGATGCTGGAGTCCATGACCGAGAATCCTCGGCCGACACGCGCGGAAGCCTCGGATGTGGCCAACGCGATTTTCGACGGCTCGGACGCGGTGATGCTATCGGCGGAGACGGCGTCGGGGAACTACCCCGTCGAGGCCGTTGGAATGATGGCGCGGATCATCGAAGAAGCGGAAGCTAGCATCCGAGAATTTCCGCGTCCGGCACCGCTGGAGCAATTGAAAGTGGCGGAAACCGTGGCGGAGCTGGTGTGCCACGCCTCGCGCGAGCTGCATCTGAAACTCATTGCCGTGTTTACGCACAGCGGATTTACCGCGCGGCTGGTGTCGCGCTACCGGCCGCTGGTGCCGATCGTGGCGTTCTCGCCGGAAGCCGAGACGCGTCGGCGGATGGCGCTCGTCTGGGGAGCGGTTCCTAGGATGATTCAAGACGTGCAAAAGGTGGATGGGCTGGCCAAGGTCGCGGAGAAGCGCTTGCTCGAAGAGCGGCTGGTGCGCAAGGGCGACGTGATCGGGATTGTAGCGGGTACGCCGATGGGCATTCGCGGGACGACGAACTTCATGAAGTTTCACATCATCGGCGGGCCGGCGTAGCGGGTAGACCGATTCCTGACTGGAGACTTCCCGTCTCTGCAATCTAATTTACCCAGTTGTCGGGCCGCGAGGGCGGTTCTTTCTTGTGCTTGATGTAAACCTCGAAGCGCTTGCGATTGCGTTTGTGTTGCCAGTCAGAGACGGTATTGCGGACGTTGTATAAGAACGAACCGCGGCGCAGATACAGGTAGCCAACCAGCATGCCGCCGAGATGACAGACGTGGCTGACGTTGTCTCCGCCGGAGCCGATGGTAGAGAAGAATTCGATAGCCCCCATCACCGCCACGTAAGGACGCATGGGAATGGTGACTGGCAGGGGAATCAGCCAGATGCGGCGGTCGGGGAAGAGCACCGCGTTGGCCATGAGAATGCCAAAAATAGCGCCGGAGGCGCCGATGGTTGGAATTACCGAAGGCAGGCTTCCAAAGAAAACGGGAATCGTTTTGACCATAAGCTCAATGAGCCCCGCACCTACCCCGCAGATGCAGAAATAATTCAGAAAACGGCGCTTCCCCCAGACAAGTTCGAGTTCGCGGCCGAACATCCAGAGCATGAGCATGTTGATGAGCAAGTGGAAAAGGCCGCCATGCAGAAAAATGTAAGTAAAGGGTTGCCAAATGCGCGGAGGGATGTGATGCGTGACGGCTTCGGGAATCAATGCAAACCACTTGAGCAGCCAGATGGTCAGGGGAGGAGCGAGCAGGGCTACAAGAGTCTGCAAGAGAAAGACGCCGGAGCAGACCAATACGAGGAGTTTTACGCCCGGAGTAATGAAACTGCGCCAGTCGAAGTTGTAGCGCCGCCCACCGATTCTGGTCCCCATAGATGCAGTGTACGTCGGCGAATCGCGGGCGTCAAAGCGGGTTTGGTGATCGGCTAGTTCAGCTTCTTGCGGGCAAAGTAGAAGAGCGAGGCGGCCAGAAGCGCGAACATGAAAACGCCGAAAAGATTGCTGGTCGCCAGCGGTCCCATCACTTTGGGGCCGAAAGCGAAAAGGTCGGCGCGCCAGGGAAGAGCCAGAAGCGAAGAAACCCAATGCGGCACGCGATTGAAGATCTCCGGGTCCTCGAGAAGATTAATGATGATGCCGAGCAGGCCGAAAACGCCACCGGCGGCGATCAGCCCGCTGGAATAGAGCGCCCCGGGGCTGGCCTCGCTTTCGTCCTTCTTCTTGGTGGTGGCTTCCACCAGCCAGCGGATCAGGCCGCCGGCAAACATGGCTCCGGTGGTGGCGATGGAAAGATAGCTGCCGGTGGCAAAAGCCAGCGAGCGAACGCCGAGAATTTCCACCGCGATCACCAAGGCGACGCCCATGAGCACCAATCGCCAGGGCAAGCGCTGATTGAGGATGCCGTTGATGACCGTAGCCATCAGGCGTGCTTGCGGCGCGGGAGCTTTGTCGCTGCCGATGCCTTGCGCCCATTGAAACTCGATTTGTCTCGAGCTCGCGTCGTAGAGGTATTCACCGTCGGGGATTTCATGCGACCCGAGAGAATTGATCAAAACGTAGCTCTTGTTTTGGTAAATGAACGAATCGCGCTCGATTTTCACACCGGATGGCAAAGACTGAATGTCTACGGGAATTGGCGTGGGGATGTATTTCTCCAGGCCTTTGTTCATCAGATTCAGGGTCGCGCCGATGGCCACGGTGGAGACGGTGACGCCCACGAGAAGCCCCATCTGCTGCCAGAAGGGCGTGGCGCCGACGAGATAGCCGGTTTTCAAATCCTGCGAGGTGGCGCCGGCAATGGCGGCAGCAATGCAAACCACGCCGCCAATCATGAGCGCGAGCACGGCATAGTTGGGCGCAGTCCATCCCGCCAGGAAGAAAATCGCGCAGGTGGCCATCAGCGTCGCGATGCTCATGCCGCTGATAGGATTCGAGGAATTGCCGAGCAGGCCGCTGATGCGCCCCGCCACGGTGACGAAAAGAAATCCGAACACCACCACAAACACGGCCGCGAAGAGGTTTTGATACCAGAAAGTGCTCGCCCCTTGCATGGGATAAAAGGTCAACAAGACCCACATCATGGCGATGATGACCATCGAACCGAGGACTACGGTCCGCATGGGAATGTCGCGGTCAATTCTGTTGGATGCCGCGGACTGCCCTGCGCCTTCCGCACGCACGTCTTTCAGTCCGGCGCGCAGCGCGGAAATGATGGTCGGCAGTGTACGGAGCAAGGTGATCAATCCAGCCGCGGCAACCGCTCCAGCGCCCATCGGGCGGATATAACTTCGCCAGATGTCGTCCGGCGTCATCAGTGGAATGGGAATGGTGGAGGGATAGATCGGCGCGTTACCGGCCAGCTGTCCGTAAAATTTGATGGCCGGCATCATCACCAGCCACGAGATGATGCCGCCGGCAAAGAGGATCCCGGAAACCCGGGGGCCGATGATGTAACCGACGCCCAGATATTCACTGGTGATGGCCGCTCGAAAGCTCGCTCCCGGGAACCAGCTGGGCCGGCTTTCCGGCTGGGACGTCCAGGCTTGCACGGTGTTCATCAGAAAGGTGTAAGCACCGCCGAGGCCGAGTCCCCAGAAAACGCGGCCCGCGAAGGAGCCGCCGCGTTCCCCGGCGACCAGCACGTCCGCGCAGGCAGTCCCTTCAGGGAATGCCAGGTTTCCGTGTTCCTTGACGATAAGCTGACGCCGCAGCGGCACCATGAAGAGCACGCCGAGCCAGCCCCCCAGAAGCGCCAGCGGAAAAATCCGCCAAAATGTGAATTCGGAGCCAAAGCCCAGAAAGATCAGCGCCGGAATCGTAAACATCACCCCGGCGGCAAGCGATTCCCCCGCTGAGCCGGTGGTCTGCACAATGTTGTTTTCGAGAATGGTGGAGCGGCCGAACGCGCGAAGGATGCTGATGGACAGCACGGAGATGGGGATCGAAGCGGAAACCGTGAGCCCGGCGCGCAAGCCCACGTACACCGTCACCGCGCCGAAAAGCAGTCCGAAGAGCGCGCCAAGAATCACCGCGCGAATGGTAAATTCCTTGAGGGTTGCTTCGGCCGGTACGTAGGTGCGGAATTCACCCGGGGGTGCCGTGGAACTCCATGGACGTTCACTCACTGAATCCTCCCCATTTGGCGGAAGCGGATCGCAATACTGCCCTGTGCGGGGGGATTATGCCGCAGGTGAGCGAGGTGGGGAAGAGAATCCTCGCCGCTCGACGGGGAAGCGGTTTTCCCAGCTCTATTGACAGGGCGATAGCATCCTTGTAATGTCCGGCGGTATACGTTGCTCAGGTCAGCAACAATGTTCATGGGACGGGACCGCCGCACTTCGCGGGCCACCGCGAATGCGTCAATGCTACCGATGACCGCCGGGCGGTCAATTCTCCGAGGTGCAAGGTCCGCCTCCTTTCCCGCCTTCCGTCGAATTCTGCATATCTGCCCGTTCCAAATGGGAGGCTTATTTTGAGCTCTCGCCGCCTGTTGGTGCTCGCTCTGTTGCTATTGGGGGCTGCCGTGAGACGCGCCCAGCCGGTAAGTGCCGGCGACGAATGGCAGCCCATCTTGCCCGAAGAGCTCAAAATGACCGGCGAGCCAAAAGCGCCTGGCGCTCCGGCCATCATTCTCTACCGTCAGGTTGACCGGGACGACAGTTCGGTTCGAACGCCCCATGAATACAATTATGTGCGGGAAAAAATATTCACCGAAGAAGGCCGTAAGTACGCCAACGTGGAAATCCCTCTGGTCAAGGGCCAATGGGACATTCATAGCATTCGGGCCCGCACCATTCGGCCCGACGGCTCGATCGTCAACTTTGACGGCAAAGTCTACGAAAAAGAAATTGTCAAAGCTCGCGGCATCAAGTATCTGGCCAAGACCTTCACACTCTCCGATGTACAGCCGGGCAGCATCATTGAATACCATTACATGATCGACTTCGCGGAATACTACGTCTTCAATTCGAACTGGGTATTGAGCGACGACTTGTTCAGCAAGAGCGCCAAATTCACGCTCAAGCCCTATGCCGAGTGGGCCCTCCAATGGAGCTGGCCCAACGGCTTGCCGGAAGGCACCAAGCCGCCGTCGAATGACGCCAAGTTGATTCACATGGAGGTGCAAGACATTCCTGCGTTTCAAGAGGAAGACGACATGCCACCGCAAGGCGCGATGAGGTTCCGTGTGGATTTCGTTTACAGCGAAGATGGGTTCGAAAAAGAGCCGGAAAAGTTCTGGAAAAAGCAGGGAAAAAAGATGTGCGACGTGGCCGAGAATTTCGTCAATAAACGCAAGGCCATGGAACAAGCCGTCGCGGAGATTATTTCCCCCAGTGATTCACCGGATGTCAAATTGCAGAAAATCTATGCGCGCGTCCAGAAAATCCGTAACACTTCTTACGAAATCGAAAAAACCGAACAGGAACAGAAGCGCGCCAAGGAAAAAGAGATCAACAACGTCGAGGATGTCTGGAAGCGGGGCTATGGCGACGGTTATCAGATCACCTGGTTATTTCTGGGACTTGCGCGCGCGGGCGGGTTCGACGCGTCTCCGGTCAGGATCGCCACCCGCGATGATCATTTCTTCAAACCCAATATTATGAGAACCCGGGACCTCAACACCAACGTTGTGCTGGTGAAGTTGAACGGCAAGGATATGTATTTCGATCCCGGCTCGGCGTTTGCGCCATTCGGCCTCTTGCCCTGGGCGGAAGCGGGTACCGTGGGCTTGAAGCTGGACAAAGATGGCGGCACCTGGGTAACCACCGCGTTACCCGAGAGTTCGGCATCGCAAATTGTGCGCAAGGCGGATTTGAATCTAACCTCGGACGGGTCGCTCGAAGGTAAGCTCACGGTTACCTTCACGGGTCTGGAGGCGCTGTGGCGGAGAGTTGCAGAGCGCAACGAGGACGAAGCCCACTCGAAGAAGCTCCTGGAAGACTACGTGAAGGAAATCGTTCCTGCGGGGATCGAAGTCGAACTCACCAACAAGCCGGAATGGACGAGCTCCACGCTGACGCTCGTGGCCGAATACTCCTTGAAGGTTCCCGGCTGGGTTTCCGGCGCGGGAAAGCGTGCGCTGTTGCCTGTGGGCTTATTCAGCGGCCCTGAAAAACACATGTTGGAGCATTCCACCAGGGTCCATCCGCTGTACTTTCGTTTCCAGTACGAGAAAACCGATGATGTTCGCATTGGGCTGCCCCTCGGTTGGCAAGTAAGCAGTGTGCCGCAACCGCAAAACACCGACGCAAGAGTCGTGGCCTACAGCATGAAGATCGAAAATGACAAAGGCTCTCTTCATCTGGAACGGCATCTCAGAAGTGACCTAACTTTCCTGGAACAAAAATATTACCTTGCGCTGCGTAATTTCTATCAGTCCGTAAGGAGTGGAGATGACCAACAAATCGTGTTGCTACCGATGGGCACCCCGGGAGGAAATTAGGCGCGTCCGACGAGTACCGTACCTTGCCGGGCTGTTCCTTTCTCTTCTGGTGACGATCCCTGCCGCTCGATGCGCCGATGCTCCTCAATGGATGCACGCAGCTGCAAATGCAGCTCTTCCGGAACACGACGAAAAGACAAACGCCGTGCTGCTCTACTCCGAAGACACGCTCAGTGTCCAGTCCAATGGAAAAATAAAAAAAGTGGAACGCCGGGTCTATAAAATCCTACGCCCCGATGGCCGGCATTACGGCACATTCCGCGCGGATTTCGATGCCGAGACAAAAATCAACAATCTCCATGGCTGGTGTATTCCCTCGCAGGGAAAGGACTACGAGGTGAAAGAGAAAGAGGCCATCGAGACGGCCCTATTGGGCGTGCAAAACGGGGAATTGATGACCGATCTCAAGTCCAAGATTCTGACGATTCCGGCCGCGGATCCCGGCAATATCGTCGGTTACGAGATTGAGCAGGAATTGCGCCCCTACGTCATGCAGGATGTTTGGGCATTCCAAAAAGTGGAAGTGCCAGTTCGAGAGGCGCATTATTCCCTCCAGCTCCCGGCAGGATGGGAGTACAAGGCCGTTTGGCTGAATCATCCCGAAGTGACGGCTTCCGGCGGGGCCGGCCAGTGGCAATGGGTAGTAAATGATATCAAAGCCATCAAGCCGGAGGGCGGAATGCCCCCCTGGCAGGGTATCGCCGGGGTCATGATTGTTTCATTGTTTGGCAGCGCCGGTGGGCAGAACAATGGATTCGCAGACTGGAAGGCCATGGGGAAATGGGAGACCAGCCTGACCAACGGGAGGCGGGAGGCTTCTCCGGAAATCAAGAAAAAGACCGCGGAGATCACCGCAAATGCTCCGACAACCCTCGCCAAGATGAGGGTGCTGGCGCAATTCATGCAGAAAGATATCCGCTACGTGGCCATCCAGCTTGGGATTGGAGGCTGGCAGCCGCATCCCGCCCCCGAAGTCTTCCTTCACAAATATGGAGACTGCAAGGATAAAGCCACGCTCTTCGGCACCATGCTGAACGAAATTGGCGTGGAGTCTTATTATGTGGTCATCAATACGGAACGCGGCACCATCACTCCAGCCACTCCCGCCACGCGATGGTTTGACCACGTCATTCTGGCCATCCGCTTGCCTGACCAGCTAAACGATCCGTCCCTGCACATGATTATTGCTCATCCGAAATTGGGCCGCCTGCTCATTTTCGATCCCACCGATGAATTTACGCCGTTCGGGCACCTGCGAGGTGAATTGCAGGAAAGCTACGCTTTGCTTGTCACCGCGGACGGCGGCGAGCTGATAATGCTCCCTCAACTGCCCGCCGCGTTAAATGGGGTTGTGCGGACGGCGAAGCTGATGCTGGCTCCCAATGGAACATTGAGCGGCGATTTTGTTGAACAACGCAACGGTGATTATGGGACGCAGCAGCGTGCAAGTCTCAAATCGGTCACCAAAGATGCAGACCGGGTCAAGTTCATTGAGAGTATGATCTCTCACTCACTTTCCGCGTTTCAACTTACCAAAGCGTCTTTTTCCAACTTGAATCAACTGGACCAGCCATTCGGATACCAGTATTCCTTGGTCGCACAAAATTATGCCAAGACCGCTGGGAACCTGCTCTTGGTGCGGCCCCGGGTCCTGGGCTCCAATTCCAGCGATCTTCTGGAGAAAAAGGAGCCACGCATGTACCCCGTGGAATTCGATGGGCCGATGAAGAACACGGACACCATTGAGATCGCGCTGCCGGCGGGTTACGAGGTTGACGACCTGCCACCGCCGGTGAACGCGGACTATAGTTTCGCGAGCTACCACAGTAAAACGGAAGTGAACGGGAACACCCTGAAGTATACCCGGACGTTTGAAGTGAAAGAGTTGAGCGTGCCGCTTGGCAAGGTCGAGGACCTGAAGAAGCTCTATCGCGTCATTGCCGGCGACGAACGGAATACCGCAGTGCTAAAACCTGCGGCTCACTGATCTCATCATCCACTTGCGCTCGCTTGATTTTTCCGCAGCGCTTTCAATGACCACATGGAGTCCGCGCGCCCGGTTAGAAACGCGGCGAAGCAGAGCGCGAACACTGAATGACTCAGGCTTGCGCCGAAGTATTGCCAGAAGGGCGCTCCCGCACCGGGATAGTCCGAAGAGAAGAGCATGGTGAGCATCAAGAGGAGACCGCAGAAGCTTGCGGAACGCACCAAGACGCCCAGAACGAGCCCGAGCCCGATGGCCAATTCGCCGTACGCTACCAGGAAGGCGATGCTCGTAGCGTGCGGAAGGACAAAGCCACGGAGAATGGGCGCCATGAAAGGGTAAGCGCCTCCCTCGAGGAATTTGTTGATCCAGAATTGAAAGCCGCCGTGAAGAGTAAATGTTGTGCCGAAAACCTTGTATTGGCCGAAAATCACAAAAAGAATACCTACACCGATGCGCAGCAGGGCCAGTGAATAGCTGTTCCGCGTGTCGGCACTGGAAGGAAGAATCATCGCGATTCCTATCCTATGGGGGAGATTCTGCCCCAACAGAATTCTTACGGGGGACAAAGAATAGCATGGCAGCGGGCGGCTGCCGGGCTGTCAATTTCTTCTGCAGAGCACGCGGTGAAACGTCCAGTACTTGCTTCAAGAGCGAGGCGGCTATCTCGGAAGAGAGGTGCACACGATAGACGTCGGCGCGTTCTGCGTGCGAGTACCTCTCGTAGCGCGGCGTCGAATCTTGAGCTGCTTTGAGCAATATCTCCCAGGGACTGCGCTTGTGAAACAGTTTCTTTGCCGACGCTTCGCGGCGCGCGACGTCAACCAGGGAGCGCTGAGTCCCACCGCCGATTTCAAGAGTGATGGAGGTTACTTGAGCAGGGTGGAAAAGACGTGAGGGATCGTCATCGGGAAAGAGTGCAAGGACTCCCGTGATTTCGTTTTCGTCACCAGCGAAGCCGTCCCACCAGTAACGATAACCGTTATAAACCACTGTGCCGGCGCGGAAAATCTGCTGAACACGCGAGACATTCTTGCCCGTCACGCTCACGACCATGTCGGCAAGCTCGGCAAGGCGAAACGTTTGCTTCACGACCGGCCGCACCGTCACATAGCCGGCGTCCTCTTCCGTGAAGCGCATCGTGATGGTTTCCGGGAGCGGCATACCGTATGAATGCTGCGAATTCTCAGCCCAGTTTCGAGAGGCGGTCGCGCACGCGATCGCTGAGGACCTTGCCATCAACGGCCTTGCCCTCCAGAGTTGCTTTGGCGGCCTTCACAACCGCGCCCATTTGCTTGATGGAATTCGCACCGGATTCGGAGATCGCCTTGGTGACCGCCGCATCCATTTCGGCCTCACTGGCGCTAGCCGGAAGGTAAGACTCGATGATGGCCAGCTCTTTGGTTTCTTTGCCGGCAAGTTCCGGGCGGTTGCCTCTGGTGAACTGCTCGATCGATTCCTTGCGCTGCTTTACGAGCGTTTGCAGAATCTGAATGGACTCGGCCTCGTCGAGTGTGCGGATCTTTTCGACTTCTTTGTGCTTGATGGCCGCCTTGATTCCTCTGAGGACGCTGAGGCGCAATTCGTCTTTGGCGCGCATGGCGTCGACCAGGTCCTTCTGGATTTTTTCGGCAAGACTCATCTGCAGCTCCTCGCTCCCTTGAATATAGCAGACCGGGAAATCCGCCGCGAAGGAGCTTCTAGCAGCGGCCTGAGCCGTACTTATTTGACAGCGCGCGATTGGCTCGCTACTTTGGATTGCTCGTAAAGTGCCGGAAGAACCCGCAGGAGATGACCAGGCCTCATGAAAGTTGTCGTCGCGGACAAAATCAGCGATCGGGGCGTGCACCTGCTAAAGGAGCAGCCCGGCTGGAACATCGTGCTTGCCACCAAGGATACTCTAAACGCGGAGATCGCCGATGCGGATGCTCTGATTGTGCGCAGCGCAACGAAGGTCACTGCGGAATTGCTGGACCGGGCGAAGAAATTGCGCGCCGTAGGCCGCGCGGGCGTGGGCGTGGATAACATCGACTTGGACGAAGCCACCAAGCGCGGGGTGCTGGTCATGAGTACGCCCGGGGGAAACGCCATCAGCGTTGCGGAGCATACCTTTGCGCTGCTTTTGGCCTTGGCGCGCCAGGTGCCGCGATTGGACAAAGCCATTCACGAGGGACGCTGGGAAAAGTCATCCGCCGCGGGAACGGAAGTGCGAGGTAAGACTCTCGGCTTGATCGGTCTGGGGCGAATTGGCAGCGAAGTCGCCGTGCGCGCTGAGGCCTTTGACATGCGCGTGCTGGCGTATGACCCGTACATCAGTGAGGCAGCGGCGCACGAGATTTCCGTCGAACTGGTGCCTCTGGAAAAGCTGCTGGCGGAAAGCGACTTCGTTTCGCTACATACCGCGCTCAGCCCGGCGACTCAGAATCTCATTAACGCCGCCACCATCCAGAAGATGAAAAAAGGGGCGCGAGTGATCAATACCGCGCGTGGAGAGCTGATTGACGAAGCGGCCCTGGCGGACGCCTTGAGGAGCGGGAAATTCGCGGGAGCAGCGCTGGACGTGTTTATGGAGGAGCCGCCGACGAATTCGCCGCTCGTGGGGCTCCCGAATGTGATTGCCACGCCGCACGTGGCGGGCTCGACGGCGGAAGCGCAAGAAGAGGTCGGCACACAGGTAGCCGTTCAGATCAAGGATTACCTAGCGGAGGGAATCATTCGTAACGCCGTGAACCTGCCGGCGCTGTCAGCGGACCAGTACCGGCGCGTGCGGCCGTACCTGGAATTGGCAGAGCGACTCGGCTCGCTGGTTTCGCAGGCGGCGGCGTCCAGGCCGGCGCGGATTCGTATTCGGTATGCAGGCGAAGTGGCTGAAGTGGGCACGCATCTGCTTCGCAGCGCGATATTAGCGGGGGTGCTCAACGTCGTGCTGGACGAAAAGGTGAACGTTGTCAACGCGCCGGCGGTGGCAGCCGCAAGAGGCTTGATCGTGGAAGAAGAGAGTCGCAGGCGCGAACACGGCTTCCCGAACACGCTGGAAGTCTCCGCGCTGCCCGAAAAAACCGGAGCAGCGCCAGGATTTACAGTCGAAGGTACAGTACTGCATGACGGCTCGCCGCGAGTGCTGCAGATCGAAGGGATTCCGCTGGAAGCTCTGCTGGAGGGCACAATTCTCTACTTGAGAAACCGCGACGAACCTGGCGTCATCGGCCAGATTGGAAGCACGCTAGGCAAGCTCGGCGTCAATATCGCTACCTTCGCACTCGGACGCCGTGATGCCCAACGCGGGGCCGATGCCATTTCCCTTGTTCGCGTCGACGGCGAGGTGTCGGCTTCGATCCTTGGTCCAATCCGTGCGATTCCGGCCGTCACGGAGGCCAAACTCCTGCACTTGGGCTAGTGAGCATCTACTCTTTTTCCGAGACCGAGCTCCAAAAAAGTGCCCCGCCTATCTGCTGTGCCCGTAAAGCAGGCAGCATCCCTCCCCGCAGTCCAAATCCCTTTTTTCATTTTAGCCTAAGGAAGGGGGGTATGCACTCCATGGGAGGAGAAGAGGAGAAGAGTGCCG
>Ga0209158_1001834_pt1 | contig 13652 bp, 12 predicted proteins | sample GraSoiAngelo_140_FD_185897 | JGI IMG/M metagenome (GOLD analysis project Ga0209158, IMG submission 185897) | Grasslands soil microbial communities from the Angelo Coastal Reserve, California, USA - 14_0929_12_30cm (SPAdes) (version 2) | ecosystem: Environmental > Terrestrial > Soil > Grasslands ...
CGATCTCGCGACGAGCTCCGACGTCGGATCGCGGATTTGCAGGCCCGCCTCCCGTCTCTCGCGGAGCCGGCGAAGCCGCGAGTTCGCAAAGCTTGAAAGACGGCTAGTCGGTCCGGGGAGTCGCGTGCATCCGCTTCTCCTCACGCACTGCGGCGCCGGCTCGAACGCATCGGTCCGGGATGCGGCCTCCGCGGCCGGCGAGGTTGGAATCGCCGTCCTCCGTCGCGGCGGCAGGGCGCTCGACGCTGTCGTCGAGTCGATTGTGGTCCTCGAGGATGATCCGAGGCTCAATGCGGGCACCGGGTCCCGCATGCGGATCGATGGGCGCATCCAGATGGACGCGGCCCTGATGGACGCGGACCTCGAAGCGGGAGGCGTCGCCGCCATCGAAGAGGTGAAAAATCCGATTCGCGTCGCCCGGGATGTGTTCGGCACGCCCCATGTCCTGCTGGTGGGGTCCGACGCAACGGCCTTCGCGCGGAAGATGGGACACGTTCGGTATGATCCGGCAACCCCGGAATCCCGTCGTCGTCTGAAGGAAAGCCTGACCCAGATTCGCAAGGGCCGGGTGCCCCGGTATGCGCGCAAGTGGAAGTCCGTTCAGCTCGCTGGCACCGTGGGCGCGGTGGCCCGCGACCGCCGGGGCCGTTTCGCCGCGGGCACCTCCACGGGCGGGACGGCCTTCATGCTCCCCGGTCGCGTGGGCGACTCGCCGATCGTGGGAGCCGGTCTCTACGCGGGTCCTCACGGAGCCGTGTCCGCCACCGGAATCGGGGAGGCGATCCTGAAGCGGGTGTTGTCAAAGTTCGTGTACGACCGAATCGAGGAAGGCCTCTCGGCCCAACGTGCCGCGGATCGCGGCGTCGCTCTCTTCCCGAAGTCGATTCCCGTGGGAGTCATCGCGATCGGGCCCCGCGGTTGGGGTGAGGCGTGCAATCGGCACATGGCGTTCTTCGCATCGACGGTGCGTCGAACGTTTTAAGGACGGCCACGTTATCACGGACCATGTCACGTTGTGTAAGGGAGGGAGTCCGCGACCCGCAGGAGCGCGCTCACCAGCAAGATTGAGTCCGAGGTCAAGCTCCTGCAGCGTCATGTGGCGATGCTCAAGGCGATCATGGAGAACCAGCCGATCGGCATCATCCGCCTGTCCGAACTGCTGAACTTCCCGCAACACAAGGTGCGTTATTCCCTCCGAATCCTGGAACAGGAGGGACTCATCAAGCCGTCGCCCGAAGGGGCGGTGACGACGGACAAGCTCCAGGAGTTCCTCGACTACTTGAAGAGCGTCCTCGACTCGATGTCGTCGACGGTCCAGGAACTCCGCAAAACCCTCGGGTGAATCCGCCTTCGACTCTGCCCTGGCTATGCGGCCAACAGGCCGAGCACGCCACTCACGATCGCGAGGATCGATGCCGTTCCACCGACGCCTCCGGGAATCACCAAGGTCGCGACGCCGAGGACCAAGTTGATCACGGCCCCCGTTCTCGTTTTCGCCCACCCCATGAGCAGGCTCGTCTTCCCTCGGAAGATCAAATAACTCCCGTACAAGACACCGAGTCCGACAAGGAGTCCGAGCACGTCGAGAGAGGAACCGCGCGTGGCCGCCGACAGGATGAGGGCCGCCGCGATGATCCCCAAGATCAGGGCGAGGAGGGCAAAGATTCGCTTCTCTCCGATCATCCGCCGGTCGAGGTGGCCAGGGGGCTATGTAAGGTTTGCGGGGTGGACCTGTTCGAGGGCCGCGACCTCGTAAACTGCGAGATCATCGTGCGCGTCGGGATTGAGGTTCAGCTCTGAACGACCGGTTCGGATGAGAAAGACCATGACCCAATTCCTCCTTGAGAAACTATTTGAGTCCCTCGTTTGTATGGCCGCCCGGGCCGTCGTAGCTCAGTCCGGTAGAGCCCCCGACTGTTAATCGGGTGGTCTGCGGTTCGAATCCGCACGACGGCGCTCCACCCATGCGCCCGGTGCAGATTTGGCCGTTATCGGTCGTCTAGATACCGACTAAACTTCCGAGTGCCGACCGCAGGAACGCCGATGGGCACGACGGCCAGCCAGGACAATGTTACTCAGAGCGCTGACCGTATTGGGTCGACGCGACTCGGGTTCTGCGGCCGCGTGATGTCGGTGAGCCAAGGCGACCGTGCAGGTGCGGATCCTTGTTCCGCGATGTTCCGCGCCTTGAGCTCATGGCGGCGTCGCCCGGCGCGCAAAAACTTATCAAAGGAATTCGAACTAGCCCGACCTCGGCGATTAGAATGGATCGGACTCAGAAGCACCATGGCCGTCTGGCGATTCCGGCGAAAGAAGGCAAGCTTGTTTCGATGGGTGGATTCGGGGTCAAGTTCAAAATCTCCGGCGACGAGACCAACCGAGCGTTTTCCATCGTGGAGCATGCCGTCCAGCCGCGAACTCTCGTTCCACCGCATCTGCACCATGACACGGATGAGTATTCCTACGTCGTGGAGGGTCAGTTCGGCGCTCGAATCGGCGACGAGATTCTCCTGGCGGGTCCGGGGGATTACATCTTGAAGCCACGCGGAATCCCGCACACGTTCTGGAATCCGACCGACAAAGTGGCCCGTCTGGTGGAAATCATCTCGCCGGCGGGGTTCGAAAAATTCTTCGCCGTGGCCCGTCTGGTGGAAATCATCTCGCCGGCGGGGTTCGAAAAATTCTTCGCCGAAGCGGGAGAATTGTTCACGCAGGGTCCCCCTGAGGTCGAACGGGTGGGCGCCCTCGCGGCCAAGTACAATACGACCTTAGGATGGAACGAGTGGGTGTCGGAGCTGACGAAGAAATACAAACTCAAACTGTTCGGTTGACGGCCAATACACGCTGAACGAATCGGTTCCTACCCTGCCAATGGTCGACGAACTGAGGACGAGATCCCAGAGCACTGGGATGTCTCAATAACAATGCTCGGTCGCTCTGTCGCACCGAGCGCGGGGTCCGGAAACCGCGCCGGAACGCGCGTGGTGGCTGGGTCGACCGATCGGACTCCGTCCGATAACGAGTGATTCGAGGCTCCTCTGTCTGATTCGTACTCGACTTGAGGACGGTTGGTGCAGCGAGGGAGAACGTGACCCGCGGGATGCAACGGATCGCGGACCAGATGAGTGCCATGGTCCAGGGACGTCTGCAGCCGCCGAGGATGGTTTTCATTCTGCGGGACGAACCGGAGGACCAATTTCGGTCTTTCCGCCTTGGGAGCCCCGACGCCGCCGGCGATGTGTCGGAGGGAGAACGTGACCCGCGGGATGCAACGGATCGCGGACCAGATGAGTGCCATGGTCCAGGGACGTCTGCAGCCGCCGAGGATGGTTTTCATTCTGCGGGACGAACTGGAGGACCAATTTCGGTCTTTCCGCCTTGGGAGCCCCGACGCCGCCGGCGATGTGTCGGATTGCTTTGATCCCGGGCGGGCTCCGGCGCCTCCTTCCCCTTGAGACGGGCCTCTCATTGGAAGGAATCAGGCCCGATACCCAGGGGATTCTCCTTATGGCCCGTTTCCCCGGTGGTCTACGGGCCCATGGACATCTTGCTCAGCCTTCTCCTTCTCCTCCTCGCGGCGAGGGCTTCGGGCGAACTCGCCCAACGGCTCAAGTTGCCCGCTCTGCTGGGCGAGATCTTGGCCGGGGTGGTCCTTGGACCGTCCCTCCTAGGGCTCGTCTCGCCGGACGCCGGAATCACGCTCCTGGCGAACCTCGGGATCTTCTTCATCGTCTACCTGGCCGCCCTCGAGCTCACGTTGAAAGACGTGAAGCGATCGATCCGAGAGAGCGGCGTCTTCATCGCAATCGCTTCCTTCATGATTCCACTCCTTTCCGGAGTCGCGCTCGGGCGCTTTATCGCCTTGCCCCTCGGTTCCTCGATGTTCCTGGGGATCGCGCTTGCCTTCACGGCGCTCCCCGTGAGCATCGGCATCCTCACAGACCTGGAGCTGCTCGAGACCGACTTCGGAAGGAGCATCGTCTCGGCGGGCCTCTTGTGCGACGTCGCCGGGCTCGCGATGATCGGCGTGGTCCTGAATGTGAGCGGATCCGCCGGGTTCGAGCCCCTAGCGATGGGGATTCTCGTCCTCCGTTTCGCGGCCTTCATGGGCCTCCTCATCGCGGTTGACCGGTTGTTCCGCTACCGCCACGGAGTATTGGCGAGTTGGCTCCTCAGGGCCTCCAGGCATCTTGTCACAAAGGGGGCGACGTTCGCCCTGCCGTTCATCGTCGCCCTCGGATTCGCGTTCCTTGCGGACTACCTCGGCCTCCACTTCGTCATCGGGGCGTTCTTCGGGACGCTCCTCGTGGCCGAGCATGTCGTCGGGGACCGGGACGCGAAGGAGGTCCGCGCCGCCACGGCGGCAATCACGCAAGGATTCCTGGGCCCCGTGTTCTTCGCGTTCATCGGTCTGTCCGTCGTCGTGAAGAGCCTGGCCGACGCGCCGCTCGTCCTGTCCATCTTGGCCGTGGCGGTGCTGAGCAAGTTCATCGGTGGGTACGTCGGCGCGCGCTGGTCCAAGTTTTCCCTGCGGTACTCCGTGGCCGCGGGAATCGCGATGAACGGACGCGGGGCGATGGAGCTCGTCGTCGCGGCGATCGGACTCGAGCTCGGCCTCATCGACGAGACACTGTTCTCGATCCTCGTCCTCATGGGCGTCGTAACGACATTCCTGATGACCCTCGGCCTCAGATTCACTTTGCCACCGGACATTCGAGACCGTCTCGCGCTTCGCACGTCGACCGCCAAGCACGGATCGGGCGGAATCAACGGCGGGGCATGATTCAGGCTCGGTCTCGTGCGGATCGGCATAGTTCACTCTGCGTTGTCCCTGAAGCAATGAGAGGCATTCGCAGGCAAGGGTCATTCACGTATCTGTTGCCTGATAGGAGCCGTTCGCTTCCGTCCTCTGAATGAAACCCCTCTGGACGAACTCAAGTTTGCCTAAGGCGAACAGGTTTCGATGACGATCGGTAGAGCGCCTGTCAGCGGCCAAACTATCGCTGGCGCGTGTCGCGGGATACGCTCATCGCTTTCGGAAAGCGTTCGCGGCCCTCGTTCTCAACCTCATCCCGCACATCCCATCCCGAACCTGTGAGTCCCCAAGGCGTTTGCGGCGGTGCTTACGAAGGGGAAGTCGGGTTGTCGGAGTACCGCTTGCTGAACGAGCCCCGTTGGACGAGGAGGCAACCACGTGCAGACAGAGGGCTCTAATGGGAGTTATCGCTTCTACCGGTCGATGTCCCGCGGCTTCAGGGTTCGCGAGAGACTCGCCCTGACGTCCTCGGAGCGGAGTGAGCTCGAGTCCACCGGGCCGAGGTCGACTTGCGCGAAGGCGAGGATGAGCTTTGAACGGAAGGGCTCCGAGCCAGAGGCCCAGTTGCTAGAGGGAAAAGCGCACTTCGCGAGGTTGCATCGGGTTTCCGTGATTCTCGCCGCCGCCGGTCTGATTGCCTCGTTGTTGCTCGTGGGACAGGCGGGTGCTGAGAGCAACGGTTCGGCGGCAAGGGCCGTTCCTCGCCCCTTCGCATGGACGCGGCTAGTTGACGGAACCACGCCTGGACTCCAAGGGACAGATCCGGTGTATGTTCAGGAGGCGGCTACCCTAGTCGAGGAGAACCAGAGCCCTGCGAACTCGATCGCGAGCCTCTCCGCGACGTTCGTGCTTCACACCAGCCCTTACGGCATCGGGTACGAATTGAACGGCCTCAGCGACACCGGAGATTGGTACCAAGGGGGAGCCTTTTACAATTGGCCAGGCTGTCCGTCGGGGTTCGTCTTCGGCTACGAGATCTGGAACAATGCGGGCGCGTCCATCGTCGGCCCCACCTGCGACATCCCGAACCCCTTGTCTGCGGGGGACACCGTCGAGCTCGGCCTCTCCCTGAACTGCGCGCAAGGCGGCGTTGGAAGCTCCTGCCTGTCCTTCAGGGACGTGACCACAGGGAACGGGGGCGTCGTCACAGGCCCCCAGCCCGACGGGACGGCCGTTTACTTCCTCAACCTGGATCGAGCGGCAGACGCCAACGGCTACTTCACGGGTCCCATGACGGAGGTCCTGGACGAGACATCGAGCAGCTGCGGTCGCTACGCATCGATGCCGACCGTCAGCTACGTGATCCACGTCCGCGGGGTGATGGTAAGCGCGTACATTCCCTGGTCCGACGAGTTCGCCGTCGGCCCCTTCGGGATTTCTCCATGCTACTCCTACACGAGTCCGATCGTCCAAGTCCTCGCCTCGCCGGTCTCGCAGTATGCCGAGGCGACGGGCGGCAGCAGCTTCGGGCCGCACTGGGAGGCGGGCCAAGACTGGTCTGCGGCGATGGGCATCACGGACGCTTGGCGTTTCCAGACGGACGTGAATCCGCTGCGCCTCTCCCTCTCCCTATCCCGGTCCTCCGTGGACGTAGGACAAAACCTGACTGTCATCGGCACATCCTCGGGAGGAACGCCGACATATTCGTGCCGATGGTCCACGAACGGGATGGCCGAGCCCACGTCGGCTTGCGTCTGGACGAAGGTGCCCGCAAGCGCCGGACTCCTCACCATCTCGGGCTACGTAGTGGACGGGCTATCCGACTTTGCGGCGGTCGATGATTCCGTCCTCGTCTACTCGGACCCCGTTCCGTCGGCGCCCCACGTGACCCGTATGACGCTCGATTTGGGCCAGAACGTGACCTTGGCTGCGAACGTCATCGGGGGCTCGGGTGGGTACACCTACACGTGGATTGGGCTTCCGCCCGGATGCGACGGAACGACGGCGACGCTCCACTGCACGCCGTCCACGCCGGCCGCAACAGGGGTCTTTCCGATCCGGGTGCTCGTGACCGATAGCAACGGTTATGCCGCGCCTTCGCCCGCAACGAATGTAACCGTAAGCTCGGACCCGACCGTGACCCTGTCTGCGACGCCGGAGTCCGTCAACTTCGGCCAGGCGGTCACCTTCGCGGCCGCGGGCGAGGGAGGTCTGGCCCCGTATCGGTACGCGTGGTCCGGCCTCCCGAAGGAGTGCCCGACGCGGACCGGCGCGGCCAACCTCTCTTGCACGCCGGCGGACGCCGGCGATTACGTCGTGACCGTCCAGGCGACCGACATGAACGGGGCAGGCGCGTCAACCCATGTCCATCTCGAGGTTCGCCCTGGGTTCATCGGGATGCCCGTGCCCTTGGGATACCTAGTCGCCTTCGGCACGCCGACGGCGATCGTCCTCGGCGCGATCGTGGCCCTTCGCTCCTTCAGGCGGAGAACGAAAGGACGTCCGCCGGATCAGCGACAAACACCGAATTCGTAAACTGTGACTCCGTCCCATGGCCCTGTTTCGGGGCCCGCGCCTCCGCGAAAGATGCAGCCAATGTGCCGCGGCCATACTTGCTTTCACACGATTTACTAAACCTCTGGCGGATCGTATCCCCATCCCGGCGGCCGATACAAATTCCGGAATCGCTCCCCATCGGAGTCGCGAAGCAGCCAAGGAACGTATATCGGAAACTTCGCGCGGCGGGCCATCCGAATGGTTACACGTTCATAGGCAAGGTTATGTGGCTCAAGAAACCTCCCGCAAATCGAACTTCTGCCACGCCAGTTGGTCGCTAGCGATTCCGTGTCCCGTGAACGGGTTTTCTGCATCGTGGCCGGCGCCGTTCGACGTGCTGTGGTAGGTGATGGATGTTTGCGAGCGGCCGTACGGTGCCCGTCAATCTCGCAGTTAGATTGGATAAGCCAAGCGATCCTATGCAGCCCAGCAGGGGCAGTTACGCGAGGTATCTGACCGTCCATGCGCCCAAGCCGAAGCTGGCCCATCGAACGACTCCGAGAAGCGTACTTTGAGGGGTTATTTTGAATGATCCTGTCTTGGCCCCAAAGAGGTCTTTCGTTCCTCGACGTCAGTGAGACGCAAGCGCCCACGCCTCACAAAAGAGCCTGCGAGAATCAACACTACACCGAGGCTCATCAGCGTGATTCCAAGTGTGAGGCGAGCCGAGCCAATGTCTCCCAAAATGCCGAGCAGAACGGCAAAGAGAATCGCCATACCTCCCGCCAACAAGAAGACTCCAATCGCGATCATGTCGACCCAAACTGGCCTGCCACCGCCCGGTGCATTGAGATACTCCAGAAAACTTCTCTTCTCTGACGACAACTTCGCCTTCGCTGACGAATCACCACGATTCATAGTACCACCTCCGACGATCCGAGGTTCAGCCCGATTTGAATGGGTGGACCACGTTCTAAAGGGGGAGTCCGCCGAGTTGTGAGGTTCGTCCAATGTTTCTTTGTCGAAGTTGCTGTCACATTCCTAAGCCAGGCCGGGACGTCCAGCTCCCGCTCGTCGACAAACAGCAGGCGATTCCAGTGAACACGAATCGGAGAAAGTGCCTTCTCCGCAAGTCGACTCTCAAGGCTGCGAGACGCTCTCTCTCTTACTTTCAGCTGGCGGGGGCACTGACGGAAGTAGGCCGGTCGCGTGGTCGATTGCCGTCCAATCGAAGTCCGAAAGTGCTGCATCCTATACAACCTCGGACCCGTTGGATTCGAGGGCCTTCGCCGAGGGCTCGGGACAATCAGCCCGCGCGTCCTCTCGCGGAAATTGAAGATGATGGAAGGTCAGGGGATTGTTCAACGGACGCTAATCGATACCCACCCCCCAAGTGTGCGCTACTCGCTCACGAGCAAGGGGGCAACCGTTGCGAGGATTGGGACCCCCGTGTTCCTTTTCCTCAGTTTCCGAAAGTAGTCCAGCGAACGGTATCCGGCGAGGCCTAGAACGGAAAGGACTCATCCCTGGACCGGTCGACTTTAGGTTCCTTTCCACCGGCGGAGGTCGCCTGCCACTGGCCTGCTCCATCGCCCAGTCCTTCAAGCGGTCCGTCGCGGGCACCGCGAGGTCGGTCGACTTCGGCCGCGATCCAGGACGGCCTTGCGCGGGCCGCTGTCCGCCGCCTCGAACTGCCTCAAGACTTATGGCGGCCGAATCGCTGACGACGCTGGGTAGATCGGCGGGGCCCGAGGTGGAAACACGGAGGAGCCGCCGGGGTTGACAAGCGCTCTACCGTTGGTCAACGAAATCCGGTTTGCGAATCCGATGCCCACGCGCTGCGGGTTGAAGCAGTCGTTCTGGCGCGATCGCCTCGGAATCGGCGGACGAAGATGACCACACGGGTCTGCGTGGCGATCCGTTCGAAACACGGGGCGAGCGAATTTGAACCTTGAACGCCGGCGAAAGTCTTCGAATGGGAAACCGATCCCAGCGGACATGGTCCAAAGTTTCTACGGTACAGTCTCCCGCAAGGCAATGTCCTCGGCCTCATAGTCAAAGAGGCCATGCTGAATTTCGGGCGGGTTGTTCCGCTCCCACTCAACTGTCTTTCTCAGTCCTGGTTCGAACGAAATCCGTTCGGAAAACCCGAGCTCGTCGCGAATCCGCCGGGACGAAAGCGCTAAATCGTGACGGAAGTCCAAGTCGCGCACGAGGTGCTTCGGCATGTGCTCGCGAGGGACCCGAACGACGTCCCCGGACCATCCTGCCACGTTCCCGATGCTTTCGACCCACTCTGCTTCCGTCAACGTCCGGGTCGGTGCCACATTGTAGATGTGTCCAGCGGCTCGGTCGTCTGTGACGGCAAGGACGATGGCCCACGCCGCGTCCTCGACGTAGACCCTGGAGTCCTTCCAGTCGGCGTGCGCCTCATCCAAGAGGATCGCGCGCCGACCGTCGTCCATCCGTTTCAGATACGGGAAGGTTCGGTGAAAGTACTCATCTTGAGGGCCGTAGATCACGGGCAGGCGGATGACGGTGGCCTGAAAGTGGGGCTCGTTCATGACCGCGCGCTCCACGAGGAGGTCGTCCGAATCGGTCCACATTGGATCGACAGCCTTTCCCCGGTAGGGGTAGAACTTCTCACGTAACGGCGACGTTTCGGTCAAGGGAACTGGATCCGGCGTCCCTGTCTCAAGTCGGTGCAGGCGGCCGAAGGCGCGGTAGACATCGCGGCTCGTAATCACGACAGCTCGGCGTGCAATGCGTCGAAACACGTCCACGAACAGCCGACCGGTCCGATCATTCCCGGCAGGGAGCGCCATCGCCAAGACGCAATCGGGCGCGAATTCACGGAATTCGTCTTGAAAGTGTGCCAACCGCTCGCGATCACCGTGCAGGTGTCGAACCGAAGTCGGCAGAATGGTTTCCTTGGTACCGCGGTGAAACACGGCCACATCATGTCCCGAATTCGCCAAGGACCCGACAACGTATCTGCCGATGAAACCGGTTCCTCCGATGGTTAGGATCCGCGTGTTGCTTCCCCCTGGTCTCCCATCTTATCCCGATGGCCGAGGCGATGTCCTCGTTCTTTGGTGCCTCGCCTTCAGCGCTGGACAGGGCATGTATGTATCCCGCCATCGGTTCATGAGACTTGCCCGGCTTTGTAGTCGAGAGCAGACGACAGATCCGATCCTGGCGGAATTCGCAGTGACCCTGATGACGATCGGTTCGCCGTTTGTCCACGAGCGCCGAGGCTCGAAGCGCTTGACCCCGTGCAAGTTAGGCTCTTGCGTGGCATCCAATGGAACCGCTGGCCTCGACCGCCGGCAGACCTCTAGGCACGCATCGGGAGGTGAACACATCCTCTCAAAGCACCTCTCTCCTGGGGATCTGATGGATCGGATCGCGCCATCAAGCATAAAGGGTCAAACTCGTGTTGGGTCGAGCATGCAAATTCGGACGTACGAGGAGGTGGATCCGCGAGAGGTCTTCCGCCTGACAATGCTGACCTTTGGCTGGCGACTCACCCCAGACTTGGTCCGCCACTTTCTGCGTCGCGATCCTGCCACGGTACCTGGGTACGCCTTCTACGCCGTGGAGACAGGACACGTCATGGCACAAGCCGTCCCCATGCTGATGAATGTCCGGCTGACGACGGGGGTTGAGCAAGTCGGTGGCGTCGCGGGCGTCTGTTCCCTGCCTTCCGTCTGGGGAAGGGGCTATGCCCGCCGTCTTATGACCCACACGCACGGGTTTTTCCGAGAGCAAGGCGTCGGTCTCTCCACGCTCACGACGAGTCGAAACATTCGAGGCTATCGTATCTACCGTCGAATGGGCTACGTAGATTTGGCGCGACTTCCTCTCGGCGTGCGCTCTCTCTCACCCCGGACGACTCGGCCGGCCGGAGTGGGATTTAGGAAGGTTCGCCGCGACGACCTTCCGCGTCTTCAGACCTTCTTCGCGCAGTACGTGCGCGGTCATCTGGGATGGACCGAGCGCGATCCGCGTCGCCTCGCGTGCTCGGCAGCCTGGGATTCCCACGTGTTGGACCGTTATCGGATGGTCATGCGTAACGGTAGACCCGTGGGGTATGTGCATCGGTCATCCGGCGGGTGGACTCATGGGGCCGAGGTCGTGGTCTCGGAGGAGACCATTGTGCCAGTCAAGGAAGATTTCCGCGCGACCGTTCGCGCTTTGGAAGCGAAGGCGAAGGGACCCTTCGCCGCGGTGGACGCCACCGGCTCTCGACGCGACCAGGGATGGTATCGTTCCCTTGGATACCGTCTGGACGATTCGCTCCCGGCCACGGTAATGGCGTTGCCCCTCGATGGGCGACGACCTAAAGATGCGCCCCGTCTCTTCGGCGGTCCGCAGGGCAAGTTCGTAATGCACGCGACGGACTGGTTCTGAGCGGTTCTGAAGATCCGGCGGCTGCATGGACGGCGCGATGAACTCGGGGTTGACGCTCGGCACTCCAACCGTCACTACCGTCCCCCCTCTTCCGAACCAAGCAAGGTCACGAGCCTTGGGTTTGAGCCTCTGCCGCGAAACCAACCGAAGCTTCAATGCCCACTAACGATTTCTTTTCGGGGTGGAGATAACGCAACCCGGCACGACTACGAGTTCCGCATCAACGCCTTCTCGCCGAAGACGGTGGCCTTTCATCGTCCTCGCCGTTGCGGTCGTCCTTGTGGTTGCTTCCGTTTCGGTGTACGTCCTTACCCGGCCTCCACCGATTCCCCTGACCGTCTCGGACGGCTCAATCGGCAAGATCCTCGAGGCGACCTTCGCCGACTATTCGAACACCGGCCATCCCATCTTTCGAATCTACACCGCGACGACGTATGCGAACGAGAGCGGTGGCGCGACGTCGACCCTAACCCTGCGCCTGTTCCTGGGAGCCTTCTATGACCCGCACCAGGGTGCGATGCTCGACCTCTTCCCCGTGGTCTCGGGCAAGTTCGCTCCCGACCTGTCGCCGACCGGGCTCACGCTCACGTTCAACCAGACAGGGCGACAAGCGTTCGCCTTCGGATATCCCTACGCGACGGCCTTCAACAATTCCCTCGCGGGGGCCTTGATCGCCTTCCCGGGCCCGACCAACGTTACGTCCACCTCGAAGTTTCTGTCTCAGGTCGTGGGGAATGGATCGGCAAGCATGAGCGCGACCTTCCAGAACACGTCCAAGACGGGGCCGTACTTCGAGTTTCTCTACCCCTCCTACATCGATGAGCAGGATCCCCTCGGCGACAACGCGTTCCTCGGCATCCGGGCCACGGTAACGGGCCCCTTCACCCCGGCCGTGAGCGTTGGGATTCTCGTCCACCTCGTAAACATTCCCGTCACGTTCTCGGACCTCTTCGCGACGATCGAGAGATCGGCAGACGGGACCCGCTGGAACCTGAACGTCACGTCCGCGGGATACGGATACTCGAACACGACGACCTACCTGAGGGTGCTGACCCTCGACGGTGCCGCGGTCGTGCCCGCGACTGCTTTGGGCGCCCTCTACCGATCCCCCTACAACGGGAGCATCGCATACACTCCCGCGACGCCCGGTTCCAGCGTCCTGAGCCGCGGGGACTTGCTCACACTCTCCGCGGCCCTCTACAGCGAGAACGACCTCGTCCAGATCCTCACCAAACCCGTCACGGGGGACGTCATCCTCTACGAGGCCACCCTCGGATGACGTCGGGTTCACCGTGCACGTCCTGACCAGGGGGAGCTCTCAGAGGCCGAGCCGCTGCTCCGGGAGAGTCTCGATATGGCGTACAAGCGAGGGGAGCGGGACCTCGCGCCATACGGCCTGATCTGGCTGAGACGGACCGCCTTAGGCAAGGAACCCGACGCGGGCAGCGACACTCTTTGCAGCGGCCAGAGCGCAGTTCGATGCCGGGCCTCCGCGATGGATCCGATGAAGGCCCGGAATACGAGAAGGGATTGGCCCCCATCCGAGGAGAGTTGGATGACGCGACCTTCGCGTCGGCGTGGGCGAGGGACACAGGATGAATCTCAAGGACGCCGGGACGTTCGCTCTGAGACGTCCGTAGCACCTCACCCGTGTGTCGGCTCCGTTGCGTACGCCTCGTGAACGACGTACAAGTGAAGGTTCACGGACCCGAGCCACTCTAGAGATGCCTAGGCACCGTGATGGTTGACAATTGGATGTCTGACTGTCACCAGATCGAAGGCGGACCCCTGAGTGGGAATCGAACAGAGCCACTTCCTGGTATGCCGGGACCTTTCGACCCGGTCCAGCCGCACTCGAACCGGATCCGCGAATAGGGTAAGGAGAGGACCGGTTCAACCGGCCCTCATAGGGGGACAGAGGGCGGGTTGAGGCAAAGACCCAAACTCGCATGATTGGTACCGCTCCTATGGAGATAACAAATCCCGT
>Ga0209158_1001836_pt1 | contig 13637 bp, 5 predicted proteins | sample GraSoiAngelo_140_FD_185897 | JGI IMG/M metagenome (GOLD analysis project Ga0209158, IMG submission 185897) | Grasslands soil microbial communities from the Angelo Coastal Reserve, California, USA - 14_0929_12_30cm (SPAdes) (version 2) | ecosystem: Environmental > Terrestrial > Soil > Grasslands ...
CAACTTGCCCCGGAGGGAGAAATTCCGCACGGCGCGCATCTCAGTTATTCCCACTGCCTTGCTCGTCCGCGACGCAAGACGCTAGGGCCAAGAGCAGTGTCAATTTCAAGCCCCGCCTTGCAACATGTGGCGCGAGACAGGGTCGTCTTCAGCGATCAAGATCCTCATCCAGTAACCTCCTGGCAGAACTCAGCCAGCAAACTTTTCAGGCGGTCGAGCTCTGCCTCGAGTGCCGCGAGAGCTTCTTCGGCCTGCGTCAGGTTAGCCTGGCGGCCCATCAGCTCAAGCCGCAGAGCGGCTGCCGTGGCCGCAGGGGCGGCAAAGTTGCTCACCGCGCCTTTTAGCGTGTGGGCGGCACGTTCGAGCGATTTGGCGTCGCCGCGCGCCACCGCTTCGCGCATCGCGGCGAGCAGCCGCGGGTAGTCTTGGAGAAAAAGTCCCACCATCTCCGCCAGGAGTCCCGCGTCGCCCTCCAGGCGCTCCATGAGCGTGGCGCGATCCAGTGTCTCGGCGGACTCCCGCACGGGGGGTGTTGCCTCCGGAGAAGGCGGTTTAGCACTTGTTTCAGTCGCCGGCGCTTCGGCACTCGGCACGTGCTTCTTGATCTCGTCAAAGAGGTCCTTAGCGCGAACTGGCTTCGAAACGTATCCATCCATACCAGCCTCCAAACAGCGCTCTTTGTCGCCTTTCATTGCGTGGGCAGTCATGGCAATGATCGGCAGATGCCGGCCAGTGGCTCTTTCGCGCGCGCGAATGCTCGCGGTGGCTTCAAGCCCATCCATTTCCGGCATCTGCACATCCATGAGCACTACATCGAAGCCTTCCCAACGCGCCCGCTCCAGGAGTTCGAGCGCTTCGCGGCCGTTGTTGGCCACCGACACTGTGTGTCCACGCTTCTCCAATAACTTGAGAGCGAGCCTCTGATTGACGGGGTTGTCCTCTGCCAACAGAATGCGCAGCGGGCGCGTGGCGCGAGCGAGCTCCACCACTTTCGGCTGGGCAGGTCCGGCCTTGGCGTTCCTGCCGCCCAGCACCTGTAAGATCGAACCCAACAAATCGGATTGAGTGATGGGCTTGATCAAGCAGGCGGCGATACCCAATTCGCGACACCGGGTGGCAACGTCACTCTGGACGTCGGAGGTCAGCATCATGATCGTGGCCCCGGCAAGGTCGGGGCGACGGCGTATCTCCTCGGCCACAGCAAAGCCATTCATGTCCGGCATGTGCCCATCAAGCAAGACCAGCGGAAAAGGCTCTCCTTCCCTCTGGGCTTGTTCCATTGCCGCCAGCGCCACGCGTCCGCCTTCGGCCAGGCTCGGCCTCATTTGCCACTGGGTGAGCATCTGCTTGAGGAGACACCGGTTCGTCGCATTGTCGTCGACCACCAGCACGCACAAGTCCTTCAGGACATCACACTCTGGCAAGGAGGTCTGTACCGCAGGAGTGGCGGATATACCGAAGATTGCGGTGAAGTGAAACACGCTTCCATGACCGGGCACGCTCTCCACCCAGACTCGCCCGCCCATCATCTCCACCAGCTGAGTCGAGATGGTCAGCCCAAGCCCGGTGCCTCCGTAGCGGCGCGTGGTTGAGGCGTCCGCCTGCGCGAAGGGATCGAAAATCTGCTGAATCTTCTCCGGTGGAATACCGATGCCCGTGTCTTCCACCTCGAAGTGGAGCTTGATGCCGTCGCTGGTTGGCGAATCAGGCGTGACGCTCACCACGATTTCGCCGTGTTCCGTAAACTTGATGGCGTTTCCCACCAGGTTCACCACAATCTGGCGCAGGCGAACGAAATCCCCAACTAGGTTGTCCGGCACCTCGGCCGCGACCTGATAGGACAATTCGAGGCCTTTTTGGTGAGCCCGGACGGCAAGTGTTTTCAGCGTATCGCCCAAGGTATCGCGCAGGTTGAAGTCCGCCTGCTCCAATTCGAACTTCCCGGCCTCGATTTTGGAAAAGTCCAGGATGTCGTTAATCACGCGCAGCAGGTTATCGGCTGACACTTTCACCAGCGTCAGATATTCGCGCTGCTGTGGCTCAAGATGGGTGTCCAGGGCCAGCTCGGTCATGCCCAGGATTCCGTTCATTGGCGTACGAATCTCGTGGCTCATGTTGGCCAGGAACTCGCTCTTGGCACGGCTGGCCGACTCGGCCCCCTCCTTGGCTTTTTGCAGCTCCTCCTCGGCTTGCTTGCGCTCGGCTATGCGCTGCTCCAACTCAGCGGCGTAGAGCTCGGCCCGTTCGTAGACTTGCGCATTCTGAATGGCTATGACCGCGTGGGTGGCCAATGACTCCGCCAGCCGAGTATGCTCGTCGTTGAAGAATCCCGGCACCGCCTTGTCCATCGAATACAAACCAATGACTTTGCCGCCGGAGACCAACGGCACTCCAACCCAGTTGCGAACATGTTCAGAGCCAGCCCTATGTTCCCAATCGGGATCCACGTTGGTGTCGGGGATGAGGACGCTTTGACGGGTAGTGAGCAGCCTCCGCACGATGGCATTGGTCCGGACGTCGAGGCCAACCGCTTTTACTAAGTTTAGATCGCCCCAGCGTTCATAGCCTCGGCCGGCGCGAACAGCGGCAACCAACTGGGAATCGCCTTGCAGCAGCATGACATTGGCGGTGTCGTAGGGCACGAGCTGCCCCAGGCAGTCCAGCAACGTTTGCAGCACGGCGTCCAGGCTGAGGGTTTGAGTCAGAGCCATGCTGGCCGAGCGCAGGAACTCGGTCTCGGCACGCGAGGCCCTTTCGAGGGCAAGAAGCCGGGCGAGTTCTTGCTCTGCGTGCTTGCGCTCGGTAACGTCCTGTGCGATACCCACTACTCGGCACAGTTGTCCCGACTGATCCCGAATGGGAAAAGCGCGATCCCGGATCCAACGGATTGTTCCGTCGGGGCGCACAATGCGGAATTCACCCTCGATCTGATCTCTCTGGGGCTGTTGCTCCAACATGGCCAGCGCTTGCTCACGGTCTTCCGGATGAACCGCCTCCAACCATGAAGAGGGGCGTTGATAGAGACTTTCCTTTGTTCGCCCCCATATCTCCTCATAGCCCGGACTGATGTAGAGGACCTGCTCCGCCTTGGCGTCGGTCATCCAAAACACTTCGTGGATGGTTTCCGCCAACTGGCGAAACTTTTCTTCGCTCTCCCGTAGGGCCGCCGTGCGCTCCTCCACCCGTTTTTCCAAATCATCGTGCGCTTTCTGCAAGGCGGCATCGCGGCGTTGGATTTGCCCAAGCATCTCGTTGAACCCTTCGATCAGCAGGCCCAACTCGTCCTCGCTCTCCTTCACCGCACGGATGGAATAATTCTGCTCGAGGGAAACCATCTTCGTCGTCCAGGCCAGTCTTCGGATGGGCCCGGAGATGGCCGCCTGGAAGTTGAACGACATCACCAAAGCCACCAGCAGAGAGCCCAGCACAACCATGAAGAGCATGGAAATGAATTGCTTCTGCAGCTCGCCCAGCTTGGAGAGGTCCGATTCCAGGTAGACGGTACCGATCTTTTCTCCGTGATCCGAGAGCTTGCGGAACGACACCAATTGTCTGTTTTCGAACCAGCTGCCCCCGTCCCGAGGGGCCGGCGGAACGAAAGTTGTTTGCCGCCCACCGCGCAGGTAGGTGGCGAGCACTTGGCCTTGCCGGTCGTAAATAGCGGCCGCCGTGACGTGTTCCTTGGCCTCGAGGGCCCGCAGAATCCCGTGGGCGATCTTCGGATTTTGGAAGGCGCCTGCGGCAGCGCTATTAGACCCGATCACGTCGGCAAGCGCCCTCAGGTCATTCACCGTCGCCCGCCGAAAGGCATAGAGGTTGTAGCTGATCATCGCGGCGCTCGCCAGCAGCAACGCGACGCTGCAGGTGAGCATGATGAACAGCGTCAACTTGCCCCGGAGGGAGAAATTCCGCACGGCGCGCATCTCAGTTATTCCCACTGCCTTGCTCGTCCGCGACGCAAGACGCTAGGGCCAAGAGCAGTGTCAATTTCAAGCCCCGCCTTGCAACATGCGGCGCGAGACAGGGTCGTCTTCAGCGATCAAAATCCTCATCCAGTAACCTCCTGGCAGAACTGAGCCAGCAAACCTTTCAGGCGGTCGAGCTCTGCCTCCAGTGCCGCGAGAGCTTCTTCGGCCTGCGTCAGGTTAGCCTGGCGGCCCATCTGTTCCAGCCGCAGAGCGGCTGCCGTGGCCGCAGGGGCGGCAAAGTTGCTCACCGCACCTTTTAGCGTGTGGGCGGCACGCTCGAGCAATTTGGCGTCGCCGCGCGCCACCGCTTCGCGCATCGCGGTGAGCAGCCGCGGGTAATCTTGGAGAAAAAGTCCCACCAACTCCGCCAGCAGTCCCGCGTCGCCCTCCAGGCGCTCCATGAGCGTGGCGCGATCCAGTGTCTCGGCGGACTCCCGCACGGGGGGTGTTGCCTCCGGAGAAGGCGGCTTAGCACTTGTTTCAGTCGGCGGCGCTTCGGCACTCGGCACGTGCTTCTTGATCTCGTCAAAGAGGTCCTTAGTGCGAACGGGCTTCGAAACGTATCCATCCATACCAGCCTCCAAACAGCGCTCTTTGTCGCCTTTCATTGCGTGGGCAGTCATGGCAATGATCGGCTGATGCCGGCCAGTGGTTTTTTCCCGCGCGCGAATCGCCGCGGTAGCCTCAAAACCATCCATCTCCGGCATTTGTACGTCCATCAGCACCACATCGAAACGCCCAGGGCCGGCTTTTCCCCAAGCTTCCAGACCTTGGCGGCCATCGTTCGCCACCTGCACCTCATGGCCACGCTTCCTGAGCAACCGCACAGCCAGTGCCTGATTGACGGCACTGTCTTCGACCAGCAGGAAGCGGAGTACGCGGTCAGGCGGGGGCAGCGTGTCGCGGTTGTCTCGCAGTTGCTGGGGGGCGGTGAGGATCCTTTTGCACAGGACCCGCAGAATTGCATCGAGCAGGTCTGATTGTGTAATCGGCTTTGTCAGGCAGGCTGCAATCCCCAACTCGCGGCAGCGCGCGGCATCGCCTGCCTGGCGATCGGAAGTCAACATCATGATGGTGGCGCCGGCAAGGTCAGGTCGACTCCGAATCTGCTCGGCGACGGCAAACCCGTCCATATCCGGCATTTGTGCGTCCAACAAAACTAGGGGGAAGGGCTTATTCTCCTTGAGGGCTCGCTCCATTGCTGCCAGTGCGGAGGGCCCTCCCTGCGCCCCACTCGGCTTCATCCGCCAATTGCCGAGCATGTCCTCCAAGATGCGGCGATTCGTTGCATTGTCGTCCACCACCAGCGCGGGCAAGTTCTCCAGGGCGTCGGCTTCCACCGCCGGGGCCGCCACCTGAATGTTTGTGGCAGGGCCGAAATCGGCAGTGAAGTGGAATGCGCTGCCCCGACCGGCTTCGCTCTCGACCCACAGACGGCCGCCCATCATTTCCACCAGCCGGGTGGAGATCGTCAGCCCAAGCCCGGTGCCACCGTACTGGCGGGTCATGGAGCTATCGGCCTGCGCGAAGGGTTCAAAGATTTCCTTGAGTTTCTCCGGCGAAATTCCAATGCCGGTGTCGGAAACGAGGAAGTGCAGGCGGACCGCCTCTTTGGTTTGCGATTCGACTTCCACCCGGACCACCACTTCGCCGCGCTCGGTAAACTTAACGGCGTTCCCCACCAAGTTCACCAAGATCTGGCGCAGGCGCCCGGCATCGCCCACCAGGTATTCCGGCACGCTTTCTCTGATGTCCTGAGACAATTCCAGGTTTTTCTTGTGCGCGCGAATGGCAAGCGCCTTCAGCGCTTCGCCCAGCGTCTCGCGCAGGTTGAAATCTACGAAGTCAAGGTCGAGCTTCCCCGCCTCAATCTTGGAAAAGTCCAGGATGTCGTTAATCACGCGCAGCAGGTTATCGGCCGAGGTTTTCACCATGGTTAGATATTCGCGTTGCTCGGGGTTGAGGTCAGTGTCCAGCGCCAATTCGGTCATGCCCAGGATTCCGTTCATTGGCGTACGAATCTCGTGGCTCATGTTGGCCAGAAACTCGCTCTTGGCACGGCTGGCCGCTTCGGCTGCCTCCTTAGCTTTTTGCAGCTCCTCCTCAGCTTGCTTGCGCATGATGAACTGGCCGATCTGGCTCCCCAGAGCGCTGATCATCGAAAGCAGAGTGTTATCAGGTTGGCGCACTTCTCGGCTGTAAAACTCGATGACACCGCTGACTTCATTCTTGGCGAAGATGGGGAAGGCAAACCCCCCGTGTAAACCGTTGAGAGCGGCGGCGGCAATGCGGGGAAAGTTCTGCTCCTGCTGCACATCTTCCTTCCAAACGGGTTCTCCCTTGGCCCAGACCTGCCCGGGTATTCCGACCCCGGGAGCAAAGACGCTTTTGCGAGTGAGCTCCACAAACTCAGCCACGGGGGCGCCAGGCAGTTGCCAGACCTCGATGCAACGCAGCAGTTTGGCGCCTGGATCTACATTCCAGATCGCACCCACTTCCCAACCCACGCCCCTGCCGATGGCTTGCAGGATTTGGGGGGTTGCGTCGTGGAGCGAAGTTGACTCCGCGAGTACGCGGGTCACCGCGTGCTGGGCAGTCTGGCGCTGGTCCGCCCGCTTGCGCTCGGTAATGTCGACAAAGGTCACCACGCATCCAACCATTTCCTCGCCGCGCCGGACGGGATAGGACCAGATTTCGGCCGGGAAACTGGTGCCGTCGGGGCGCCAGAGAACGCCGTCCTCCAAGTGGGTACCTTCTTTTTGTCGGAAGGCCTGGTAGATGCTACACTCCGCATCGGGGTACGGCGTCCCATCCGGCCTGGTGTGGTGAGCTAAGGAATGCATATTCTTCCCGAGCAGGTCGCTGGCCCGTGGGTAACCTAACAACCGCAATGTAGCGGGATTGCAGAACGTACAGTTGCCCTGCATGTCCACGCCGTAAATCGCCTCGGCCGTGGAATCGAGTAGGAGCCGGGTGCGCTCCTCGCTTTCGCGCAAAGCCTCGTCCGCCCGCTTGCGGTCGGTGATCTCCTGCTCCAGCTCCGCGGTGCGCTCCTCCACCCTTTTTTCCAGTTCATCCTTCGCCTTTTGCAGCTCGGTATCCCGAACCTGGATCTGCCCAAGCATCTCGTTGAACCCTTCGATCAGCAGGCCCAGCTCGTCCTCGCTTTCCTTCACCGCACGGATGGAATAGTTCTTCTCGATGGAAACCATTTTCGCGGTCCATGCCAATTTTCCGATTGGCTCGGAGATGGTGCGTTGGAGCCTCGACGAAAACAGGAAAGCCACCAGCGAGGAACCCAGCATGACGAGAATGAGCACAGCGGTATACCGGTTCACACGTTCAGTGATCTCGGCTAGGTCGGATCGAAGGTAAACTGTGCCGATCTTCTCGCCATCGAGCATGATCTTGCCAAACAGAGCCAACTCATTGCTTCCGAAACGGCTGCCGTCCTCTTGCCTCTCTGGAGGCGAGAAGCGCGCGCTTGGATCGCCGCGAAGATACTTGGCAAACACTCGGCCATCCCCCATGTAAATGCAGGCCGCGGCGATATGCTGGTTGGCGCTCAGCGCTCCGAGGATTTCTTGGGCGGAGTTCGAATCCCCAAACGTGAGCGCCGCAGTGCTATTGGACCCAATGATCTCGGCCAGGGTGGCGAGGTCGTGCACTTTGGCTTGCCGGAAGGTGTACAGGTCGTAGCTGACAAACGCGGCGCAGGCCAGCAGCAACGCCACGCTGCTGGTGAGCATGATAATCAGGGTCAATTTGCGGCGGATTGAAAGATCACGAAAGGCGCGCATGTCAGTTCTTTCCCCCGTTCGGCTGGTTTGTGACGATCCGCGCTAGCGCCAGCAGCTTCGAACTGATCTTCAGCCCGGCGCGCGCTGCGGTTTCCGAGTTGATTTCAAACCGCACCTTGTTCTCCTCGAAGATGAAATTGATCACTCCGCCGGACTGAGCAAAACGGTCCGTCTCCCCGACCGTCAACACGCTCGATCCCTGCAGGCTCTCCAGGATCGGTGCCAGATGCTTTTTTTCCGATGAGTTGAGGAAAAGAATGTGGCAGTTTCGGAGGTCCGGTCCCGGCTTCAATCGCTTGATCACTAATCCCCGCCCGTTGACGGTCTTACCCAGCACGATCTTGTCCAGTACGTTGCCGAATGGGTCTTCGCCCACAATCCCCAGCACGATGGGGGCGTGGGGATCGGCGAACGCGTCGGCGGGCCACTCCACAAACTTGGCAAAGTTGTAGAGGAACGCGGCCTTGATCTGATACTCGGTGGGCGGCTCGGATTGGGCCCCGGCCTGCAGCACGCTGCCGGCCACCGCGCACGCGGTGACCAGTACCAGCGCGAGAACTTTGCCGGCCGTCACGCGCAGCGTGCGCGGCCACACGCAACGTGTCGCGCCTCGCTCGGGGGCCATTGCTGCGCTCGCCCTCAGTCTGCTCTGGCTGGGATTCAGAAGCGCCACGTCAACTTCCCGTAGACGCTGCGTTTGACCAGGGTCGCGTTTGCAAACTGCCTGGTGGAACCGAACTCGGGGTGCCGCTTGTCCAGCAGATTTTGACCCGCGATGGTGATCTCCACTGATTCCGTCGGCCGCCAGCCTAGACGACAGTCGAGCCGCGTGTAAGCGGGAACCCCGAAATTAGAAAGGTGGCTGACGTAATACACGGCGGTATCGAACTCCAAGTCATGAGGCAAGTTGAGGTAGGACCGGAGGTGCAACTGATGGCGCGGGCTGCTGCCTGCTTCTTCTTTTGGGAGGGAGGAATCCTTGCTGGACGGGTCCACGTGCAAGTGCGTCTGTAACTGTGTATAGCCGGTGCTCAAAGTCCAGCGGCCCGTGACGTTCCATTTCGGCGCGATCTCCATGCCGTGAGTTTCCCCATGCATGTTGTTGGCAAGAAAGATCGGCAGAACCCGGTGGCGGGGCGGCGGGCTGTCTTCGAAAAACGGCACGCCCCGCTCATCCGTGTGGAGGTTAGCGTAGACATTGTAGAACGTGGCCAAGTCCAACGAGAGCCGTCTACTCAGTTGCGCGCGATACCCGAATTCATTGGCCAAAACAGCCTCCGCTGGGAGCCGCGGGTTGCCAAACTCGGATACAAGGCGCGTCGTGCCGTCCGCTCGTACGAAGGCAGCCTTATTGATCCGGGCATTGGCCTCTTCGCGCGAGGGGGTTTCTATCGCCCGGGAAACTGCCGCCCACACCGCGTGATGCGGATGTGGAGTCCAAAGCAGGCGGATGTTGGGTTGAATTTCGAGCCCACTGTAATTGTTATGCTCGAGCTTCGTGCCCAGCGTCAGGCGCAGCCGGGCAGGAACGAGGTTGATCTCATCCTGTACGAATGCGCTGTAGAGGTTGTCGCCACGGCTGCTCGGATTAAAGGAGAAGGTAAGGCTGCCGGTGGTTCGATCGGCGGTAAAGCGGTACCCGATTCCCCACAAGATATCGTGCCGGTTACCGACGGCGAGGTGATGGTCGAAGTCGAGGTCGATCGTATGGCGGACTTCGCCGAGTAGTATGTCTCTGCGATTGGCCCGGTCGTAGTACATCTGCAGGGTTGTGTCAGAACGGTCCGAGAATGCGCGGTGCCACCGCCCCAGCAGGTTCCCTCCCACCAAGTGGGTGCGGTCGTCGAGGGAGCCGGTCGTCGGTGGAGACAGCGAAACCACCCCCGGCACCGTAACGCCTGCACTCCCGTTGTAGAAGTCGCCCTGCACACTAAGCGAGTCTTGGTCCGTCACTTTCCAATCCGTCCGGAAGCCTTCTCGGAGAATGTTCCAACCATCCACGGCGTCGTCGCCGGGGGACTGGTCAAAGGCATCGCGATTAAAATACTTGGCAAAGAAGCGGTAGTGGCCTCGGTCACCAAGTTTTCCGCCATAGCGGACGGCCCCGAAGCCGCGTTCCTGGTTGCCGCCGCCGGCCGTAACCAGGGTGCCCTGCGTGTCTTTGGCCTGCTTGGTGATGATGTTGATGACGCCATTTACGGCGTTCGCGCCCCACAGCGTCGCCCCCGGGCCGCGGATCACCTCGATCCGGTCAATATCTTCCAACAGTGAGTCCTGCACATCCCAATACACCCCTGAGAACAATGGCGTGTACACCCTTCGCCCATCGATCAGGACCAGCATCTTGTCCGCGAACTGCTCGTTAAATCCGCGGGCACTGATGGCCCATTTGTTCGCGTCGATGTGCGCCACATCCAATCCCGGCACCATGCGCAGCACTTCCGGAATGCTGGTGGCACCGGAACGCCGGATGTCCTCCTGGGTGATCAAGTAAATCGCCGCCGCGGTTTGTGAGAGTTTCTCTTGTTTTTTCGAGGCCGAGGTGACCTCCATGTTCATCAACGCCTCGAGACTAGTCTCGCCGAGATCAGGCGTGGTCTTCTGGGTCTGGGCGGAGGCCGTCAGCGACAGCAGCAGCGAGGCGCAGAGAAATAGGCTGAAGATCGGGATCCTGCCCACAGAACTCGTGCCCGGCCGGCAACCAACTCCTGGCTCCGCCTCGGCAAATTCCGCAGGAGAGCCCGGATCAAACTGGCGGATCAAATCAAGCCCCGCAGAATGGCGCTCATCCATCACTTGCTCCCCAGACCGCTCTCTCATCTTCGTCGCTCCTACTTTGCAATTCTCCCGAATGGCAGCAGTGAGGCTAGGCCACCCCCGCTTAACCCGGGATTGCGAGGGCACTTGAGGGGCCACACTCGGCTCGGAGCGCCTCTGCTAAGGAAGGAGAATCAAGGAGTTACAAGGTGGTGCGAATGCGCGAATGCCTTGGACGTGCGGTCTCCTGTTTCAAAGGCGCCGCTCTGCGCCAGACTGAAACAGCACACCAGGATTCCTAACAGGCTGCTGAAAAACTCATCATGTCGTCATTCCGAGGAGCCCCCTCGACTTCGCTCGGGACAGGCGAAGGCGACGAGGAATCTCTCTAACTCTTGATTTCGTGAGCAGAGAGATTCCTCGCGGAGTTTATCCCGCCCCTGGCGGGGCTCGGAATGACAGATTGAAACCTTTCTTCAGCAACCTGCTAAGGAAGAGTTATTGTCGGGTGTAATGTTCCCAAGTTATTTTTCCGCTGCCTCTGGCATGTTGGCCTTGCCAGCGTCGTGACCAAGATGCCCGCAGTTTGTCGGGAGCCGCCTGCAACCAGCCCTGCCGGAGACTAAGTCGGTCGTTGACTCGACAGCAGTAGCTGGCGTAACGTGCCCCCACTCAAGAACCGCCTCGTTCAACTAGAAGCGGGATAACGTCGAGTTTCTCAAGACGAGAGGCGGAGTTCTCAAGATCAGGAGGTCAGTGCCATGAGGAAGAGTCTCTTGCTTACTGTTGCCTTGTTCCTTGCGGCTGGCATAGTTCACGCGCAACAGGCGACGACAAACAAGCTAAGGCCCCTAACCAAGGCAAATGCCAAGCTGCCGGCTACGACTGCGAGCAGTGAGATTGAAGCCTTGCGCGAGGCACTCGACGCGCAGCAGCAACAAATTCAGCAGCTCCGCGACGAAGCCCAGAGGCGCGATGCGACTTTGCAGCAGTTGCAACAGCAGTTGAGTACGCTGCAATCCGCGGCTACCCAAGCGCAGAGCGCAGCGCAAGCAGCTGCTACCAGCAGCCAGAACACCGCGGCGACACTGACCCAGGTCCAAACCACAGTCGCCGATCTCAGGACTGAGACCAGCAGGGGAGCGATAACACAGGATGTAGAAAAGCGCCTCAGGGAGTTTGAGCAGCCCTCTCAAATCCATTTCCGCGGCATAACCCTTACTCCTGGCGGATTCTTGGCGGCAAACACCGTCTTTCGCGTGCGCAACGAGAACGCCGATGTGCTTGACACGTACGGCAACGCCCCGTTCTCCGGCAGCTCCAATTCGCGCCTGAGTGAATTTCGTTTTACGGCGCGCCATAGTCGTATCTCGCTGGGGCTGGAGGGCAAGATTCACGATTGGAAGGCGACCGGCTATTACGAAATGGATTTCGAGGGTGCCGCGCCTACCGCAAACGAAGTGCAGACGAACAGTTTCCAACCGCGCATACGCCAGCTTTGGGCCCAGTTGGAGACGAAGAACGGTATTTCTTTCCTGGGTGGTCAGGCTTGGACCCTGCTCACGACAAACCGCAAAGGCATTTCGCCGACCACGGTGTTTGTTCCGCTGACCGTTACCGCTTCATTTAACGTGGGCTACAGCTATGCGCGCCAGGTAGGTTTCCGGGTCACCAAGGGCTTCAACGACAAAGCTTGGTTCGCCTTCGCGGTGGAGAATCCCGAGACCGTACTGAACGTGATCAATCCACCCGCAAACGTTCTCGGTTTCGCCACCAGTCCCAACGCACAGTCACCGAACAGCGGTTTCACGCTCAGCAACACCCCGGGTGGGACCGGCGTCTCGACGGATCTGGCCCCGGATCTCATCGCCAAGGTCGCCTTTGAGCCCGGCTGGGGCCACTACGAGATCAAAGCACTCGGCCGGTTTTTCCGCGACCGCCTGACTGGCAACAATAACGTGACGGGGGGTGGCGGCCTGGGCTTTGGCTTTATCCTGCCTATAGTAGAGAAGAAGTTCGACTTCACAGTACAGGCGATGGGTGGCAGGGGCATCGGCCGCTACGGAACGGCGAATGGCAGCGACGTAACCCTGCGTCCGAACGGCACGATTGTCCCCATACTCTCCTATCAGACGTTGGTCGGCCTGGAGCTGCACCCGGCCCCGAAGTTGGATTTGTGGCTCTATGGTGGTAACGAATACTTCGGCCGCTCGGCGTACACAACTATTGCTGGTACAACTACGATCGGGGTCGGCTACGGCTCTCCCCTTAACAACCTCTCTGGGTGCAGTCTCGAGACTCCAAGCGCGACGCAACCCTGCAATGCTCAGAATCGCGACGTGTGGCAGATTCAGCCCGGCTTCTGGTACCGCTTCTGGAGGGGTAAAGAGGGCACATTGCAGTACGGTATGTCGTATTCCTACGTCCACCGGAGGCCCTGGGCGGGCACGGGTGGCAGACCCGTAGGAATTAACAACATTGTTATGACTTCGCTGCGGTACTACTTCCCGTAGTCCGGGCGAGCAATGCTTCACGCTGGGGCAACAACCAGCGGTCAGCCAGCCAGCGAGCAAGCTTAGAAGCTTGCTGAAGAAAGGTTTCAATCTGTCATTCCGAGCGAAGCGAGGAATCTCTCTGCTCACGAAATCAAGCACTTAGCCGGAATTATGACGGTGGAGAAAGCAAAATATCGTTATTGAAGCTCCACGGCAGTTTGAATTGGGAGTCGTATCCAAACGGGATTAGGTTAAAGCCAAAGCCCTATCTTGTTAGTACGAGAAATGGAAAGACGCGGTTCGAGAAAATATCGATCTTAGCTCCCGGATGGAACAAGCGGATTGATAAGAATCCATATAAGAGATTCTGGCGCGCAGCGCGCCTTCATTTGGAAAAGTGCAAGTCGCTAGTTGTACTCGGCTATTCTCTTCCAGAAACCGACCTGTTGGCTCAATCGTTGTTGGCGGAAGTGGTACGCACCCGTGCAGCTAGGAAAAAATATCTCAAACAACTCCATCTGGCTGATCCCAGTGAATCAGTAAAGGAGAGATTCATACAATTGTTCACCCCTGCCTTAGGTCCTCATGGCAAGGTTTTGAAGTATTATACTCTCGAT
>Ga0209158_1001838_pt1 | contig 13629 bp, 10 predicted proteins | sample GraSoiAngelo_140_FD_185897 | JGI IMG/M metagenome (GOLD analysis project Ga0209158, IMG submission 185897) | Grasslands soil microbial communities from the Angelo Coastal Reserve, California, USA - 14_0929_12_30cm (SPAdes) (version 2) | ecosystem: Environmental > Terrestrial > Soil > Grasslands ...
GCCACCGGTCTGATTCATGAGGAACACCAGCACCATGAGCGTGATGCTGGCAACGACAACCGTGATGCCAACCTTCAGTTGCGACCACTTGACCTGCTTCTGGCTAGGCACCTTCTCCTCATATGGACTTCTGCTCGACCAGACCGCAAAAGCAGTGGATTTGGGGAAATCATAGCAGACGCCGCGCGGGTTGCAGAGTTACAGGCTGTGTACCGTCTGGCCGCTCATGCCCGTTTGGGCGCTAAAGTTGCGCTCGCCAGCAGGGCACAAAGATAGGCGATTGCGCCGCACGCCAGGGTGACACTCAGTCCAAAGCGGATAGCGATCACCATCGCCAGAACCGAGCCCAGCACGCTGGCGGCAGCATTCATCGCCCAGGCCCACTCCACGGAATTGTCGGTTGCGGCCTCACCAATGGCAGACTCCGGAAACGAGTTGCCGGCCAGCGCTCGCAACCCGGTGGGGAAGGGCATCCCCATAATAAACGCCAGTGGAACCAACAGGATTCCGCTCACGACAAGCTTGAACGGGAAGGCAAGTCCCACCAAAGATGGCAAGAGAGCCGGCAGCAAAAAGACATAGGCAAGGATGGCCACAGCAATTCCTCCCAATGCCGTTCGGACAGATGCCGAGCGAATCAGCCATCGACGCGAAAGCAGGCTGCCAGCGCCGCTGGAAAGAAGCATGAGGAAAATGACTACGGTCAGCGCGTAAGTGGGATGTCCCAGGAACAGAACGAAGCGCTGAATAAAAGCGATCTCCACCAGGATGTACCCGAGACCAATGGCTACAAAATACATCAGCGGAAAAACCTTGCTGCGGCTCCGGCCATGAATCGCGAGCGGCAGGACGAGGAAGACAATCACAGCCAATAATGAGAGCAACAGCACCATGCCCAGCACAGCTATGCCGACGTTCACCTTCCAATCAATCCCCTGAGCCGGCCTAGTTAGAACTTGTCTCAATTTCAATGTGAAGAAGAAAAACGGCGCGTTGTCATAAACCGGCGCGACGTTGAACTTGTATTGACGAGAGAAGGTGACGGGGTCGTTGCTCAGTATTAATTGCGAAAATGCGTTGGCACCTGGCGACGAAGGCAGGTACTGCACCAACTTGGGGTAGGTCTTGATGTGTCCCCGAACTGCCGCTTCTTCGACCGCGGTCACAGGGTTTTTCTTGGCGATAACGAGCACGGGGCGACCATCAGCGTCGAGTGGGCCCTCAGAGACCACGATAAAGTGCGCCACCGGATTGGCAACCCCAAGCTGATGCAGTGCCTCCATCGCGACGGACACAACCCGCAGCGCTTCTCGCGGTTCCCTGAACTCCCAGCGCGTAATCGCCAGCATGCCGTCTGGTTTCAGGTGCTGGAAATATTCCTTGAACGCTTCCACGGTATAGAGATTGTTTTCGCTGAGCGCAAAGGCGCCGGCCGCCGTCGAGGCCCAGGTATCCACCAGGGTCATCTCCAGCACGTCATAGTGGTCGCGAGAATTGCGGATAAAGGAGCGGCCATCGCTCACGTGGATGTCCACCTCAGGAATTTCGTACAGGTGATAGGCATAATCGGCGTAGCGGCCGCGCATGATGTTGTTGACGATGATGGGATTGATCTCGATTCCGGTTACCCGTGCGCTTCCATTCGCGACTGCGCGCAGCACGTCCACGCCACCTCCGGGGCCAATGACGGCGAAATCTCCGTGCGGGCGCAGCAGGTTGCAGATCGCGGGAGCCGCTGCCATCAGCCAGGGCGCGGTGCCCTCCCAGTGATGGGGATCGACATTCATGATGGCTGTAGAGGCATCAGCATCAATCACGATGTACCGCGAGCCATCTCTCCCTCGGTCGACCTCCACGCGGGAAATCGCGTTCCAGCGGGCATACTCGAGGCCGACTGCGTCGCGGCGGTTTCCCTTGGCATAAACGATGTCGAACAGAGGGTGGCGGCTGTTTACCGCGATTAAGATCAGCAGCAACACAGCGAGCCCGGCGCCAGCGCGACTCCAGCTTCGATTGTCGCTCCAGACAACCGATGCCAGAGCCATCGCCACGGCGGCCACCAGGATTGTGTTGGGTCCGCCCAGTTTATTCAGCGCCGGCACGGTTGCGAGGCATGCCAACGCTCCTCCCGTGAGGTCAGCTCCGTATAAATGCGGAATACGGGCGGCATTCCGAGCGAAGAGTACGGAAAACAGCAGACCAGTCAGAAAAAACGGAACCGCCGCGGAAACGTAGAGAACGCTCAGATTGCGAAAATCTTTCCAGCTGAGCTGCAGGTGGACCCTGGAATGGAGCACAACTTCCAGAACGACGACGATGGCAATCGAACACAGCCCGGACATTGCTGCGGCCAAATTTCGGGTAGGCCAACGCAAGAGCCATTCGCGACGCAGGCATGCGAAAACTGCTCCAGCGCCGAGTCCGAGCAGAGCGAGCGAGATAGCCAGAAACGCGAAATGATAAAAGAGCACGACCGAAAACAACCGAGTCAATGCCAACTCCAGCAACAACCCCGCGAAGCTGGTTAGAGCAAGGCCCAGCAGCAGGCGCGCTTCGCGGACGCCACCTTGTTCCGATTGGCTGGGGAGTACAGGCGCTACGGTCATCGTCGGCGGGATTCTCCAGGATTGCCGGTCGGTCCGAGTCGGAATTGTCATCATACGCATAAGCCAACCGTCGCGGCAAAGCCTGGGACGTTTGAGTGTGTGGGGACCGGTCTTTGGCCCGTCCAGGCGGGTCGGAGACCCGCCCCACCACAGCAAGAGCGAGTGAGCAAGCTGCGAGGCCGTACAATGGCCCAGACCAAACCAATGAATCCAGCGCTGGGCACGGATGTAACTACCCCGGATCCACAGGCGCGCGGCTGGACTTCGTGGCTGAGTGACGACACCTCGACTCGCTCGGCCGCGCTGCTGGTCGGTGTGCTCATGGCCATAGCCCTACTCCTGCGCCTGCCGCATCTTGCCGGGAAGAGCCTTTGGCTGGACGAGATCTACAGCATGCTATACGCGCGCATGAGCTGGTCCAGCTTCTGGCACGAGGTCAGCACGAGAGAAGGTAACATGATCGCCTACTACCTTCTCTTGCGAGGCTGGATCCATCTCGGAGACAACCAAAGTGTGGCCAAAATTCTTTCGATTTTGCTCGGGGTGGCAACCATTCCCGCCATGTATGCACTGGGAAATCAGCTTTACGGCCGACAAACGGGGCTGATCACCGCGTTGCTGGTGTCGGTCAGCGCGTGCCATGTGCGCGCTTCGCAATGGATTCGAAGCTACAGCTTCATGCTGCTACTGCTTGCGCTGGCGGCATGGTTTCTGGCGCGCGGGTTGGAGCGGCCGTCATTTCAAAACTGGTCACTTTACCTGATTACGGCCAGCCTCGCCGTCTATTGCCATTTCTATGCCGGCCTGGCTCTGACCGCTCAATTGGCGTCTCTGCTATTGCTGAGTGGAGAAGAGATCCCATGGAGGCAACTGCTGTTGGCACTGGCCGCCCTGGGACTGCTGCTTTCCCCGGCTGCGGCGTATGTCCTGACTCGTAATTCCGGCCAACTGGACTGGGTCCCGAAACCCAAACTCTGGGAATTGGTCCACTGGGCTGTTTTCCTGGCGGGAGCGGGGAGCACGGGAGTTGCCTATGCCTTGTTGGTCATCTGCATTTGCCTTTGCGTTCTCAGCTTCTTGCAAATGCGGAAGGTTTGGGTGAGCAGGGGACGCTCCTTACCAAGTTGGCGACGCGCCTTTCCCTTCCTATGGCTGATTCTTCCGGTTGCGATCAGCTTTCTCGTCTCGTATGCGAAGCCGGTATTTTTCTTCCGTTACCTGATCATCTCGTGGCCGGCGTTTATCTTAGTGGTTGCCGATGGAATAGCAAACTGGCGTCCCTCGCGTGCGCGCAGGGGAATTCTGGTGATTGCAATGTGCCTGTCGCTAGTCTCGGTTGGGTTGGCCTACAAAACTGAAGAAGATTGGGAAGGCGCCATGCGCTACCTGCTAAGGCGCCTGCAGGATGGCGATACAGCCTTCGTGGGTACAGGAATGGCGCCGCTGGTGTATTACTCGAGCCGCTGGTACGCGCCAGGCGCAGCCCCTAAGGTCGAATTACCCGACTACGAAAAGACAAAGGCTTCAGTGCCGGAATTCGCGCGGGCTCATCGCCGGGTCTGGGTCGTGGTATTTCCAAATTTTGCTCCGGAGGGGAGAACCGCGCAGCTGCTACGTGCGTTGGAGCCGACCTATGCGGTTGCAGAGGAAAACAAATTTAGAGCGGTCACTGTCGAGCGGCTCGAGGTTGCTAAGTCACCTTGAAGACCAACATCTGGTCGAACCGTCTAAGACTTAGTTCTCCAGGATCACTTGCGCAATGGCCTCGGCAGCCGTGTGGGTGAGAGAGAGCGCAACATGCTGAACGCCGAGCTCGGTCGCGAACGCGGCCGCTTTGCCGTGGAACATAAGCGTCGGTCGCCCACCCGGCTGGCGGCGGACTTCCAGATCGCGCCAGCGGACTCCGTGATTCCAGCCAGTGCCTAGCGCCTTCATGCCGGCTTCCTTGGCTGCGAATCGGGCTGCGAATCGCTCAACCCGGTTGGCTTTCGACTGGCAATATCGGATTTCTTCTTCCGTGAAAACACGCTGGACAAAGCGCTCGCCAAAGCGTTCGATGGCGGTCGCCACGCGGGGCACTTCGACCACGTCGATGCCCGAACCGACGATCATCCTGCCAAGGTAACACAAACCGAGGTTCGCTCGGCAGGGCGGGTCAAAGACCCGCCTCCACAGCTTTTACAGCAGGCGGTCGCCATGATAAATCAATTGTCCATCCACCATGCGCGCTTCGGAGGTCAGCTGGTGAGCCCTTACCGGCCCGGTGGCGTCGATGTGCAGCACCTCGTGGCCGTGGGCTACCAGGTAGTCGGAGACCAACAAGCGGTGGCAGCGGAAATAGACTCGTTCGGCGCACATGTAAGCAGTACGCGAGTGTTCGGCGAGCTTGACCAGTTCAGCCGCGGCGTTCTGGAACTCGCCGGTCAGCGTGTAGTCGGCGTAATTGCGAAAGCTGAGGCTGCGCAGGCCTACATTGGGGGAATCGTCGCGGATCTTCTTGCGGCGGCCACCGAGGGTTTTCATCCAGACATACTGAATGTCTGCCGTTGGAAGCGCCTTCTCAAGGTTTTCGCGATTGAAATAGGGCGACCGGCGTGACATCGGGAAGGAACGGATATCAACTAGCGTCTGGATGGTGTGGGCGTGAAGCGCTTCGACCAGTTCCTCCAAGGTGCGGGTGGAGTGGCCTATGGTATAGAGGGTCGCCACGGTGATTTAGGAATTGCCGAATCTTGGAATTGTCGGACTACTCATGACCTGAGGGAGCTTCCCTCCGGATGGCAAGGTAGTTCGTAAGTCCGTAAATTCGACAATCCGTCATCCTGAGGCTTGGCTCAAGGCTTGCGCGAGCGCCGGCTCCTGCTCAGGAAAAACGGTGCGCAGGTCAAGCAGGACGCGTCCCTGATCCACGCGGGCAATTACACCTGATTGCCGCAAGCGGCTCGCGAGTTCTTCCGCGCTCAGGTCGTGCACTGTGACCGCGATAAGGCAAGTGGGGAGCGCCGCCGAGGGTGCCGCGCCGCCTCCCACTACTGATTCGCCATCGATGACCTGCGCCGACAACTTGGGCGAACGCAGCTTCTCAAGCATCGCTTCCGCCCGGGTTCCGATTTCCTGCTCGCACAGCCGCATCATGCGGAGGGCGGGAATGGCGTCGTGGTCATGTTTCACGTAGGCGAGCAACGTGGCTTCCAGAGCGGCGTAGATCAGCTTGTCGACGCGCAAAGCACGGAACAAAGGATTGGCACGAATGCGCGCGATGAGTTCGCGCCTTCCACTCAGAATGCCGGCCTGCGGGCCGCCCAGCAATTTGTCTCCGCTATAGGTGACGACATCCACTCCGGCATGCAGGCTGTCCAGAACGCCAGGCTCGTCGGTTATGCCAACCGAGCGCAGATCGAATAGGGCCCCACTCCCCAGGTCTTCCATCAACGGGACGTCTCGTTTGCGGGCAAGTGCCGTCAATTCTGTTAGCGAAGGCTGTTCGGTGAATCCTTTGATCTGGAAGTTGGAGCGGTGCACGCGAAGGAGCAGCCGAGTCTTGTCATTGATGACCCGCTCATAATCGCTGATACGCGTGCGATTGGTCGTGCCCACCTCGCGCAGGATGGCGCTGGACTTGGCCATCACGTCTGGGATACGAAATGAACCTCCGATCTCAACCAGCTCGCCGCGCGAGACGATAACTTCTCCACCTTCGGCCAGGGTGTTGAGAGCGATTAGCACGGCGGCGGCATTGTTATTCACCACAATGGTGGAGATATCAGATGCTTTCTCAGCCGAGCTGCGCTTGGCCCGAGCGGGTCGGAGACCCGCTCCCACATCGGCTGTGTCCTCGGACAATAACCGTCGGAACAGGCGGTCGACGTGGACATCTCGCTTGCCGCGCTCTCCGGCGGCCATGTCGAACTCCAGGTTGGAATAGCCCAGAGCGACATCACGAACATGGTCGAATGCCGTGGCACACAACGGCGCGCGGCCCAGATTGGTGTGGAGGATGACTCCGGTAGCGTTGATTACACTACGCAGGGAATAAGCCAGGGATTGTTGGAACTGGTGCTCAATCGCAGCGGGCAAGCCACTGATCGCAATCTCCAGACGGTCCGGATTAAGAACTCCTGCAGCGATTTCCTCGCGCATACGGGCCAGCACGGCTCGAGCCGCCTCGGCAACCGCAACGTGCCCCTCACGAGTAACGAGTGCAGCGACTTCGGGCGTGCGCAGTAGCTCGTCTACTGCCGGAAGCTTACGATAAAGATCGGACCGCGTGGCCACCCTCACGACCAGTGATTATGGCACGTCTCGAAGAGAAAGACCGAGCGACCCCGCCGGAATTGAAGTGGGGGCTCAGGATTGTCCGACGTCGCCTTTTGGAACTTGCACGATATTGTTACGGATGGCGTAGAGAACCAGCTCGCCGACGGAATGCAGCTTGAGCTTGCGCATGATGTTGCTGCGATGGGTTTCCGCCGTTTTCACACTCAGATCCAGAACCGAAGCCACCTCTTTCGTGCTTTTGCCCTCGGCGAGGAGTTGAACAATCTCACGCTCGCGCGGCGTCAGGCTGGGGATGGTGGGCTCAGCGTCGTAGACTCCACCGCCTTTCAGGTAGCCTTCCAGCACCATCTCCCCCACTCGCGGAGTGAAGAAAGTCCGGTTCTGTTGGACAGCGTCTACAGCGGCGACCAGGTCGCGGGCGGCGTCGGATTTGAGCACGAAACCGCGAGCTCCAGCCTGCAAGACATCACGCACTACCTGGTCAGTGTCCGTAATCGTTAAGATCAAAATCTTCTGGTTCGGATACTTGTGCAGGATTTGGCGCGTCGCATCGAGGCCGTTGAGGTTGGGCATTCCGATGTCGAGGATAACCACATCGGGGTGTAACTGCTGCACCATGTCCACAGCCTGTCGTCCGTCCCCCGCTTCCCCGCAGACTTCCCACCCGCGGGATTGCAGCAGGTTACAGAGACCTCTGCGCACTATCTCATGATCGTCGGCGACCAAAATACGAACATTAGCCATAAGCGAAAACCGAATCGCAAGAGATGACTCTTGCTTCGAAGCGCTCTCCAGGAAGCGGAATCTCCGTTCCAGTCTGTTGTTTGCGGATTCGACCCACCGATCTGGTCTGAGTTCTGGGGAACGGCTCTGTCTACTATGCAGAGGGAAACCCCTATTTGTAACTACAGTAAACACTGTATGGACTTCCCGGCAAGGATTTGGCGGTATAGAGGGATTGTTTTCCCGCTGACATTGGGCAGATTTATACTGTCTAGTCAAGGTAAAGATGTAAACAAGATGTAAAGATTTGCGCCTACTCGTCACGTAGTTATCTCTCGGCTCCATTCGACCTCCAGAACTGAGAAATTGGTCAATTGGGAGTGGCTGGCATAGGTGGGCTCTGCCCTCGCGACAGGTTGGTTCGTACCCGCCGCGCTTCAATGAGATGGGGATTTCGGATGCACATTAAGATTTTGATCGTTGATGACCACGAAGTTGTGCGCCAAGGCCTGCGGACCATCCTGAAGGCTCGCCAGGACTGGGAGATCGTGGGAGAGGCGGAAAACGGGCAAGAAGCGGTACGGGCCGTCATGGAAAACAAACCAGACGTGGTTATCCTGGACATCACGATGCCGGTCATGAGTGGGCTGGAGGCGACCCAGGAAATATGCGCGCTCAATCTCGGCAGCCGGGTTCTGATCTTCACCATGCATGATTCCAAGAGCCTAGTGAAGGCAGTTCGCAAGGCTGGCGCGAGCGGCTACGTGCTCAAATCGCACGCTGCCCGCGATCTGATTCGGGCCATCGAAGCCTTGCTCGGAGGAGGCTCATTCTTTGGCGGCGATGTGGCAGACGCGATCCAGGACGAGAATAGTGCCAAAGGCCCAAACCTGCTTTTGCGCATGTCCTTCCTGCCTGCCTGAACTGGCGCCTGCACAGCCTTCCCTGGCTTGGGAATCAACCTCGGGCCGCTCCTGGGAATCTAACGCGGGATGCCGAGCCAAGAAGAATTGGCGGTTGAAACCCGACGCCTCACTGCCCCCGAAATCTTTAGCGCTGCGGTCGAGAACGCGCGCGAGGAACTGCGGCGCCCGGCCCGCAGTTTGGCCTTCTCCGGCCTGGCGGGAGGCCTGACCATGGGACTGACAGGACTAAGCGTGGCTGCCGTACGAGCGATCCTCGGCAGCGGCACTTGGGAGGAACTGGTCTCGTTCGTCGTCTATCCCGTCGGTTTTATCGCGGTGATCATCGGCCGTGCCCAGCTCTTTACGGAAAACACCCTCTACCCAGTGGTATTGGTTCTCGATGAACGCCACCGCCGAATGCAGAATCTGGCGAAGACTCTGCAGCTCTGGGCGGCCGTGTTCGGCGCGAATGTCATTGGGGCTTTCCTGTTCGCGTTGCTGGCAATCAGGTCGGGGGCATTGTCGGCGGATATCGCGGGTCAACTGGTGGCTCTCGGAAACTTGAGCGTCACGGGATCGGCTGCCCATTTCTTCTGGAGTGGAATTGTCGGTGGCTGGTTGATTGCCCTTGTGGCGTGGATGGTGACAGCCAGTCAGTGGACCATCGGTCAAGTGGTAATGATCTGGCTGCTGGCCTTTGTGGTGGGCATCGGCAAGTTCGCCCATTGTATAGCTGCGAGCGGCGAGATCCTGGCGGCGGTGGTGTCCGGATCGGTTACGCTGGCCAGCTACTTTCACTGGCTGTTACTCGCGACCTTGGGAAATATCGTGGGCGGCGTCGTGATCGTTAGCTTGCTGAATTATGGGCAGGTACGCGGGCAGTGAGCAACATGCGACCCTCTGACGTGTTCGCAGCAGCGGTCACGCCGTCCCCGCCGGCTAGTGCCTGAATGCGTTGAATGGCCGCAGGAACGGCGCGGGTTCAAATTCGATGAACTCGGGCGGAAGAATATTGAACTCCGAGCCGAGAGCCGAGGCTGCCTGGTTTAGACTTTGAGGATTCACTTCGCGCCATTTTCCCGTGTTCAGACGCTCCACTAAAGTGTCGAAGGCCGCGATCGTTTCGGCGGGCGTGAACTTGCAATGACCCGCCCGGTACACGAAGACTTGGCGCAACCATCTCCTATCATGCGCCAGTCGGATTGCATGCCCATAGGCCCGCTCCTCCTCGACCGCAACTAGACCATCGCCGGTGGTGTGCATGGTCAGGACAGGAATTGAAATCTGTCCATCGAAGATAATGTTCCGGCGCAGATACGCCAGCGGAGTCGAATCGGCTTTTATCCGGGCGGCTTGATTGAGAGACTCGAGATCGGCATCCAGGCTCAATCCAGCCTCTTCGTAGAGCGCGACCACTTCAGCCAAATCAACCGAGCGTTCCAGCTGTTTTCTATAGTCCACGCCTGTATTCCAAGAGGGGTTCCCCTGCGCACGGAGTTCAAGGTCGGCCCGAAGCGCGAAGACAAAGGGAAAATCGACCTGCTGCAACCACAGAAACTGGTTGGCTTCCTGAGCCGCGAAATCCATTGCGCCAGGTCGCGGCGACAGAGGATCGAACCAGCCCGGCGTGTCGCCAAGGGCTGCGGCGAGCGCAATGCGGGCTCGTCCTTGGGGCGTGCTTTGCGCCGTGTTGAGGGCCGCTTCTGCAAGTCCTAGGTTCAGGAGCGGGTCCGTGATATTGACAACCTGCAAAGTTCCCTGCGCCAGCAATACATTAAACGCAAACTCCACGTCCAAGGCGACATTCCAGGTGCCCACGCCTCCCGCTAACACTCCGCACATCGGCAGGGCAGCGGAGAAACGCTCCGGGAATCTCTGCACGAGACCGGCGGTGACCATGCCGCCCAAAGAGTGTCCCCAGGCGATGGTTCGGCTGGGCTGGCCGACAAGGGAGTTAAAGGTGTCCAGCACGGCAATCTGATCCGGCAATGCCTGTTCTACTGCCCAACCCGTTGTAGCGTAAGAGGAGCCGGCCAGGGCGTAGCCGTTGGACAGGAGATAAGAGCGGGTAAGCGGGTCGCCCACATCGTGAGCAGGATTGGGCGTGCCCGGAATCACGTACCCGTGGCTGTAGAGAAGCAAGGTTCCATTCCAATTCGCCGGAACGTCGATCAGGTAAGTGGCCCCGTCAGCGAAGCTTCCGGTGAAAGTTTTGACGCCGGCTTGCGCGTGAACGTCGCCCACAACGGAGAGCAGCATGGCCACGATTGATATCACTAAAGAGCCCGCTCGCTGGTTGAGACGCAACATGAAAATCTCCTCCATAGAAAATCCTGGGATGGCCTCAAATTCGAACACGCTTGGGACCACGACAAGTTCGGCACTTGCGGCAACGGTCAAAGAAGAACAAAACAGAAGCCGGCAAGAAAATATGAGAAGGAATTCTGTTCCGAATGAGATGCGCTTGTCAATGAAGGGGCCGCGGTCGCCGCGGTCGGCAGCGCCCCGCGATCCTAAGCCGCGTAAAACGCTCCTCACGAATCTTTCCCCAACGTGGCTGTTCGCCTTCGGCATAAGGAAAATGTTTCGCAATTACACATCGATGGGGCCTACGTCACATTTTGTTGCGCAGCCAAGATTTTTGTACAGGCGCAGTGGTCAAGTAAGGTCGCGAGGGCACGGGCTAGCAGAGAAGGAGTGGGCCAAGTGCACTCCGCTGGATCACCAACCGGGAGAGCCAGCAGGATTCCTCCTTCGCCAGCCTTGCAGGTCGCGCCCGGACGCATGAGCAGGAGAAGGTTGGCTTGGCAGAAACTATCCTACTTCCACCAGGCCATAGCTGTTTTGCCAACGAGTGCGCATATGCCAGATGGCGCGCTCGATTTCTGCTTGCGTGATCTCTGAATTCGGCCCGGCGAGAACCGCGGCCGCCTCCCGCTTCGCCGCTTCCAGCAACTGCCGGTCGCGAATCAGGTTGGCAACGCGGAAACTTGGCATGCCGGCCTGGCGGGTGCCGAAGAATTCTCCCGGGCCCCGGACTTCGAGGTCGAGTTCGGCAATCTGAAATCCGTCGTTATTGCGGACCATGGCGTCGAGCCGGCGCTCGCCTTCTTCGGTTATTTTGCCTCCCGTCATCAGAATGCAGTAGGACTTTGCGGCGCCGCGACCAATGCGTCCGCGAAGCTGATGGAGTTGGGCCAGACCAAAGCGCTCTGCATGCTCGATGACCATGACCGTTGCATTAAGCACGTCCACACCGACTTCAATTACCGTAGTGGAGACCAGCACCTGGATCTCCCCCTGCTGAAACAGCCGCATAACCTGGTCTTTCAAATCAGTGTCCATGCGGCCGTGCAGGAGGGCGACCTTGAGGTCTGGGAAAACCCGGCTCTCCAGCTCCTTGTACATTTTCTTCGCGGCTTTGAGTTCCGTTTCTTCGTTTTCCTCGATGACAGGGTAAACGATATAAGCCTGGTGGCCGGCGGCAACCTGCTTGCGCACAAAACCCCAGACTTCCGGGGAGCGTTCATCGGAGACGCGGCGCGTAACGATGGGAGTGCGGCCCGGCGGCATTTCGTCGAGCACAGAGATGTCCAGGTCGCCATAGAGTGTCAGGGCCAGCGTGCGCGGGATAGGCGTGGCAGTCATCACCAGAACGTCAGGCTCGGGAGCGGAGCCGCGGTCAACATGGGCGGGCCGGAGACCCGCCCCCCCATGGCCCGGGGTGGGCTCCCCAGCCTTTCTCATCAGCTTCAAACGTTGCAGGACTCCGAAGCGGTGTTGCTCGTCGACGATCACCAGGCCGGGTTTTTCAAATCCCACTTTTTCTTCCAGGAGGGCGTGGGTGCCGATGATCAATTGGGCATTGCCTTGGGCTACGTGGCGCCGGATTTCCCGCTTGCGATCCTCTTCCAGCGATCCCGTTAGAAGGACAATGCTGTAACCCGCGTTTTCCAGAATGCGGCGGGCGGAGAGATAGTGCTGGGTGGCAAGAATTTCGGTGGGCGCCATGAGTGCGACCTGATAGCCGTTCTCGATGGCAATGATGGCCGCTTCGAAGGCGACGATCGTTTTGCCGGAGCCAACGTCCCCTTGCAGTAGACGCCGCATGGGAAATGGCTCTTCCATGTCGGAGGCGATCTCTTTCAAAACGCGCTTTTGGGCCGCCGTCGGATGAAAAGGCAAGATCTTTTTGATCGCTTCGCGTGCCCTATCGTCCAGGTTGAATGCAATTCCGGTTTGCGCTTTTTGCTGGCGGCGCTTCAATTCAAGGCCGAGCTCGATAAAAAACAGTTCTTCAAAAATCAGACGGATGTGAGCCGGAGTGCGCGAGGTTTGTAGATCCTGCAGGCTTTCGCCCGGCTCAGGCCAGTGGACTCGCCAGAGCGCTTCGCGCGGGGAGATCAGCCCGATGTGACGCCGAACGACCGCCGGAATGGGATCAGGCAGCTCCGGCGTCATGTTCTCCAGCGCGGTGTGGATAATCCGCCGGAACCAGCGGGAGGTCAGCCTTCCTTGTCCGGCAGACTCGTAAATGGGGACAATGCGACCGACTTCGAGCGATGATGCGAGCTTCTGCTCGGTGCCATCCGAAGCTCCTTCTTCGGTGGCATCGCCGAGAATCTCAAATTGCGGCTGGATGATCTGCAACTCGCGGGTGCGATCATCGGCTTCAACTTTGCCGTACAGTGCGACCATCTGCCCCGGCTTGAACCTGTCTTTCAAGTAGGTGCCATGAAACCACAGGCATTTCAGCCGGGCTCTGCCCTGGCCAGCGGTCATTTGAAAAATCGGCATACGGCGTGTACGGAACAGGCCTGAGTTCCGGACCTCGGCGATGACCGCAGCCATCTCCCCGGCGCGCAGCTCGGCAATGCCGCACGGGTTGAGGCGGTCTTCGTAACGGAAGGGGAGATAGTGCAGCAGATCGTCGACGGTGAGAAGGCCTTTGCCTGCCAGTACTTCGGCCAGACGAGGGCCGATGCCCTTGACGTACTGGACGGAAGTGGTGGGCTCCAGCATCTGGGAGGAATGTTAACAAAGGCAGAGACAGGAGTGTCCGCGCCACACCAGCCGGTACCTAGAAAAAAGCCCGAATCCTCGGGGATCCGAGCTGC
>Ga0209158_1001842_pt1 | contig 13620 bp, 6 predicted proteins | sample GraSoiAngelo_140_FD_185897 | JGI IMG/M metagenome (GOLD analysis project Ga0209158, IMG submission 185897) | Grasslands soil microbial communities from the Angelo Coastal Reserve, California, USA - 14_0929_12_30cm (SPAdes) (version 2) | ecosystem: Environmental > Terrestrial > Soil > Grasslands ...
GGGGGATAGGGGGTGAGGACATGAGAATCGGCGTCATCATGAACGGCGTCACCGGGCGCATGGGGCTGAACCAGCACCTCGTGCGCTCGATCCTCGCCATCCGCGAGCAGGGCGGCGTTCCCGTGCCCGGCGGCGACCGGCTCGTCCCCGACCCGATCCTGGTGGGAAGAAACGAGGCGAAGCTACGGGAGATCGCCGCCGCGCACGGCCTGACGCGCGTCTCGACCGACCTGGACGCCTGCCTCGCGAACCCGGCGGACGAGATCTACTTCGACGCCACGGTGACGAGCCTCCGCGTCAGCCACGTGCGTCGCGCCATCGCGGCCGGCAAGCACGTCTACTGCGAGAAGCCGGTCGCCGCGACCATGGCCGAGGCGCTCGAGCTCGCACGGTCGGCCAGCCGGCGCGGCGTGAAGCACGGCGTCGTGCAGGACAAGCTGTTCCTCCCCGGCATCCGTAAGCTCAAGCGATTGGTGGAAGACGGGTTCTTCGGCCGCATCCTGAGCGTGCGCGGCGAATTCGGGTACTGGGTGTTCGAGGGCGACGACGCGGGAACGCCCCCACAGCGCCCATCCTGGAATTACCGCCAGGAAGATGGCGGCGGAATCGTGCTCGACATGTTCCCCCACTGGCGCTACCTGCTCGACCACACCTTCGGCCCGGTCACCGCCGTGCAGTGCACCGGTGTCCGGCTCATCCCCGAGCGCGTGGGCGAGCAGGGCCGCCGCTACGCCGCGACGGCCGACGACGCTGCGTACGCCACGTTCGCGCTGGACGGTCCCGACGGGGAGATCCTCGCGCAGTTCAACTCGTCGTGGGCGGTGCGCGTGTACCGCGATGACCTGTTGCAGATCCAAGTCGATGGTACGCTGGGGAGCGCCGTGGCGACCTTGCACGGCTGCAGGATCCAGCGCCGCGCCGACACGCCGCGTGCGGTGTGGAGTCCCGATGAGCCCAACGACGTCGATTATCAGGCTTCATGGCAGGACTTGCCCGACGACGGCCGGTTCGACAACGCCTTCAAGCTCCAATGGGAGCGGTTCCTCCTGCATGTCGCCACGGGCGCCCCGTTCCCGCATGATTTCTACGAGGGCGCGAAGGGGGTCCAGCTCGCGGGGCTGGCGCTCCAGTCGTGGGCGGAACGGCGGTGGGTGGACGTCGCGGATCTCGCCCGTGGGCACGCGGCTCCGCCCGGCGGGGACGCCGCCCTCGGCGGCCGGCGCCGCGTGCCCGCGGGCGTCATCCACCTGCCCCTGGCCGACGGTAGCGTCGCCCCGTACCCGCTGCACGCGCCGCGTGTGTGGCCGGTGCCTGCCGAACCGATTCGGTGCAGGGTAGCCTACGCGGCCGCGCACGTCGTGAGCGACCCCCTGGCCGACGCTGATCCGCTCGCCGATGCATCCATCGACTGGGACGCCACGCTCGCGTATCGCCGCCTCCTCTGGTCTCTCGGTCTCGGTGTCGCCGAAGCGATGGACACGGCCCAGCGCGGCATGGGGCTCGACTGGCGCGCGGCGCAGGAGCTGATCCGCCGCTCGCTCGCCGAAGCGCGCGCGACCGGTGGGGCGATTGCGTGCGGCGCGGGAACCGACCAGCTCGCCCCGGCCGGCGGCGTCACGCTGGCCGACGTGGAGCGCGCCTACGAGGAGCAGGTCAGTTACGTGGAAGGGCAGGGTGGACGGGTGATCCTGATGGCGAGCCGGGCCCTGGCGCGCGCGGCGCGCGGGCCGGACGACTACGCCCGCGTTTACGGAACCGTGCTTCGGCGGGTCACTCACCCCGTGATTCTCCACTGGCTCGGCGACGTGTTCGATCCCCAGGTCGCCGGCTACTGGGGCTCACGTGACGTCGACGAGGCCATGGACGCCTGCCTGGGGATCATCTGCGAGCACCACGCCAAGATCGACGGGATCAAGATCTCCCTGCTCGACGCCGGGCGCGAGGTCGCGATGCGTCGCCGGCTTCCCGCCGGCGTCCGCCTCTACACCGGTGACGACTGCAACTACGACCGCCTCATTCTTGGCGACGCGCGTGGTCACAGCGACGCGCTGCTCGGCATCTTCGACGCGATTGCGCCCGCGGCATCGGCCGCGCTGCAGGCGCTCGACCGCGGCGACGTGCCGGCCTATCGCGCGGCACTCGAGCCCACGGTGCCGCTGGCGCGTCACATCTTCCAGACCCCGACCCATGCGTACAAGACCGGGATCGTGTTCCTCGCCTACCTGAACGGCCATCAGCCGCATTTCCGGATGATCGGTGGCGCCGAGAGCTGGCGCTCCGTGCCGCACCTCGCCGAGCTGTTCCGGCTCGCGGACGCGGCGGGGCTGCTCGTAGACCCCGATAGCGCGGTGGATCGGATGCGGCGGGTACTGGCGCTCGCGGGCGTGGACTGACCGATGGACGACCTCGCGCGGCTCAGCTTCAATCAGATCACCGCCGAGCGCGCGAGTCTCAAGCAAGTCGTCGACGCCTGCGCCCGACACGGCGTGCCGTACGTCGCCGTGTGGCGCGACAAACTCGCCGAGCTGGGCGTGAAGGCGGCGGCCTCCCTGCTGCGTGACGCGGGCGTCCGGGTCTCGAGTGTGTGTCGCGGCGGAATGTTTCCAGCGACCACTCGCGAAGAGCGGGCAGCACGGATCGAGGAGAATCGGCGCGCGATAGACCAAGCGGCGGTGCTCGGCGCGGAGGTGCTGGTGCTGGTGTGTGGGGCGGCGCCCGACAAGGACATCGCGGCCGGCCGGCGCATGGTGGCCGACGGCATTGCGGAGCTCGTCCCATACGCCCGGGAGCGTGGTGTGCGCCTCGGCATCGAGCCAATGCACCCGGGATTCGCGGCCGAGCGCTCCTGCATCACCACGCTGCGCGAAGCGCGCCTCCTCGCCGAGCGCTTCGATCTCTCCTCGGTCGGCGTGGTGGCCGACGTCTATCACATTTGGTGGGACCCCGAGTTGTACGATCAGCTGGCGCGCGCGGCCGGCCGGCTGGCGGGGTTCCACGTCTCCGACTGGCTCGTCCCCGTGCACGACATCCTGATGAACCGCGGGATGATGGGCGATGGCGTGATCGAGCTGTGCCGCATCCGCGCTGCCGTGGAGCAGGCGGGCTACGCCGGCGCGATCGAAGTCGAGATCTTCAACCAGGCCGTATGGGACACACCGCTCGATACGCTGGTGCCGCTGGTGAAGGAGCGGTATCTCACCTGCGTGTGAGGACGTCAACGGAGGCAACATGAGGACGATTCGGCTCTGGTGCGTCGCCGTGGCGATGGTCGGACCCCTCGCCGCTCAAGCGATTCCTGTGGACCGCAACGACATCACAGGCGTGGTGACGGGTCCGAACGGACCCGAGGCGGGAGTCTGGGTGATCGCTGAAACGCACGATCTACCGACGAAGTTCGTCCGCATCGTGGTGACCGACGATCAGGGACGCTACCTGATCCCCGACCTCCCCAAGGCGACATACGCGGTGTGGGTGCGCGGGTACGGGCTCGTCGATTCACCCAAAGTTCAGGCCGCGCCGGGGAAGGCGCTGAACTTGACCGCCGTGCCGGCCGCCGATCCGCGCGCGGCCGCGCAGTACTATCCGGCCGGCTACTGGTTTTCGCTGCTCCGGGTGCCGGACAAGAGCGAGTTCGCGGCGGCCACCTCGACCGGAGCCGATGAGACCCGCAGGGCCCCGGCGGTGAAACGCCAGGCCGAGTGGTTGCGGATCATAAAGTCGGGCGGGTGCTGGTCCTGTCATCAGCTGGGCAGCAAGGGCACGCGGGAGATTCCCGCGGCACTGGGATCGTTTCCGTCCTCGGTCGCCGCGTGGGAGCGGCGGCTGCAGTCGGGACAGGCCGGTGCCCAGATGATGGGCACGCTGAGCCAGCTGGGCGCGCAGCGCGCCCTCGCGCTGTTCGCCGACTGGACCGATCGGATCGCCGCAGGCGAGGTGCCCGCTCCGCCTCCCCGGCCTCAGGGCGTGGAGCGCAACGTGGTGATCACCGAGTGGGACTGGGCGGACCCCAAGGCGTATCTGCACGACGAGGTCTCGACCGACAGACGACACCCCACGCTCAACGCGAACGGCTCGCTCTATGGGTCGCTCGAGTTGAGCGCCGATTATTTGCCCGTACTGGATCCGGCGCGCAACGCCACGGCCCGAGTCCCGCTGACGGTGCGGGATCCCACTACGACGCCGGCCGCCGGGTCGCAGATGCTGCAGCCGTCGCCCTACTGGGGCAGCGAGCTCATCTGGACCAGCAAGGCCAACGTGCACAATCCAATGTTCGACGAACGGGGCCGCGTGTGGTTGACCGCCACGGTGCGTCCGTCTGACAACCCGGCCTTCTGCAAGGCGGGGTCGAGCCATCCATCGGCCAAGCTGTTTCCGCTCGCCCGTGCCGGCCGTCACCTCGCGGTGTACGACCCGAGAACCAAGCAGCTCACCCACATCAGTACCTGCTTCAGCACACACCACCTGATGTTCGCGGAAGACGCGAGCCGGACGCTTTGGACGTCGGGCGGTGGCCCGGTCGTGGGCTGGCTGAACACGAAGCTGTTCGACCAGACGGGCGACGAGGAAAAGTCACAGGGCTGGACGGCCCTGATTCTCGACACCAACGGCAACGGCAAGCGGGACGATTACGTGGAGCCCGACCAGCCGGTCGATCCCGCCAAGGACAAGAGGATCTCCGCCGGCCTGTACGCCGTCGCGCCGGCTCCCGACGGGTCGATTTGGGGAACGTCCCTGGGCTTCCCGGGCGCGATCGTGCGGCTCGATCCGGGATCGCATCCGCCGGAAACGGCGCTCGCGGAATTGTACGAGCTGCCGCTCAATCAGTCGGGCGAGCCGGTCGAGGGGTTCTCACCTCGGGGCGGAGACGTGGATCGAAACGGCGTCTACTGGACGGCCCTCGCGAGCGGCCACCTCGCGAGCTTCGACCGCAGGAAGTGTAAGGGTGCGCTCAACGGTCCCACCGCGACCGGGCAACATTGCCCGGAGGGTTGGACATTCTATCGGGAGCCGTTGCCCCAGCTCCAGGGTGTGTCGACGCCGGGGAGCGCCGAGGCCAGCTACTACACCTGGGTCGATCAGTTCGGCGCCCTCGGCTTGGGTGCGAACCTCCCGATCGACACCGGCAATGGGTCGGAAGGGCTGCTCGTCCTCAAAGACGGCGAATGGATCGTGCTGCGCGTACCGTATCCGATGGGGTTCTACACGAAGTGGATGGACGGCCGGATCGACGATCCGAACGCCGGGTGGAAAGGGCGGGGCCTGTGGGCGACGGTGAGCACCCGCGCGCCGTTCCACATGGAAGGCGGTAAGGGCACCACCAGCAAGGTGCTGCACTTCCAGTTGCGCCCCGACCCGCTCGCCCGATGAGCGGGGCGGCCATGCGCAAGGTCTGGCTCGTGGGTCTGCTCGTCCCGTTGGTGTCGGGCGCGGCGGATCTGCCCATGAACTACGTGGCAGGCAAGGTGATCGAGCTGAACGACAACGGCGCCTGGTCCTGGTTCATGGACGAGCGGGCCATCGTGGACGACGGCAAGCTCATCGTGGGATCGGTGCGCGCCGTGGGCGACTATCACAACGATCGCGATGCCGACTGGGGCAACGTGGAGGTATCCGTCTACGGTCTCGCGTCGGGGGCCGCGCAGCATACGGTGCTGCATCGCCATTTGCAGCAGGACGACCACGCGAGCCCCGCGTTCCTCGCGCTCCCGGACGGCCGTTATCTCGCGATGTATACGCAACACGGAGTGGAGCGGCGCATCTATTACCGGTTCTCCGAGCCCCACAATGCCCTGCGGTGGGGACCGGAGGCGACCTTCGATACGCCGGGGAGTGCCGCGCAGCCGCTGCGCGGCAACAACGTCACGTACTCGAACCTGTTCCGGCTGTCATCGGGCCGCATCGTTAATTTCTTCCGGGGCGTTGGGCTCGAGCCGAACTACATGTATTCCGACGACACCGGCCGCACCTGGACCTACGGCGGTCGCGTGGCCCGCGGCACCCGCGGCGGGTACAGTCCCTATCTGAAATACGCCTTCGACGGAGTGGGGACGATTCACTTCGTGATGACGGAGAATCACCCGCGCAATTACGACAACAGCCTGTATCACGCGTTCATCCGGGACGGCGGCATCTATCTCTCCGACGGGACGCGTCGGGCCACGCTCAGCGAGACGACGGAGACGGACGTCAACGCGTGGGACCTGACGCGGGTGTTTCAGGGCGATCCCGACAACGTGGCTTGGATGTGCGACTTGGAGCTCGACCCGGCGCAACGGCCCTACGTCGTGTTCTCCGTGCAGAAAGACGGTCGCGGCCTGCCGCGCGGCCAGGGAGGCTTCGACCACCGGTTCGATTACGCCCGCTGGGACGGATCGCGCTGGCGGGTGCACGAAATCGCCTACGCCGGCACCCGGCTCTATGCCGGGGAGGACGATTACACGGGCCTCGCCGCGCTCGATCCCAACAACCCCGACGTGGTCTACATCTCGACGGACGCGGAGCCGGTGACGGGCAAACCGCTCGTGAGCGCCGCCGACGGTCAGCGCCACCACGAGCTGTTCCGCGGCACCACCGGCGACGGCGGCGCCACCTGGAAATGGGAGCCGATCACTGCCAACTCGGACCTCGACAACCTGCGGCCCGTCGTCCCGCGGTGGAAGGACCGACGCACCGCGCTCGTGTGGATGCGGGGGAGCTACAAGAACAATCACGGGGAGTGGACCACGACCGTCGTGGCAACCATCCTGAACACGTCGGAGGGAGTCGGACCATGACGACCCGTCGCGCGTTTCTCCAAACCGCCGCCGCCGTCCTCGCGGCCCCGCACGCGTGGATGCCGTCGCCGCGCGAGCGTTTCCCCATCGGCTTCTCGACCCTCGGCTGTCCCAACTGGACCTGGACGCAGATTCTCGAATTCGCCCAGTCGCACGACTACGCCGCGGTCGAGCTGCGCGGGCTCCAGAAGAACATGGACCTGACCCTGGCGCCCGAGCTCTCGCGGGACGGCGGGCGCATCGAAGAGTCGAAGCGGGAGCTGCGCGAGCGTGGGCTGCGGATATCCGACCTCGGCGCCTCGGCCGAGCTGCACGAGCAGGACCCCGCGAAGCGCGCCGTGCAGCTCGACGAGGCGCGCCGGTTCATCGATCTCGCCGAAACGCTGCGCGTGCCCTACGTGCGCGTGTTCGGCAACAAGTACGTGCAGGGCGTGCCGCGCGACATGATGCTCGCGCACATCGCCCGGGGCTTGCGGGAGCTGGGCGACTACGCGCGGCCCAAGGGCGTCACCGTGGTGATCGAATCACACGGCGATTTCACCGACTCGCCCTCACTGCTCGCGCTGCTCGAGCAGGCGGCGTCGCCCGCCGTCGCCCTCCTGTGGGACGCGCATCACACGTTCGTGTCGGGAAGGGAGCAGCCCGAAGACACGGTCCGCCAGCTCGGCCGCTACATCCGGCACACGCACTTGAAGGACTCGGTGCCAGCGGGGCCCGACGGCACCGACCGGCGCTACGTGCTCACCGGCACGGGCGCGGTACCGGTGCGGCGCCAGATCGAAGCCCTCGCGCACACTGGCTACCGCGGGTTCTACAACTTCGAGTGGGAGAAGCGCTGGCATCCCGACATCGAAGAACCGGAGGTCGCGTTCGCCCAGTTCGCCACAGTGGTGGGCGGATATCTGCGACAGGCCGGCGTGGCGGAGTTACCGGCGCAGTAAGAAGACCACAGTCGGATCGAGCGGATAGCGGCCGAAGCGGCGGCCGTAGATCGCGAGGCCCCCGGGCAGCTCGGGATCGACCTCCAACCGGATCACCAGCTGTCCCCGCGCGGCGGCGCGCTCGAGCGCGTCAGGTGGGACCTTCACGCGCAGGAGCGCGCCGTACGAGCCCGCCTCGCGGAGCCGCCGGTCGTGCCTCTGATAGTGCCACGACAGAATGCCGCGGTGATCGGCGGGGTCGTCGGCGAGCGGTTCCTTCCCCGCGCCCACGCCGTTGATCCGGACCGTCACGGCGCTCGGGAACAGGTGCTCGTCGGTCATGGGATAGGCGTTCGGGTTCAGGCTCGGGTCGAATGTGCCCCGGCCCCGCATGAAGTCGCCCTCGATCTGCCCGCTGCCCTCCCGGTCCTTGCCGAACAGCTGCTTCGACGAGGCTTCTGCCACGAATACCGCGCTGTCGAGATCGGCGAGCCCGATTCCCGCGGGCCACGCCACCCGATACTCGAAGAATCCCGACCCCGCGCCGTTCACCTTCAGGCCGTCCATCACGTTCCATTGCTTGAGCGACCATGCCGCGGAATCGAAGTGGGCCGGGTCGATCGGGAACAGACGCGCGCGTCGGCCGTCGTCCAGTCGCACCTCCGGCGGCGGCTCGCCCTCGATCACGAACGTGCAAAAATTCCGATGCAGCACGGTGCCGTTCCCGTCCTCGAGACGCACGGCGAGCACCAGGACGGCCGGCCCGGCTGGCATGGTGACCGGCAGCGGCTCTAGGGGCCCGGTCATCCATGGATGGTACGGGACGTGACGCGTCGTCTCGAGGTACACGCGCTTCTGGCCGAGCGCGTCCCAGCCGTACGCTCGCGCCCGCAGCGTCAGGCTGTCGCCCCAAGCCTTGTCGGGCGTCAGGAATGACGCGTACAACGGCACCCGTAGCTCCGCGCCGGGGGCCACGGTCTGGCTCAGCGAGTCCCCCACGACGACGTATAACGGGGTGTGGAGATCGCGCAGCGACATCCCGTCCACCAGCTCGCCCAGCCCGGTCTCCTTCGCGGATCGGTCGTAGCGCCAGTAGCCGTTCCATTCGTTGACCACGTCGTGCAGCTCGGTGTAGAGCCAGCCGGCGATCTTCGGGTGGCGCCGGAACGCATTCACCGCCCGGTGGTAGTCCCAGCTCCAGTCGACGTCTCCGGTGCTCCCCTCGTAGCCCCAGACATTGCCGAACTCGCTGTTGATATCGGGTTGCCGCGCCTGCCGGTGGCCGGCCTCGAAGTTCCATTGGGAGCCCGGGTAGGTACTGTCGCTCACCAGGCGGTCGTGCTCTTCCCACGCCCAGCCCGGCAGGTAGGAATGCCACGAGTTCAGGTCGGTCTCGGTGTGGCCGCGTCCGCAGCAGGGCGAGTTGTCTTCCACCAGACGCGTCGGGTCGAGCGATTTCGCCGCGCGATACATGGAGACGACCCAGCTTTGCGTCTCGGGACGGTAGACCTGCTTCCCGTCGAGTTTCGTGAACAATCCCCACGTCTCGTTGAACAGCACCCAGGCGAAGATCGCGGGGTGGTTGTAGTCGCGCAGCACCATGCCGCGCAGCGTCGCCTCCACCTCCCGGTGCATCGCCGAATCAGGCTCTCCCCACGAATTGGGGACGTCCGCCATGATCAGCATCCCGAGGCGGTCGGCCCAATACAGCTTGCGTGGCGACTCGACCTTGACGTGCTCCCGCAGCCCGGTGAGACCGATCCCTTTGGCGCGCAGCATCTCGGCGCGCACGAACGAGTCGCTGGGATACGTATAGAACCCGCCCGGGTGGAACGCCTGGTCCAGCGTCAGCTGCAGGTACAGCGGCCGGCCGTTCAGGGCGACGTAGCGGTAGTCCGTTCCGGGAAGGTTGACGACGGAGATCTTGCGCATCCCGAAGTAGCTCTGCACGCGGTCGGCTCCCACGGTAGCCTCGACCTCGTACAGGAACGGATCGTCGAGCGACCAGAGGTGAGCGTGCGGGATCGGCACCTCGAACGTCACCTGGTCGGCGCCCTTGGGGATGCGCCAACTGACCGTCGGCACGTCTGCGTTCTTGAAGCGCAGGGTCAGCGTGAGGTCGCGGGGCGCCTGCTGGAGCAGCTGGGCTGCCACCACCACGCGCCCGTGGTCGATGTCGGGGGAGAAGTGCAGCGCGCGGAGCGGCACGCCACCACGCGCTTCGAGATACGGCGTCTGCCAGATGCCGCGCGCATTGCCGTAGCCCTGCTTGCCTTCGAGCTTGAATGCGCGCGGCGCGTCGTCGACCCGGAGCACGAGTCGCTGCGGCTGTCCGGTCTTTACGTACCTGGTCACCTCGAACTCGAACGGGATGTAGCCGCCGTCGTGCCTGCCGAGCAGCTGCCCGTCGAGCCAGGCGGTGGTGCGCCAGTCGGCCGCGCCGATCACGAGGAAGACGCGGCGCCCGACCCACGCCGCCGGCACGGCGATCGACCGGGAGTACCAGCCGATCACCGCGCTATCCGGCACGCCCGAGAGCGGGCTACCCCAGGGGAAGGGCACCGTGATCTGGCGCGGCGCCGGCAGTTGCCCGCGGGACCAACCGCGTGCCTCCCCTGAGTCCGCCGCATCGAACTGGAATTGCCAGGGTCCGTTCAGGTTCTGCCACAGGTCCCGTTGGAAGTCGGGCCGGGGGTGCTCGGGGAGCGGGATCCCCGGCCCCTGGTCCTCACCCCCTGACCCCCTCTCCGTTCCGGAGGGGGGGGACGTCCTGAGTTCCCCCTCTCCCGAAGGGAGAGGGGGAAAGGGGGTGAGGACTGGAACGGCGACGAGGCACGCCACCACGGCTACCAACGCGAACGGCCGGTGCTTGTTCATGCCTAAAAATACGCCGATCCCCGAGGGGTGGCGCACCGGGCGCGAGCGTGTCAGCTTCGCACCCGATGAAGTCGACGGTCCGTGGGTGGTCCATGATCCTGGCTGGGAGCGCCGCCTGCGCCCGCGGCGCGCCCCGTCCAGAGCCGTTCGGAACGACCGATCGCGGGGAGGCCGTGAGCCTGTACACCCTCAAGAACGCCCACGGGATGGAGGCGCGCGTCCTCGCATACGGCGGCATCATCGTGTCGCTCCACGTGCCTGACCGGAACGGGCGACTCGACGACGTCGTCCTCGGATTCGACTCCCTGGCGGACTACGAGCGGGGGTCGCCGTACTTCGGCGCCATCGTCGGTCGTTACGGCAACCGGATCGCCCGGGGCCGGTTCACGTTGGACGGCCGGACGTACCCCTTGGCGACGAACAACGGTCCCAATCACCTGCACGGCGGCGTGCGCGGCTTCGACAAGGTGGTCTGGAGCGCTGCACCGTTCCACCACGCGGACTCGGTCGGGCTCGTCCTCACGTACACGAGCCCGGACGGCGAGGAGGGCTACCCCGGGACGCTGCAAGCCACCGTTACCTACACGTTGACCGACAGCAACCAGCTGATCTTCGACTACCACGCGACCACGGACCGCGCGACGCCCGTGAACCTCACGCAGCACTGCTACTTCAACCTGGCGGGCGACGGCAGGGGCGACATCCTCGGCCACGTGGTCATGCTCAACGCCGACCACTTCACTCCGGTGGACTCGACGCTGATCCCGACGGGCGAGATCAGGAGCGTCGCGGGAACGCCATTAGACTTCCGCGCGCCGACGGCCATCGGCGCCCGCATCGACCAGGATGACCCGCAGCTCCGCTACGGGCGCGGCTACGATCACAACTTCGTTCTCAACACGGGCGGCGACCTGACGCTCGCAGCACGCGTGTACGAGCCGACAACCGGGCGTGTGATGGAGATCTCTACGACGGAGCCGGGACTGCAGTTCTATTCCGGCAACTTCCTCGACGGCACGCTGCGGGGCAAGCACGGCGTCGTCTACCGGCACCGCTACGGCTTCGCCATGGAGACGCAGCACTTTCCCGACTCCCCCAACAAGCCGGCGTTCCCGTCGACGATCTTGCGTCCGGGGGAGCAATACCGCTCGCGGACCATCTACCGGTTCACGGTGCAGCCGTGAAATGGCTCGGTCGTGGTACCCTGCTCGCGCTGCTCGTCGCCCCGCTTACAGCGGCGGCGCAGGGACAGCGAGCGACTCTCGCCTTCGACCGCGCCTGGCGATTCCACTTGGGCGACGTCGCGGCGGCTCAGGACCCGACGTTCGACGATTCCGGCTGGCGCACCCTGGATCTGCCGCACGACTGGAGCATCGAGGGCACGTTCAGCGACACGAACCCCGCCGGACCGAGCGGTGGGGCGCTGCCCGGCGGTGTGGGCTGGTATCGCAAGACCTTCTCCGTTGCCGAGCGCGACATCGGCAGGCTGGTATCGGTCGAATTCGACGGCGTGTACCGCAACAGCGAAGTCTGGATCAACGGGCCTTACCTTGGGAAACGGCCGTACGGGTACAGTTCCTTCAGCTATGACCTGACCCCGCACCTCCGCTACGGTAAGGCGAGCAACGTGATCGCCGTGCGGGTGGACAACTCGCAGCAGCCCAACTCCCGTTGGTACTCGGGCTCCGGTATCTACCGGCACGTCCGTCTGGTGACGACGAACCCCGTGCATGTGGACCAGTGGGGGACCTATGTCACGACGCCGGAGGTGACTCCGGCCGCGGCCCGGGTGACGATCCGGACGACCATCCGCAACGCGTCGCAGGCCGAGCAGCCGATCACCCTGCGGACGGTGATCTATGACGGAGCCGGCAAGGAGGTGGCAACGGCGTCGGCCGAGGCCCGCGTGTCGCTTGACTCGGTCAGCGAAATCGCGCAGGACCTCGTCATCCGGAGCCCGACCCTGTGGTCGCTCGAGCGGCCGTACCTGTACCGGGCCGTGTCGCGGCTGGTATGCGGCGGGAGGCCGTGCGACGACTACAGCACACCGTTCGGTGTGCGGACGTTCGCGTTCGATCCCGACCGGGGGTTCATCCTCAACGGCAGGCACGTCAAAATCCGGGGTGTGTGCCTGCACCACGATCTCGGGGCGCTGGGCGCCGCCGTGAACGCCCGCGCGCTCGAGCGGCAGCTCGAGATCATGCGCGACATGGGCGTCAACGCGCTCCGCACGTCGCACAACCCGCCCGCCCCCGAGCTGCTCGACCTCACCGACCGCATGGGCTTCATCGTGCTGGACGAGGCCTTCGACATGTGGAAGAAGGAGAAAACGAAGTACGACTATCACCTGGACTGGGACGCGTGGCACGTGCGCGACCTGTCGGACATGGTGCGGCGCGACCGCAACCACCCGAGCGTCTTCATGTGGAGCATCGGGAACGAGGTGATGGAGCAGTGGACCAACGGCGACTCCACCGCCGCCCCGATCGCGCGCGAGCTCGCCGGGATCGTGCGGCGCCTCGACCCCACGCGGCCCATCACGTCCGCGAACAACAACGGCAGTCCCGCGAATCCGGTGCTGCAATCCGGCGCCCTCGACTTGCTGGGCCACAACTACCATCACGAGGCGTGGGCGAGTTTTCCGCAGCAGTTCCCGGGACGGAAGTTCATCATCACCGAGGCGATGTCGGCGCTCAACAGCCGCGGCGTGTACGAGCAGCCCTCCGACTCGGTCGCCAGCTACGCGACGCCGTACGTGAAGGACAGCGGACCGCAGCCGAACAAGGACTACCGACTCTCGTCGTACGACGACCGGAAGGCCTTCTGGGGCTCGCTGCACGAAGAGTCCCTGCGGCTGTTCGAGCGCTATCCATTCCTCTCGGGGATGTTCGTCTGGCAGGGGATCGACTACCTGGGCGAGCCCACGCCGTACGAGTGGCCCGCGCGCAGCTCCTATTTCGGCGTCGTCGATCTCGCGGGCTTCCCGAAGGATGCCTACTACCTGTACCAGAGCGTATGGACGACCCGACCGATGCTGCACGTCTTCCCGC